>ERZ1027283.111-NODE-111-length-41686-cov-13.878624_pt1 | contig 41686 bp, 70 predicted proteins | sample MGYA00519254_ERZ1027283 | MGnify/ENA primary metagenome ERZ1027283 (study PRJEB26926, sample SAMN06165184) | human gut metagenome | biome: ENVO:00009003; feature: ENVO:2100002; material: ENVO:00002003 | host: Homo sapiens | place: USA | collected 2012 ...
CTAGTACGGTCTCGTGGGCTCGGAGATGTGTATAAGAGACAGCTCATAAACAGCACAAAACCTGGTTTCTCAAACAACAGATTTTGTGCTATAATATTGTTAGGGACTTTTCTCTTAAACTAAAATGCAACGCAAAGGAGGTTGACGAATGCCAGCGCCAAAACCTATCATGGTAAAAGATTTGCGAACACAGCAAACAAGAGCTTTCAAATCGCAAACAGAAGCAGACAAATTTTATGGTAAAAAATCAGGTTACTTCAAAGACATCAAAACTAAACTAGGTGGTAAGAATCGCCACTATGAAATTATTGAAGTTGTATAAGGAGGTGAAAAATAATGGGTAGACCAAGAAAGTTAATCAATGCCCAAGTTGGCAACCTTACACAAGAGCAACAACACCAACGCCAAAAGGAAGAAGAAAAGTTATATAATTACGAACCTTTAGACTTTTCATATTATCCAGCTGGGTTGTTGCAACAAGCTTATCATGAGTGGGAACGTATCTCACACTTTATTGGTGACCTACCAATTTCAGAACTTGACCAACAAGCAATGGTTAGGTATTGTAATTATAGTTACCTATATTCAGAAATGGCTGAACAAGTTGCATATGAAGGATCTTTGACAGAAGACGGAAAGCTAAACCCTAAAGTAACGGCTATGAACTCTTACTCAAAGGAACTAAAAAGCGCAACAAATGACTTAGGTTTAACTATCAATTCAAGATTGAAGCTGGTAGCACCAAAAGAAGTAGAGGACGAAACCAAAGACCCACTAGGTCAATTGCTTAAAATGCGCACACAAGGTTAACATTTTGTGTTATAATGTATTTACAAGAACACGTAACGCCTACTGATGTTTAAGGACATTATGCGCACCATACGTGGCAAAACGCCTTCCAGATGATTTGTAGATTAGAATAATATTGGGTAGTATTATTCAGGCGCAACTACGGCAATAGTTGCGGACATGTTAGTAACATGTTAGTAAATAGATGTGAGGGTCTATTTACAAGGAAACGCTCTTAACTCCTTAACCAAGTGAGCAAAACTCTATTAAGTGTTGTGAGGTAGTCCGTATGTGGAAGGTTCGCCAACCACATAGCAACACTTAATCATTTAAGAAGGGTTGCAGTGCGACCAATTGACTTAGACTAGTTATCGCCTTATGGGAATAACTACCTAAGTCTTTTTATTTACACACAGAAACTATTTTTTATGTTATAATGTATATAACGAGATTAAGTTTCAATCATGTTGACTTAGGTAAGTTTGTTATCCCCTTTGGATAAACTCATGACCTAAGTCTTTTTATTTGTGCTATAATAGAAATAAGGAGGTATACATATGAATAATATAGATTATGTTCAAGAATATATAGACTATATACGAATTAATAATATACCAATAGGTAATAAAATCAAGCAAGCAATTAGACGACATGAAAAGGATTTAGAAAAATCAAAAGACCCAGAGTATCCATATTATTACGACCCAAAAGAAACCTATGAACCAGTCGCATTTATTGAAATGTTACCAGACCCAAAAAGTAAAAAGACAAATAAACTAGCTAAGTTCCAGAAGTTTATTGTAGCATTAATCTATGGTTGGCGCAAAAAGAGTAATAAAATGCGTAGATTCAGAAAAGTATATATCAGTTTAGCACGTAAAAATGGTAAATCAATTCTGGTTGCTGGTATTTCATTATATGAGTTTATCTTAGGACAATATCCAAAAGCTTCAAGACAGATTGTAGCTGGCGCAAATACTAAAGAACAAGCTGGAATTGTATTCCGTATGTTAAAATCACAGCTGAAAGCATTGAGAAATTCAAGTGATAGTGTGCGTAGAATTACTAAGGTAAACAAGTATGACATTGAACATTTAGAAGATGAATCAACTGTTAAACCTTTAGCAAGTGACGCAGATAGTTTAGACGGACTAGACGTACTTTGCGGTGTATTAGATGAATACGGAGAAGCAAAAAGCACAGCATTAATTGAGGTATTAGAAAGTTCACAGTCACAACAACCACAAGGTTTAATTTTGATTATTAGTACAACAACTAAAAATCTTAATGGACCAATGCACAGCATAGAATATCCATTTATAACTAAGCTATTAAATGAAGAGGTTGAAGCAGACGCATACCTTGCTTTATGTTGGGAAATGGATAGTATCAGCGAAGTTGACGACCAAGCCAATTGGATAAAATCAAACCCACTGTTTGAGAATACACAATTGTATGAAACCATGTATGAACATAAGGTTAATTCATTGGCAGAGTATAAAGCAAAAGGTGACATGAGTGGTTGGCTAACTAAAGAAATGAACTTCTGGGTACAAGCTTCACAAGATAGTTTCATGGATAAAGAAAGTTGGGACGCAATCAAAGCAACAAAAGAATATGATATTAGAAAACGTCCTGTATTTATTGGAATGGACTTATCACGAACAAAAGATATAACGGCGGTTAGCTGGATTATACCAATTGCAGAAGAAGAGAAGTTACTCGTAAATACACATGGGTTCATTTCATCAATTGGAGGTATTGAAAAGAAAATTCAAGAGGACAAAATACCATATCGCCAATATGAAAATGAAGGTATCGTTTCAATTAGTAAGTTAGAATCAGGATTGATTGACCATGCGGACATGTGCGACTGGATAGTTGATTTTGTTGAAACATATGATTTGGACCTACAAGGCATTTTCTATGATGGTCACCAAGCGTCACAATCAGTCTTGAGATTAGCGGAAGTTTTCGGCGAACGGTATCTAATTGAAGTACCGCAACGTATACAGTATTTAAACGCTCCTACTAAGTATCTAAGGGACGCAATATACAAAGGTGATATAATACATCAAAACAACCCACTACTCAATACAGCGATATATAATGCGTATATGAAAGAGTTTGCTGACAACATAGCAATTGAAAAGAAAATGAATCGTAACAAGATTGATTCATTGGATGCTTTAATAAATGCAATGAGTGAAGCAATGTATTATGACTTTGGATATTCAAGTTTTGAAAACATGTTAGAACAAGGTACATTTGGCTTTGGTGTTTAAGTAACACCCACAAGGTAAGGGATATATGATATATTATAGAAGTAGTAGAGATAGTAACAAAAATAGACAGATAGAAAGGAAGATTCAAATGTTATTACAAATTAACAAGGTAGTAAAGGAATTACCAGAAGGAGAACCGTGTCCCGCGTTGGTAGATTATGTAGATGGGATTACACATAGTCAACAATTTACAGACGGTATCAAATGTTTCAAGAAAGATGGTATTCAAATTTTAGTGGTACGAAAAAATCCGTTTGAAATTGAGATTGAAAACCTTGATAATTATGAAGGTTTTAAAGTTTATGCTGTATATCTATTAAATGATGAAGGTAAAACATTACGTAAATTAGCATAAAAAAAGAGTGGCTAAACACCACTCTTTTTTTATATGTTTTGTGTTAAAATAAGGTGTATAGGAGGGTTTAATATGAAAAATCCAGTAATTTATGTAGTGCTATTTTACGTTTTAGGAGTATTAGCACTTGTAACAAGCATGTTTTTTGTTAGTATCGTAGCTGGTTTAGTAGCATTAGGAGTATCATTATTAGTACCAGCAGTAGTATTATACCTAGAATTGAAAGAAGGTGAATAGTTAAATGGGCGTATTTATTGCACCACAGACTAGCGCAGAGAAGAATTTTATTGATTATATTGAAAGTGGAATGGATAACGTAGGATATTTGACAGGTGAACGAGCATTACAAAATTCAGACGTGTTCACAGGTGTTAATATCATTGGTGGTGATATTGGTAAATCACTATTTAGAAAAGTTCCAGATGAACACGCAGACCAAAGTTTTTTACAACTAATCAACAAGCGACCACATGAAAAACAAAGTCATTATACATTCATGTATGCAACAGTTGCACAGCTAATTCTTTATGGTAACTCATACGCAATCATTCACAGAGAAAAAGAGAATGATTATAACTCACCAATTAAGTCATTAGAGTTTGTAACAGCAGACCAAGTGAACCTAATTCAAGATATGACAACAGGTGAATGGCGCTATGATGTAACGTTAGATTATGGCAACCACATGTTACGGTGTGAACCACGTGACATCTTACACTTTAGAATTTCAGTTGTAGATGGTTTCATTGGTCGCAGTCCTTTATTGTCTTTACGTGATGAAATCGGAATGCAAACAAATGGTAATAAGATTTTATCCAAGTTCTTTGCTAACGGTGTTTTCGGTGGTGGAATCTTAAAACTTAACAAAGGTTATGTAGACAACGCAACCAAAAAGAAAATTCGTGAAGATTTTGAAAGAGCTAACGGAGGAAGCACAAACAGTAATGGCGTTATCGTTTTAGATGAAGCAACAGACTTCACAGAGTACAAAATGAATACTGATATTTTGAAATTGATTCAATCAAATAAATTCAGTACGCAACAAATTGCAAAAGTTTTAGGTATTCCATTAAACCGCTTTGGTATGGAATTAGTAAACTCAACTGATAGCGGACAAAATGACATCTATATTGCTTCAACAATTAGTCAATATGAATCTGCAATCTGTGACGAAATCGCAATTAAAACAGGTAATGTCTTAGAAATGGACTTTTCAAGTCTAATGAACGATACATTAGATGACAGACGCAAACAATTGTTTAGTGGAAAAGCAAGTAAAGAGTTACTATCAACTATCAAAGAAAACGAAGTTCGTGCATATTATGGGTATGAACCGTTAGAAGATGGAGAAACAACAGTTAAAACAGATAATACGGAAGAGGAAGTGTACAAGAATGAAACAGACACAACTGGAAATCAGACAACTACATGAGTTCGTAAATGACAATAATATTGTTGAAGGTTACGCATTGAAATTCAACAAACCATCAAAAGACCTAGGTGGTTTTGTTGAAACTATTGACGCGCGAGCATTAGACGGTGTTAATATGGAAGATGTAAAATTATTTTTAAACCATGATTCAGGCAACTTACTTGGAAGAACAAAGAGTGGTACACTTCAATTATCAGTTGATGAAGTGGGTTTGAAATTCCGTTGTGAGTTACCAAACACAACACTTGGAAATGATGTGATGGAACTTGTAAAACGTGGTGACCTTAGTCAGTGTTCATTTGGCTTTACGGTTGCGGAAGATGAATGGGAGCGCAGAGATGGGAAACCTGTTAGAACTATCAAAAAAATCAATACGCTAGCTGAAATCTCACTGGTTTCAATTCCAGCATATGATGACACAGATGTTACAGTAGCTAAACGCTCACTTGAAAACATGGAAGTAAACGAAATGGAAAAACGCAAACTAGAATTACAGTTACGACTAGCAACCTTGTAAGAGTAACGCCCACAACTCACCTTGTTCATGATATACTATCTTTAGTAAGAAAATAATATGTAAAGGAGTTTACAGCATGAACAAGGCAGAGTTAGAAGCGCAAGCAAAATCTTTGTTAGCAGAAGGTAAACTTGACGAAGCTAAAAAAGTTATTGAACAGTTAGAAGCTTTGAAAGATGAAACACCAGCTGAAAACGAAGAACGTGCAGAAGATAAAGCAGAAGCACCTAAAGACGAAGTCAAAAAGGAAGAGCCTAAAGAAGAACCAAAGGATGAACCAAAAGACGAAGTCAAAGACGAACCAAAGGAAGAACCAAAAAAAGAAGAACGTTCAATTGAGAACGCAAAAGGAGAAGATATTGACATGGAGAAAGTAAAAATCAATGGTAAAGAGTTAGCAGAGCCAGTAACAGAACAACGTGCGTTTTTAGACTACGTAACTTCAAAATCAACTAGCGTAAAATCATTTAACGAAACACGTGCGGTTGATGACGGACAAGTTAAATCAACAGACGCAGAAGCAATTATCCCAGAAGATATTATCACAAAAGCACGTAAATTACCAGACACAGTTGTTGACTTACGTAATAAAGTGAACAGTATCAAAGTTAAAACATCTGGTGGTAAATACCCAATCTTGAAATCAACTACTGCAAAAATGGTAACAGTTGAAGAGTTGGCAAAAAACCCAGCATTGGCAAAACCTGAATTTGAAGAAGTTCCTTACAACGTATCAACTTACCGTGGTCAAATTGTTGTATCACAAGAATCATTAGATGATTCAGCGGACGACTTAGCTGGAATTATTGCTGATTCAGTACAACGCCAAGGTTTAAATACAACTAATGACGTATTAGCTGGATTATTAAAAACAGCTACAGCAGTAACAGCAACTTCATTAGATGACATCAAGACACAGATTAACACTGGTTTCGACCCAGCTTATGGATTGGAATTAATTGTTACTCAATCATTCTACAACGCAGTTGACATTATGAAAGACGGTGAAGGACGTTACTTATTACAAACTGACATTACAGCACAGTCTGGTAAATCATTGTTTGGTGTTCCAGTAACAGTGTTGAAAGATGGAATGTTAGGTAACAAAGGTGATAAAGTAGCATTCTTAGGCGACCCAGTAGCCTTTGCAACTTTCTTCAATCGTGCTGAAACAACAGCTCGTTGGATTGACCATGAAATTTACGGTCAATACTTAGCAATCTTCATGCGTTTTGACGCTAAAGTAGTAGACCCAGCGGCTGGAAAATTCATTACACTAACACCAGCACCCTAGTACGCCACCTGTGGTAGGACAGGTGACACCAGCTGATACAAGTGTAACAATTGAATTATCGTAAACACTAAGAGGTGGGGCATTCGCCTTACCTCTTTTTAAAATATAAAAGGAGAGTGTAAATAATGGCTAAAGTATTTAATGTATACAAGAAAACAGGTGAAAAGGTTGTGAGTGAAAAACAGTCACCACTAACAATCACTGGTTTAACAGCTGAAACAGAATATGCAAAAGGTGATTTTCAAGTAACAGCTATTGAAGATGGTAAGCCAGAATCTAGCAAAGTAGATGTACCAGCATTCACTACAACTGCAACAGCTGGATAATAAAAGAGGGCTAAGCCCTCTTTTTAACTAAGGAGGTATGATAATGTTAACATTAGATGAAGTAAAAAACAATTTACGTTTAGACTATGATTCAGACGACGTTTATATTCAGACGTTAATTGACACAAGTTCAATGTTTATCTTAGGGGCTATTGAGGTTAAAACAGTTCCAGAAGATGTACGTTTTAAGACTTGCCAATTCATGTTGGTTTCTCTTTGGTATGAAAATCGCGTTCCAGCAACCAGCGCACTTCAACAAGATGTACCGTTCACTATTCAGGCATTTATTTGGCAATTAAGGGGGTTATCTGATGGCGATACCAACACAACATCTTAATCAGAAAATCACTATTCAAGAGAAAACCACAGCTAAAAACGATAAGTTTGAATGGGTAACAACGTGGGTTGACAAGGCAACTATATGGTGCAGTGTAAAACAACAGTATTTCAGAGATTTTAAAGAAACATATGGTACTGCATTAGAGGATACAACTAACTTTGTTGTGCGTTATGAACAACGTTTCCAATTACAAAATGATATGCGTGTTGTATATAAAGGTGTTAACTATGAAATAGTATCAATTTTAGAAGGTAGCTACGACCGTGATTTTACAACATTAGTATGTAAGAGGGTTAAGAAATGAGTAAGCAGAATTATGCTGACTTTTCAGACGCATATAACGCACTTATAAAGATTGGTAAAAATGCAGATAGTATCACAGCAAAAGCACTGAACAAAGCTGGTGAAATAGGAGAGCAAGAACTTGCTAAACGCACCCCATATTGGAACGGTAAAAAGTACAGTAGAAAAGACCAGATGTACAAGCGTGAACATATGCAGAAAAATACAGCAATGACAAAAGCAAGTAAAGGTAAACATGAAGTGTTGATTGGGTATAATGACCAAGTTTCGTGGCGTGTTCACTTCACAGAATTAGGAACAATGACACAAAGACCACAACATTTCATTGAAAAGACTATCAAAGAGGTTCAAGACGAAATAGAAAAGGTAATTATAAAAGCAATGGAGGAGGCGTTTCTAAAATGACATTACCTATTTTACAAGTAGCACAGATACTTAATGAAGCACACCCAGAAGTCAACTGGTTTACTAACGAAGTACCAAATGAGTTTGTATCACTTCCTAAGTTGCCAGTAGGTAGAATCACAGAGTTAGATATGGACTATCACGCATACGCAAGTGCAGACCCCAATTATTACACAACCTATATCCAAGTTGATTTGTGGGTTGAAGATTTGACAATGTTAGATAAATACTATCTATCAATTGATAAGACAATGCGTGCTGATAACGTACAATGTTCATTTAGTACACAGACATATGAACCAGACCTAGAGGGAGCAAGTCGCATTGTGAAGCGTTACGTAATCACTCAAAGAGTTGTCTAAGTGACACCCTAAAACCAGTTGATTAATGATATAATTATTCTAGTAAGAAAATATAAACACTAAAGGAGAGAAACAATTATGGCAGTAGTAGGTTTTAAAAAAGCTATTATCAGCGTACCTAAAGCAGAAGGTTCTGGGGTTGATAAATACACAATTGATAAAAGCGGTGGCGGTACTATTGAAGCGTCAATTCAAGGAATTTCAGCAGAACAAACAACCGTTTATGCGTCAAACGTTCCAATTTGGGTATCAGCAAAAGGGGTTGGAGAGTTAACAGCTTCATTAAACGTATTTGACTTGTATAAAGACAACGTTTATGAGAAAATTTTAGGCATTGAACGCGGTGAAGATGGTATTGCAATCGTTGGCGAAAACACAGAAGCGCCTTACGTTTCAGCGGTATTTGTTGCAGACGGTGCAGACGGTAAAGAAATGTACTTTGGTTTAGTTAAAGGACGTTTCAGCCACCCAGAAATCGCATTGAATACAACAGAATCTGGTGGCACAGAACCAAACACAGAAACAATTGAAGGTTCATTTGTAACAGATTCACGTGGATTTGCATACATGAGTGCTGTTTCAAGCGAAACATTAACACTTGATAAGTTTGTTGACAAAGTAAACAACATTAATCCATTGGCCTAGTACACCACCTGTGGTAGGACAGGTGACACCAGCAGACACAAGTGTAACAATTGAACTGACTTAGAAGAGCTTAACAGCTCTTCTTTTTTATTACACTGGTTTCACCAACACCCACAATCATTGCTTTTAATGCTATAATAACTATAGTAAATAAAATTATTTGGAGGAATAAACATGGCAAAACAAACAAAATCATTCAGTATTAACTTAATTATTGACGGAAAAAACCGCAAAATTACAAAAAAAGGTGTCAAAGTTAAGACAATGCGTAGTATTATGAAGTATTACCGTGATATGGAAAACGTACAAAAAGACATGGCTAATGGTGTAGAAGTTGACCAATTAGAATTGTTAGATTCAATGATTGTATTATTAGTTGAAATCTTTGAACACCCAGAAGTTACATTTGAAGCAATTGAAAACTCAATTGAATCTGATGACTTAGTAGACGTTTTAGAAAACATCTTAGGAACTATCATGGGGGTTGATGATTCAAAGGAAGCCTAGAGGACGGTGTAGAAGTTAACTGGGACGAATCTTTAGAATCACTAAATAAATTATATAATTCATACATGGAAGGTGGTTGGACCGTTAATGATGTTAGCGAAGCTGACTACCTTCTTTTATTGGAATTATTCAGTGATAATACTAAAGAGAAAAAAGAAGAGAAACAAGACCCATTAGCATTTTTTGGCACTGTCCTATCACCAACAGACCTAGCAAAAGCAAAAGGAGAGATTGAATAATGGCAGACAAAGTTATTGGTAATATGAAGTTTGGTATTGGTGTTGACGGTGTAGACCAGACCATTAATACATTAGACAAATTAAACAAGTCAATTAAACAACAAGAGTCCGCAATGAAAGCCAATTTATCAGTGTTTGATAAATCAGGACAAAGCATTGAGAAGCTACAACAAAAAGAAAAAGACTTGGCAACAGCTACTGACTTACAAGGTAAGAAAGTTGAATTATTAAGTAAGAAACGTCAAGACGCTATTGCAAAATATGGTGAAGAATCAAACCAAGTTAAAACACTAACAACACAGTTAAACAATGCTAGTGCCAAATACAACGGAATGCAAAAAGATTTGCAAAAAACTACAGCTGACGTTATCAAGTTTGAGAATGGTTTAGACAAACTAGGTCAAGAAATTAAAGATAACGCAAAAGACTTCCAAACACAAGCCAACGCAATGGATAAAGCAGGCGACAAAATGGGTGCTTTGGAAACAAAACAGGCTGGTTTAAAACGTCAATCAGACCTAACTAAACAAGCTATTGCTGGTCAAGAAAACGCAATCAAACAATTAACGCAAAAGTTTGGTAAAAATTCAACAGAAGTTAGCAAAGCTGAACAAGAGTTACAAGGCTTTAAAAAGCAATTAAACAATACAGACAGTGAACTAGATTCAGTATCTAAAGGCATGCAAGAATTAGGTAAGTCAAGTGGTGAAACTAGTGAAGGTTTAGGATTAGCAAGTAAAGGACTACAAGGTTTAGTTGCTGGTGTTGGTATGGCGGTAGCTACTAAAGCAATTGATATGATTAGTGACGCTGTTACAGAAGTTGTTGAAAATATTAATGCTGGTATTGAAGCGGTTGACAAATTCAAAGGTGCGTTTGATTGGGACGCAGAGAGCGCCCAAGCCGTTTCAAGGTTAGCTAACCAATTAGTTGCAGAAGGTTATTCTGACGACATCAACGAAGTAGCAGAAGCAATGATACGTGTTCAAAATGTAATGGGTGCTGAAGTTGCAGATGATGATATGTTGCAGCGTATGACACGCAACGCAATTGCATTTTCTAAAAATACAGGTGCAGACGTAAACGAAACTATTCGTGGTATTGGTAAAATGATGACCAACTTTGGTATTGACGCAGACAAAGCTTGGGACTTGATGGCACGTGGCGCACAAATGGGACTTGACCAAACAGACGAACTAGGCGACAATATGGCTGAATACTCACAAATTTTTGGTCAAGCTGGTTTCACAGCAGAACAAACCTTTGACATGTTACAAAGTGGTTTAGATGGTGGAGCGTACAACTTAGACAAAGTAAATGACTTAATCAAAGAAATGGCTATTTCATTAACTGATGGTCGTTTCGAGGACAACATAGGTATGTTCAGCGGTCAAACACAAGAATTGTTTAGACAATGGCAACAAGGCGGCGCAACACAAGCGGACGTTATCCGTTCAATGATTAGTGACTTTGGAGGTATGGAAAACCAATATGAAGCACTGAATAAAGCTGGTACAATCTGGTCCGCATTAGGTGAAGATAACAGCTTAAATGTTATCAAGTCATTAAACAATACATCAATGGCATATGATAATGTAGAAGGCGCACAAGACGCAATGAACAACGCAATGAGCAACACAACTGGAATGGACGCCTTTAAATCAGCATTAAAAGCATTAGGAAATGAAATTGGTATCTCATTGAATCCAATGTTTGGTGGAATGGCAGACGGTATCACAAACTTTACCAAGAAAATTCTACCAATGGTGCAACCAGCATTGCAAAAAATGTGGGAGTTTGCACAACCAATTCTTGAAAAGTTAACGCAATATCTTGGTACGTCATTCAAGGTTGCGGGCGACATTATGGGTGTTGTGATTAAGTATATTGCAGATGAGTTAATACCTTACATCATGCCTAAGCTTCAAGAACTTGGAGATAGGTTAGGTGCTGTTTTTGATAAGGTAACTAAGTGGTGGAACGAAAACGGACAAGCAATAATGGACGCACTTAAAAAGTGGTTAGAATTATTAACACCAATTTTTAAAATTGCAATTGATATTGTAATGATGTTTGTTGATTCAGTAGTTGGTTTGATTGAAGGTTTCTTTGATATAATTGAAGGGGCAACAAAAATCTTTAAAGGTATTTTCAACGGTGATTGGAAATTAATTTGGGACGGTATCAAACAATTAGTTTGGGGCGCTATTAAAGTAATTTGGAACTGGATAAATCTTTCATTCTTTGGTAAAATATTAAAAGGTGTAAAAGATTTTGGCGCAACATTCAAAGGTTCAATTTCTGGAATGTGGGAAGCTGTTAAAAACTTCTTTAAAGATGGTGTATCAAATGTAAATGGTGCTGTTTCAGGTTGGTTCAGTAATGTAACACGCATTGCACGTGACCTTAGAAGTAATGTTTCTGGAACTATTTCATCTCTTTGGAAGGGAATCAAAAACACATTTAGTGGCGGCATTGACACTATTGTACATTGGTTTACTAGTTTGCCAGAACGTTTAGGCGGTGCAATCAGTAGGGGCGCAGGTCATGTTACTGGTGCATTTAAAGGTATTTTCAACAAGGTATTGAGTGCAATTGGCGGTCCAGTAAATGGTATCATTGGCGGTGCTAACTGGGTGTTAGAAAAGTTTGGCGCACCTCAAATTCCTAAATGGGACGTACCACAATATGCAAGCGGTACTGACGGTCACATAGGCGGACCTATGGTAGTAAATGACGGTGGTGGTGCTGAAATGGTAATCGCACCAAACGGTCAAGCAATGATTCCAAAAGGTAGAAACGTTATGATGAATGCACCTGCTGGAACACAAGTTCTAAATGCCAAAGAAACATCAATGGTATTAGGACAAAAGGGGCGCATTCCATTCTATAAAAAAGGAACTGGTTTCATGGAAGGAGTTCGCAATATGTGGGACAATACCAAGTCATTTGTTGGTAATGGTATTAACAAGGTAAAACAAACCATTGGTGATATTATGGACTGGGTAGGGAATCCATTAGACTTAGCACGAAATGCAATTATGGGTGCAATGGACTTAGGTGGTCTAACACACGTAGCATTAGACATGGCAAAAGGTTTAGGAACAAAAGCTACAACTGCATTTGCTGAAAAAGTTAAAGCCTTATTCAAAAAGAAAGAAGAGGAAGAACGTGTTAGTGGTCCTGTAGATGGTAACTGGCGTTCATTAGTCATCAAAGCTTCCAAAGAAATGGGCGCAAATGCTAGTGAAAGTGAAATCAATGGTATCTTAGCACAGATTCAACGTGAATCAGGTGGTAATGAAAAGATTGTTCAAAGTTCAGCAGTATGGGACGTCAACACCGCAAGTGGAAACCCAGCACGTGGTTTGCTTCAATATATCCCGCAAACGTTTGACGCATACAAGGTAAAAGGACATGGTAACATTTATTCAGGTTATGACCAATTACTAGCATTCTTTAACAACACTAACTGGCGTCAAGACTTACCTTATGGAAAATCTGGTTGGGGTCCATCTGGTGGACGCATTAGAGGTTATTATAATGGTGGTATTGCAAAAGGTCCACAAATTGCAAAACTTGCTGAAAATGGTTATCCAGAATTTATCATTCCAACTGAACCAGCTAAACGAGGAAGAGCAATGGCATTGCTTAACCAAGCTAAACAAGCATTGGGAGTGAAGGAAGAACGCAACACACCTAAGCAAGGAACATCAACAGACTTGGCAACAGTGGTTGCTTTAATGCAACAACAGAACGAATTATTACAAGCTATCTTAGCCAAAAATACAGATGTGTTATTGGATGGTAAGAAGCTTAACAAGGAACTTAACAACCTAAATAATACACAGCAACGGAACAACAGACGTAATTTAGGTTACATTTAAAACATTAAGGCAACCCCTTTACAAGGGTTGCCTTTTGTGTTATAATACTAGTATAGTAAATTATAAAGGAGAATGAAAATGGCACAAAATTATGACTTTTTGAGAAGCTTTACATTTGACGGTAAAGAAACAAGTCACCTATTTCAGATAGCAAAAGTAAATGTACCTTTTCTGTCAAAAGACAATGATTTTTACACAGTTGGAAATACTGATGGTAAACATTTTAGAAATACTAGGTTAGGTGAATATGCAATATCAATTGATGGTTTCATTATATCAGACAACAGTGGCATGACTGTATCAGAAACTAAAGATGAATTAGTTAAAATTATCAATTCAGACGAACCGAAACGACTTATATTGGACCAAATGCCAGATAGATATTTTAACGCAATATTCACAGGGACAGAAGAGTATGACGCTACAGACACAAAGTACACACCTTTTACATTAACCTTTGATGTTCCAGATGCACTTGCGCACCAAGTAGAAGCTTCAAATTTTAATAATGTAACAACTAAAAACAGTAATATGGTATTAGATTCAAATTTTGAACGAAAAGACCAATATTATAAACCGTGGGCGCAACTTTCACCAGAACAGCGGTTTGGTCAAAATGTATTAAGTTGTGACTTCACAGCAGGCATACCAGCATACTATACAGACAACAGCACACCACACCAAGCATGGTTTTTCTATGACGCATACAATAGACGTATGAACCTAGATTTAGAGGTAGGTCAAACAGTTGGATTTCAAGCTAAAGTGCGTATTAACGTAGTAGATAATGAAGTAAGACCAGATAAAACAGCAGAGCTAATTTTAATGGAATGGGCAGACAATCCAATTAGAAAAACATATACACATGTTATACAAATGCCTAACGAAGTAAAAGACTGGACATTGTACTTCAAAACAATAACTATCAAAAGTCCAGAAACAACTGGATTATCAATGAACTTTGGTTTGTATGGTGACCATGTTAGTGGTGATATATGTGAACCAATGTTTGCACTTGACACTAATGCACCAATGACTTATCAAAAATCATTAATTGAATTAAGAAAAGAATTAAAAGTTGTAAACAATGGAACATATAAAGCCTACCCACGTTTTTCATTTAAAATGAATGGTGACAATGGTATGGTTGGGTTAGTAAACAAAAATGGTGATATTTTACAATTTGGAAACCCGGAAGAGGTTGACTATACAGAACAGACAAGAACAGAAACAGTGCAATGGTTAGATTTTTGGGGTACAAACCTACCAGAAAACATGGTACAGAACAGCGGTTTCATCAGTATATACCCTAATTACCTAGGTAATCCAGATACACCAAACTTAGTTGATGGTACACTAAACATGACAAAAGATGTTGATTCCGTAGTACCAAACTTCACTGGTGAAAAAACAGATGTTTGGCATGGACCAACCGCAGTTGTACCAATAACTGCACCATCTACAAATGATAGAACATCTGCATTTGTTGCTAATATACGTTTCATTTTTACAAACTATAAAGACAATCCACCAATGGCACATTTAGAGTTTATGATTGGTGATACCGCTGGAAACCCAGTAATCAATACATTATTTAGAGATTCACTATACAGTACAAACCATACAATTATGGAATGTTGGTACATGGGTGAAAAGGTACATGAGTACACATTAGACAAGAAGAAGTTTGGTAATACTAAGCTAGAAATAAACATTGAACGTACTGAAACCTATATAAAATGGCGCTTAGCAAGTATCAAAGGAATAAATAAATATGATAATGTTGTGGTAGGTGACAACTACATTTTCACATACAATGTTTCTGACAAGTCTAATTTAGACAAGTTTGGTTTCTGGTTTAAACAGTATAGTAACTTTAGAGCAAACCAAGTAATGGTAACAGACGCCAAACTAAGATGGTTAAACGTTAAGCACATAAAAGATGTACGCAACTATTACAAAGATGGTGACTTAGTAGAATTAGACACGTACTCACGTAATGTATACATCAATGGTGCTATCAATAATGAACTGAATGTTGTTGGTAATCAGTGGGAAGCATTTAGACTTGATGTAGGAGAACATGAAATACTACCTTTCTATTCATCATGGGCGCTACAACCAGAAGTGAATTGCATTTTAGAACAAACATATCTATAAGATACAAAGGGGTTTACACCCCTTTGTTTTTGTGTTATAATGAGTATATAAATATTTAGGAGGTAATAGTATGGACTTTTACATTACAGATAGGACATTTAAGTTACTAGATATTGTATCAACCAGTGGTGGTACTCAATTCAAAGTAACATCAACAGAGGATACAATAAGTTTAGCAACTGCAAGTAGACGCATGAGCCTAGATGTATCATTTACACCAGAAACAAGCGCACTTGCTAAAGATGTATTCAAAGTTGGTAACTACGTTTTGTATAAAGACTTAAATGGTAAACACGAATGGATGACAATTTTAGAATCAACACACAATCCATTGACACAAACACGCAGTATGGAATTAGAAGACGCTTCACTAGACCTTTTAAACCAACATGTTGGTAAACACAAGGAAACAAAAGCATTTCCTATTAAATACTATATTGAAATATTTACATCAAGTAGTGGTTTCAAAGTTGGTATAAATGAAATATCTGGACTAACTAGAGCATTAGAATGGGATTCAGGAGCAACAGCATTGGAACGTATTCAATCAGTAGCAACCCAATTTGATAATGCAGAACTTGATTTTAGGTTCACATTTAAAGGTAATGAATTAACAGGTAGATATATTGATATTAAGAAGAAGCGTGGTACAGATGAAGTACACACACTATATACCAATAAAGATATTAACTCAATAACCACTAAAGAAGATATTTACCAACTGGTTAATGCAATAAAACCAATTGGTGGTATTCCAGAAGGTAAAGAAGAACCTGTTGACTTAGTTGGTTATAACTGGGTAGACCCTAATGGTCGTTTTTACTTAGATAAGGCAACTGGCTATATTTACGACAAAGAGAATGTTAAGCACTGGTCAAGAACCCACAACGAATCAAACTATTTTCAACAGCAATTAGAGTTTGAAACAACAGCACAAAACAAGTTGCGTGACTATGCAGTTAAACATCTAAAAGATTATGGAAAACCGCTGGTTGCATATGAAGTTGACATTGCCAATATACCTTATAATTTACAGGTTGGTGATTATATTAAGTTAGTAGACGAAAACGAAAAGTTATATCTAAAATCACGTGTTCAAGAATTGAAATATGATTATACAACAGACAGTGTTGAAGCACAACTAAGTGATTTCGTTGTTTTAGAATCAGGTATTAATGATGATTTAAGAAAGTTAGCAGACCAGATAAATAATAAAGTTAGAAGTATACCACGTGTATTTGTACAAGAAGAACCACCAGTTAATCCAAAACAGGGTGATATGTGGTGGGTTGTTGATGGAACAGTACCCCAACCAACAATAGCAAGACTAGGTGACTATGAAACACGTGAAGTAAAAGAGAACCCCAAAATTGCTTCTTATAAAGTTTGGGACGATTTAAAAACAGAATGGGTTGAACAAACAATTGACCAAGCTGTACTAAACATTGAAACATTAAACGCTATCACAATGAACGGTTCTACAATCAATGGTTCTGAATTTTTGAATACATTTAAAGCAACAGTAGCTGGTGAACAATTAGAAGGTGTATCAACAGTGGCTGGTGGTGAAATGGAAATTGAATACAAGAACTTAACAACAAACAGAACAGGTTCAACAAGGTTGTTTTCACAAGGGTTTGACGGAAGAGTACTAAATACTGATGGTTCAATTAATCAATATGTAAGTTTAACACCAGCAGGTCTATCATTACAAGATTCAGCTGGTCACAGTGGTTTCTTAACAGCTGAATTAATTATGCAATTTGCAAATACAGGGCGTAAGATATACCCAGGCAATTCATGGGTAACAAATACGGATAGCATTAAACCAACATTAAAAATGGAAGAATGCGCAATTGGTTGGTTATTTTTATGGCAACCATACGATACCACAAATGGAAAACCACTGAATTGGGACTACACCTATTATTTAGTACCTAAAGCACATGCTAATTTCAATAGTGGTAGAGGTATCAATATGAGATTGCAAGGTGCTGGAACTGGTGGTGGTGCGAATGACACTGTATATAAATACGTATATGTATCAAATACGAGTGTAACTGGCACAGTCAATAATGGTACTGGTAATGGTGCTAAATGGGTATTGACAAGTATATTTTCAGTATAGGAAGGTTGATGAATATGAAAATTTGGATTGAGAATAAGACTGGTTTTCTAACTGGTTATACAACAGAACCATTTGGTGACTATGTAGAAGTTGATATTGATATAACAGAAGCAAACTCTATGCAAGGTGGATTGATTGACTTTCATAATTACTATTATGATGGTAAAGAATTGACCAGAAATACAGATAATGATTTCCAAAAGTTTTTAGATGAAGAAGCTAGTAAGCCACCAGAACCATCTAAGGAAGAAATGGCTGAAAGACTAGCAAAATTAGAAGCATTGATTGCTGATTTACTATAGTTAAAAACACCTCTTTTCAGGGGTGTTTTTTATTTGCCATTTAATGTATAATCACCTTAGTTTTAATCTGAAAAACGCTTAGAATTGTCATGTGAAGCACACTATTTCCCTTATTTAAATGCTATACTATAATAGTAGCTGAAAGGCGGTGATTATAATAAGATAGGGAGATGTAGGCATGGAAGATAAGGACTTTATGGAAATAAAAGTACAACTAGCTAGAATTGAATCAAACTTGGAAGGTATTCCAGACTTGAAAAATGAATTAAAGGCAAATAATAATTTATTGAGTGAAACCCATCACCGTTCAATTCAAAATGAGAAAGACATTGCTAGTATAAATGACCGTTTAACTTGGCTAACACGCACAGTATCAGGAGCAATCATTGTTGCTGTTATTGGTGCTATTATAACTATATTATAAGGAGAGTGTTAAAAATGGATTGGAAAACACGTATCAAAAACAAAGCGTTCTGGATTGCTTTAATTCCAGCAGTAATTGTTCTGATTCAAGTTGTGGGAAACATTTTTGGATTAGACTTATCAAACCTAACTGGTTTGAGCCAACAACTAATTGATGTTGTTAATGCGGTATTCGTTGTGTTAAGTATTTTAGGAGTAGTTATAGACCCAACCACAAAAGGTATTAAAGATAATAAGGAGGACAAATAAGTATGAAGGTAAAAGGTATTTTATTTGGTGCATTAGCAACCATTGGTTTATTTGCTGGAATGCAAACAGCTAACGCATATGAAGTTAATAACGAGTTCAATTTAAGTCCTTGGGAAGGTTCAGGACAGGTTGCAGTACCTAATAAGATTATCTTACATGAAACTGCTAATGAACGTGCCACAGGAAGAAATGAAGCAACGTACATGAAAAATAACTGGTTTAACGCACATACAACAGCTATCGTTGGTGATGGTGGTATTGTTTATAAGATTGCACCAGAAGGTAACATCTCATGGGGGGCTGGTAACGCAAACCCCTACGCACCTATTCAAATTGAGTTGCAACATACACATGATAAGGAATTGTTCAAAAAGAACTATAAAGCATACATTGATTATACAAGGGACATGGGTAAAAAGTTTGGTATTCCTATGACACTTGACCAAGGTTCTTCTGTTTGGGAAAAAGGTGTTATCTCTCATAAATGGGTATCAGATTATGTATGGGGTGACCACACAGACCCATATGGTTACTTAGCAGAAATGGGAATCAGTAAAGCACAACTTGCTAAAGACTTAGCAAATGGCGTTCAGGGTGATTCTAAGCCGTCAAACCCAGCAACACCTAACAAACCATCTAAACCAAGTGTAACACCTCAAAAACAACGTTTTAACTATAGAGTTGATGGGTTGGAATATGTAAACGGAATGTGGCAAATCTATAACGAACATTTAGGTAAAATTGACTTTAATTGGACTGATAACGGTATTCCAGTTAGTGTTGTTGATAAAGTAAACCCAGCTACTGGGCAACCAACCAAAGACCAAGTTCTTTCTGTAGGTGATTACTTCAATTTCCAAGTTAATTCTGTAGGTGTAGTGCAAGAGCAAACGCCTTACGGTGGTTATACATTATCTCATGTACAGTTACCAGAAGAGTTCATTTGGTTATTCACTGAAAACAAAAACACTTTATTATATCAATAAAACAAAAAGACACCCTATATTGGGTGTCTTTATTTGCGTTTTAATGGATAATCACCTTACTTTGAATCTGAAACGTGCTTAGAATGCTCCTATGAAACAATGGTTTCCAAGATATTTGGTGCATATCCACCAGTTACCATAGGTGCGCCATTTTCATTGAAGACAACTGGTAAAGAACGAAATCCGCATTCCATTAAATATCCTAATGCACTCAAATCTTCATCTACATTAATTTCTTGATAGTTAACACCTAATTCTTGTAGTTTGCGTTTTGTCATTTTGCAAGGTATGCAATTGTTTTTAGTATATACTTTAATCATTTAATCAATTCCTTTACATAAATATTTTTAGGTTCTTGTTCAATATAATAAGCTTCACCACTGTTTAAGGCATCAACTAATCGTTGCGCAAATGGTTTCAATTCACCTTTGTATTTCGTTCTTATTGCTTTATCATGATAGATTTTATCACCATATTTTATAACTTTAGTTTTAGTTGTCTTTCCTACTAACGTGAAGTTCGTTGCTTTGTAAATAATACCTTCATGACCATGGTTAGGGTCTGCATAGCTTACAATAGTTTTAACGTTTGTATTCTTACGTAACCATTTTAGGGTCTTACCAATGAAATATGATTCTGCGTTACGCTTGGTATCATCAATCAAACATAGTCTACGAAGTTCCAAAACTTCCTCCTTGGTTTCACCGTATTTCTTCCAAACATTTGCCATACCTAAACCACCATAAATCATAGCACCAATTAATTCATCACCACAATACAACCCAAAACAGTATGATGATTGTAGACCATTTATAGAGTGTGTGTAATGCCATTCTTCAATAAAATTTCGAATTACATTTCGTGGTACTGGTAAAACGTTATATTCCTTTACACTTTTAACTTCAAGTGGGTTCATTTAAATTCCTCCTAATAGTTGATAGGTAAAGTATATCACCTTACCTATCGTTTGTCAATACTTTAGTCAATATAATTTTTAACTTCCACTGGTTTGAATCCTTGTAATTCTCGTTCATGATGTGCTTGTTCAATACGTTCTTTCCAATTTTCACCAAACCATAGTTCAAGCGTATCTTCTACTTGGTCAATATAGTATTGTTTGTCAACTTCATCAATCGTAATACCTTCGCCAATTGCTTCATTACTGATTGTGTAGTATTCTGGTGCGTTTGCCAATCCTTTTGTATATGAAATGTTATCCTTAAATTCATCAGCTTCAATATCTAATAATTTACCTTCTTTTACCTTAAACAATTCTACTGCATTAGTTTTGTCTTTTACTGCGAATACACGGTTAACCTTTTGTGCGTTGAACTCATTACCTTCACTATCACGTGCAACTGTTCTATCAAAGGTCCAACCTGTTTTAGTAATAATTTGAAACTGTCTTAGTTCATTACATTCATTGATAAACTCTTTATAATCTTTACCAGCTACCAGATAATTAATGAACGCATTAGATACAATCGCTTTTGACACTTTCATACCACCTGTTAAGCCAATAGCACCTTTTACCTTTACTTTTCCATTTGGTTGTACTGCAATATAGTTATTTACATCTTTTTGCCAAATTTCACGGAACATGTCTTTATCTAGTGTAAGTCCAATCTTGTTAGCAAATTCATCTAATGCTTCATCAATAGCTTTATCATCTGCTTCACTGTTTGGAATATATGCGTGTGCGTCTGTATTTGATTGAATGAACTGTGCTTTACCTTTAATTAATTCATACATGTTTGTCATAATCAATTGACCAGTTGCACAAACTAAGAACTGGTTTCTTGGGTCATATAAACCATTAAACTGCGCACCACTGGCACCAAACTTAGTATTCAATGGTAACTTGATACCGTTAATCATTACATATGTTGGTACTTCTACACCTTTAATGTTTGCCACTTCTTCACCTGAATATTTAGCGTCCATACGTTGCTTTAGTAAGTCACCATAACGGTGAATCTTATCCTTTGGAATATTTCTTGATAGTAAATTAAATTGTTCCATTGTGTTTGGATATAGTGAACCCCAGTCACGCATTGGGAACATTCCAATGTGAATGTAACTAGCTTTAGCACCATGCACACCACCACTACCAAAAATCATTGTGTATCCATCTTCATCTGTGTACTCTAATGACACATTCAATTTACCATCTTCATTTAATTCAAACTCATGATTCAAGTATGCTTCTGCAATCTCTTTTGTATTAATACTTAATCGTTTATCTAATTCTAATGGGTCTGTCAAGTCTGGTCTAACTTCTTGTTTAGTTGCACCAAGTAACTTAGCTGTTAAGTTAGCGTTTGTTTGTAATAGGTCTGTCTTATCCATGTCAAACATTAGAGCAATTGTTGCTTTAGCCAATAGCATACCAATGTTTTGTTCAAAACGTTTTTCAGTTGCCAACACGTCATTTTTACAGTATGCAATATTTTTCTCTTTCTCTTCATCTGTCAACGGTCTATCCATGTCAAAATCTACTTCTGTTTCTTTAATGTTGATACCTAAGAACGCAGAATGCTCTTTTAAGCTAAAACCTTTGTTATCTTGATAGAGGTCCATTCCAAACAATGGGGTTTTATGACTATCAAACATCTTGTAAACTAGACCTCTATTATCTGATTCAATGATTGTTTTAGACATTTGATAAGCGTTTTTTCCTTGTAAATATCCACGCATTACATTGTTGTCATATGACGCATTATTATACCCAATGAACATTGAATCACGGTATTCAAGGTAAAACTTGCGTAATTCTTCAAGGTCATTATTAATAATGAACCATTCTTTTGTAAAGTAATCACGGAATACAAATAAGCTATCATGTTTAAAAATCTCAATATCAAATAATAAAATGGTTTGTTTTGTTAATGGTTCACTTGGTTTAAACGGCGTTTCATTACCTTTTGAAATACTTCTAATAGGTTTGACTGTGGCAAAACCATTGCTAAATTTTAAGTCAATTAGTAAACGGTCACCAACTTCAACATTTTTCCATTTATCCCAGTCATATTTGCGAAACTTCATGATGTAGCTTGTAACGTCCCTACCATCTTCTAGTGAGCGCATTTTAACTACTTTCATTTCTTTTCCTTTTGCTGATAACTTTTTGTTAGATTCAATGACAACCACATCATGTTGACCAGCTCGCATTGGGTCAAGACTTCGTGAATTACCTTTTAGGTTGCTGAATACTTCCAATAGTTTTTTAGCTAGTTCTGGTGCCTTTTTAAATTCTGCAATGTTCTTCATATATTTAATTCCTCCAATTTGTTTATACTACTATCTTACTTTATTAATGTGATTCTGTCAAGTGTTTTTGTTGCTAATTTCAACTCACGTTGTAAGAAACCTTCTGTAGCACCATTTGCAAATCTACAGATAAGTTCTACACCATCTACTGGCTTAAACAGTTTAGCTAATATATAAACTTTATCACCTTTGTTACCAATACCGTTGTGGTTATCGTTTTTAAGTTCTACATAATTACCTACATTAAATGTGTTTTTCATTGTCATTACCTCCTATATGTATATAATAACAAAACCCCTAACATAAGTCAAGGGTTTTGTTTGTTTATTTTTAGAATGGTAAATCATCAGCTGTAATGTCAATTGAGTGATAAACTTCTTCAACTGGTTTTTGTTCTGGTTGGTCCTCTGGGTCAAGAGGTAATGCTTCTAACCAACCAACGTTGCTTGTTGGGTCTAATTGATTTTTATTAACTGTAACATCAACAACCATTCCAACCGCTTTTTCTGCTGTTTCCCATTCCACACCTACATCTTCAAATAATTCGTTAAAACGTGCTTTGGCTTTTCCAAGTTTAGCCATGTTAGGAATGAACATTTCTTTTTTAGCAACCCACACACCTGTATTGAAGTTAAATGCGTAGTGCTTACCTTTATGTTCAATAATTACTGCACGTCCTTTAGGTGAATCTTGAATTGCAACAATTGGTGCTTTCTTAATGCGTTTTAAGCTAACTAATGGTTTCTCAATTTTGATAAATCCAGAACCTTCTGTAAAGTATGCTTTACCTGTTTGTTCATCAACGTATAACTCAATAGTATTATCTTCTTCAAATGAACCACCAGCAACTTCTAGTGCTTCATTATATTTTTTCATTGCTTCTTCTGAATCTTCCCATTCGCCAGCTTCTTTATTGAATTGTTGTTTGTACGCTACTGCATCAAACATTGCTGAATAATCCTCTTTTGCAACTTGTAACTTAGTTGAAATTTCTGAATCATCTACACTCACGATAACTAATTTTTGTAATTCTGACATAATAAATTCCTCCAATAATTTGTTTTTATTTTTACTACTTAAATAGTATAACATAGTTTCCCTAACTTGTGTAGCCTATTTTCCAAATAAAATATATTTCTTTTTGCAATTTAGAAATACATTTACTGGTTCCAATCCACCACCTTCGTATACACTTCCTTTTATAATAGTTTCATCATCATTTGAAACCATGTTGAAGTCATAGAACTGATAACCTACACCATCAATCCACACTTGTTGACTAAAACTTGTCACACCAACTACCAATTCTACATCACGCTTACCGTTTAAGTCATGTAATTTCCAATCAAATAAACCCATTTAAATTTCCTCCAATGTCATTGTGTTTGCGTTATAGTCCACTTCAAGATTAAATCTCTCAATTGACTGTCCACCTTTTGTTTCTTTTACAATAATAGCCCTCATAACGTGGAACTCATTTGTTTCATATTCCACTTCCATACTTTCAACATAAAATGTAGCACCATCAAAGTCAAATTCTGGGGCATTGTGTTTATTTCTACGCTCTACCAGTTTTTTAAATGTGATACTTCCTTCTTTTGAATCCTTTGAAAAATACGTGCAACGCAATAAATCTTCTTTAATAATCATTTACATTTCCTCCCATTCAATACCTAATTTTTTAAGTTTGGCTAAATCTGATGTCTTAACCTTAATACAAGTATAACTAACTTCAACTGGTTTGTCAACAACTTTATCTTCATTTCCTGTTAAAATTACAATTTCAGGAACTTTCGTTTCTCTTACTCGTTGTTGTTCAGCTTCCAGTCGTTCACGTTCTGACTTCATTTCTTTAAATTCTTCAATAGCTTCATTCATATTGAAACCATTTCTTGAATATGCAATAAGTATTGCCATGCGGTCATCTTTGTCTGTTACCTGTTCTTTCAAGTCTGAATAGTCTTGTTTAAACAGTTCAAAATACATCACAATTGCTTGTGTGATTGTCTTTTGTGACGTTGCTTTATTAGTTACTAAACTTCTATTTTTGGCAATGAACTTATCAAAAGATAGCCATTGTGGCGCATTATATGAAGCTTGGTACTTATTGAAAAGTTCTTCAATTTGTAATGTACGTTCTTTTTGTTCTTGCTCGTTGAACGTTTTAATTTGTACATTAACATGTTCTATACCTTCCTTCAATACATCTTTTAATGTCTGTATTTTTTCGTTTAGTTCCTCATAAGGTGTCATGATTTCACTTTTCACTAGTTTACGTTGTGTGTCTAGCTCTCTGATTCGTTTATTGATTGTAGCTACTAGTTTTTTATTCTCTTTGATTGTTTCTTCTGTAACTTCTTGCTCTTTCATTTTATCAGCCAACTTCTGTGCGTCATTTAGTATTTTTTCATAGTCTGCAAATTCGATTGACTGAACACCATTGGTTTTAATTGCAATTTCAAATTCCATTGCGTTCGTCCTCCGCTTTCAATCGTAGCCACTTAGCTTTGAAAATCTCGTTAAATGTGAACCCCATTTTAATTAGGTCTGTTCGTTCTTCTAATGTGTTTAGTAGTTCATTTACAGTATAACCATAGTCTAACATTAGTAACATTTTATAACTCATTTGTTCTTGCTTTTTTTCCATTCTTCCACTTCCTCCATTGTCAATCTGTTTTCATCTTTTTTAGTACGTTTGATTAGTCCTTCAAAAGTTGAATATGTTTCGCTTTGGTGTAATGGTACCACAATTGAATCTGGTTTGCAATACTTTTCTGTAAATTCTTTATGTTCAGTTGAAGATAAGTGACGATATGAACCGTTACTAAAAATATCAAAACCAGTGTGTGCTTTTGTTGATTCATAAAATTCAATTACTTGTGGGTCATAGTTAGATTCTAACAGAAAGTAGTCTACTTGTAAAGAGTTTTTATCTAAATATTCCTGATAATCTATTGTAGTGCTTAAATCAGTTGCATATAATAATACTTCACCAGATTCAATATCTTCAATAATTAATCCATGACAGTCAACTAATTCTTCACCAGCACCATGATAGTTCTGGATAGTTGTGAATTTCATTGTACCAATTTGAAACTGAAAGTTATCACTAAAAACAACATCAGCTGGAATTTTTGTTTTTTCAAACATTAGATTACTTACTTCTTCATTAGCTAAAATTTTAATGTTTGGAAAGTTTTCACGAATCTTCTTATAAACAGCTGGCTTGAAATGGTCACCGTGTCTGTGCGTAAATATTAAAAAATGTTTTTCATATAGTAATGGCTCTATAAATTTGTAAGGCTTACCTGCATCAACTAATATATTAAATTGATTAGTATATATTGATACTGAATTTCCTTTACTACCTGTGTAATGTACGTTCCATTTGAATGTCATTTGCTACCTCCTAATACTGTGATGGTGTATTGCGTTCAGACCATGGGTTGCCTTCTAATTCCCATAACTCTTTGCCAAGTCGTTTAGCGGTGTCCCACTTATCCTTGTCAATTGCTTTATTAATTTCAATAATTAATTTATGACGTTTATCCTCTACTTTTTTGCGCAGTGGACGCGCTACACGTTGTTTACCTTCTTGTGGGTTAATAGCCCACCCAAGGTTATTGCAGTGTGTGTTATTAACATCACCATCTTTATAATATAGGTAGCCTAGATTATCTTTGTTTAGTACAAATGATTCAGCTACTAAGTTAGCAATAAAAAATTTACGTGTCTTGTTGTGTGAGCCTTCTAATACTACATATGGTTTTCCGTTGTCATCATATGAGTTCCAGACTGTTAAACCTGTGTCACGGTCTATCACATATCCCATATTTGAAACTGCGTAACGGTCGTACGGTTCAAACAATGGTTCAAATTTTTCAATCATTCCTTTAACTCCTCTACTAATTTTTCTAATTGCTCAATTGTTAAGATAATCTCATTATCTGGGTGGTATAATACCATGCTAGCCATAATATCACCATCTGGGTATTTAGTTACTTCCATATATTCATGCTTGTTATCATTACAGATAAGGTGTATAGTTTTATAATTTCCAATTGGTCTATTAAATACTTCTACATTTTCCATATTACAACCCTCTTTCTTCAATATCTTCAATCAGCCAAGTTAAGTATGTTTTTGCTTTTTTAAGGTCCTCTAGTCCATTTTTGTGTTTATAACGTAATGGATATTTTAGAATATTTCCTTCTAGGAAACCACGGAATTCTTCTTTTGTCATGTTAGCTTTCATTATTTGAATTGGTTGAATACCGTTAACTGTGTAATGAATTTGATTGTCAATCAAATCTGATTCAAAATAAACTTCTACATCAGGTTCAACACCACCTGACATGTATAAGTACTCATCATATGTCATAACTTCTTCTTGTTCAGGTTCAACACCATCACATTTTGAATCTTCAAAATTAACTTCTAATTCAGGAATAACAAAATGGTTTTTAAAAGCACTCTCTGTAGTATATGTGTGCGTTCCGTCATGATATTTGACTTTCCACATTTTACCTTCCATTTTATGTGCTACACCTTTAGCCCCATTATCTTTGCGTTTTACTAACATTCCATCTTGTAATTTCATAATTATTTCCTCCTAATGTTTTATAATATCATTCTATCATATTGACGTTTATTTGTCAACACAAAACTTTTATTTTATGTTATAATAAATTATAAGTTACTGATGCTGATTCCTCCCAGCATGAAGTGACACTCACAACGACTACTCTATTGGGTGGTCGTTTTTATTTTGCATATTTTGCGATAAGTTTAAAAACTTCTTGCGCCGTTTCAATATTTTCAAATTTAACAAATCCACTTGCTACATGTTGCATCATTACTGAATAGTTATAATTTGTACTATACATATCACCAAACCCATTTGGGTTGTGCTTTACATCAATAAGCCAACCGTTTGGGAACAATTTTCTAAACATATGCATGTTATTCATCTTTTGCCATTCTCCGTTCTTCTCGTTTTTTAACTGAATCATAGGTGCGTTTCAACTCTGTTCCGTCAAGTGGTGGGTTGCACCCAATTTGGTTTACATATTGTGACCATACCCATACTTCTTCATGTTCTAAGCCTGTAGCGAACAATTTGCCAATCATTTGCGTTATCCAGTTGTTTCTTCCTCCTTCATCACTTCCAGCGATAATATCACCTAACAGGTTTGCAGTCCATTTTCTTTCACGTTTTTTGTTCTTTTTCTGAATTGTTTTATCTGTGAAAATATCAAACCATTTTACAGGTAGGTCTGCAATTGGTGAATTGTCAATCACTTCATATTTTACACCATCAATAGTTGAACCCCACCCAACAATGTAGCGTCCATGTGTTTGGAAGTCAACACCTTCAACTTCCTTGTGGTTCTGAATGAATTGCACATCATTATATTTTTCAGGTAGGTTGTAATACAGATGAAGCCCACCACTTGGTGTCATAACTGTTTTAGTGTCTGGTAACTCAATATCATACTTTTCGCAAAACTCTTTGAGGTTATCAGCACCACTAACACCATTATGAGTGTCAATATCAATTACTGCAATACCTGATAACTTACCAGTTAAAATACCATAGTTGCCACCTTCTGCAACCCACTTCTTCACTTCTGCTTTATCTTCACCATTAAACGAGCCAGCAACTAAAGGCGCTTTACCGTTCTTTTTAAGTCTTAATAGTTCCATTGTTTATCCTCCTATGAACATGCTACAATTTTAGCTGTTTCTAAATTATAACTATTTACTTCAATAATAAGTACATCAAGACCATGTGTGTTCTCCATCACTTCCACCATGTAATCTTCTGCTAACTCTTTTGTAGTGAATGATTCTGATTGGTAAGCTAGTGTTTTAGTTTCAAAATCAATAATATTTACAATATACATTTTAATTCCTCCTCTTATCTTATGTACCTACTATATCATAGGATATAGTAGTTGTCAACTATTGAACTGTATAATATACTAATTTATCTAAATTCAATACGAATGAATTTGAACCAGCGTAGCGAATTTCTAAGAAACGTTCTGAAATACTAATACGTTCAAATTCAACTAATGCTATAATTTTACTTTCTCTACCGTCCATGTATGTCACGTATACTGTTTTTACTTTTTCCATTTTAATATATCCTCCATCATTTCATTAGTAAAGTCTTGACCATTTGTAACTGTTTCAAAAATCTTTTTTTCCGTTGGTGTTTCAGGTACAATGTGATAATAAAGTGGTTTCTTTGTTTGACCATAACGGTCTGTGCGTGCCTTGGATTGTTCATAGTTGATTGATTCTAAAGGCATTGAATTGTAAATTGTCACATTTGCAATAACAAAATCATTAATGCCTGTAGAAGCGGATTTGTAGTGTGCTAACACAACACCGTTGTCTTTACCTTTAAATGCTTTTAAGTCTTTGCTAGCGCCATTATATTGACTATATGGACGTTTTAACTTGTCTAATACTTGTTTCAACATTTCAAGTTCCACATTGTAATTATAAAAGATAACTACTCGTTCATTGTTATGTGTTTCTAAAATAGCCTGTAAACGCTCAAACGGTTCTTTACTTACTTGTTTATTGATTCCTAGCAAGAAACCATGTGACACACAGCGCATTGCGTTAAATAGTTTACTACTATTATCTAATTCAATTACTTCGCCGTTATCCGCTTTGTACATGCGGTGTTTTTTCAACTTAGCATACATAGCTGGTTTTTTAGTCTTATATACATAATCTTCTGGAAAGTAGTCTTTATCACGTGTGAAACGCAATGCGCATTGGTCAATCATTTGTTTTAATAAATGCTCGTTCTGATAACCTACAATGTCCATAAATCGCATAGAACCCATTTGTCGCATTTGCTTAATAACAAATAGTTGCTCAAACTCTTTTTTAGGCTTGCGGAATACATTTAGCATATATAACTGTGGGTAGTAGTTCTCTAGCTTCCCATTACTAACTGGTGTTGCGGTTAACAGTCTTACATAAGGTGTTTTCTTACATAATTTCATAGCAAACTTAGTTACTTTAGAAGAGCTAACACCTACTTTGTGGGCTTCGTCAATGATAATGAACGTATCTTTATCAACCCATTTCAATAATTCAGTCACACGCCAGCTACTTTCAAATGAGATTGCAACTCGTTTTGCATCTGCTAATAACTCTTTATTTTTCTTTGTACCCTTGTTAAGTGGTGCAATGTCAATATCCATCAAAGCCCCATCTTCTGCAAAGTCCGCAACCTTTGGTGCCAAACAGATAACTAATAGCTTACTACAGCCACTTTGCAGGTAGGCACCTAAGGCGGTGAAGGTCTTCCCTGTTCCAGCATCAGATAAATCGTAAGGGTGTGTATTCCATTTATCAATACCTTCAATTTGCGTTGGTAATAGTTCAATTTTTCCAATCTTAGTCATATAGTACTTCCACCTTATCATCTTTAATATCTGGTAAATATGGTTGTTCATAATTGAAATAAATATCATCTGCACCATAGTACACTGCACTTTCCATGTTATCCAAATAAAGTAATAGGTCCTCTAAATCATCAAGCGTATCTCTTAGTAGTAAACCATATCCACCAGCACATCTAACTTCTTGTAAGTATCTAATTTGTAATGGGTCTGGCTGGTAGTTCCCTGTTTTAAGCTCTAATGCAATGAAGTAACCACTATAACACGCTTCAATATCTGCACGTCCCACACGGTCATATATGGTTGCTGTGTTAACATTTACAACCGCTCCTTTTGATTTCAAGTATTCTACTACTTCTTTACTAAATTTAGCTTCTTTTTTCACGTGCTGAACCACCTTTTTTATTACCTTGTAACATATTTGTCAATAGTTCAATGGCTTTTTCTACATCAATATTATTTTGAGAAAATACACCTAACATTGCTAATACTGTGTATGTTGCATATTTTTCTATGTCATCTTGTGAAATCCCTTTACTTCTGAAATCATTTTCCATTTCACTTAAAATATTATCAATTGCAATAATGCGTTCTGTTTTCATTTTTATTCTTCCTCTCCAAAAACTTCTTCTTTTAATTTTTGAATATGTCTTTCTGTTGATTCCATATATTCTTCTAAACACAATAGATATAACAATACACCTTCTCTAACAAATGTATCAATTTCAGACTGTGTTAGTCCTTTATCTATGAATTCTTCCTGCATTAAGTATGTTCGTGCGTCTAATCGTTCAATCATTTCTAAGTTTGTCATTTTTATTCTTCCTCTCCAATTACTAGTTCAATTCCGCCCCATGATTCATTGTAACTGATATTTAATACCTTTGTCAATTCGTTATACTTATTAAATAATCGTGCTACTGATGTATCACTTGTTGTGTCAATTACTAGTGCAGTCAAACCATTTGATTCTTTCACTACTAAAAAATGGCTATCAATCACTTCATATGCTTGTAATAAATTCATTTTAGTTATCCTCCTTGAATGTTTGAGTTGCTAAGAACGTTAATACGAATGATATAGACCATGCTATCATTACAGCATCCCTTGAACCTGTGAATACGATTGTAAAGATACCTACTAAAAATGCCACCAATACAGCTGTTAAAACTTCTAAATTTTCATTCATCTTATTTGTCCTCCAATTGTTTAATTTTTTCGTCTAATTCTTTAATTAACTGTTTATTATCTAATGTTTTTGTGATACTTGAAACATCAATTCCTGATACTACTTTGTACTCCAAGATAATATCTTGTTGACGTTCGTTCAATTCTTTGTATAAGTGTAATTCTTGTTTAGCTTCATTCAATTTCTGCTTGTTTAAGTTGTTTGCCAACATTGCTGTACTTCCTGAAAAACTCAATCCTACTGCCAATCCAATGATTAATCCTTTATGTTTCATTTATTTATTCCTCCTAATTGATTATATACTTAGTATAAATGATTGTCTTTATTTTGTCAAGTGTTTTGGTAAATTAATTTTTAAATTTTTGTCATATCGCCTTGGGTCAAGTGTCTTGTGAACGTCATCTACTTTGTTTAGATAGCTTGTAATTACTTTACCACTTATTAGTGACACCACAATACACTGTACTTCTTTGTTTTTTGAATAGTGTGAACGTAGTAAAATGCGCTTGTCTGCTCCTGTTTCGTTGTACTCTACAATTGTACTATTTAACATGGTTTTCATTGTCATTTCATATGAAAATTTAGTTTCACCATTTCTTATTTTATCTTGTAAGTGAAAACCAATCTTGATACCACGTTTTAGCCATAAGTCTTTTACACGCTCTCTAGCTTTATATACTTGTTCAACTTCCTTGTGTGTAAAGTGTGAAGCGTGTTTCTTTACTTGTCCTTGCGTTTTCTTTACTGTCCCAATTTGAAAGTCCATTTTATATCCTCCCTTTAACTTATGTAATTAGTATATCAGTTGGGGTTGAACTTGTCAACCCCTTTTCTGATTTTTATTTTAAATTTTCTAATACTGTTTCAGTTAGTAGAATTACATCTAACATGTTTTCTAGTTTGTCGTTTAGTTCATGTCCTAGTTCTTTGTTTCCGTCGTCGTATGCTTCAATCATTTGCGCTTTTAACTCGTCATATCTTTTATTTAGTCTTTCTAATTTAGCTTCATATCTTTGTTTTGTTGTCATTTTTGTTTCCTCCCTTATCTCTATGAATTAATAATACCATCAATGTAATAGATTGTCAACACTTTTTATAAAATAAAATCGTTCTTGGTGCATTTTATTTTCAATGTCATATATCATCATAATTGTTTTAATTTCTGAAACCAGTTTACGAACTTCATGTTCATAAAATTCAACATTAGATACTTGTTTCCAATACCGTTGTGTGGTGTGTGATTGCATGTTTTCCTTGTCGTTCATTTCCATTAATTTCTTGGTTGCGCTATCTCGTTTTTTATCTGCTTTCTTTAATTCAGATACTAGATATTTTAGAACTACTAGATAGTGTTTATCTAGTAGTTCTTCTTTTGTGCTTAACATGTGTAATCAACCCCACATAATGAACACATTTGTTTTAAAATCAATTCCACATCTTTCTTTGTGTGTGGTGCGTTGCATTCCATTTTTTGAACTTCCATAGCCCATTCTCTGTCACATTCCATTAGTTCCATGTATCTTGTAATGAATAATTCTTCTAATTCCTCAATTGTGTTTTCTAATTCTACGTAATATGGTTTCATTTCTTAATTCCTCCTCTTAACTTATGAATTAAGTATATCATGCGAAAAAAAGAAAGTCAACTGTTTTAGTCAACTTTCTTTAAATTATTTTTAAAAAATATTATCTGTTTCAGTAAAGTTGTTGCCCCATTTGATATTGGTTAGCACATACTGTGGTTTTCCGTTAACTCGTTTTTTAACTCTGTTTAATACAATATTCTGCGATTTACGTTGTAACTCTGGCACAAACTTGCGAGCTGAAACGGTCATTAGTCCTTCATTAAGTAACATATCGTTATATGCTTCTAATAATTCGTTTGTTGGGATAAATGAGTTTTCATCTTCCACGAACTCAATTTCGTTCATGTCAATAAAGTTTGCCATTGTGTCATTTCCTTGGATAAAGGCATCACGCAATTTATTTGCATTATCACTGGTCCAGAAGTGTCCTTTGGTTTCTCCATTTAGTCCAAATAGTACATTTCTATATTGTTGTAAACAGTAGCTTATAAACTCTGATTTTTCTTCATATGTGAAATTCTTTGAACGTTCCAGCCACATTGAATCTGTGGGGTTATCTCTTCCCATTGTCTTGTTAAATGGTAGTGTTATAATACGACGTAAGAAACCATGTGATGTGTCTGAAAACGTAGGCATGTTATTAGTTGTGAAAATCATTAGTGCGTAGTTCGTAAATGTGAACTTGTTAATACCTTTGTACTCTGCACTCATAACGTCATTACCTGATAATGTTTTCAGTGTACCTGTTTGTTTAATATGCTGTGCTGGCATATCTGTTTCAATATTCACCATTTTACCAAATAATTGAGAGCTTGCGAATTTGTCATTATTACCTGACAAGCTAGCTAGTGTTGCATGACTTGTATTTGATTTTCCTACTAGTTCCTCAATAAATGCCATAACGTGTGATTTACCGTTACTACCTTCACCAGTTGCGAATACCATTGCTTGTGGGTCTTGGTTGCGGTAGAAAATACGTCCAATCAATTGGAAAAGTGTTTTTGCGTCCTCTTCTAAAATATACTCAATCCATTCAGCAACGATATTGTGTTTAGGATTCTCAATATAATCATATTCAATTCTTGTTGTTTGGTAGTCCTCTTTCACAGTTGGTTTTAATGTGTCCTCTTTAAAGCGGTATGTTCCATTTTTAAAGGCTATTTTGTTTGGGTCCATTTTGTCATTAAACGGTAAGTTAGCACCAGAAGCAAGTGCATTTTTTGCCATTCTTTGGACTGCATTTCTAAATTGGTTAGCCACCTTTGCATTTTCTGCATAATGTGGTGTATAAACCATCATAAACTCATTGTAAAGCTTTTGCCATAAACGAGCTTCTAAGTTGTCCTCTGATACCTCATAGATTTTTGTGTCATGATTATAAACCACTGGTAAACCAATTGTGGAACTTGCATGCACTGGTAATACCTTAGCCATGTGAACTGCCAAGGCTTCTGCGTTTAAACCGTCATAACTTGGTTCTGGTCGTTGTGGTTCTGCATTCTTAGCCGCATCTCCATTTTTGAAGTCAACTTCCCACTCTTTGTGGTCCTTCTCATATTCTGACAATGCCTTGATATATTGCTTGCTTGGTGTCAAAGTCTTTTCAAGCGTGCTGATAAAGCTTAATTCAATTGGTTGGTCATATTCTACTTTTTGTAATTCATTTACCATTGTTATTCCTCCTAATATCTTATGACATTAATATACCATCTAAAAAAGAGAAAGTCAACTGTTTTATTTAACTTTCTCCCTTATCATAACATATTTAATTTAGATAATGTTTCTCAAATAGGTATATACCAATAGCAATCATGATAGTTAGTAATGCACCTAATCCAAGTACAACCCATGCTATTGGTTTCAATGTCATTAGTATTGAAATTACAATCATTGCTGAAATCACTATTCCACTTGCTGTCCCTACCAATACAAGTGCCACTAATAATACATCTAATTTACTCATTTTGCTTCCTCCTTATGAAATTTATAAACATCCTGTAATCGTTCACGTAATTCACTTGATTGTTCCATAGTAATAACATCACTCATGCTAAGTCCCAAAATTACACCTTGGATAAATTTCATACCAGCGTGGTTGTGTTCTGCGTTTTCGTCATACCCTTCAATCATTTCTAAAACATGTTCAATTGCGCTAATATTACTCATTTTTCCACCTCATCTAGTTTTTTCAATAATCTTTTTTCATTCCACACATTTACAATATCTCCAATATACTTAAGGTTGTATAAGGCTCTAAATTTATATGCTAATGTGTTTTGAACATCTTTATATTCATATTGATACATTAGTGGTACATTATTTTTTAATACAACTGTTACTGTAGCCCCATTATATGGTTCTTCAAATTCATAGTAACGTTCTGTGTACATGTCTACTCTCATTTTGTTTCCTCCCTAATACATTTAAACAACCCATCTGACTTCTTTAATATTTCTCTTTCCTTTTTATATACATTTTCTTCAAAGAAAGCTTTTGCTTCTTCGTTATTACTTATATCAATTTCAATATATTCATCTTTGAAAGCTTCTTTAAAGCTCATTTTGTTTCCTCCTCAAATTGTTGTTTCTGTTCTTTGGTTGCTTTTGTGTCACACATGGTGGCTTGCTTGTGTATCCATGTTTTAGAAACCATGTGTATTTCATTGTCTAATAATGTGATAAAATAACCACGTGTGTCTATAACGTCAATTCTGTAGATATTTAGACCGTCAGTTGAAGCCCAAATTGAGCCAATAACCTTTACTGAATCACTCACTATGCGTCCTCCAATACATATAGGATTGAATCAAGTGGAATGGTGATAAATGTGGGTTGCATTTCTCCATCAATTTCAATTGCTTCTGGTTTTTCCAATTTCAATAGTTTTTCATCATTTTCAACCGCTTGTTCATACATTACAAGAATTGGTTCTTCTGTGTATAAGTTGAAATACTCATTGTTTGTTAAGCAAATATGATAGTTTGTTTTGGTTGTCATTATTGGTACTCCTAGTCCTCAGCACTTAAATTGAATGCGTTGTTTGGATATTCATCTTCCATACTCAAATCAAATACTTTTTGCATTACTTTTCGTTTACTCTCTGGCATATTCTCATAACCATATCTTGCTATCCAAGCGTTAAATACATCTAATAAATCAATCGCTTCACCTTGTTCAAGTTCTAAATACATCTTGTTTTCCTCCTAGTCCTCAATATACTTGATAATGTTGTAAGTTCCCCAGATTCCAATTGTTACAAATGCTAAACCAAATAGTGCCATGTTTGTTTCCTCCTTAGTTATCTTATACACCTACTATACCATCATATATAGTAGGTGTCAAGTGTTTATTCAAATTCTTTGATAGTTTCAATCAGTTTGTTAAGTTTGCGTGCCTTTTTGTTTAAGTCAATTGCCTGTTGCTCCAAGCGGTCACGCTTTTTGAATAAGTGTTCTGCTTCCGTTGTTAGTGAGTCAATTTTAGCTTGTACACTAGACTTCAAGTCTATAGTTGTTTTAAAAGTTGGTGTTTCTTCTTTTTCAACTAATTCATATTGTCTTTCTGAAATGAAATAGTATGGATATTCATCATTTAAATAAATATAGCAATTATCAGTTAAAGGACTCTTATATTCTACAATTTTATATGTTTTACCAATTTCTAAACCAAGTCTTTTGTCAATGTTATGTGGTCCTAAATATTTTGTAATTTTAGCATATTTTGTCATTTCTTTTTCCTCCAATTCATTAATTCGTTGTTCATATTGTAAAACAATTTTGTCAACTTTTTCTAGTTCTGATTTTGTTTTAATAAAGTTTTGAAACCATTCTTTGTATTTTTCCTTGTATGTGTCACGTTCAAGTTTTAGGTTGTTTATATCTCTATTCTTGTCTATCTTAATCTCTCTAATCATTTCTCTTAACTCGTTTATCTCCTCGTAAGCTCTGTCAAGGTTGTTTGCGTGGTGAATACATCTTCCTTGCCATTTATCCCTATTATCTACTAACTCATTGTAGTTCTTAATCAATAAATCATGCTTTTTCTTTGATACTAACATTTTATATCCTCCCTTTAATTTATATATTTAGTATATCAGTTGGGGCTGAACTTGTCAACCCCTTTTCTGATTTTTATTAAATTAATTCAGCTGTTTTGTATGATTCACCATTAAGATACATGTAAATGTCATTACCTAATTGAATCACTTCTAATTTGTTACCTAACATTTCTTGTAATTTCACTTCTGCATTGATTTGTTCTTTTGTCATTTTTAATTCCTCCAATTTGTTTGTTGTTATCTTATGTACCTACTATAACATGTGCTATAGTAGGTGTCAAGTGTTTATTTAAATTCTTTTAAAATTTCTAGGGCTTTTTTCGCTTCCTTTAGTTTATTGATTTTATCACGCAATTTAACTTCCTGTCTATCCATTCGTTCCATTTTATCAAATATATTTTGACGTTCAACACTTAGTACTTCAATTTTATCATTTAGCCGTTGTTCAACGTCCACTGTGATTGTTGCGGTTGGGTATTCAAAAATTTCAAATTTTACAAAACTACATTCATTGTTAAGACTGTCTAAAATATACCAACTTTCTACACTGTCACCGAAATTATCAATAATACATTTATTTGCTACTGTATAAATACCCCCTTTTGTCCACCAACCGAACCCACTATCTTGTGTGCAAATTAATTTCATACCGTCTTTTAAGTCGTTTTCTGTGTATTGCATTTACTTTTCCTCCTTAGTTATCTTATACACCTACTATATCACATGGTATAGTAGTTGTCAACACTTTTGTTCAAAAAGTTTTAAAGAATTTCAATATATAGATATGAAGCTGGTGTTGTTGAAATATTCATTACCTCACGTTCAAGGTGTGGTTCAACTTTTTCATATTCTCGTTTATATTGTAGTTCTTTTGATTCTGTGAAAGTGGAAATCTGTTCTTCTGTTACGTGTTCTACTAATACCACTGTTCTTCCATATTCAACAAACATTAGTAATTGTCCTAGTGTAATCATTATTCTTCCTCCCATTCAATTTGTTTGATTGATACTAAACCAAGTGTTGTGAAATACTTGTATTCTTCGTCCCACTCTCTAAACTGTGTTAAAAGCGGTTTTCCACTACTATATGACTCTATTTGCTCACAATTACGTTCTTCAATTTGTTCTTCAATTTTATCTACCATTTCATGATAATACTTGAGCGCACTCTCATATGAACTGAACCCTCTCATTGCTGGTACTTTATAATCAACTTTTACTAACCATGCGGTTTTCATTCTACACGCCCCCAAAGTTCTTTAATAGTTTCAATCATTAAATCTTGTTCAAGTTCAACTTCTTTACATACATGAATTAAGCCAGTCATTAACATGTAAATCACGTCTACTTCATCTACGTGGTTACTATTGATACTCAACTCTTTGTTTTCATCAAGTGTTAGTAATACTTTGTTTGTCATTACTCATTACCTCCTTTATATACTTCATCATATAATTCTTGAATTGCTTCACGTTTTACTTTTAGCATTGCAATCTGTGCTGATATTACATTACTTGGCTTTCCTATCAAATGTCCTGACAAATGACCAATATCCATATTGTATTGAATAAGTGTTCGTTGAAATGTTTTTCTAATCTTAGTGAGTTCATCAATGTTGACCAAGTTAAAATTTGAATCCCAAAATTGATTTAGGTTGTGTTCTAAGTCAAATGGTGTTGTTCCGTATTCTAATATGTCACCTTCATCACATTTAATATAGAAACCTGTTTCATTCTTTAGAATGTCATACTCTTTACCTTCTGTGTAAAATGGTTCTTGTGGGTGGCTACTTGTGCATTTCATTTTTAAATCTTTGTAGTCTGTCATTTTAGGTCCTCCTTAATTCTAATTAGTGTTACAAAATCATCTAAGCTAATATTTAGCTCTTCCTGATTATTATAAATGTAATCAACAGTTTTGTCAAGTAAAATCTGTACCTTTTCTTTTGGTGTACGTTCTTTCTTTTGTTTTGGTTCTGGTGGGTTGCATACTGTAAAATGTGAATGCCAAAAGTCATTTAAGTCTCTTAGTAGTCCGTCAATTACTGGTATATCGTCAATATGTCTATATGGTACATTACGTCCTGAATCATCTTTAATGTAATACAGACCAGTAGTTGCGCTTTCGCAATAAATAGTATATGTTCTTCCTAATGTGAATGGTTCGCCTTCTGCTACGTATGAGCATTTAATTTTTAGTGTCATTTTGTTTCCTCCTTAATTAGTAGTTTGATATGTTTGTTACTTATAATATACATACCAATTACTTCATTGTCAAGATATTTGACCAATGTTTTATAGGATGGTACATATTCAATATATCGTCCACGTGATTCCATTTCAAAAGTTAGTGGCGCTTTTGTTGCTAAAACCAGTGTGATTTTTAGGTCATTGCTGATAATGTTAATCATATCTCTTAATTTCATATTGTTTCCTCCTTATAATTGTTTACTATAGCAACCGTTTATTTTAACACCAATGAAACCATATTCTAGTTCTCCATTTACTCGTAAGCGTGTTCTTTCTAAATTAGTACCACTGTCTTTTGCTATCTCTTTAAATAGTCCCATAAATAATTTGTATGAAATATCTGAATTGTTCCAATCGTTGAAGTCATCAAGTAACATTTTACTGCTCGTAAATACTGGTTCATACTCACTATAGTATACTTCTCTTTCTGTACACCATTCTTTTACACGTTCTTTCATATACTTGTTAAATTCTGGTCCATTTGGTTTATACTCATCACGCAACTTATCTCTAACGTCAATCGTGTATACCTTTGTGTTGTCTAATACATTAAGTGTGTCAATGTAGTCTTGTAACTCTTTTAATGTGTAAAATAGTTTTGTTTCTGATTTGTTGTTTCTCATATTATTTCCTCCTTGTTGTGGTTTACATTTACTATACTAAACCATGTTTGGTAATTTGTCAAGAGTTTTGGTTAAATTAATTTAAAAATATTTAAACCAGTGAAAAGTTCTCTGTATGGTTCTTTGTATGAAATTAGATAATCCCTAGAGCCACAAGGGATTGAACCAATGTGTTCTCGATTGGAGGTGTTTTTACTACTCACCTACCAGATACACTTTTCTTTTTTATATTTTTCTACAGATAGAGTAGAATTTTGGGAGAACACAGAGAACTTTTTAGTATAAATGAGTAAAGAGTATTGGTTTATCAACGTTTATAGGCGTTCTCGGTATGAGTGGTTAGGTAACGCAACAGAGAACCAACCGAGAACACAGAGAACCAATGAAGAACATTTCATACATCTTAATGATTAATCTATTCCCTAAACCACAAATAAGTATGCTATAATATAGAAGTAAAGTAAAAACATATTAGGAGGAATTAATTATGAATAAAGAAGTAGGAAACATCATTGGGATTGTATTAGCAAGTATCTTGGTACTTGGTTTGTTAGCACTTAACATCTATATCCTATGGGTAATTGTAGGCGTATTGTTTGCAACAGGTCACACAGTAATTGCATGGTTAGTTATTGTTAACATTGTATTCACTGTACTATTCAAAGCAACTAAACGAGGTGATAAGTAATGGAACATGAATTATATAATAAGACAGATAAGCAGTTACTAAAGAGTAACAAGGTAGACCTAGTGGCATACATCAGAACACTAGAGGGTACTATTAACGAGTGGGAGGTATTCAAAGCAGAATATGGTCCAATCCCTGAGACAGATTGCAACGCAATGCAATGCACAGAATGTACAGACCCAACAGCACCACACCACTTGACATCATATACCTTTAGTGATACAGTAACTAAGAAAGACATATACTCGTTCTAATGTATAAGAAGTGCAAGGTTTCTTTATGTAGAGAATATGTAAAGCAACCAGAGGTGTATTGTGATAAGCACAAAGGTAACACAGCCACACAATACAATAAGTATGTGCGAACTAATCCACAGAACAAAAGGTATGCAGAGTTCTACCAGTCAGGTGAATGGAAACGAATGAGACAATACAAGTTAAGTATCAATCCAATGTGTGAAGTATGTGAACGCAATGACCACACCAAGACGCTTGCCACTATCGTCCACCATGTGGAGGAAATACGTACACCAATTGGTTGGGAAAAACGTTTAGATATTAATAATTTAGAATCAATTTGCCAATCATGTCACAACAAAGAGGACCACGCTCATTCCTGTCTCTTATACACATCTGACGCTGCCGACGATCGCATAAGTGTAGA
>ERZ1027283.121-NODE-121-length-39821-cov-10.511040_pt1 | contig 39821 bp, 27 predicted proteins | sample MGYA00519254_ERZ1027283 | MGnify/ENA primary metagenome ERZ1027283 (study PRJEB26926, sample SAMN06165184) | human gut metagenome | biome: ENVO:00009003; feature: ENVO:2100002; material: ENVO:00002003 | host: Homo sapiens | place: USA | collected 2012 ...
GATCTACACTTATGCGATCGTCGGCAGCGTCAGATGTGTATAAGAGACAGTATATCAAGTGAAAATAGATTGTTATACTATATAGATTTTGCCAATGAGGCTTATTCGTCTTTTGGTTCTTTTAATAAATCGGGAGTCTGAGTGTATTGGTTGAAAGGAAGTGGCAAAAGAGCTTTGTCTTCAGACCATCCTACCAATTCTGTCTTTGCTAGGCCCGTGCGTACAAGGTCGTTATAGCGTTCGCCCCATTCGCATACTAACTCCATACGACGTTCATCGATGACTTGTTCAAAGGTTACATTCTTAAGTTCGGGCATTTTGGCACGTCTTCTGACCTCATTGAAAGGATTGTCACCACTTTTGCCATTTTTAATTTTAGCTTCTGCATTCATCAATAGTACATCGGCATAACGGAAGATTCGTACATTGTTGTTTGTACCATATTTTGTTCGTCCCGGAGTCAATTGGTTGGTCGGCGTATAGGCCTTTCCATTCCAGCAGTCTGTTTTTGCAGAATTGATCTGTGGCTTGATCACGTCACCGTCTGGAGTTGTAGAGCCTGCTAACAAGAATGATGTTGTTGCACGCACAGTTTCGCCACGTTCGTAAGCCCAATCACGGAAGGACTTCAAAATGCCACAATCCCCCCATCCATTGATATTGCTACCGGAATTATTGGGACCTTGGCAAGTGAACCACTCTCCTGGATCGATTAAGTCACCGGAACCATTGCCAAAATCGGTCATTTGGCATTCGAATATGGATTCGTCACAAAGTTTTCCTGGAATTTTGAACAACTGATAGAAGTCTGGATAGAGTGTAAACTTTCCGTTCTTGATGATGTCGTCTGTTAATTCCTCCACCTTGGTATAGTTAGCTTGATTCAGATGAATCTTGGCAGCTAACATTGCAGCAGAGAAAGCTGTTACAGCTCCTTTATGTTCACTTTGATTAGGACGGATACGTGGCATATTGTCCATGCCGTATTGCAAATCTTCTAAAGCATATTTATAGACTGCATTGACGGTGGAACGGCTCAAATCGGTTTGATTATTGTCACGAAGGATAGTAACCGCTCCAAATGCCTGAACTAGACGATAATAGGCGTAAGCGCGCATAAACATTACTTCGCCTCGATATTGCTTATAGGTTTTCATATCGTCGTCATTAGTTATGTTTTCGGCATATAGGTCTAATGACTCGATGGCTGCATTGGCTGTTTTGATGATATTATAGTATTGCATCCATAATTCATTGATTCCCCAAAAAGAATCATTATATTTATATTCGCTTAGGTTGTAGTAGTCGCTACCATTCCATTGACCACTGAATACGTCTTGGTCGCGAATGGTAGTGATTTCCCATATAACCCAGTGAAGACCACTAGTACGAATCTTAGCATATACACCTGATACAGGTTGATACATATTACTTAAATTGGTATAGTCTACTTTTTCTTCTGGTACCTTTCCTTCTGGTTCTTTGTCCAGAAAATCATTACAAGACGCGAATGACAACACCATTAAGGCGGATATTATATATACAAAGGGTTTTATTAATGTTTTCATTAGTTCTAGTTTATTGATATTTTTACTAAGTAAGTGTCTTCGTAGGGGAGCATATCTTTTTTAGAAATCAAATCTTACCCCAAAAGTATAAGATGATGTCAGAGGATATACTTCAGTATCCCAGCCCTCGCTGTCGGATAACTCAGGAGAGAACGAGTTCGCTTTAAAAGTAGTGAACGGTCGGTCAGCTGTGAGGCTCAGACGTATTCCCGGCATAATATAGTTGCCTAATTTGAGATTGCGGAATGTATAGCCGAGCGTAATATTCTGAATGCGGAAGAAATCAGCACTTTCCACAAAGTAAGAACTGTATTTTTGGTCACTTACATTCCATGGTTTAAGTAAGGCGGCAGCCGATGGATTAGAGTTGGTAGAGCCTGGGCCTGTCCAACGATCCTCGTATTGAGCGCGGTCAAAGTTATAGTTTTGAGAAGAATAACGAAGCGCACGTTTACGATTGAACATTTGAGCACCGGTTTGTCCATAGGTAGTCAACTGGAAGTCGAGATTCTTGTAGTTGAGTCCAAGGTTTATTCCATAAGTGAAGTTGGGAATATATGAGCCTAATGTGGTGCGGTCATTACCGTCTAGAACTTTGTTGCCATCAAGGTCAGCATATTTTAGATCACCTGGTACGCAACCATTGGCTACAGCAATGGGGTCGGCGGCAATTTCCTCATCTGTTTGATAAACGCCTATCATCTTGAAACCATAAAATGAATTCATTTCTTTGCCTACAATATTTACAGTTTTTCCTCCTCTAATGATTTTGTTGTCACCCAAATCTTTTACTCGATTTCTTAGGGTGGAGATATTTATACCTATGTTATAGGAAAAATCTTTGCCGATTTTGTCATTCCAATTGGCACTTATATCAATACCTGAGTTTAGAATCTTACCATAGTTCCCGGCTAAAGTCGTGGTACTGAATGGAAGGAGCGGTGCAATTACAGCATTGCTTGTCATGCGATGGTAATAGTCAAAGTCAATATTCAAACGATTGTTCAGAGTGATAAAGTTTATACCTGCATTCCATTCCTCTACTACTTCCCATTTTAACCAACTAAAGTAGGTCGTGTTTTGGTATCCTGCTAGAGTAGTGTTTCCAAAGACTCCAGACGCGTCATTGCCGGTAGCAATTGAGGCGAATCCATCACTTGCTGCTACATGGTCATTACCTAGTTTACCCCAGCTAGCACGTAACTTTAGAAAATCGGCCCATTTCTGACCTTTCATAAAAGGTTCTTCTGAGAGAACCCAAGCTGCACCAACTGAAGGGAAGTAACCCCAATGTTCCTGATATTTGCTGGAACCATCGGCGCGCATAGTGAACATTAACAGATATTTATCATCATAATTATAATTCAAACGAGTAAAGTAAGAGATACCTCTGTAGCAGTAACCATCGTCTTTTATGGTAGCACCTGCAGCATCACCATTTTTAATGTACCAATATTCGTCTGCACCTTCGGGAACGTTACTTGCTTTACCTTCGAACATACGCCATTGTTCCTGACGCATAGAATAACCTGCCATAGCACCGAATTTGTGTTTACCCCATTGGTTATTATAGGTCAGAGTGTTGTCCCAAATATAGTTATAGTATTTATTTTCATTTTTTGTAAGTTGGGTTGTTGCTGATTGTTGCCAACTGCTAACGTAGTATTTGGGAGTGAACTCACGACCTTGAGTGGATAGGAAACTATAAGAATAATTTGTTTTGAAATTAAGTTTGTTTGGAATAAAATCAATCTGTGCATAGAAGTTACTTAAAACTTGATAGTTCTCTTTGCTTGAATCAAAATATTTGGCTGTTGCAATGGGATTGTAAAAATTTGATGTATAACCTATTGCATCTGGAGATCCAAATTTGTCAGGAAAGCCTTTGTCGTTATTTTCATCATAAAGAGCTACAATCGGTGGGCAGTTGAAGGCTTTCTGCCATGCTTGATTATTAGGCACTTGCTGAGTAGAATTACTGAATACACCATTGAATCCGACTTTCAGCCAATTGGCAGCGTCATAGTCGACAGAACCACGAAAGTTCATACGCTTGTAGTTGTTGTCAATGTTCATGATACCGTCTTGATATAAGTAGCTTGCACCTACAGAATAAACGGCTTTATCAGAACCGCCATTTATATTTAAACTGTGGTTTGTGATAACTGCAGTACGTAGAAGTTGATCATACCAATTGTTGTCAGCACCGAATGTCCAATTGTGAAAATCAGTGTCGGCATAGCTACCTCCATATTTATCAATAGATTGTTTGAAATGTGCTTGATAAGCATCATAATTTCCTTCAAGAAGCATGGTGGCGTATTCGTGCGCATTGCACAACTCAAGGACATTGGATGCTTTTTGAATACCGACATATCCGTCATAGGTGATTTTTGCTTTTTGGTTACGTGCTCCTTTTTTAGTAGTGATAAGTACTACACCGTTTGCAGCGCGTACACCGTATATAGCTGCAGCTGAAGCATCTTTCAAGATTGACATTTCTTGAATATCAGCGTTGTTCAAGAAGTTGATGTTATCGTAAAACATCCCGTCTACAACAAATAAGGGCTTACTATTGGAAAAAGAACCAATGCCGCGAATTTGTACAGTAGGCCCTTCTCCCGGTGCACCATTATTTACAATGTTGACGCCTGGTACTTTTCCCTGAAGAGCTGCCATCGGTGTGGTAGATGGTACTGAAGTTAGTGTTTCTCCCTTTACAACGGTAATAGGAGCAGTTAAATCTTTGGCTTTTGCTGCACCATAACCTATTACGATTATTTCTTCAAGTTGTTGTGAGTCTTCTTTTAAAATGATATTGATGGTAGATTGTCCATTGACTTTTATCTCTTGTGTCAGCATTCCAATATAGCTTACGACTAAGGTTGCATTTTCTGGTACATGGTTCAATGTATACTTTCCATTTAAATCAGTAACTACACCATTATTGGTGCCTTGTACGAGAATAGATACACCTATAAGAGCTTCACCGGAAATATCGGTTACAGTACCTATTACATTTTTTGTTTGGGCTAATGTAGATGTGGCTATTATTAGCAGACATGTCATTAGGAATAAACTTTTAAGATAAGAGACTCGTCTTAAAAGAAGATGTGGTTCTTTCTTCATTGCATTAATTTTTAGTGGATAACATTTGTTTTTTTAATTGATTTTTGCCCTGCGCAGTGCTTTAATTCAATTTTAGACAAATGTATGACTTGTGATATCTGAAAACAAAAAAACATCCTCATCACTAATACATAATTCTGATTTTTAATAGTTTTATAAATTCACATTTACTACTCAATTTTTTGTAATTATCTGATTATTAGATTTATGTATGCTTAATTTATTGTCAAAAAGAAATCGTTTAAATTTTGTGTAGATTTTAAATTTAGCTTTTTGCGAAGACGATAGCGATTGTTTTCAATAGAACGGATGGATAAATTCATTAACGAAGCAGTATCTTTGGTATCCATATTTAGTTTTAGACAAGCACAAAGTCTTAAATCGTTGGTGGTGAGTTGGGGATAATGCTCTTTCAATGTTTTGAAAAAATTATGATGTTTCTGTTCAAATTTGATGAGGAATATTTTCCAGTCGTCTTCTGTATTGAGATTATTGGCAAGTAGATGATTTATTTTTTGATAGAGTGGGATTAACGCCTTTTGTGTATTTTTAGAACAAATCTCATCTACTATTCTTTTTAAATTCAGAATTAGTTCGTTTTTCTGTATAATAAATGAGGTTTGTGTGAATAATTCTGCATTTTTCTTCTCTATTTCGTTCTGCAATTGTTCATTCATTTGACGTAGAAATTCTGTTTCTTTTATTTTCATTCGCTTTAGATTCTTTGCTTGTAATCGCTTCTTCATCAAGAGAAAAATGGCGAAAAAAGAGGCTATTATTAATAGAGTACAGACAAGATACCACCAGGAGGTAAGATACCACGGTGGGAGTATTCTAAAATGGATAATAGTATCATCAGAATAATTGTTCAGCCCATCTGTGGAATGAAGACGCAAGGTGTATTTTCCATGAGGTAGCCGGGCATAAGATATGTAATTTTGTTTTTTGGCTTGGCTCCATGTGCTATCGACATCTTCTAGTAGGTATTCTACAAATAAATTCTTGGCAAAGGCATCGTTGACAGAAAAGCCTATGGTCACTGTATTGTCTTGATAAGCGATTTTAATATCTTTATTAAGGAAGTTATTGTTTATACTATTATCTTTTCCTGTGCGTATATATTCTAAATTTGGTGGAGTAAGGCTTATGTTGTTTGATTGCTTGCTTTTTTGGGAATTATGTATGATAAATCCTGTATCTAAACAAATTAATGAGAGAGAATCATTTAGTACGGATATGTTTTCGGATGCCGTAATAAGTGATAAATTGTCTGCTTCAATTTTGTAGGCTTCTTGAATGCGGGCAATGTAGCCGTCATAGAAGAATCTATAAACCGAAGAACTTGTAATGGCCCAACTTGCTTCATGATTGATGGGAACAATGCGTTTGAGAGAGTTAATATTTTTAAAGCATTGGTTTAGTAGTGGAGAGGATTGTAAGTTATCTTTGTTTTCGTTGTAAGCATAGAATTGGTCGTTTCCTAAAAAGAAAATACGTCCACTTGCCTTACATATCTGGAGATGTTTTGGAAGAGTTTTGTCTTTCTTGTGTCCGTAGTAGGTATAGTAGCGGAAAGCGTTCATTTCTTCATTCAGCCGACATTTGTAGACTCCATTGTTTACTGTCCCCAACCAGATGTTACCTAAATGATCTATTTCGGCTTCATTGATAGGGTCAGGTATTTCTCGTATGATATGTACATCTTTTGTTTCCTTATTGATGATATAAACTTCTTTATAAGTAACGAGAATATTTATTTCTTTCTCATTATAATTAGTTTCTAACATTTTGAACACTCCGATGTCAATTCGGTAGGGTTGGTGTATGCTAAAGTCTGGGCGGATTTCTAGCAATCCCTTGTTATGACAACAAAAGAGTTGTCCATCTATTTGTTTAAAGGCCCATACTTGTCCCTCTGTACCTTTGAGAAATTTCATAGAAGAGAACATTTCAAGATCTTTGGTTTTCTCTTTATGGACGAAGTATACTCCCTGGTTGGTACCTATAAATAGATAGTCATTCCACAATGTGGCTGTATATACAGCACTTGAGATGCCTTCTGTTGTGTGATAGTAGCTCAATTTGTTTGTATATCGGATATATGCAAGCCCGCGGTCCATTGCCACCCATATATTGTTTTGCTGGTCTTCATATAAGGATAGAATAGTATTATTTTGTAAGGAGTTGGCAGCATGAAAATGGTTCAGTACATTTCCTTGTATGTCTACTTCGTAGATACCACTTAGCTGTGTCCCTAAGTAGTATGTATTTCGTTTGGCACAATAGATACCACAATTCAGTTCTTGTCCGTTTAATAATTTAGAGAGGGAATTGTTCCACGGAATAAAGTTTTTGCGGTCATATAGATAAATTTCTCCTGTGGAAGTACCTATTAAATAGCGTTCTTTCCCGTAGGGTAGAATAACACGAGTAAGAGTTCCATTTAGAAATTCACTGCCTTTTATCTTCTTCAGTTGTTTGTTTGCCAATTGGTATAGCGAACCATACATTTCCTGTACCCAATATTCATTCCTCACTTTGGTCAGCAATAGAAAACCTTTTGGGGTCGTTAGTTGCTGTATGGTGTGGTGATCATAGACATAAATATTGGAGAAAGATTGAAAATAAACTTTGTCATTGTCTATCCATATACGCCAAAAACTTTCATTTTCCAAGCTTTTAGGTGGGAGCATATTTTTGAAAGAAGTATATTGAAGTTTACCTGCTTGGTTTCTATCCCATCGTCCTAATTCCCCCAAAGCACCTACGTAAATTGTAGAATGGGATTCTACTGCCAAAGATCTTATCAAAGAAAAATTTGGCATTTGATAAATTTTCCATTCTATACCGTCAAATTCAAGCAATCCGATGTCATTTCCAAAGTAAGTAATTCCTTTCTCATCTTGTCCAATGGTCCAGTTCTTGTTTGCAGCATGATACTTATCGCGGGCAAAGTTTATAACGTATGGCTTTTGGTGAGCAATGGATGGAGTTATCACCAGTAAGGACAAGATAAATAAAATGAAGTGTCTTTGAATGCTCATGGTTCTCTTATTTTTCAGCTTTTCATAATAGTATGAGTGAACAAAAATAGGGAAAAATGTAAAATAAACACATAGCGAAAAAGCAAATTTGGGCAAAGCGTAGCGAATTAGCTGATACAGCGTTCGTTACGCTTTGTTTTTCTATGGAGCAGAGCCAACGAAATGCCACCTCGAAGCCAAACGGTGCAGAAGTTCAGTTACCACCTCATTACTCCCGTAACGGGTGCAGATTTCTTGCTAAATACTTCTGTTTCTGCGTTTTGCGTCGATTTGCATAGCTGTCGGTAACTCACTAATAACTAATTTTGTAACCAAAAAAAGGAGTGAGTATGCGAAGTACATTCAAGGTATTATTTTACGTGAAGAAAGGCAGCGAGAAGCCGAACGGCAACCTGCCTCTGATGTGCCGTATCACGGTGGACGGCGAGATTAAACAGTTCAGTTGCAAGATGGACGTTCCCCCACGGTTGTGGGACGTGAAGAACAGCCGTGCTTCGGGCAAGAGCGTCGAAGCGCAGAGAATCAACCTTGCGGTAGATAAAATCCGTGTGGATGTAAACCGCCGTTATCAAGAACTGATGCAGACGGACGGTTATGTTACCGCCGCCAAACTCAAAGACGCCTATCTCGGTATCGGCGTCAAGCAGGAAACCTTGTTGAAGCTGTTCGAGCAGCACAACGCCGAGTTTGAGAAGAAAGTCGGACACAGCAGGGCGCAGGGGACATTTACCCGTTATCGGACGGTCTGCAACCATATTCGGGAGTTCCTGCCCCATGCCTACAAGCGTGAGGACATCCCGTTAAAGGAACTCAACCTCACATTCATCAACGATTTCGAGTATTTTTTGCGCACGGAGAAGAAATGCCGCACCAATACCGTGTGGGGCTACATGATTGTGTTGAAACACATCGTTTCCATTGCGAGGAACGACGGGCGTTTGCCGTTCAATCCCTTTGCCGGATATATCAACTCTCCCGAAAACGTGGACAGGGGCTACCTCACCCAAACGGAGATACAGACGCTCATGAACGCACCCATGAAGAACGCCACCCACGAGCTTGTACGGGACTTGTTTGTCTTTTCTGTGTTCACGGGTTTGGCGTATTCGGACGTGAAGAACCTCACCGCCGACCGCCTGCAAACATTCTTCGACGGCAATCTGTGGATAATCACCCGAAGAAAGAAAACCAACACCGAATCGAACATCCGTCTTTTGGACGTTCCCAAGCGTATCATGGAGAAATACAAGGGGCTGGCAAGGGACGGTCATGTTTTCCCCGTTCCGAGTAACGGAAGTTGCAACAAGATACTTAAAGAGATAGGCAGACAATGCGGCTTCAAGGTGCGTTTGACCTATCACGTTGCACGCCACACGAACGCCACGACCGTACTTTTGTCGCACGGCGTACCCATCGAAACGGTGAGCCGTCTTTTAGGGCATACCAACATAAAGACCACCCAAATTTACGCCAAAATCACCGCCCAGAAGATAAGCCAAGACATGGAAACCTTGTCGCACAAGTTGGAAGATATGGAGAAGAATATCTGCCGAGCCATCTAATTAAAAACAGAATACCGATGAAAGAAGAAAGGAATATTATCACGATGGACGAGCAGGGCAATATCTTCCTGCCGAACGATATAGGTGCAACCGCCATGACCGAGTGGGAAATCTGCGAACTGTTCGGGGTTATCATCCCGACGGTTCGGGCAGGGATAAAGGCACTCTGCAAAAGCGGAGTTTTGAGTATATATGACATAAAGCGCATTATCCGCATATCGGACAGATACAGCGCGGAGGTTTACAACCTCGAAACGATAGCCGCCCTCGCTTTCCGTGTCGAATCGTTCGGGGCGGCAAAAGTCCGCAGGGCATTATTGGAAAGGATTATACACGGGCGAAAAGAAAAAACGACGGTATTCGTGTCGGTTGTTTCGGACGGCAAGCCCAACAGCCGTTGGAAAGCGTGATGATATACCAACATATCAACATGCAAACATACCAACATGCCAGCATACCAACATGCAAACCTATCACTATGGTGATATATATTGCAGGGTCTATTTCTCTTTTCAGAGGAAAGCGGAGCAATCATTTCCGTTTACAAAGGCAAAGCAAGCACGGGGCTTTATGTCGGCTAAAAGGTCAAGCGGCTGCGCCGTTTCCCGATAAATCTTCCTCTCGCTTCGCTGCGAGCGTATTTATCGGGAAAACCTTGTATCCGACCGCCCCGTGCAAAAGAGCCTTTGAAAACGGAAACGACCGCCCCGCCGCCCACCACCGACCGAAAGGGAAAAATAATAAGGTGGGGTTATACGGGTAAGCAGACGGCAGGGACAGCCACCGCAGAAAGGCAGACGGACGGCACGCCGCAGGGTATTTACGGAGGAAATACCATAGCTTATTAGGGAATTTTCCGAGCCGCAATACTACGTATCGCTGAAAATTCCCCAATAAGGCAAGGGGCAAGCCCCTCTGCACACCCCATCGGGGACGGCATTTGCCGCCCCCGAAGATACAAAAAATCATTGTTTCACAAGCCAAAAAAGAAAGGAAGAATATATGGGTTTCGTAGTTTTACACATGGAAAAGGCGCACGGCAGCGACAGCGGAACAACCGCACATATCGAGCGTTTCATCATTCCGAAGAACGCCGACCCCACACGCACGTACTTAAACCGCAGGCTCATCGACTACCCCGACGGGGTGAAAGACCGTTCGGCGGCTATACAGCAGAGATTGGAAGAAGCGGGGCTGACACGCAAAATCGGAAGCAACCAAGTACGGGCTATCCGCATCAACGTATCGGGAACGCACGAGGACATGAAGCGGATAGAGGAAGAGGGGCGTTTGGACGAGTGGTGCGCCGACAATCTGAAATACTTCGCCGACACGTTCGGAAAGGAGAACATCGTGGCGGCTCACCTGCACAGGGACGAGGAAACGCCGCACATACACGTTACGCTCGTCCCCATCGTCAAGGGAGAGCGAAAGCGCAGGAAAAGGGAGGAACAGACGAAGAAGCGATACCGCAAGAAGCCGACCGACACCGTGAGGCTGTGCGCAGACGATATTATGACACGGCTGAAATTGAAGTCCTACCAAGATACCTATGCCGAAGCGATGGCGAAATACGGGCTGCAAAGGGGCATAGACGGCTCGAAGGCTCGCCACAAGTCCACGCAGCAGTATTATCGGGATATACAGAAACTCTCCGACGACCTCAAAGCGGAAGTGGTGGATTTGCAGCGGCAGAAAGAAACGGCACGGGAGGAACTAAGACGGGCGAAAAAAGAAATACAGACCGAGAAGCTGAAAGGGGCGGCAACCACCGCAGCCGCCAACATCGCCGAGAGTGTCGGTTCTCTTTTCGGCAGCAACAAGGTCAAGACGCTGGAAAGGGAGAACACCGCCCTGCATAGGGAGGTAGCCGACCACGAGGAAACCATCGAAGCCCTGCAAGACAGAATACAGACTATGCAAGCAGACCACAGCCGACAGATGGCGGAAGTAGAACGGAAGCACCGCAGGGAGATAGCGGACAAGGAAACGAAGCACAAGGAGGAAATATCTTTCTTGAAAACGGTAATCGCACGGGCGGCGGCATGGTTTCCCTATTTCCGTGAAATGCTCCGTATCGAAAACCTATGCCGCCTTGTCGGGTTCGATGAAAGGCAGACCGCAACGCTCGTCAGTGGCAAGCCGTTGGAGTATGCGGGGGAACTCTATTCGGAAGAACACGGACGGAAATTCACGACCGAAAAGGCAGGGTTTCAAGTAGTGAAAGACCCCACGGACGGGACGAGATTAGTTCTTGCCATCGACCGAAAGCCCATTGCCGAGTGGTTCAAGGAACAGTTCGAGAAGTTAAAGCAGAACATACGCCGACCTATACAATCGCAAAGGAAAAGCAGAGGAATGAAATTATAACCGTTTTATCTCGCTGGAAAACAATAAAAAAAGTGCTGTTCATAATGCCTTATGAATGGATATTTTACTATATTTGCGCACAAAAAAGGATAGAGCAAATAAAAGTAAATACAGAATTGTAAAATTTGATAGACATGAAAACTCAAAAATTAGAAATACTGATATTATTCCTCTGTATATTTGGTTTTATAAGCTGTGATAACAAAGATGAAGAGGGTGAGAAAGTGACAGACTACAAGGAATATGCTCTGACCATTGCATCGAAGAAGATACCCGGTGTTTGTTGGTCAAACGGATTTAATTACTTATCTGATGTATATGCCATAAAGAAAGAAAATGCTCAAGAATGGGAAAGTTTTGGAGTCATTGATGGATTTGAGTTTGAAAAAGGATATGAATATAAGATAAAAATCAGTGAAACAAGTTATTTGGATTATAACATGGGAAATTCTGCATGGACGGAATATGAACTACTTGAAATAATATCAAAGGACAAAAAGGATTCAGAAAATTTGCCCTTACATTTTATCCCTAAATCATACTACGAGAATGTACAGCTTCCTAAATACAGACATGTAGTAGATGCTGATAATAATCAAAAACTTATTGAAGAAGAATTGGAGAAAAAATCTCTTATTCCTTTGGATTTTCACTATATATTTTGGCGGAGCGAAGACAAGTTCCTAAGATGTATTGCAATAAAAGATGATAATAATGCACTGGAACCGTGTATTATAAAAAGCGAAAACAAAGACCCGGAAGAAATGCCAGACTCTTACAAATTACTTCCGCCAAAAGGAAATGTAGAAGGTTTCATGGAATGGACGTTTTTAGATGAATATGGCAATGAAAACAATTATCCCTCATTTGATGTGTTTTTGGGTCGTTCTGCTAAATCAAGAAACGTAGATTTAACTCCCGATATAGCTTATCTTTATAAAGACCTTTCTAAATACTACAAAAATAAATATCCGCAAGCCGGAATAAAAGCAGTTGTGGTTTCTTATATTATTGCTATCAACTAAAATAAAGCTTCCGGCGGGGTAATTCTCCGGAGGCTTCGTACATATGTATACATGATTTCGGAAAATACACGTAAAACAGGACTATAAATCAAAGTAATATGAGAACAAATATCATCTTATTCAGTCTTATATCACTTTTCTTCTTTTCGCCAAGAATGAAAGCACAGTCAAATACAGTTAAACACGATTTTGTACATAAAGAAAACGGCTGGTATCATGTATTAAGTACAGATAGTTTGTCCTCTAAGCCAATCATAACAGTAAAGGATTTTGTTGGATTAAAACTTGAAAAGGATTATTTCGGCAAATATGCTATAAGCGGACAAATTAGCAAACATAAGCTAAATAAGTGGGCTGATGAAACGGAAAGGTCAATTGGAGGAAAAATAGCATTTGTATTTAATGATTCCATTATTTCTGCTCCGAAAGTTAATTGCAGAATAGAAAGCGGTGCATTCATGATAACTTCATTTTCAGACCAAAAACTGTCAGAAATCTACAAAGGTATAATGAGAGAAAAGTCAGATTCTCTTGAAGTCGTTTTTAAGGATTGGGAAAAGGATTCTTTATACTATGAACTATCTCTTGAACAAAAGGATTCTGTAAGAATGACCATTGACTATTGGGAAGCCAAAGCATGGATAGACCTAATAAGCAAACCAAAGGAACATTATTGGTACAGCATACAGGATTCTGCTGAATACAAGAGGCTTGAAAAGGATTTGAAAGAAGAACTAAAAAAGCCACATTTCAGTAGTAAAGCAGCAGACTACATGAAATCTGATGCCTACAAAGCATACAAACAATACCTACATGAGAATAAAGACTATATAAACCTAATGTTCCAAGGATTTCTGTTCAATAATTTGAAAGGATTGAACGGGTATTTGGTAGATGATATAATACAGTCCAAGTACCCTTTTGTACCAAGTATCAGAAGTTATATAGACAAAACAGAAAATGTGGATGATGAAAAACTGGCTGTATATGAATGGCAACGTAAAGTTTGGTATCAAATGAATATTACACAAGAAAAGGTTCTACAAGTTGATGATAGAAAAGCACAAAGATGCTTTTCTATCATCGGAAGAACATTTATAGAAGAATACATAGTTCCTAACCAAGTAACAAAATCCCCGTTAAGTGCCGGTACTTATATTCAAATTGAAGAGATACCAAAGCGTAGTTGGGTGGCAGATAAAGAGGGGTATTTCAAAATAGACAGTCTACAAAAAGGAAAATATCATTTAACATTTTCTTGTATTGGTCTTGAGCGTGTAGATACCGTAATTTTCGTTAATGATAATATAGATTTAAAGATTATATTGTCAGATTTTAGTATTCATACACCACGATTAAGCTTAATCCTTTCAAAAAAGGAAGAAAACAATATTCTGAAAGACAATTTTTGGGATAAATACGGACTTACAGCATCGTGGTACACAAAAGAAAGTTTACAAGATAAATCACAGCGTATAACAATCTTAAGTTATTCCCACATAGTAAAAAGAAATCAAATAGTTTTCGATTATCTCGATAAGAAATATGGATATAGCTGGAGGTTTGAAGCACCAAAAGGAATAATAGGGTTAGACGAAAAGTTAGATACCTATGGAATTTTTACAAAATGACAAAGTAACATACTTAACATTACAACTTACACATGGGATGAATGATTTTCTTTTTGCGTCATTTTATTTTTTCGTAAGCCAATTTTATAAAATTGCCGCCGATAGTTCGTACTTTCAGGAAAAGATATTATATTTGCCATTGAAAGAGTTATTTGACAGCATAGCAACGCAAAACGCAGAAATTCGCACAGTTGCTAAATCGTTACTTCTATTTCTCAAATAATTCGCTAAAAGTTTATTCTTCAATCGGTTAAGTCAATCCGATAAAAATCTAAAATACAAATTCATGAACGGTGAAAAATTAACCCCAATAACAAATAAACCCAGCTTATGGGCACTCAGTCCATTACTGGTATTTCTATGCCTGTATCTGGTGACATCTATCATCGTAGATGATTTTTATAAAATCCCCATCACGGTTGCTTTCATGGCATCTTCGGTTTATGCAGTATGCATCACCAAAGGACTGAGCCTGAACGAGCGCATGCTGCAATATTCCATCGGCGCAGCCAACAAGAATATCATGCTGATGATCTGGATTTTCATCCTGGCAGGCGCATTCGCCCAAAGCGCCAAAGATATCGGGGCCATTGATGCAACCGTGAATCTTACGCTTCTTCTGCTGCCGGATCATCTGCTGCTGGCAGGCATCTTCCTGGCCGCCTGTTTCATCTCGCTCTCCATCGGAACCTCGGTAGGAACCATCGTGGCATTAGTCCCCGTGGTAGCAGGCATTGCGGATAAAACCGATATGAACCTGGCCTTCATGGCGGGTATCGTGGTGGGAGGAGCCTTCTTCGGCGACAACCTTTCGTTCATTTCGGATACTACTATCGCCGCCACCCGCACCCAAGGATGCGCCATGCGTGACAAGTTCCGGGTGAACTTCATGATAGCCCTTCCGGCCGCCCTGATGGTTTTCGGCTACTACATCTTCAGGGGAATGGACGTGATGACCACCCATGACATCCAGTCGGTGGAATGGATCAAAGTCCTCCCCTATCTGGTTGTGCTGGGAACCGCCATAGCAGGGATGAATGTAGCACTCGTACTGATACTGGGCATCGCCACAACGGGAGTGATCGGCCTGCTCACAGGCAGTATCAGCCTATTCGACTGGCTTGGCTCCATGGGCACAGGAATCACCGGAATGGGCGAACTCATCATCATCACCCTGATGGCAGGCGGTATGCTGGAACTGATCCGCTTTAACGGCGGAGTGGACTATATTATCCAAAAACTGACCAAACATGTCAACAGCAAACGCGGAGCCGAACTTTGCATCGCAGCTTTGGTGAGCATCGCCAATTTCTGTACAGCCAACAATACGATAGCCATCATCACAGTGGGACCATTGGCCAACGACATCGCTACCCGTTACAGGGTGGACAAACGCAAGAGTGCAAGTATCCTGGATACTTTCTCGTGTGTCATCCAGGGCATCATCCCTTACGGAGCGCAAATGCTGATTGCCGCCAAGCTGGCTTCCCTTTCTCCTCTGAGCATCATCGAATACTTGTATTATCCAGTAGCTATCGGAGTATTTGCTCTGCTGAGCATTTTTTTGAGATATCCCAAACGATACTCGTGAAAACAAGGGCAGGCGGTTATATTCCGCCACCGACAGCCCGGCTGAATCCATCTGCAACATCCAGACGATGAAGGCGAAAGATATATAATCTTACAGCTGTAAGATATAGCATCTTGCACGTGTAAGATCTATATCTATTCTCCGTAGTTAACGGCGGATACTTAGTGGTCAATAACTCTCAGCAATCCATGTGACGCGTAGTTTTTCTTGGGTGGTCCAATTCCCCTTTCTTCCAGAACCGACATCATACGCGCTGTAGCCGCCTGAGTCCGGACGGGGAAAGCCTCATTGATATAGCGTTTCCACCGAGGTGTAAATTCTATGTTTCTGAAAAGTTCAGCAACAACAGCAATTCTTTCTTTTTCTTTGTTATTGTTGTTTTTCTTCTCTTCTCTATTCTTTTCTTCTCTTATAAAGTTTTGCTTAACGCTTGCTTGCGAACACTCATCAACACATTCATTATCAATATATTGAATCGTATTTTCGGCTATATTTTCATCATCACTTTTTTCAATCGTATTTTTCATGCATTTTGCACCGTTTTCCTTATTGTTTGCTTCGTCATCCGCTTCTTTATCTGCTGCCACCAGCACAGTAGAAGTGATTACTTTTTCAGCTATTTGCGCAGTCTTTTTCTTGCTGCTTCTTCCGCCTTTGCTACCGGCGGCTGCACGTTGCTCCGAAAGCTTATTCTGATAACCCATCACCTCATCCAGATACAGGCATCGGAAATATCCGTCCTCCGTTATGACGAACAAGTTAAAGTCTTTAATGAGATGCTGCAAATTTTCCACTGTAGCCCCCCATTGTTCAGCCAACAAATCCAACTCGTTAAAATCGTGTTTGTATTCCTGTTGCCTTCGCAGGAACAATATCATTTGAATATATAATCCTATTCCCATGCATTTCATTTCGGCATTCAGCTTCATCATTTTGTAATCTGACATCAAGCTGCAATTCAGCCGGATAAACTGTTCGGTGTAATCCATTCCTTTGGTGTGTTAGTATATAAATAGATTACAAAGAAACAAAAAATATCAATAGGGTGTATAGATAATTGCCACCAATTATGACATTATCTTCATTTTTATCTCAAACAAATATAAACAACTAGTATACAAACAATTACACAGCATATTCAATTCAATAAAAAAGTATAATTCTCAAGAAAAGATAAAGTTCTTCTCCCCTGCAATTAATGAATATTTTTTATCGCCAGAATTCGGAGATAAATTCCCAATAAATGATCCTATATTAAAAGACACGATGTATTCGGATAGAGGTAACAGAAGAAGATTTATGAATATTTATTTTGAAAATATGCACAAAAGACTTATCTTTGCACCGCAAATGAACGATTGATATGAACCAATTACAAACTACATACAGCATACATCACCTTACATCGGGAAATACCCCCCTGTGTAATCACTTCATTGTGCATGTACATTGGTTCAGCGGATTTGTTTAGATTTCCACTCACACGTAATTTATTACCAAACTTTCATCCTACCCACACACGTGCCCGATGAAAGATATATTGCATGATGGTTCTCATTCGGTGAGAGCATCGAGTTGTATATGTTTTACTAAAAAAATGATTGCTATGTTTACTATTATATCTATCATGTTTGTTGGTATCGGTATAGGATATGTATTGCGCAACTTACAGTTTTTACAAAAGATAGAAAAGAGTACCTCACTCACTATCTTCCTGCTGCTGTTTGTTTTGGGAATCTCTATCGGTTCCAACAGCTTAATCATTAACAATTTAGGCAGATTCGGATGGCAGGCGGCTATATTGGCTACATTAAGCATTTTGGGCAGTATGCTAGCTTCCTTCCTGGTATTTCATCTGTTTTTTAAGAAAGGAGGCAAACAATGAAAGGCAGTTTGGTTGTTGTCGCATTTTTTTGTGCAGGATGTATGATTGGAGCTGTCAATAATTTCCAGTATGACATGCACTCTGTTTCCATGTATGTGCTTTATGCACTGATGTTACAAGTAGGAATCAGCATAGGCAGCAATAAGAAATTGAAAGAACTGATTAAAAGCTTACGGTTGAAAATGCTCCTGGTGCCGATAGCTACCATTACGGGAACCTTGCTTTTCTCGGCACTTGCCAGCCTGCTATTAAGCCAATGGAGTGTATTCGACTGTATGGCGGTGGGTAGCGGCTTTGCCTATTATTCGCTTTCCTCCATCCTGATCACACAGTTCAAGGAACCGTCTATCGGGTTACAACTGGCCACCGAATTGGGAACCATTGCATTACTGGCCAATATTTTCCGGGAAATGATGGCCTTACTCGGCGCTCCGCTCATACGGAAATACTTTGGACAGCTGGCCCCTATCTCGGCTGCCGGAGTGAACTCGATGGATGTATTGCTGCCATCCATCACACGCTATTCGGGAAAAGACATGATTCCCTTAGCCATATTCCACGGAATACTGATTGACATGAGCGTTCCTGTTTTCGTATCTTTTTTCTGTAATTTAACGTAAGCCTGAGGATTCGCGCTAAATTACAAAAAAAGGAAGCCCGCTTGCAAATCAAGCGGGCTTCCTTTTTTAATCTATATAAGGCATGAATTATTTCGCAACCTTTTCCAATTTCTTCATGATAGAGAAAATAAACAATGCAGAAAGCAAACAGCATACAATCAATACACTCCATACCATCCACAACTGCATATCACCCCACAAATAACCGATGATAGCCACCAGATAGTTACCAATAGCAGTAGCTACGAACCAAAGTCCCATCATAGCACCTTTATACTTAGGAGGAGCTACTTTGGAAACAAACGAGATACCCATCGGTGACAGGAACAATTCAGCAAAAGTCAATACCAGATAAGTTGAAATCAGCCAGTTGGGTGAAACCAATGCACTTTCGGCAATACCGTTCGCTTCTACTTCTGCAGGAGTAGGCAGACCGAATGAGCCGAATGCCAGCAACATGAAACCTACTGCGGCAATCACCATACCGATACCGATTTTACGCGGAGCTGATGGTTCTTTTCCTTTCTTTGCCAACGAACCGAATACAGCCAGTGATACCGGAGTCAGAGCTACTACGAAGAAGGGATTAAACTGTTGGAAAATCTGAGGAAGAATAGGCAATGTAGGGTCCATAGTACCATAATTGACTCCTAAAATGACAAGAGCCAGGGTAGCAATAACGCCTGAAATCAATTTACCCTTGCCTGTCTTGGACTGGAACAATGAGAAACCTGCATAAACGGTTACAATGAGAAGAGCCAGATTCCATACACTGAAGCCAAGGCGATCCAGACCGGTTACCTCATGTGCCGTGTAGTCACGGGCGAAGAAGGTCATGGTAAGACCGTTCTGATGGAATGCCATCCAGAAGAAAATAACCACAGCGAATACCAGCAACAAAGCGACGATGCGTTCTTTGGTCTGTGCGGGAGTCAGCTCTTCTTCGTGTACATTGGCCGGTTTAGCCTGCTTGGAGTTGTAATCGGCATGTTTGAATGTAGAACGGAAAATAACATAAATAGCCATAGAGGCAACCAGTGAGATACAAGCTACACCGAAACCATAATTATAGGCTTCAGACAATTTATCAATATAGGTAGTACAGAAATCGGCCATACTTCCTGTGAAATTCTGTGCGCTCTGCATGGCAGTCAGTGTGGCCTCACCTTCAGCCGTTATCGTACCGTCAAGGAACTGGTGTGCCAAAGAAGGTATCTGGGGTACATAGCTGAAACCTGCTTTGCCCAACACATAGTTGGTCATGGCAGTAGCGGCAGTCGGAGCGAACAGGGCGCCGATGTTGATTGCCATATAGAACAAACTGAAAGCGGTATCACGTTTCGCACTATACTCGGGGGCATCATACAGATTACCTACCATTACTTGCAGATTTCCCTTGAAAAGTCCGGTTCCCAAAGCAATCAGGGCAAGAGCGCCGAACATGGAATACAATCCGATATTGGTTGCCATCGGGATAGCCAGCAAGACATAACCGGCAAACATGATAACGATACCGGTAGTAACCATCTTGCCATAACCGAATTTATCAGCCAGAATACCTCCGATCAGCGGCATGAAATACACTCCTGCCAGGAAACTGGCAAAGATTGTTGACGTCGTGGCGGCTGTAAAGCCGAATTTCGCTTGCAGGAAGAGAGTGAAAATAGCAAGCATGGTGTAATAACCAAAGCGTTCGCCGGTATTGGCGAGAGCTAATGCATATAAGCCTTTAGGCTGTCCTTCAAACATAGTTGATAAAGATTTAATTAATAGTTAGTATTCTTTTTTGCAAAGATATAACTTTTAGTCTATCTGAAAAAAAAAGAGCCACAAATGTGACTCTTTTTGGCATATTTATTCGGTGAAAAGGGAACATATCTCTGCTTTCGTTTCTTTTATCAAGTCATCGGGAGCTATTTTTATCTGTAATCCGCGGATACCGGCACTGATATAAATAAATGGAAATGTGATGCAAGTCTCGTGTATATAGGTGGGAAAATGTTTTTTCATGCCGATGGGAGAACATCCTCCCCGGATATATCCTGTCAGGGGAAGCAACTCTTTCATGGGGATCAGGTCGCATTTCTTGTTACCTGAGACTTTTGCCGCCATTTTTAAATCTACCTCGTGCTCGCCGGGTATGACACAGACAAAATATCCAGATTTATCCCCATGAAGCACCAAAGTCTTGAAGACTTGTTCTATGTTCTCGCCCAAACTGGCGGCAACGTGAACGGCGCTGAGGTCATTCTCGTCTACTTCGTATGGAATAAGCTCGTATGCTATCTTGGCTTTATCAAGCAGACGGGCTACGTTGGTTTTAGCTATCTTCTCTTTCATTGCTGGTATGCCGGTTAATTTTCCAATTCTTCTTTTATAAACTTCGGGGTATATCCTTTTTTGCTTTCGGCCACTTCCTCGGGAGTTCCGGCCGCAAGTACCTGTCCTCCGCCCCGTCCGCCTTCGGGACCCATATCGATGATGTAATCCGCCAGTTTGATAACGTCCAGGTTATGTTCGATAACCAGAACGGTATTGCCTTTTTCCACCAGTTTGTTCAGTACATTCATCAGCACACGGATATCTTCGAAATGAAGCCCGGTAGTAGGCTCATCCAGAATATACATCGTTTTTCCGGTATCACGCTTGGACAATTCCGTAGCCAGTTTCACACGCTGGCTCTCTCCGCCCGACAAGGTGGTGGAGGGCTGTCCCAGTTTAATATATCCCAACCCCACCTCTTGCAGCACTTTGATTTTATTCAGAATCTGAGGCACATTCTCAAAGAACTCTACAGCACGATTGATGGTCATGTCCAGTACATCGGCTATGGATTTACCCTTATAGCGCACTTCCAGCGTCTCGCGGTTGTATCGTTTGCCGTGACAAACCTCGCAAGGCACTAGCACATCGGGCAGGAAATTCATTTCGATGGTCTTGTATCCGTTACCACCGCAAGCCTCGCAGCGTCCTCCGGTTACATTGAACGAGAAACGCCCCGGCTTATAGCCACGGATCTTCGCTTCGGGCAGACCGACAAACAGATTCCGGATATCCGAGAATACCCCTGTATAGGTGGCCGGATTGGAACGCGGTGTCCTACCCAGCGGCGACTGGTCCACATTCACCACCTTATCTATATAGTCCAGTCCCTCCACACTGTCATAGGGCAGAGGTTCCTGCAAAGAACGGTAGAAATGCTGTGACAGGATGGGCTGCAAGGTATCGTTTATCAGCGTGGATTTACCACTGCCGGACACCCCTGTGACACAAATGAGTTTTCCCAAAGGAAATTCCACATCCACATTCTTCAGGTTGTTCCCCTTCGCCCCTCTCAGCCATAAGGATTTCCCGTTACCGGGGCGGCGTTCGGCCGGTATCTCTATCTTCATCTGTCCGTTTAAATACTTAGAGGTAAGCGTTCCTGTCTGAAGCATTTGTTTCGGAGTCCCCTGAAACACTACCTCGCCTCCCAGGCGGCCCGCCTTCGGTCCCATATCAACCACATAGTCTGCCGCCAGCATCATATCCTTGTCATGCTCCACCACGATGACAGAGTTACCTGTGTCACGCAACTTCTTCAAAGAGTTGATAAGGCGGAGGTTGTCCCGTTGGTGTAATCCGATACTCGGTTCATCCAGAATATAAAGCACGTTCACCAGCTGGGAGCCGATTTGAGTTGCCAGACGGATGCGCTGGCTCTCGCCTCCCGAAAGGGATACCGAGGTGCGGTTCAGTGAAAGATAATCCAGTCCCACATCCAACAAAAACTTAAGACGGGTACGGATCTCCTTCAAAATCTCGGCGGCAATCATGCGCTGCTTGTCTTCCAAAAAAGAATCGACCTGTTGCAACCAGTCATACAGTTCGTTAATATCCATGCTTGCCAGTTCATAAATGTTCTTGTCATGGATACGGAAATGCAACGCCTCCTTGTTCAGACGCGCGCCCTTGCATTCGGGACAAACATCGGTCTTGGCAAACTGTTCCGCCCACTTCTGAGCAGTGGCCGACGCATCTTTCTCCTGCATCATCTGGATGTACTTCACAATCCCTTCATAAGTTACAAAGTAATCGGAAGAGGTATGAATCAAGGTGCTCTTTATCTTGATACGCTCATCCGAGCCATAGAGTATTTCGTCTATCGCATCATCCGGCATATCCTTGACCGGCGTCTTGATCGTAAAATCATATTTTTCAAGCAACGCCTCTATCTGCCAGAAAATCATGGCATTTTTATATTTGCCCAAAGGCACGATGGCTCCTTCGTAAATGGAAAGATTCCTGTCGGGAATCACTTTGTCCACATCAATCAGATTCACATACCCCAGCCCCTTACAACGGGGGCAAGCTCCCTGCGGAGAGTTAAACGAAAAATTATGAGGAGCAGGTTCTTTATAAGACAGTCCGGTAACAGGACACATCAACCGCTTGCTGTAATGGCGCACCTCCCGGGTATCGGCGTCATAAATCATAATCAGCCCCTCACCCTGCTGCATGGCAGTGGCAACGCTCTGTTTCAGCCGTTTGTCATCCTTTTCCGATACGACCAACTTATCTATCACAACTTCTATATCATGATTTTTATAACGGTCCAGCTTCATGCCGTGTACAATCTCGCGCACCTCGCCGTCCACGCGGACATACAGATAACCTTTCTTGCGCACTTGCTCGAAAAGTTCTTTGTAATGTCCCTTACGGGTACGTACCAACGGGGCAAGCATAAATATCTTCTTACCCTGATAATCCCGGTGAATCAGGCCGATGATCTGTTCCTCGGTATATTTCACCATTTTCTCTCCCGAAAGACAAGAATAAGCAACTCCTGCACGGGCATAGAGCAAACGGAGATAATCGTATATCTCTGTCGTAGTCCCCACGGTAGAGCGGGGATTCTTGTTTGTCGTTTTCTGTTCGATGGAAATTACCGGACTGAGTCCTGTAATCTTATCCACATCCGGCCGCTCCAACCCTCCCAGGAAATTACGGGCGTATGCGGAAAAGGTCTCAATGTATCTCCGCTGCCCTTCGGCGAAGATGGTATCGAATGCCAAGGACGATTTACCGCTTCCGCTCAATCCGGTTATCACCGTCAGGCTGTTCCGTGGAATTTCAACATCTATATCTTTCAAGTTATGTACACGGGCACCGTATACATTAATCAGTTCTTTTTCTTCACTCATAGTCTTCTTACTCTGCGTAATCTTTGCAAAATTAATGCTTCCCGACGAAATATTTAATTAAAAAGCCTAATAATATTTTCTATTCTTTCTATATAATGTGAATAAAACAGTTTTTTTTGTACTTTTGCCACTCAGTTTAATCAACACACTGCAAATGAAATTTATTCGAGCATTATATCTTATCGCAGCCTTGTCTGCCAGCAGCACCGGAATGATGGCTCAAACACAGTCTTCCGGCTATTTCCTGCACACCATCACCAAAGGGCAAAGTCTTTATTCCATAGCCAGCATGTATAATGTCACTACCGGTGACATCGTTAAAATGAACCCCGGCAGTGACCAGAAAATTAAAACCGGTGAAACATTGAAGATTCCACAAAAGAACAGCGGAACGGAACAGCAGATGTTCCATACCATCCAGTCGGGTGAAACCTTGTACAAGCTGACACAACGCTATGGAGTAACCGCACAACGCATCTGCCAGGCAAATCCCGGGCTGAGCGCGGAGAATTTCCGTATCGGACAGGTTATCGTAATTCCCGCCAAAGTGACGGACAGCGAGGAGATAATTATGAACGAGGTGAAAGCTGCACAGACTACCAAGCCGGTCACCACTTCCACCCCACTGAAACCCAATTGCAGGGACATGCATAAAGTGGAACGCAAGGAAACCATATTCAGCATCAGCCGCCTGTATGGCATCACAGAAGCCGAACTGATTGCCGCCAATCCTGAACTGCGTACCGAAAAACTGAAAAAAGGAAAGTTCCTTTGTATTCCATATCCTAAGGATACAAAGACCGAAACACCTGTGAATAATACGCCTGCCGTAATTCCCACGGATGACCAGCTGTTTAATGAAAGCAAGAAGGAGGCACGCAAAATATCTACCATCAAAGCTGCCGTAATGCTGCCATTCATGACAGACGGTAAGGGCAACCGTGACGAACAGACACGTATGGTGGAATACTATGAAGGCTTCCTGATGGCAGTAGACAGCTTGAAGGAAAAAGGAGTATCCATCGACCTGTACTCATACGACACCCATAACAATACTTCTTCCATCAAGAACATTCTGGATAGAAGTGAATTGAAGAGCATGGATATTATCTTCGGCCCAGCTTATCCCGACCAGGTGAAACCGGTTGCGGAATTTGCCAAGAAAAACAATATCCGGCTGGTAGTACCTTTTACCTCCAAAGGGAATGAAGTTTTCAACAATCCCGCCATCTATCAGATAAATACTCCCCAATCTTATTTATACTCGGAAGTTTATGAGCATTTTACCCGCAAGTTTACAACCGCCAATGTTATCTTCCTGGATGCAGAAGATGGTGATAAAGACAAAGTGGATTTTATAAAAGGGCTGAAAGAGGAGTTAAAAAACAAACGCATTCCTTTTACCGAATTAAAAGGGGAAAATATTACTCCGGAATCATTGAAAGCCGCGATGAACCATAGTATGGATAATGTATTCATCCCGACTTCCGGCACCAACGTGGCATTGATAAAACTGTTACCACAACTGATTGTGACCTCCCGTGACAATCCCGACTACCGTATGCAGTTATTCGGCTATCCGGAATGGCAGACCTATACCAACGACCATCTGGCCAGTTTCTATGAACTGGACACCTATTTCTATTCTTCGTTTTACACAAACAATTTATTTCCGGAAGCCGTTCAGTTCTCATCGGCTTACCGCAAATGGTACAGCAAGGATATGCTCAACTCATTCCCTAAATATGGTATGCTGGGATTCGATACAGGATATTTCTTCCTGAAGGGCCTGTCCCAATACGGCAACAAACTGGAAGACAAACTGGACAAGGTGGCTGTCACCCCTATCCAGACCGGATTTAAATTTGAACGCGTAAACAACTGGGGTGGATTTATCAATCGCAAAGTGTTCTTCGTTCATTTTACCAAGGACTTTGAACTGATTAAACTTGATTTTGAATAATGGAAAAGTATAAGAACTTCGGGCTGCTTGTACTGACATTGCTCTTTGCATTGCCGGCAGCTGCACAGTTGGGTGAAGAACGTCATAATTTTGCCGTCGGCATCAATGGTGGTCTGAACATGAGTTCCGTCAGTTTCAACCCGAAAATCAAACTGAACACCTTGAACACCATGTCTATGGGGGTTACCATGAGATATATGTCCGAGAAATATTTCAAGATGATGTGTGGCGTACAAATGGAAATAAACTATTCACAACGCGGATGGGACGAAAAGATAGAAGACGATTCCGGCAATTCTTACAGCCGTACCATGAATTATCTGGAAATCCCTTTCATGGCACATCTGGCATTCGGCAAGGATGCATTGAACCGGGGAGTGAAGGTCTTTTTCAATGCAGGACCACAAATCGGCTTTTTCCTGGGTGACAACGAAAAGATAAACTGGACTACTTCTACAACAAGACCGGAACACGGTAAAGAGGTAGAGAATAAATTCGATTATGGTATCACAGCCGGCGCCGGTCTGGAAGTAAGTACCGGTATCGGACATTTCCTGCTGGAAGGACGTTACTACATGGGATTGAGCGACTTTTACAAGAATTCGAAAAGAGATTTTTTCGAAAGATCAGCCCATTCATTCATAGGCATACGGCTGAGTTATCTGATAGATATTACTAAATAAAAAAAAAGATTTTATTCTGCAAATAGTCCGCGTTCCACTCTCTCTCATAACAACAAAAGCCTGCAAGATGGATCTTGCAGGCTTTTTATATCATAATATTCCCTCAGCTTACCTCAAACGGTCGTATGCTTTAACCAATACCTCATCCTTACCAATGGCGCGGATGGCAAGCCAATTCAAAATGATGGCAACCAACGGCAGACATACAGTCCATGAAAGAGAAAATGTCATTGACTCTTCTTTCAACATAAAAATAAAAGTGACCAATGTGGCATAATACCCGATCAACAAAATGGTGCTGAAAATAGTCAGACGAATTTGCAACATGCGTTTTTTAAACAAGAAGATAGTGCCGAAAGCAAGAACCGCAACAACCAGCAAAATCACAAACAAGGCCCATGGAGCATAATCTTTAGTACCATCCGCCATAGTAAGACACAGATTTGTTAAAGCGGAAACACTATAATCACTTCCTATGTATGAACCTACGGGACTACACAGGCAAATAATAATCAAGATGGTAACAACAAGTAAATAAACAGATTGAATGCGTTGTATCATAGTCTCTTTAATTTTAATCATACAACCTATCATTCTAAACGCAGTGAAAAACCTGAAAACACAAAGTGAATGGTTATCAGATTCTTCACTGCGTTCAGCATAACAGGGCTAATATAATGTGAGGTGCATCAAAATGTACCACAGATTACTCAGATTGATACAGTTTCCACACGAAATGACTCATGTATCAAAATAGAACGATCTGTGTAATCTGTGGTAAAGACCTTTTGCACAACCCCCAATGAAAAATCACTGTAGTTTCTCTTTTTCTTTAGCAGGATTACGGAAATAAACCTTGCCTTCTTCATATTCCTGAGCAGCGATCAATGTCGGTTTCGGAAGCTTTTCGTAATAACGTGAGATCTCGATCTGCTCTCTATTTTCAAAGACTTCTTCCAGGTTATCGTTGTATGAGGCAAACTCCTGCAATTTCTTTGAAAGATCATTCTTCATCTCAACACTAATCTGGTTGGCGCGTTTGCCAATGATAGCAACAGTTTCATAAATGTTACCTGTGTCTGCACATAAATCCATCATGTCACGGGTAACAGTATTACTTGGAGCGTTTGTCTTTTTGTAATCCATAATTTCTTATTTAGTTTTATTCATTAAATTCTTTTACATACTTATTGGCATCCTTGTAGATGCTCTCCACTTCTTTAGTATACTTGCTGTCAGGAAATTCGTTCTTGAAAGAATAATATTCATCTATCGTCTCACGCATACGCTCTTCTTTCTTTTCCTCCACACTCGCTTTCGCCATATCATATTTAGCACGCAAGACCAAGATAGAAAGATCTTCGCGCATCTTGGTATAAGGATAGTCTTTCAAAGCATTCTGAGCCGTAACGATACAAGACAAATAATTGTTACCGGTAGTACTATAAGTACTGTTTCCTGTATAAGAACCCAAATCATAATACAATTTCGCAGCCAGATAGTCTTTCATCACCAGCTTGTCCTGCAAATCAAAAATCATTTGCTGTGCATCCTGTCGACGGCTACTGGTTGGGAAATATTCCATAAACATCTGCAACTCCTGAATAGCTTTATAGGTGCTCGACTGGTCCAAACGAGGTTCCGGAGTATCCAAGAACAATGCTTTTCCTGAAAAATATCTGGCCTGTTCCGTATAGACCCCACGCGGATAAGTATTATAATAAGTGGTGAAATAATGCGAAGCTGTGATGAAGTCACCCTGATTATAGTAGGTCATACCCAACATATAAAGTGATTCCTCAGCCTTATCCGTTCCCTTCATGATGGTAATCAATTCCTCCAGAATGGTGGCCGCCTTAGTATTCTGCCCTTTGCCAAAGTAACTTTTGGCCGCTTCGTACTTGTATTCGTAGTCCGTGCTTTTTAAAACTTTGTTATACTCTCCACAAGACGTTAGAACCGTACCGGAGACAAGAGCTATAATGATATATTTTTTCATCTTATTCAAATAATTGCGCAAATTTACGCCTTTCCACCGAATAATGCAATATTTCCATGTTTTTAAATGCTAAAAAGTCGACAAGAGTCTATTTTTTAGAGATGAATAGATAATATCTAAGGAAATAACTGTATTTTTACATCTCATTAAACTAAACATACTATTTATGAATTTTGAATTGATTTCCGAATACCAACCCACCGGCGACCAACCGGAAGCTATCGCCCAGCTAACCGAGGGAGTGCTGGAAGGAGTCCCCGCACAAACTTTATTGGGGGTTACCGGGTCCGGCAAGACTTTCACGATTGCAAATGTAATTAAAAACATCAACAAACCCACCTTGATATTAAGCCATAACAAAACATTGGCGGCCCAGTTATACGGAGAGTTCAAGAGTTTTTTTCCCAACAATGCAGTGGAATACTATGTATCTTATTATGACTATTACCAGCCGGAAGCATACCTGCCGTCCAGCGACACCTATATAGAAAAGGATCTGGCCATTAATGAAGAGATTGACAAATTGCGGCTGGCTGCCACCTCTGCCCTGCTGTCGGGACGGAAGGACGTGGTGGTGGTGTCTTCCGTGTCCTGCATCTACGGTATGGGGAACCCGTCGGATTTCTATAATAATGTAATTGAGATAAAAAAAGGCAAACTGCTGGACAGAAATGTATTTTTACGCCGTTTGGTGGACAGCCTGTATGTGCGTAACGATATAGAGCTGAATCGCGGGAATTTCCGCGTAAAAGGTGACACGGTAGACATTTACCTAGCATATAGCGACAATCTCCTCCGGGTTATGTTTTGGGACGACGAAATTGATGCCATTGAAGAGATCGACCCTGTTTCGGGAATCCGTCTGGCTACTTTTGATGAATACAAAATTTATCCGGCCAATCTTTTTATGACCACCAAAGAGAGCCAGTTGAGAGCTATTCATCAGATTGAGGACGACTTGACGAAAGAGGTGGCCAAATTCGAGGAGGAAGGAAAAATGTATGAGGCGAAACGACTCTATGAGCGCGTGACATACGATATGGAGATGATTCGCGAACTGGGGCACTGTTCGGGCATAGAAAATTATTCCCGCTACTTTGACGGGCGTAATGCAGGTACCCGTCCTTACTGTCTGCTGGACTTCTTTCCGGATGATTTCCTGATTGTAATAGACGAAAGCCATGTCAGCGTACCGCAAATACGTGCCATGTATGGTGGTGACCGGGCCAGAAAAACCAATTTGGTGGAATATGGTTTCCGGATGGAGTCGGCTTTTGACAACCGCCCTCTAAAATTTGAAGAGTTCAAGGAACTGGCCAAGCAAGTGATTTATGTCAGTGCTACACCTGCCGATTATGAATTGGTGGAAAGTGAAGGCATTATCGTTGAACAGGTTATCCGTCCTACCGGACTGCTGGACCCGGTAATTGAAGTACGCCCCAGTCTGAATCAGATTGATGACCTGATGGAAGAGATACAGCAACGCATCGAGAAAGAAGAACGTGTACTGGTGACCACGCTCACCAAACGCATGGCAGAAGAATTGACCGAATATCTGCTGCGCAATGACATCCGCTGCAACTACATCCACAGCGATGTGGACACTTTGGAACGCGTTAAGATTATGGATGAATTACGTCAGGGCGTTTATGATGTACTGGTGGGTGTGAACTTGCTTCGTGAAGGTCTGGACTTGCCCGAAGTGTCTTTGGTCGCCATTCTGGATGCAGACAAAGAAGGGTTCCTCCGTTCCCACCGTTCGCTGACCCAGACAGCAGGACGCGCCGCCCGCAATATCAATGGAAAAGTAATCATGTATGCAGACCGCATGACGGACAGCATGAAAAAAACGATAGACGAAACCAACCGTCGTCGCGAAAAACAGCTGGCATATAACGAAGAGCATGGAATCACCCCCAAACAAATACAGCGTGCGCGTAATGCTGCCTTGTTGGGCAACAACAGCAACGAAGCGGCCGGAACCACTCAAGGCTCCAAGGCATATATTGAGCCATCTTCCAATACAATGGCTGCCGACCCGATTGTTCAGTATATGACCAAGCCACAGATGGAGAAAACGATAGAACGTACCCGGAAACTGATGCAGGAAGCTGCCAAGAAGCTGGAATTTATAGAAGCTGCACAGTATAGGGATGAATTGCTGAAACTGGAAGATATGATGAAAGAGAGATGGGGGTAGGCTTGTCTCCCGATAAGATAGCACGGATATATCGGTGAGTTCCGGGAAAAGTAGGGTCCCCTACTTGCCCTACTTTTTTCAGAACCGTACCATTAATTCCATAACAAACTTGTCTTGTTCAGACTCCTTTGCCAAAGAAAGTTTATCATAAAAATATTTTTCATAATTAAGACGCAAATCCGCTTGAAAAGCCTTTCCAAAGCTTAACGTCACACCTCCAGTCACACGCTGGCGGGAATAATCGGTAATGTAAAGTTTACCATCCTCATCCGCATTACCGTTACTATGATCTCCCATACTGTCATAACGTCCTAAAAATGAAATTTTCTGAAACAGACCTTTCTTGATAAACAAGTCGTAATTGACAAAGGCGTTGAAAGCATGTACATCATCAAATGAGTTTTTCGCATAAGTTTTATAAAGGTATTCGGCTTCTATATGCCAATTATCAAACTCGTAGTAAGTACCGATATCATACATATAGATGCTGATTTTATCGGGATGTATTTTCTGGGTACTCAAAGTCAAGTTATAATTTTTCCACGGCATCAATTGAAGCTTAACAGAATAATTCAACGTGTTGTGCCACTCTTTCTGATTGGTGAGTCCGGAGCCGTTGAACAGTCCGCCCTCCAGTTTCAACGGCAGTCCCTCCTTTAAAGAGAAAGCTCCGGTAGCCCCCACATCACGCACATTCCCCACCTGTTTGGCTATAAACGAACGGTTGGCAAAATATTGTTGGTGGGGAGATCGATGAGCGTCTATGGTGAAAGGCACACGCATCTGTCCTAGTGTGACATTCCATGTATCATTGGGGACAAAGCGGGCGTATGCATCCAGCATCTTGATACTTCCCTCATCGGACAAGTCTATTTCAGCTTTATAAGCGATTACCGGAAGAACCTTCCCGTCCAGACTGACACGGGCGTTACGTACTTGGAACCGTTGCATTCCGTTAGTGGTTTGAAGTTCATATTTACCGCGGATCGTTCCATGTACTTCCGGCAAATATTCTTTAGGAATAGTCAGCTGTGCGGAAGCAGTTGCAATACTCAGCATTGTAAAAGCAGACGCTACAAGTGTATTTCTCATTTTTATTAATGTGACTTTCTTTGTTTACGGCTGCAAAGATATAGGTTCGGTATATCTGTAACATTTCATTCATATTACAAATATGTTTCATTTGATATGGGGAATACATTTTACAGCCACATTCCGTATGCTTCTCATCTGCTGTGAACGCAGTGAATATGACCAAAAGAAATATCGACGTACCGACAGAGTTATTCAATAATACGGGCAGTTTCCACCTTCTCCAGACGTGCACGGAGTTTTCCCATCATGGATTTACGTATCCGGAGCCTCATCAGGCAATCCATATCATACGATTGCTCCAAGATGGCAGGCTCGTCCTCTTTCACAATGCGCATGATATCATTCATAAAAGGATATTCAAAGGATACGGTGATTTCTTCATCCACTGTTCTTTCCACTATATCAGCAGCAGCTATTGCTTCGGCAGCGGCAGCCTTGTAAGCGACAATCAGTCCGCTGGTTCCCAATTTTATACCTCCAAAGTAACGGACTACTATAACAAGGATATCCGTCAACTCATTGGAATTTATTTGCCCCAAAATAGGCTTTCCTGCGGTACCCGAAGGCTCTCCGTTATCATTTGCTCTGAAATCCTTCCTTTCATGCCCCAGCATATAAGCGTAACACACATGACGGGCATCGTAATATTTCTTCTGATACGCGTCAAGATGCTGCTTTATTTCCTCTATGGTACGTACCGGAATGGCAATAGCTATAAATTTACTCCGTTTCTCCGTATATATGCCTTCGGCAATGTCTGTAATGGTTTTATAAGTATCTTCTTGTATCATGGGTTTCAGAAATCATAAATCTTTAATTATAACTCACAGAATCTGTCTGGCAATCCATGCACACGCCTCAGCATCAGCCAGCGCATGATGGTGATTCTCCAATTCAAAACCAAAAAAACCGGCCACTGTATGTAACTGGTGGTTTCTCAACCCTTTCAGCTTCCGGGAAGCCTGATAGGTACAATAAAAGTCATAATCAGGATAATCCATACAATAAGTACGGAACACAGCTTTCAAACATCTCTCATCAAAGGCTTTGTTATGCGCAACTAGCGGAAGCCCCTCTATTTTAGGGGCAACCTGTTTCCATACTTCTGAAAAAACAGGAGCATGGGCAGTATCTTCCTGTGTCAATCCATGAATACGGGTGTTCCAATACAAATAGTAATCCGGTTCAGGATGGACGAGGCTGTAGAACCGATCGGCTATCTCACCATTTCTCACAATAACCACACCCACACTACATATGCTGGTACGTTCATTATTTGCCGTCTCGAAGTCTATTGCTGCAAAATTATCCATACTCTTTTTCGTTACACAGACAAAGGTACGACAAAAAAGCGATATACAAAATTCTTTTTTCCGGTACAATTTCTTATCTTTGAAACCTCAGCAGCAAAATAGACCAATATCTGTGACAATCAGCACTTGTAAAAGCTGAAAGATTAAACCATCTTTGCACTGTTTTTGTTTTTTAACTTAGACTAGATTTATAGTAAGATGAAAAAGATGAAATTCTCTACCTTGTTAATAGCAGCAGGGTTACTTTGTATCTCCGTTCACATAACAGCCCAACCACACTCCCGAAAGAAGGTGGGTATAGTTCTCAGTGGCGGAGGAGCCAAAGGAATGGCACATATAGGTGCTTTAAAGGTCATAGAAAAAGCCGGCATTCCCATAGATTATGTAGTAGGAACCAGCATGGGATCAATCATAGGCGGACTTTACTCCATCGGTTATACTCCCGAACAATTAGACAGCATGGTTCGCCGGCAAGACTGGACTTTTCTGCTGAGTGACAAAATACCACGCAGTGAACAAAATATGGCGGAACGGGAGGCCGCTGAAAAGTATGTATTCTCTCTTCCATTCGGAAAAGATGCCAAAACACAAGCCATAGGAGGATTGATAAAGGGACAAAACTTGGCAAACCTGTTCAGCGAGCTGACCGTAGGATATCATGATTCCATCGATTTCAACAAGTTGCCTATTCCCTTCGCCTGTGTTTCCGAGAATATTGTAAATGGCAACGAGGTAAATTTTCATAAGGGTGTACTGGCTACGGCCATGAGGGCTAGTATGGCCATACCGGGAGTATTCACTCCAGTCCGGCTGGACAGTATGGTTCTAGTGGATGGAGGTGTGGTAAATAACTACCCTGTAAATGTTGCGCGTGCCATGGGGGCGGATATTATTATAGGAGTAGACGTACAAAGTGACTTGAAGCCTGCCAACGAACTGAATAGCGCCGGCAGTATTTTGGGGCAGCTCATCAACTTGATGGGATTACAGCTTTATAAAAAGAACCTGGAAGAGACCAATGCTTATATCAAGGTGAATGTGGAAGGATATTCAGCTGCCAGCTTCACACCTAATGCAGTGGATACACTGATCCGCCGGGGAGAAGAAGCGGCACTGGCACAAGAAGGTGCTTTAATGAAGCTGAAGCAGGAACTGGGTCTGGACAGCACCTATATGCCGAAACCTCTTCCCAGCTATCCGTACTCCCCCAGCCGCAAAGTGTATATAAAAGAAATCACTTTCGACGGGCTGGACGAGAAAGACAAGCGATGGCTGTTGAAACGCTGTGATTTAAAGGAGGATTCTGAAATAAGCATCCGCCGCATAGAAGAAGCAACGGCCATATTGTGTTCTAACCTGGAATATTCCAGCGCCACTTATAATCTGCCCGAAGCCCCCGGCGGAGGCTATAATTTACATTTCCTTCTAAGCAAGAAATATGAGAATAAACTAAACGTAGGGATTCGTTTTGATTCGGAAGAAACAGCCAGTCTGCTGATTAATGTCACCAGCAATTTCCGGGGAAAAGTACCCACTACGCTGTCTTTGACAGGACGACTGGGGAAACGTTATGCCGCACGCATAGATTATGGATTTGAACCGGCTCCTTTGAAGAATATCGGGCTGGCATATATGTTTCAATACAATGATATTAATTTCTATCGTTATGGAGATAAGTCACATAACTCCACTTTCCGCTACCATTTGGGGGAACTGTCATTCTCGGATGTATGGTACAAGAATGTGCGTTTTGCTATCGGATTAAGGTATGAATTGTATGACTATGACAAATTTTTATACCAGGAAGGCAATCAGGGTTTTGACGTAGGAACAGAACACTTCTTCAGTTATTTCGCACAAATGCATTACGAGACTTTCGACAAGGCGTACTTCCCAACCAAAGGCATATCGGCAAGAGCCTCTTATTCGCTTTATACCGACAACTTTACCGGATATGACGGCCATGCCCCTTTTTCAGCCATAAAAGGTTATTGCCAGGGAGTGGTCCCTGTTACACGCAGATTCTCCATACTGCCTGCCATTTACGGCCGATTCCTGATAGGAAAAGATATTCCATATTCCAAACTTAATGCAATGGGTGGAGATGTGCAAGGACGCTTCCTGCAACAACAACTACCGTTTGTGGGAATAAACAATGTGGAATTAATGAGAAATACACTACTGATAGGAAGCATGAAATTCCGCCAACGGATGGGAAGTGTACATTATCTGACGCTAACGGGAAATTATGCGCTGAGTGCAAGCAAGCTGAGGTATCTGTTGGAACAGGATACCATGTTCGGCTGCGGTATCGGCTACGGTTTGGATAGTATGTTCGGACCCTTAGAGGCATCACTGAACTATGCAAACCGAGCCAATAAAGTGAGTATGTACGTCAATCTAGGATTTAAGTTTTGATTCCTCGTTGATAACCGCCATCATACCTTCTATCTGAGCCAAAGCCATCATACGGCCATGAAACGAATAGCCCGGGTTGTATCCTTTGCCGGCATCATCCAGCATCATGCGCCCATGATCCACACGCATCGGGACACCCGGACGCTCTTTCTCAAAAATACGGATCAACTCTATCACATGAGCACGCCCTCCCAAATGAGATGCTTCTATAAAATTCCCGTTGGGAAATGCATTGGTACTGCGCAAATGTACAAAATGAGTACGGTGCGCAAACATGCGTGCCAACGAAGGTACGTTGTTATGCAATCCGGCACTGAGCGAACCGGCGCAGAATGTCAGCCCGTTATGCGAGTTATCAACCGCATGGAGGAGCCAGGTGATATCTTCCTCACTGGTCACAATACGTGGCAAGCCCAATACCTGGAAAGGGGGATCGTCCGGATGAATGCACATATTTATGCCATATTCATCACACACCGGCATGACAGCCTGCAAGAAATAACGTAAGTTTTCACGCAGGGCATCACGGTCTATCCCATCATACAAAGACAAAAGACGGCGGAATATGGCTACCGGATGCCGGTCTCCCTCCTTTATATTACCATTTACAAATCCCTGCGTCTTGACTATAATGGTATCGACCAATTCGTTTTTCTCGGTTTCGGTTATAGTCTTATCCAATTCACGCACCTGTTGTAATTCCGAATCGGTATAGTCTTTCTCCGCCCCTTCACGCTGAAGAATCATACAATCAAAATAAGCGAACCGGATCTTGTCAAAGTACAAAGAACTGGTCCCGTCCTCCCAAGGATGTTCCAAATCGGTACGTATCCAATCAATGACGGGCATGAAATTATAGCATACGGTCTTGATACCCGCTTTACCTAAGTTGGCCAGACTTACTTTGTAGTTTTCTATCAATTGACCCCGTTCAGGACCGGCATATTTGATAGCTTCACTTACCGGCAGGCTTTCTACCACCGACCAGCGCAATTGGTGAGATTCAATGTAATCTTTTAAACTCTTAATAGCTTCCAAAGTCCATATTTCACCATTAGGTACATCATGAAGGGCGGTCACAATTCCTTCCACCCCGATTTGTCTAAGCATGGGAAGCGTTATCTTATCTTTCCTCCCAAACCATCTCCATGTCTTTTCCATTCGTATTATGTGTTTTAGTCTGTACGACAAAGTCTTTATTAATCTTCTTTGAGCCTTTTTCTATTGATGTATAATCATTGCAGAGCGTGCCGGTACCATAAGTTCAGCACCTGAAACCTGTCCCAGGCCTTTCATGTTTATTTTGCCATCCTTACAGATTACAGTGTATTTACCCGACGGAATGTCCAACTTGACAGGCTCTGCACGGCTGTTCAAAGCTACGATGATATTTTTCCATGAGTCACCATTTGCATTGTCTTTCAAGATAAAGGCAACCACATTCGTATTTTTTACAGGTAAAAACTCCAATTGCCTACGTACCATATCAGCATCCCCCATACGGAAAGCGGGATGTGCTTTACGCATGGCTATTAAACCTTTCACATATTCGAACACATCTTTATGCACGGTCTTATTTTTCCAATCTATCGTATTAATACTGTCGGGACTATTATAAGAATTATGAACTCCCTTCTTGTCACGCATCATCTCATCCCCTGCAAATATAAACGGTACTCCTTGTGAAGTAAAGACAAATGTTTCCGCTAACTTCTGCAAAGCTGCCAGTTCCTCTACCGAAGCATCTGGCATGGTAGCTTTCAGACGATCGGCAAGACACATGTCATCGTGACAACTTACATAACTTATCATCTGGGTAGGTTGTAACGCCCAAGGTTTCTTACTATAATTCACAGAATCACTTATAACCTGCGGATGTTCGATTGCTCCCACAACTCCAAATTTGATACTCATTTCGTGTCCCGGCTCCCCTACTAGAAAAGCTCCTTTGGTATCATCATCCCAACCACCTCGCAAACCATCACGCATTTCATCTGAGAAAGCGGCGATACGAGGCATCTTTTCCACATTGGCTTTCATTGCCAGTTTGTCTGCTTCTAATTGAGGAGAACTGGCAGCCCATCCTTCACCATACATGAAAATAGACGGATCTATTTTATCAATAGCCGCACGTATCTCATTCATGGTTTCAATATCATGTATCCCCATCAAGTCAAAACGAAAGCCGTCTATGTGATATTCATTAATCCAATATAAAATAGACTCTATCATATATTTACGCATCATGGCGCGGTCGCTTGCCGTTTCATTTCCACATCCCGAACCATTTGCCCATTGTCCGTCCTTCGTCTGGCGATAGAAATAACCGGGAACCGTACGTTCGAAATTGCTTTCGTCTGTATTGAAAGTGTGATTATACACCACATCAAGCACCACCCTGATTCCCGCCTTATGTAAAGCTTGTACCATTTGTTTGAATTCCCTGATACGAACATCGGGTTTATAAGGATCTGTAGAATAAGAGCCGTCAGGCACATTGTAATTTTGCGGATCATACCCCCAATTATATTGGGCCTTGTCCAGTTTTGTTTCATCCACCGAGGCATAATCATACGACGGCAATAAATGTACGTGGGTAATTCCCAGTTCTTTCAGATGGTCAATACCTGTCTTCTCGCCTGAAGAACTGATAGTACCCTGCTCTGTCAAAGCCAGGAACTTGCCTTTATTTTGAATTCCAGAAACAGAATCCAAAGAGAAATCGCGATGATGCATTTCATAAACCATAATATCAGCATAATTCTTCAAAGGAGGACGCACATCGTTCTCCCATCCTTCCGGATCTGTAGAACGAAGATCAAGCACAGCTGCCCGTTTACCATTTACCCCTACGGCTTTTGCCATAATTCCCGGAGTGTCTCCTAACCATTTCCCGTTCACCTTCACATTAAAGGTATAGAATTTACCCTTCAGGTCCTCTTTTATTGAAATAGTCCAGGTACCATTCTCTCCCATCTCCATCGGAAAAGTATTAGAAGCTGAACCTTCATTACCCGATTCAAATAAAAGGACACGCACCTCTTCCGCTGTAGGAGCCCAAAGTGAAAACTTTGTTTCGGCAGGTGAGTACTCCATTTCAGTCAGCGCATCTTCACGGACAGGATATTCATCAAACGAATTATATTCTTTTTTCACAGACTGACAACTAATAGTAGTAGAAACAATTGATGCCCAAATAACATGTCTCACATTCATAATCTTATCTTTTTATTTTATCAGGATTCTTATTTATAAAATCTTTCCAGCCGGAATATTCTTTAGTCAATGTCGGTCTGCCCATTTGCAAATAATGACAATAAGCAGCCGCCAACCCATCTGTTGCATCCATAAAAGGCAGCATATCACTCTCTGGTATATGTAACATCCTCTTCAACATATCAGCGACCTGTTCCTTGCTGGCTTGCCCATTACCGGTTATCGCCATCTTTATCTTCAACGGCGCATATTCTGTTATAGGAATATCACGGCTCAAAGCAGCAGCCATAGCCACCCCCTGTGCCCGCCCTAATTTTAACATCGACTGCACATTTTTCCCAAAAAAAGGTGCCTCAATTGCTAATTCATCAGGTAAATAGGCTTCTATTATACCAACCACCCGTTCAAAAATACGGCGCAGTTTTAAATAATGATCACCATATTTACGAAGATCAATGACCCCCATAGTCATTACCTGCGGTTTAGTACCTACTACTTTCAGCAGACCATACCCCATTATGGTTGTTCCAGGATCTATACCCAGAATGATTTTCTCTTTTACCGGCTGAATCACTTAATTACCTCCATCAAAGTGGGAAAGCCAACCACCTTATCTTTAAATATCTTCATCATTTCCTCATTCAGATGCATCCCCTGCTGAGTATGCCAGCGGTGTAAGGTCGCTGTATCTTCCACCTCCCATTGCAATGAAAAACATTCTGAATCCTGCTCTTTATGACTAAGGATGTGCGTAAGACGGGGATTTTGCAATATTCCCGTTTTTTCCACTTCGGGAATGTAGCTTTCACTAAGCCAAATGACAAAATTACGCGCATCGTCAATACCTGTTTGATAAGTTGTATTATAAATTAACATATTTATAGTCTTTAAGTTAAAAAAGACCTGCTCCGCAGACCTTCATTTTCTCATTAAAAAGTGGAGCATGCGAGACTCGAACTCGCCACCTTTAGACTGCCAGTATGAATTCTGATCTGCGCTTACTATACTGACAAGCAGAAGGTTATCTACCCATTCAAAATCCTCCAAGATTCGTTTTAGTAAAAATCATCTTGATTTTCTATTTTATTTTATTCATTATTTTCCCTGTTCTAACGTCCAAATACTAAAAAGCCGCTCAACTCACTACTATAATTGAACGACCATAAACATTCAAGGGATTTCCTTTTCATACATTAACCAAAATTGTAAGGCATCAGAGAGCACAGACCAGCCAACCACTTTTTGTTGCCAGACTAAAACCTAATGCGTCCATAATACCCTGTCTCTTATACACATCTCCGAGCCCACGAGACCGTACTAGATCTC
>ERZ1027283.146-NODE-146-length-35054-cov-9.051944_pt1 | contig 35054 bp, 30 predicted proteins | sample MGYA00519254_ERZ1027283 | MGnify/ENA primary metagenome ERZ1027283 (study PRJEB26926, sample SAMN06165184) | human gut metagenome | biome: ENVO:00009003; feature: ENVO:2100002; material: ENVO:00002003 | host: Homo sapiens | place: USA | collected 2012 ...
GATCTACACTTATGCGATCGTCGGCAGCGTCAGATGTGTATAAGAGACAGTGGCATAGTTAGGGTCGAGGTCGGTTTTGAAGTCATAGCCGGGTGAGGAATAGCTGCCGTCTATTCCGATATACAGTTGCGGCTTGTATTTGGAGTCCGTCAGCTTGCCCTGGCTTTCGGCTATTTTTATTTGGTCGTGCGCCATAAGCAGTTCGGGACGGTTGCTTCCGTCGGATGCCGACAGGCTGTCGGATGGAAGCACTACGGGAATGAACTCTTGCACTTCGGTCTCGGATTCGAGCGGCATCCCTATCAGGGAGTTGAGCGCCATGCGTCCGGTCTCAAAACTGTTACGTGCCTGCAATACCTGGTATTCGGCTTCATTGAGTTTGACTTCTGCCATGAGCAGGTCTTGAGGGTCGACAAGTCCCGCCTCAACGCGTTCGCGGATAGTGCGCGCCAGTGAAGCGACCGAGTTGCGGTAGTCTGTGGCTATGTTCATCAGTTCCCGGCGGGCTACGGCATTCCAGTATTGCATATCCGTCTGGTAGCATACGGAGGAGTGGAGCAGTTCCGCCTGATGAACATTCATGGATTGTTGGTGCTTTGCCAGCCGGATGGATTCGCGGATGCGTCCGCCGGTGTAGAGGGGCTGCATCAACGAGAGGGATGCGCCGTATTTCATGTCACGCCCTTCGAAAGTGAGAGGATTGCTTTGGGGCAGGTTCACGGTAAGTTCGATGGGATTTCCGGTGTACTGGAAGTTTGCGTCTCCCGACAGCTTGGGCTTTAAATCGGCTTTGGCGGCTTTTATCAGCTCCATGCTGGAAGCTATGTTCTTGTCTGCCGCACGCAAGTCGTGGTTATAGTTCAGAGCCATTGCCCTATATTTCTCCAGCAGGGAATCCTGCTGGGAAAATACGGGTTGAACACACAAATAAAAAAGTAATAAAGTATAGAATGTCTTCATGCTTACTTATTGATTTTTATACGATAAAACAGGATATATAATGCCGGAGTGACAAACAGCGTCAGCAAAGTGGCGAATGTCAGTCCGAAGATAATTGTGGCTGCCATGCCACCAAAAGCGATATCGAACAGTAACGGAACCATACCGAGAATGGTGGTCGTGGCCGCCATTAGTACGGGACGGGTACGCGAAACGGTGGATTCTATCACGGCTGTGTAAGCAGGAACTCCTTCGCGGCGCTGAATGTTGATTTCGTCTATCAGCACGATAACGTTTTTGATAATCATACCCAGCAATCCCAACCAGCCGGCAATGGGGAAGAAGCCGAAATCGAATCCGGTGAGCAGCATTCCTATAGCGACACCTATCAGTGACAGGGGAAGTATGCACAGGATGATGATGGGCTGGCGGAAGTTGCCGAACAGCGCCACCAGAATTACAATCAGCATGAGGAATGCCAGCGGGAAGTATTTGGCAATCGCTTCCATGGCTTCACCCTGGTCTTTGTACTGCGAATCCCAAAAGAATGTATAACCCGGCGGTAGCGGCATTGCCTCTATCTCACTGCGTATTTCCCCGTGTACCTCTGCCATGGTGTGCCCAGGTTTTACGCCGCACATGGCAGCCATGCTGAGCTGGCGGTTATAGGTACGCATCTGCGGAAATTCCCACGTTGTTTCAATGCGTTCCGTCACTTGCGATAAGGGAGCCGAGCGTTCACCGTTCCATACGGAGAAGTTGCCCAGGGAAGCCGCATCCGTAATGTCGTATCCTTCGGACTTCAGCAGAACAGGGACTTTCTTCTCGTTATCCCGATAGATGCCTACCGGTACACCGTCGCTGATGGATTTGACGGATTGCATCATCTGCGCTTTGGTGATGCCCAGTTCGCCGGCTTTTACCGGATCGTAGACGGGGCGTAGCATCAATGCCATATTTCCCCATTCGTTACGGGCATCCGCTACTTTAGGATTGCGGCGCATGATTTCGATGGCCTGCCCTACGAGCGAATCGAGCACTGCCGGGTCGGGGCCCAGGAAGCGGGCTTCGATAACGGCTTCCGTCAGCGGGCTCAGTTCGAATTTGTTTACTTTGATGAGCGGTCCGGGAAATTTCAGGCGGATAGAGTCCTGCAATGCGGCGTTGAGCCGGCGCGACTCTTCCGAAGTATGGCACTTCACAAGCAGTTGTGTATAGTTGGACTGAGGTCCGAATGCTACGTTCGACAGATAATAGCGGGGTGGGGTTCTGCCGATGAAGGTAGATACCATTTCCGCTTCCCCGTGTGTACGGATATATGCTGCCATTTCTTCCGCCAGCTTCCCGGTTTCGTCGATGTTGGAACCTTCGGGCAGCCATACGTCTACGGTAAAATATTGCTTGTCCAGTGCAGGTACGAATACTTTGGGGATGAATTTGAAGCTCCATGCAGAGAGTACCAGCAGTAAGACCATGCAGGCTATTGTGGCATAGCGATGTTTGATGACCCAGTGCAGGGAACGGCGGAACATATTGTAATACTTTCCGTCGAACAGGGCGCTTTTCAACTCTTCCGGCCGGGGACGGCGTACAAATTCCTGAATGAAGAACGGAGTTTGCGTCAGTGCGAACACCCAGCTGAACATCAGCGAAACCCCGATAACGATTACCAGCGAGGAAAGCAGCTCACCGGTAATGTGGGGTGAAAAATAAATGGGCAGGAACGTCAATATGGCAATGACGGTTGCCGCCAGCAACGGCAGGGCAGTGGAGGAACAGGCGCGCATGATGGCAACCCGCTTTCTCATGCCCCGTTGCATGTTTACCAGTGCGGAGTCGGACACCACAATGGCATTATCCACCAGCATGCCCATGGCAATGATGATAGCAGCCAATGACATGCGTTGAAGTGCAATGTCGGTGCATAACATCACTATCAGGGTGGCAAAAATGGAGAATACCAGTCCGCTGCCTATCAGCAATCCGTTTTTGAAACCGATAAAAAAGAGCAGGATTGCCACTACGGTAAGTACGGATATGATGAGGTTGAGGATAAAACCTTGGTTGGCAACTGCCGATTCGTAGCCCTGGTCGTACAGGGTTACAAGTTCGAAGCCTTCGGGCATGCTGCCCGACATCTGTTGGAGCGATTCCTTGACGGCGGCTGCCATATCGACCACATTTCCGGTGGGAACGGTGGAAATGGCGATGCCGACAGCGGGTTGTCCGTTGATGCGCATCAGGTTGCTTGCCGGGGTCTGGTAGCTTTCTTCAATCCGGGTAATGTCCGCGAGCCGGAAATGCTCTCCGGTGCGCGATACGATTGTAAGGTTGCGTATGTCGTCCAGCGAATAGAAATTTCCGGTGGACTCGATACGCAGGCGGTTGGAACCGACGTCTATGCCGCCGGCATCCACAACTTTGTTCTGAGCCTCGAACGCGCGGGCGATGTCGGCCATCGTGATGCCGCTACGGGCCATGACGGAGGGACTTACGGAAATGTCTATCGTAGGTGTCTGTGTTCCGTAAATCTCTACTTTGGCAACATCCTTTACTTTCAGAATTTCATTCTTTATCAGTTTGGCTTCATCTTCAAGTTCGCGGTAGCTGTGTCCGCTTCCGGTAAGCCCGTAAAAAACGCCCAGTACATCGCCGAAGTCATCATTCACAACAGAGGGACCGGCGCTTTCGGGCAGCTTGCTCTGTACGTCGCTTACTTTGCGGCGCAGTTTGTCCCAAAGTTGCTGCATCTCGTCGGCACGGGTTTCTTTCTTTACATAAACGGTGATTTTGGACAGTCCTGCACGGTTCTCCGTTTTCAGGTAATAGAGTTCGCCCAATGCCTGGATGGACTCTTCCAGTACATCTGTAACCTGTGACTGTACTTCCGAGGGAGAAGCTCCCGGATAGGGAGTCAATACCAGCGCCTGTTTAATGGTGAACGGAGCATCTTCCAGCTTGCCCATTTTGACGTACGCCAGCAATCCGCCTGCCAATACTAATACCAACAGCAGGATTGTGACGGGCTTTTTCGATAAAAAGTATTTTACCAGTTTCATAATTACTTGTCTTTAGAGGTAATGTCTACTTTCATGCCGTCCGAGAGGAAACGCAGACCGCTTGTTGCGAGGGTTTCTCCTATTTGCAGTCCGTCTGCAATCTGTACCAGTCCGTCGGGCAGCAATTTGGCTACTGTTACTTTACGGCGGCTGACTTGCGATGTGGCAGGATTAACCACCCATACATAATCGCCTGTGGAAGGCCGGTGACAGAGTGCCGCCTGGGAGATGCAGAAACCGGCGGCACTCTCTGCCTGCGGTGTGTCCAGAATCGCTTTGCCGGACATGCCTGCAAGCAGTTTACCACCTTCATTGGGCAATATGGCTGTAAGCAGATAGGACAGATTGTTGCGGGTAGTGCCTTTGGACACCTCTATGACCTTGGCCCGGTAGGTCTGTCCGGGGATGGCGTCGAAGCATATTCGTATGCTGTCCGACGACTGTGCCGCATAGGCTATTTCCTGCGGTACATATATTTCTATCCTTAGCTGATGTATGTCGATAAGGGATACGACTGGCTGGGTTGCCTTGACATCCTGGAATTTTTCGATGTACACTTCACCTACATATCCGGTGAAAGGGGCTGTAAGGCGGGTATCTTCCAGTTCGCATACGGCGGTATCAAAGGCTGTTTTGGCGGAGATATAATCGGCTTTTGCCTTTTCGTAGGTGCTGGCAGAGATGTTCTCTTTCCGGTATAACGCCTCTATGCGTTCGAATTCGGCCTTGCTTTGGCGGTAAACGGCTTCGGCGCGTTCTTTGCGGATGCGGAAATCGCGCGGGTCTATCTCTGCAATGATGTTTCCTCGTTCGTATCGGTTACCGGCATACACGTCGAAGCGGTCGATAGGCCCGCCTACCCGGAATGACAGTTCGCTGGTGCGGAACGGCCGGGCTATGAAAGGGAACTCTTTATTGCCGTTTTGGGGCAATGCAGTAACTTGAGAAGTGCTGACTGACAGCTCTTGCTTGTCTTGGGTATCCTTGCCGCCGCAAGCATGGGACAGCAGGGCAAGAACAGACAATAGGATAACGGGTACTTTTGTTCTCATATATATATCATTCTGATTTTTTTCCAAAAGTACGGAAGGACACACTGTTTTGCCGGGAAATAATTTCCGAAGCCGGGAAACTTAACGCTGGAAAAGGGGAAATAAGGGATAAAAGGGGGATGGACCAAAAACGGGAAGAGGCTGATATGTATCTTTTCAGGCACGGAATTACACGGGAAAAGGATAGAGCAAAACCCGGTGGCAGAAGGTAGAAAAGAACAAAGCGGAGTGAAGGCAAACAGCCTGCTCCGCTTTAAATAAAAAGACATTGAAAAGGGTATTGCAAAGAATAGTTTAGTTCTCGTCCGTTTTAAAGTCAATGGTTTTGTAATATTCGCCGTCGTGCAGACTTTTTACACGGATATTGAGTCCGGTTTTTCCGGGTATCCGGTCTGCTATCTTATCCAGTTTGAAAGAGACAAGCCCTTGTCCCGGCATGAGCGGCTCGTCACCGTAAGCATTCTGGCGGAATTCCAGCGTAATATATCCCTCTTTGTCATTCTTGCCGTCGGATGCTTCGTTGACTATGAGGTTCAGCATATGTTTTTTATCATTGCTGTTGCTGTGGTATAGCTGGTATTGGATGTTCAGGTAGTTGTCCGTAATCCACATATTGTTGATGTTGATGCGGTCGTCGCCGATGCTGTCAGCCTTTTCGGCAGGCATGAAATAAATGTCTTTGGTAAGGATATTCTCTACATGGTTGATTTTGGCATTGTAATCGTAGCCGGTTACTTCTTCATCCAGCAGGTTGAAATATACAAAGGCGCGCTGTCCTTCCACCAAGGTATAGTTATCCACTTGGGCAGTGTCACCGGGAAACATTTTGGTTCCTTCATCGAGTGCGAAGTAGTAGTCTTTTCCGTCAATTATTCGCACTGTGCCGATGGCGAGCAACGGGTGTTCGTCATCATCCCAATCGTCCAGGCAGGATTGCAGTACGGGAGTGGTGATGAACAACAGCAGAAATGCGGCTAATATCGTTCTGAACTTTTTCATAAGTAGAGGTTTTGTTATTGGTTCTGTTTTAGGTTTTGTATTCAGAAAATGCCGGGATTGCACAAATACTGCTTATAAGAATGTTAAAGAAAATAAAGAATAAATTTCCTATCTGCCGGATGCAGTATTTTTGTGCCCGTTGCATTTATAAGGTAAACACGTGTTAAAAGAGAGGATGGAAGAACAGGTATTGGCAGAACGTTGCAGGCAAGGCGACAACCTTGCCCGCAAAGAACTGTACGAACAGTATGCGGGGCGGATGCTCGGCGTATGTTTGCGTTACGCCGGTGACCGGGAAACTGCACAGGATTTGATGCATGACGGTTTCCTGAAGCTCTTCGACTCTTTCGATAAGTTCACTTGGCGGGGAGAGGGTTCTTTGCGGGCTTGGATGGAACGTGTAATGGTGAATACGGTATTGCAGTATTTGCGGAAAAATGATGTGATGAGCCAGTCCGCTGCCCTGGACGATGTGCCGGAGACGTATGAGGAGCCGGATGCTTCGGCGGTGGATACTATTCCTCAAAAGGTATTGATGCAGTTTATAAGCGAGCTTCCCGCCGGTTATCGTACCGTATTCAACCTGTTTGTTTTTGAAGATAAATCTCATAAGGAGATTGCCCGGTTGCTGGGTATCAACGAAAAGTCATCGGCTTCACAACTGGTACGTGCCAAAGCTGCTTTGGCTGCCAAGGTGAAGGAGTGGATGAAAAGAAACGCATAAATGGAGAAATGTATGGAAGATGAATTGTGGATGCGAAAGATAAAGGAGCGGTTGGACGATTATTCCGAACCGCTGCCCGTTTCCGGCTGGGAACGGCTTGAGAAGGATTTGTCCGTTTCGAAGCCTCCGGTAGCCGGAAAACGGCGGATTATACCTTTCCGCCGCTGGGCTGTAGCTGCGGCTGCGGCACTGCTCGTTGCGGTGTCGTCGGTGAGTGTATGGTTGCTCCAAAGCCCTGTGGGAGAGGAGATGCGGAATATGACTGCACCGGCATTGGCTGCCGTGCCGGACAAGCTGCCGGAGCAACAGACGCCTTCAGTACGGACAGAGATAACAGAACCCAACTATCGCGCACAGAAACAGGAATCTCCGGCGGATACGAACCGGCGTTCCTTGCTGGCACAACAACTGAATACCGTAGATGAAACGGAGCGGGAAACGGTCATCCAATCCTTGGGCGCAGAGCCGGAAGTTCAGACTGGGAACGCACAGAAACCGACTGCGGAGTCGGCACGGGTAAATCAGGAAGCAGCAGAAGAAGAGAGAAGGGAAGAGGAGCGTACGGAAAAGATTGAGCGCCGCCGCCCGTCAGGCAGAGACAAATTGCATTTGCCGGTTGGCGGAGCGAAGCGGGAGCAGTCGCGTGGCTGGTCGGTCGGATTGGCAGTAGGAAATACGGGCGGATTGATTTCGGGAAGCAGTATGAGTGAAAGCGGACTGCTTCAAAACGGACAGAACTTCGGTGTTTCCGGCGGCGGAAGGGTAGACCTCACCACAATGTCTGACGGAATAATGGAAGTGCCGGAAGGGCAGGAGCTTGTCTTTAAAGATGGCATACCTTATCTGCAGAGGAGTTCCGGACAGGTGGTGGACATAGACCATAAACAGCCATTGTCTTTCGGCTTCTCGGTACGTAAAGGGCTTGCACGGGGTTTCTCCGTGGAAACGGGCTTGACGTATACGTACCTCGCTTCGGATGTGAAATTTGCCGGAAGTTCGGAAACAGTCAGCCAGAAATTGCATTATTTGGGTATCCCTTTGCGTGCCAACTGGAACTTTGTAGATAAGAAGTCCTTTATCATGTATGTTTCTGCCGGCGGCGCCATGGAAAAATGCGTTTACGGAAAAATAGGGAGCAAAAACGAAACCGTGAAACCGCTGCAATTCTCTGTAATGGGAGCTGTGGGTGCACAGTATAATATAAGTAGCAGAGTCGGCATTTATGTAGAACCGGGAGTGTCTTATTTCTTTGACGACGGCTCGGACATTGAGACTATACGAAAAGAAAATCCCTGTAACTTTACCTTACAAGGTGGAATACGGTTGACTTACTGATTAAATTGAGAGTTGAGAATTAAAAATTGAGAAACGGGCTGCGCTATAAAATTTTTATCGGTATAAAAACCGGTTTCATTATTATGGCGCAGCCCGTTTCTCTATTTTTAATTCTCAATTTACCACTACTGTGGGAAAGTACTCTTTAAAGAGTTTTTCGGCTCGTTCCAGTTGTGCGGGGGTATTCTCTACTACTTCTTTTAACTGATAATCCCAGCCCATAGCTTCGTATTTATGCACCCCTAAGCGGTGGTAGGGAAGTATTTCCACCCGTTGTATGCTTTGGTATTTGCCGAGCTGTTCGCCCATGCTGCGTATGTCTTCTTCAAAATCACTATATCCCGGTACCAGGACATAGCGCAGCCAAAACGGATGTCCCTGTTGTTCCAGCCAGGCAGCGGTGCGCAGGGTTTGTTCGTTGCTGCGTCCGGTCAGGGTACGGTGGCGTTCGGGATTGAATTCTTTGATATCGAGCAATACCAAGTCCGTCAGACTTAACAATTCCTCAACTTTGTCGTTCCAGATTCCGCCATTGGTGTCAAGACAGATGTGGATGCCGTTTGCTTTCAAGTCTTTGAACAGTGGTATCAATGCCTCTGCCTGCAAGGTAGGTTCACCGCCGGAGAAAGTAATTCCCCCTTTTTTCCCGAAGAAAGCTTTTTGGCTGACAGCCATTTGCAGGATTTCACTGGCAGAAGTAGGAGTACCGCCCTTTACATCTATTGTATCGGGGTTGGCACAATACAGGCAACGGAAAGGACAGCCCTGAAGGAATACGACAAGCCGCAGCCCCGGACCATCGAAAGTGCCCATTGATTCGTATGAATGAACATTAATCATAATAGTGTATTATAAGCAAAGAATGTAGTAAAAAAGAAAGCACGGACTACAGGGTTGTTACTCCGGATTTTTGCTTAATCCGTGAAATCCGTGTAATCCGTGCTTTAAAAGGTTATGTATCCGGTTTACCGATTACATTCTTTCGTGGAAACTGCGGCTGATAACTTCCAGTTGGTGTTCGCGGCTCAGTTTCACGAAGTTTACGGCATATCCGGAAACGCGGATGGTGAGTTGCGGATATTTCTCCGGATGTTCCATGGCGTCTTCCAGCATTTCACGGTTCAGTACGTTCACGTTGAGGTGGTGTGCACCTTTGGTGAAGTAACCGTCCATCATGGTAACCAGATTCTCTACGCGTTCCTCGGCAGTGGGACCCAATGATTTCGGAACGATGGAGAATGTGTTGCTGATACCGTCCTGTGAGTCGCGGTAGCGCAGTTTGGCTACGGAACTTAAAGAGGCGATGGCACCGTTCTTGTCGCGTCCGTGCATCGGGTTGGCTCCCGGAGCGAAAGCAACGCCTTTGGCGCGTCCGTCGGGAGTGGCTCCGGTCTTCTTACCGTACATCACGTTGGATGTGATAGTCAGGAGCGACAGGGTAGGACGGGCGTTCTTGTAAACGGGCAGCTTCTTCAACTCTTCGCTGAAGTAGTACACCAGGTCTACACCAAGGTGGTCTACACGGTCGTCGTTGTTGCCGAAGCACGGGAAAGAACCTTCGATGTCGAAACCTTCCGTCAGGCCGATGTCGTTACGGCGTGCCGTTACTTTGGCGTATTTGATGGCAGACAATGAGTCGATGGCAATGGAAAGTCCGGCTACGCCGTATGCAAGGTTGATGCGCGGGTCTGTATCTACGAATGCCATTTGGGCTTTTTCGTAATAATACTTGTCGTGCATGTAGTGGATGATGTTCATTGCTTCGTTGTAAACGCGGGCAATCTCCGTCAGCACTTTCTTGTAGTTGTTCATTACCTCTTCAAAGTTCAGCGTATCGTGAGTCAGTACGGGGATACCTTTCACCATTACAGTTCCGGTGTTTTCGCAGCGTCCGCCGTTGATGGCAAGCAGCAATGCTTTGGCAAGGTTGGCGCGTGCGCCGAAGAACTGGATTTGCTTACCGATGGCCTGGTAGGATACGCAGCAGGCGATACCGTAGTCGTCGCAATTGCGTACCTCGCGCATCAGGTTGTCGTTCTCGTACTGGATAGAGCTGGTATCTACGGATACTTTGGCACAGAATTCCTTGAAACCTTCCGGCAGTTCGGGACTCCACAGCACAGTCATGTTAGGCTCGGGAGACGGGCCGAGGTTGTACAATGTTTGCAGGAAGCGGAAAGAGGTTTTTGTCACCTTTACGCGACCGTCGTTGAAGCGTCCGCCGATAGCTTCGGTAACCCAGGTGGGATCTCCGGCGAAGATGTCATTGTAGGATTGCATACGCAGGTGGCGTACCATGCGCAGTTTGATAATGAACTGGTCAATCAGCTCCTGTGCAAAAGTTTCGTCAATCTTACCGTGAGCCAAATCATATTCAATGAAAATGTCAAGGAATGAAGATACATTACCCAATGACATGGCGGCACCGTCTTGTTCTTTTACAGCGGCAAGGTATGCCATGTATACCCACTGTACGGCTTCCTGAGCAGATGTGGCAGGGTGGCTGAGGTCGAGACCGTAGTATTCGCCCATGGTCTTGATGTCCTTCAAGGCCTTGATTTGTTCTGCCACTTCTTCGCGCAGGCGGATGCGTGCTTCGGTCATAGGACCGGTCAGGTGGCGCAAGTCTTCCTGTTTGGCTTCGATGAGGCGGTCGATACCGTACAATGCCAGACGGCGGTAGTCACCGATGATACGTCCGCGTGCATAGTTGTCGGGAAGTCCGGTGAGGAAGCCCAATGAACGGAACGAACGGATTTCTTCGGTATATACATCGAATACGCCGTCGTTGTGTGTTTTGCGGTAGTGTGTAAAGATGTCTTTTACTTTATCGTCTACCTCCACGCCGTTTTCGCGGCATGCTTTTGCCACTACATTGATGCCGCCGAAAGGTTTGATGGCGCGTCTCAGCAGTTCATCTGTCTGCAAGCCTACGATAAGTTCGTTCTCCTTATCTATATAGCCTGCTTTGTGGGAAGTGATGGTAGATACTGTTGTATGATCTAATGAACGGACACCGTTATTGGCTCTTTCTTCTTCCAGTGCTTTCAGACAGAGGTTCCAGATATGCTTGGTGCGCTCCGTTGGTCCTTGCAGGAAAGATGCGTCTCCGGTGTAGGACGTGATGTTTTTACTAACGAAATCACTTACATTGATTTCTTTGCTCCAAAGCCCGTCAATAAAGGTTTTGTTTAATTCCATAATGTTCTTTTAATAAAAGTGATTAGATATGTTATCCTTTAGAGCGCGCAAAATTACGGAAAAATTTCCGTAATTACACAATAATATGGAGGATTTTTATGTTGAAGAGCATAAAATAGCTATTATTAGGTAGGAAGTACCACCGGGTATTGATTCGTGTCCGTCCGATTAATATCTGTACTCTTATCAACTATTATTATTTATGCTGAAATCTATTCGTCCCACAATAATTTCCCTTTCGTCCGACAGCTGTTTTATTTTCGTCCGACATCTGTTGGACGAAAATAAAACAGCTGTCGGACGAAAAGATTTTAGTAACATTTTATTAGTTCCTTTTATGCCGTATTTTTAGTTTTTGCGGATATGTGAATTATTTTATTCCGGATTTGTTTGCGAATTAAAAAAAGAAGCGCTATCTTTGCACCGCTTTAAGAGAAAAGCACTTCTTGAAAAAGAAGTTTTGGAGAGGTGGCAGAGTGGTCGATTGCGGCGGTCTTGAAAACCGTTGTGCTGCGAGGCACCCGGGGTTCGAATCCCTGTCTCTCCGCTGAAACAAAAACGAAGGACTTCACAAAAGCCTTCAAAAAGTCATTCAAAGCACCGTATATCAGCTGATTACGGTGCTTTTTTATTTTTGCGCCCCAACAAGGTGAAGGCCTGAATGTAGGGTTTAGCCTTCAAAGTTCGGTCATTATTTGCTACATTTACTGCTACACTTTGAAGACCCCTCAAAAAAATGTAGCAGTGACCGAAAAATGAAGCCCATTTTGAAGCCTATAAAATCATTGATTCATAACTGATTATGTAGAACTTTGTAGCCATGGTGCTACATTAAATTTGAGTCGTTATGAGAATGATTTTTAAAGTGTCGTACTATGTACGTTCAAACTACGAAAACAAGCAGGGAAAGTCTCCCTTGATGATCCGGATTTTCCTGAATGGTGAAATGCTGAATGTCGGTTCTTCCGGTATCTACATTGACAAGAAGCTATGGAACAATTCCACCAACCGGGTAAAGGGGCGTGGAAGCGAATCCTTGAATCTGAATGCTCAGCTGGACAACATCTCAAATTCGCTGCAGATGATTTTCAAGAAGCATGAATTTGACGAAGACCTGACCCTTGACAAAATCAAAAGTATCTTTTTGGGCAAGAATAAGGTCAAGACTACGTTTGTGGAGTTCTATGACAAGTATCTGGAGGACATCAAGGCTCAGGTTGGTGCAGGGAAAAGCATAGCCTTGTATCACAAATATTCGGCTGCCCGAAGTCATTTTGTGAATTTCCTCCATGCCAAATACGGCAGAAAGGATCTCATGCCGGGTGAACTGACGCATCTGATTATCCATGATTTTGAAATATATCTGAAGACCGTAGTTTCCCTGAAGTCAAATTCGGCTACCAAGACGCTCAAATTCTTCAAGACCGTAGTTATCTTTGCTCAGAAGTGCGGTGTGATGACGCACGACCCTTTCTTGAACCACCACTTTCACCTGGAACCGGTGGATCGGGGTTTTCTTACGGATGAAGAAATACAGCGCATCATGCAGAAAGATTTTGAGATACCTCGGCTTGAAATGGTGAGGGACGTTTTTATCTTTTCCTGTTTCTGTGGGCTTGCCTACATCGACGTGGCTCACCTGACGCAGGAAAATATCATCACCCTTGATAACCGTCCGTGGATTATCATCAACCGTCAGAAGACCAATGTGCAGAGTAATATCCCTTTGTTGGAGATACCTCAAATGATTCTTGACAAGTATAAAGGAAAGACTAAAGACAACAGGCTGCTTCCAGTCCTGTCAAATCAAAAGATCAATGCTTATCTCAAAGAGATTGCTGACCTTTGTGGAATCAAGAAACGTCTCAGCTACCACCTTGCACGTCATACGTTTGCAACGATGTTGCTCAGCAAGGGTGTTCCCATTGAGTCCGTTTCGAAGATGCTGGGACATACCAACATTAAAACAACACAAATCTATGCGCGTATCACCAACAAGAAAATTGAGCAGGATATGATGCAAGTCGCCGACAAGTTTGATGGCTTCAAAAACTGTTTCATTAATTAACCGACTTGCTTCTGCCAATCCTTACTTCGAGGGAAAAGACCCGTTACACCTTTACCAAGCCGTATCATTCCAACAGGAAGATACGGCTTTTTCCATATTATACCTTTCCTCATGCCACTTTTATCCGTCCGAATGCTGCCGGAACAGACTGCCGGAAATAACCAGCACAAACGCAAGCGTCACCAGCTTCCATATCAAGACGAAAGTTTTCTTTACCAGCCATAATGCCAACCGCAGCATTACGCGAATAAGCCAAAGTGCAAACCGTATCAGCAAACCAATAAGAATGCAGACCGGAAACATATATATAAGGAGCAACAGTTCAAACATGGTCATCTGTTTTTTAGTTGTAAATAATCTCTACGAGGTAGATTGCTATTACCAAATATACTAAAAATCAATGAAATACGCAAGGATTTATCTTCGTTTTATTCGTACCTATACATGCTTTTTCAACCTCTTTTTCTGTATTTGATGACCATGAACTCTGTGCTTGTCAAGCATTGTCATCCTGCAACTTTGAATACCATGCTGATATGCCCGAAGTTTTGAATGTCCAAAATGTGTAGGTTCTACAATACGATTACACCTTATTCTTCTTTTCCCTTTGGGTTCAGTTCCATAATAGCCGGTACCATTGTTCTTTTTCTCCTTCTATCACAGAACGCATGTTTACAGATTTTCATTGCTGAATGCTCTTTTCCTGGTGTTGTCATGGCTATTGGGATGAGAAGCAAATAAACATAGGTTGAATAAAGACTGATGCCATAGCTATATGTCCTATTGTCTTTCAGCTAATGCTCACATGGCAATATGATTGCACATTCTTCTGTTTACAGATTTGTTGTTCCTCTATCTCTTGTTTCACTCATTATGAAAACTGTGCAACACCAAGCAAACAAGCGCAGAATGATGCAGCCATTTATACCGATATGCCTCCGACAGCTAAACTTCAAGCCTTGTTTCTATAGCCACATGAACAACCGTCGGTTTTTACTTCATGCTTTGTGAACATATATGGATGAACAAGGAGTCAATGAACAGGAACTTGGGAAACCTTTGAATGCAAGTCACAAGAATGCTTGATACACAGGTGAATTTAACAGAAGATTTTCTCTCAGAAAGATGTTGTGCATTTTTGCGCTTCGCAAAATTTTGCGGTAATTTGGGTCTGAAATCATCCCGGAAGACATCGAACTGCGTTGCATATGGAGCCAAGCAAGTTGTACCCTTGTCATTACAAAACAAGTTTTGTTCTCACAAGGGTAACTTGCCGACTGCCGTGCAGCGGAGCGATGTACATCGCTGTTTCGCTTTGCGAAATAGGTGTCCGGGAATCCGAACAACTAAAGTTATGGAATATGAAGAACCAGCGTACCAAAGTATTTCAGTTGCGGCTTACAGCGGACGAACTGTTGAGCCTGAAGGAAAAAGCTGTTCCCTACCAGTCCGTGAGCAATTATATCCGCAAAGCTGTAGAAGAATTTACCCATGTGGATGTCAAACAACAGATTGAGATGATGCAGGACTTGTGTGTATTTTACCGAAAGTTCCAGAACGAACTGTCCTGGGCTGGCAGCAACCTGAATCAGTCGGTCAGACGGGTCAACGAACTGGCGGTTGCCGGACTGCTGTCACCCGGTTATGTGAATGAAGTCTTGCTCCCTTCGATTCAGGATGTACAGAACATCTTGAAAAGGATAAAGGATGACTTGGAAACTTTGAACAACAGAACACGGCTGATTAAGTAAAGGTAAACGGATATTTTGTATTTGGGTGTGATGAATAGACTAACCTGTATCCAGTTTTACAAGCGACCGGGATTTTTAGTCTGTCTGGTCCGCAACCCCAAGTTTCATGAATCAGCAAACAAATATACAAATTATGATAGCAACCATACTTCCCGGAAGCGCAGACTTCCATGCAGTCGGTTACAACGAACACAAGGTTTATAAAGAAGTGGCTACCCTGCTGGAGATGCAGAACTTCGGTGGACTGGATGCCTCGGAACATCCGACCGCCAAACAGCTGGTGCAATTTCTCCAGTTCTACAGTTCCCAGAACAGCCGGATTCAGAAACCGCAGTTCCATGTAGCCATTTCCTGCAAAGGCCATGAAATGTCGGAACAGCAGTTGCTTGATTTCGCGCATCGGTATCTGCAGGAAATGGGTTATGCCGAACCCGGACAACCCTGGCTCATTTATGCCCATCACGATACAGACAACACACACCTGCACATCGTTACTTCGAGAGTGTCACCCGACGGTCGCAAGATACAGCACGACCATGAACGCAGGCGCTCACAGACGGTAATTGACAAGATACTCGGTATGGACCGGCAGCAGAAAACAGACAAGGACATCGAGGCTGCCAAGCAGTACAGCTTCTCCTCCTTTGCCCAGTTCAAGGCCGTGATAGGAATCATGGGCTATGAAGTCTTCCAGAAAGACGGGAACGTCTTCGTCAAGCAAGGCGGACGAATCCAAAAAAAACTCCCCCTGACAGAGATTGAAGCCCTGTTCAAGAAAGGTTATCAGGACAAGTCACGCAACCGACAGCTGAGAGCCTATCTGAAAAAATACCGGGACGTATGTGCCAACAAAGAGGAATTGCAGAAGGAAATGAAGGAGAACTTTGGAGTGGATGTGGTCTTCTTCGGCAAGAAAGACAACCCCTATGGCTATATGCTGATAGACCATGCCAACAAGACGGTCATTCATGGGGTCAGAGTCCTTGCCGTAGAAGAACTGCTGGACTTTGCTACTCCCGAACAACGCTTTGACCGGATAGAAGCATTCATAGACCAGTTGCTGACCCTCAATCCCAAGACCACTCAGGGAGAAATCTTCCAGAAACTCAAGAAACAGCGTGCCTATATAAAGAAAGGTGTCATCTACTACGATGGCAAGAGCAGACCCTTGCCCCCTTTCATGGCCAAGGCCATTGATCGCAACAACCGCATCAGCTTCATCGAGAAGTTCCATCCGAAGAACGAAGCTGAAGTGGAAATGCTGTGCAAGGTCTTCAAGGTGGACCGGCCGGATCTGGTGGACATTTTTTCGGAGCGCAGTTCCAAGTATGCAGATGCTGTGAGCCAGTTGCATGACATCTTCAATGACCCGGAAGTGAAGTCACCGCGCAGTGCCCTCTACCAGGAGGGATTTATCATCCGTCAGGTGGACGATACTTACTATGCCGTCAACTTCAAGGAACATATTCTCATCAACCTGAATGAAGAAGGTTTCGATGTGGAACGGGTGAAGAAGAAATCCAAAAAGCAGAAGCGCCAGGGTGTGCCGTTCAAGAAGTCCAAGAAGAAGACGCTCAATCCGGTCAAGAGTTTGCAGCAGAAATCCCATCAAGGACTGGGTAAACTTCGGAAAGAAGGAAAAGGCAGTCACAGCGCCAACCGCGAATGGGAGGTTGGAAAAAAGACCGACTACAATGATGTGGATGATGGACGTTCATTTAAACGGTAAATAAGAACGTGATTTCAATACTTTCCATTAAAATAACATATTTTCTTTCGGTTTTGAACATTTGTTCATTATCTTTGCAGTGGACAAATAAAATTTTGGAATGTCACCACGTCCTAGAAATATTCGAAAAGTAAAAAATATACCTTTGGCATCGGGTTTTATGCCTATTGGCATAGATAAGTGCAAAGAAGTTGTTCGTTTGTACTACGAGGAATATGAGGCAATTTTTTTGTGTGATTATGAAATGAAGACACAGCAGGAAGCTTCGGAATCCATGGGAGTCTCTCGTCCTACTTTAAGTCGGATTTACAGTAGCGCACGGAGAAAGATGGTACGGGCATTGGTTGAGGGTATTCCGCTTCAAATAGAAGGAGGGGTAGCCTATACAGACAGCGAATGGTTTTGTTGTGACAAGTGTGGATTCTTTTTCAATAATATAAATCCGGCACGGAGGTTTAGTGAGCAGGAGTGTCCGATGTGTCATTCGGCTACCATTAGAACAAGTTGTATCAATTTAAATAAAGAAAGTATTATGATGAAAATTGCAGTTCCCACCAGAGATAATAAGGTGGACGATCATTTCGGTCATTGTGAGTATTATACTATTTATACGGTGAACCAGGAAAATCAGATATTAAGCAGTGAAACAATTCCGTCGCCTCAAGGATGTGGATGTAAATCGGATATTGCCGTGCAACTGCAGGATATGGGTGTCAGTGTGATGTTGGCAGGCAATATGGGACAAGGTGCGCTCAATGTATTGTCTAATCATAACATCAAAGTGGTAAGAGGTTGTTCGGGTGCTATTCTTGATGTAGCAACAGATTATCTGAATGGTAAGATTACTGATTCCGGGGTAAGTTGTGCTTCACATGAACACCATCATCAACATAATCACAAGCATCAATGTCAACACCATCAGTGCCATAACGAAGAATAGAAAAATAAGGTTTGAAAAGGTTATTAGCTCGTAGCTATGGATTGGATTACTCCAACATGGCTGCGAGCTTTTTGTTTGTGTGTTTTTCTTAGATGAAGATTGATAGCCGATATAAGAATCTGTATAGCTAAAATGAAAGTAATAGGTATTTGGAGGCACTGGTAAAGCAGGTAATTCTCTTCATGAATTAGAAACTTTCTGTTGCTTTCTTCCTAAGGCAACCCAACTCAGTTTGCTGAGTCGCCCAACTCAAAGAGCTGAGTTGCCCAACTCAGCAATTCGAGTTGGGCAACTTGGTAAAGCCGACATTCACCTTTCATGGGACTGCCTACTGCAACCTATTCGGGCATATAGACTGAAAAACTCTGGTTTATCCGACTTATTTACCCATGTTTCTGCAATCTCAAGCACATTGATGTTGTGCATTTAGGTTTTCTATATCTCTGCACATACTTTTGCTTGCAAATTTAATTCAAGCGAAAAACGACATGATACAGTCCCCCGTCATAGTAACCTTTGCCAACCAGAAAGGAGGAGTCGGAAAGACTACTCTTTGTGTGACTTTTGCCAATTACTTGGTAACGAAAGGTGTCCGTCTGGTAATAATCGACTGTGATTTTCAGCACTCGATTATGAAGTGCCGTAAGACAGACCTTAAAAAATATGGAGAGGAACAGGTACCTTACGAAGTATGGGCTTATGAGCCGGATGACAAGACGGCCATGACCTCCCTGATTGAAAAGCTGCATAATGATCCGGAGATTGATGTGGTGCTTATGGATTCACCGGGAAGTCTGAAAGCGGAAGGTCTGGTCCCCATGTTTGTCAATTCAGATATCATCGTTGTTCCTTTCCACTATGATCTGGTGACCGTTCCTTCCACAGCCAGTTTCCTGCTTTTTCTTGACAGACTTCGTCAGGTAGTTGGAGACCGTATGAATGCACAGCTCTTCATCATTCCCAACCTCAATGACAACCGGGTAGGCAAGCGCTCTGAACTGATACTTTGGGACAACACACGGGAAACTTTTTCTAATTACGGTTATGTAACCGGGAAAATACCGAGGCGGGCTGATATGGAGCGGTTCAGTACAGTGGCTGCACTGGATATGCAGATTCGTTATGTTGGCAATGTTTTCGACAAGATCTATTTCAGCATTTTCGGCAAGGTAACTCCAGTGAGGGAGGTAAAGCTTACCGGAATACAACTGACGGATAATCTTAATCCGAAAATAGGCAAGAAAAAAAATCGGGAAGAAGGTGTTACACAGATTGCCATGGATGAAGATGGAAATGAAGAAGAATGCGAAGCAGGAGGTCTGTCTGCTGATACAACCGATAAGGAAAAAACGGAATATGAATGACTAGATTAAATTTATCAGTAACCATCAAATAACATAGCGCATGAAAAAAGACATTCCGGAAATTGGTGACTTGACACAAGGCATCAATGATTCTGACATTATCCTGACGCACAAGTTGCCCGAAATGTTGGAAAAATCATCCGGCCTCCAGGATCGGATGAATGATACAAGTGAAAAGAAAACGGAAACTGACGGAGAACCTATCCATCTTTCTCCCTCAAAGGAGGTAGAAGATTATTGGAGAGGATTCCTGAAAAATTTGGAAATCTCCGATGAATGTAATGACAAAAGTGAACGGCTGGTATGCAGGCTGGACCGGGATCTGGCAGACTCGCTGGATGACTGCAACATCCATAACCGCAGCCGTTCGGATATGGTCAATGCCATAGTCCGTACATTCTTTGATATTTACCTTCTACAGCTTGTGCCGTTTCGTAGAGAAAAGAAATCATTGTTTACAAATTTCAATCAGAAAGATTATGAGAAAGAAAAGGACTAATTGGACAGAGCAGAAGATTGCGGTTCTTATCCAGCTCTATCCCATAGAAACAACCCCGAGAACCGCAGAGGTTTTGGGCATGTGCGAACGTGCTGTAAAAGAAAAGGCCCGCAGCTTGGGGCTGAAGAAAGCGGTCAAAAGCCGTTGGATGGAGCATGCAGATTATGTACGCAATCATTTTGCTCACCGGTCTTATGCTGAGATAGGCAAGGAATTGGGAATTTCACGGGAATATGCCCGGCGCATTGCTGTTAGAATGGGATTGAAGCGTACTGCGTTGGAGGATTTTAAGGTGCTTTCACGAATCCATTCTGATATAATGCGGAGGGAAAGACGCAGGGTTATCTTTGGGCTGAGTCCCATCACCCGCATCAAGGTTGTGTCCAACCGGGCACGGGTAAGACTCCGTTCATGGCTCAAGTCCAAAGGCTACATTGCCGGAGAGGAATACGGCATCCTTTATTATACGGATGACCTTCACCGGATTCAGGAATCAGAGCTGAGAGGATCCAAACTGGGCTTCCGCTTTCTGCCTTATCCGTCAGAGGAAACCATTGTATTGTCAAACCTCCTATAACTACAGCTATGACCTACGGACAAGTAATCTTAATCCTCTTTGTGGTATTGATAGGCTACTACGGCTTTCTGATATTCATGGACATCCAGCATCTGAAAGCAGCCGAGGCGGCAGCGCAGGAGAACCAATCCGAAGAGGAAATAGACATCACGGATGAAGCCTGTTCCTTCCAGCCCCAGCTGGTGACCCGGGACGATAAGAAGAAGGAAGAGGAAAAGAAGCTGGAAGAAGCAGGGAATGAGAATGCTTCTTCTAAAAGTGGTGAAGATGTTCCCGTTTCGGAAGAAACATCTTCAACTGAGAATCCTTCATCTGAAACAGCATCACAGACTCAAACAGCTGAGCCGGATAATGCGGATGCCACATCAACTTCTGATGCTACTGATGAAGATGAAATTGAAGACACTTCCAATGCAGATGCCGAAGCAGTCCCGTCGGAAGCTGGAACTTCTGCCGAATCTAACTTATCACCGACCTACCGCGAACCCATCCTGACAGACGGTATTCTGGTGGATGACATCTTCAAAGCCATCGACCGGCTGGCCGAGACCGGTGAATGTGACCTGGGTACCATTATCTATCACTGCGAAAGCATGCGATATGCCGGGTAAAGCACCCGAAACTATTTGGACGAAAGTCCACCGTTCCTTTAGCGACCTCTGATACTTGAATGACCTCTGTTTCTTTGGCGACCTCTGTTCCTTTGGCGATGAAATCCATTATTAAAGAAATATACAATGAAACAATTCAATCAACTCGTATGCGGAAACGAAAGCATCTTCCGCTCTATCCAGCGTTCTTCTGAAAAAGCAGTCAACCGCCTTATGGCCTGCAGTGTGGTACAGAAATGCCTCATGTTCATCTTTGCCCTTACGGTATCGGTCGGTGAAGCGATGGCAGGCAGCAAGGGAGCCGCAGGTTTTACCAAAGCCACGCAGGAAGTGAGTTCCTACCAGACTCCGGTGTCAAATTTAATGAAGGCGATTGCGGCTGTTATAGTTTTAGTAGGAGCTTTTAACGTCTATTTCAAGATGCGTGCGTCCGTAATGGTTGCGTGATAAATACTTCTTTGGCAAGAAGTTAGGATAATGTTCCATGTAGAATGGACGGTCCAATTTTAGTAATTAACCTCTACTAACATGTAGATAACAAAGATTAACTGTATGTTTTACAACATCCTAATCCCATCAGCTATACCCTGCGGAGAAATCTATAAGGGGAAAACAGCAGGCTGGAAAAGTGGCAAGTCGGCGAACTGCAAAGCCGAGACGCAGCTGCAAGGGATAAAGACTGACATGAGGATGAAGCCTGATTGGTTTAACGATAATCCAACGGTATTTGAAGTGACTATGGCGGAAAGCAGTTACATACGCCATATTGCGGTACTGTGCCAACCTGCATTTATTGGTACAGCAGGAACTTGCCGCAACGTAACCGCAGTAAGCGGAGAAAAGGGTGTAAGTCGCATCCGACAGTCAGTCGTGCCAACAGTTATCACGCAAACTAAACGGAGATTGCCTAACCCGAAATGCCAACTGGCTATGAACAAAGGTTCTGAATATTCGGTACGGCAACGGAGTTCCCATAGTAGTCCGAGGAAGGGAAAGCCTTCTACATGGCGAAGGGGAACAGTTATTGATTTCAATAGTATTAACGGATAACGTGAGAGACGTATGAGAAATCCCGAGATAATATTGAACACTTTAAGCTCACACAGTAAAGTTTCAGACTATAAGTATGAGCGTATCTACCGTATTCTCTTTAACGAGGAAATGTTCATGCTTGCCTACGAACGGATTAAATCCAAACCCGGCAACATGACTCCCGGTACAGATGGTCTTACCATTGACGGAATGACTATCGACCGCATTGGAAAACTCATTGAGAGCTTGAAAAATGAGAGCTATTCTCCCCAACCTGCCAAGAGAGTGTACATTCCCAAGAAGAATGGAAAGAAACGTCCTTTGGGAATCCCTACTATCGAAGACAAGTTGGTGCAGGAGGTAACTAGAATGATTCTCGAAGCCATTTATGAAGGTCATTTTGAAAGCACTTCACATGGATTCAGACCATTCAAAAGTTGCCACACAGCCCTCATAAGCATCAAAAAGACATTTACCGGTATGCGGTGGTTTATAGAAGGAGACATCAAAGGCTTTTTCGATAATATCCACCATGCAACACTGATAGATATTCTGCGGATGCGAATAGCTGATGAGCGTTTCATTCGCTTGATATGGAAGTTCCTAAGGGCTGGTTATCTGGAAGAGTGGTATTTTAACAAAACTTATTCGGGCACACCCCAAGGAGGGATAGTCAGTCCCATATTGGCTAATATCTACCTTGACCAGTTCGACAAGTACATGAAAGAATATGCCACCCTCTTTGATAAAGGAGAAAGCAGGAAGATACGAAACGAATACATGAATCTGAACATGCGTACTGTAAACAGGCGAAAGAAAAGAAAGGCTACTGAAGACCCTGTCGAAGCAGCCGCTCTTGATGCAGAAATCAAGCAACTTCAGAAACAGTTGCGGAGTATGCCCGTAAGAGATGAGATGGATGAAAATTATCGCCGTCTCAAATATGTAAGGTATGCTGACGATTTTCTTATCGGTGTGATTGGTTCAAAGCAAGAATGTGAGAGAATCAAAGAGGATATTACCAACTACATGCGTGATAGACTCAAACTCGAACTTTCAGCAGAAAAGACGCTAATTACCCATGCAAGGGAAGAAGCCAAGTTCCTTGGCTATCGGATAACCGTAAAAACCCTGGATGTGATGAAAAGAAACTGTAAAGGAATCCTTTCACGAGCATTCAGAGGTAAAGTTCAATTGTTGCTTTCATCGGAAACGGTAAAAGACAAGCTGATGAGCTACGGTGCTGTGAAATTCACAGAACAAAACGGTAAAACGGTATGGCTACCACAGTCAAGAAGCTACTTGATAGGTATGGAAAGCCACCGAATCCTTGCAAAATTCAACCTTGAGATAAGAGGATTCTACAACTATTACTGTATAGCTGACAATGTATCTGCAACCTGCTCAAAACTTGGTTACATCATGCAGTACAGTCTCTACAAGACATTGGCACAGAAACTTAACAGTACTATGCCGAAGATTGTAAGGAAGTACAGAAAGGACAAGGAATTTAAGATTGAATACACCGATAAAAAGGGAAATCAAAAATACCGTGTCCTATACAATGGTGGATTTGCGCAAAAACAACCTAACAAAATGGCTGATTGTGACAACTTGCCTCACGTTAGCTTCCCGAAACGTTCATTAGCGGAACGATTAAGAAGTGAAATATGTGAGTTATGCGGCAGACACGATAAGCTCATCATGCACCATGTTCGCACTTTGAAATCAATCAATGACAAGACGGAATGGGGTAAGATAATGTTGGGTTCACACCGTAAAACTATCGCAGTATGCGAAAGTTGCTATACCAAGATAAAAGAGAAAGAACATGAGAAATAAAGTGCATTCAATAACGGAGAGCCGTATACATGGAGACATGTACGTACGGTTCGGGGGCAGGTTTGGAGAGACCTGCGGCAGTAATGCCGTAAGGCGCTCTGAACCAAGCCTACAAAACGGTGACCAGGATGTCAAGAAAACTATCATGCTGACCATTGGCGGATGTATTGCATTCATCGCTCTTTCTGAGGCTCTTCCGCTCTTCTTTAAGTAATCAAATCTGTCAACATACTATCCAGAATTATGACGATGATTCAGGAGGGTTATCCCGTTTTCAAAGGCTTGCAGAAACCGCTGGAGTTCATGGGCATACGCGGTCGTTTTCTGACTTTGGCAGCAGCGGCCATCGGTATGTCTTTCGTGGGTTTTATCGGTTTCTCCATCGCCTTGGGAAAGCTTGCCGGGTTCATCGCCATGCTGGTGATGGCAGTGATCGGATTGGTCACCATTTATGTCAAGCAGCGTGGCGGTCTCCACAACAAACGGCGGGCAAAGGGTATCTATGTTTACAAGAATCTGAGACGCAACTCGTAAAACTATTTCAAAGATTATGGCACGTACCAAGAAAAGAATATTTGACGGCCTCTATGCACAGCTGGAGGAAACGGACGGCAATGTCGTCCTTTTTTCAGCCAAGGGGGAACCGTCGGTTATTTTCGAGATAACCAATCCCGTGCAGCAACTCTGCACCGATGCGGAACAGTACATGCTCTTTCAAGATGTGCTCTCCAACGTGGTGCAGACCCTTGGCGAGGGCTATGCCCTGCAGAAACAGGACGTGCTCTGCAAGCAGTCCTACCACCATGAGGTGCCGGAGGATGCGGAGTTCCTGACCAAAAGCTACTTCCGTTACTTTGAGGGAAGAGAATTTACGGAGATACGTACCTACCTTATCATTACGCAGGAGGCACAGCGGAGCCAGTTCGTTCAGTACGACCCGAAGAAATGGTTGGACTTCCATTCCAAGGTTTCTAAGGTGAGCGACATCCTCAAGGAGAAGAACATCAAGCATCGCAAACTCAGTAAAGAGGAAGTCAAGGAGTATTGCCACCGCTTCATGGCTTTTCAGTTCCGGCATGGCCCGTTCTCCATGACCAACTTCAAGGCATCGGATGAGTATCTGAAAATCGGCGACCGGGTAGTCCGTTCCTATCCGCTGGTGGATATAGACGAGATTAACCTTCCTTCGCTGGTGAAGCCCTACACACAGATGAACATCAACGGCTATGGCATCGCCACGGATTTGTTCTCCTTTCTGACGGGTGTGCCCCATGCCGATTGTGTGGTGTTCAACCAGGTGGTACAGATACCGAACCAACGAAAATTACTGAGAAAACTCCAGGCCAAAGCCAAGCGCCACGGCTCCATGCCAGACCCGAGCAACAAGATTGCGAAGGAAGACATCGAGGAAGTGCTGGACCGCCTGGCGGTGGATAGCACGCAACTGGTTTATTGCAACTTCAATATTCTGGTAAGCTGCCCGGCAGATAAGGTCACTCCAGTCACTTCCTATCTGGAAACCAAGCTGTATGAGTGCGGCATCATGCCGTCCCGTACTGCCTACAACCAGCTGGAATTGTTTACCGACAGCTTCCCCGGAAACGGCTATGCCTTCAATCCGGACTACGACTTGTTCCTTACTTTATCTGATGCCGCTCTGTGCTTCTTCTTCAAGGAACATCTAAAGGGTTCGGAAGATACTCCACTGACTACTTACTACACCGACCGCCAGGGACTGCCGGTGTGTATTGACATCACGGGGAAAGAGGGCAAGGTGAAGATGACGGACAATGCCAACTTCTTCTGCATTGGACCGAGTGGCAGTGGCAAGAGTTTCCACATGAACAGCGTGGTTCGTCAACTCTTAGAACAAAAGACGGATGTGGTCATGGTTGATACGGGCGACTCTTATGAAGGTATCTGTGGCTACTACAAGGGAACGTATATCTCTTACTCCAAGGAAAAGCCCATCTCCATGAACCCCTTTAAGGTTACGAAAGAGGAATATGACTTGAACTTCGGGGAAAAGAAGAACTTCTTGAAGTCTTTGATATTCTTGATATTCAAAGGCAACGACTTTCCAAGTAAGATTGAGGACATGCTCATCAACCAGACCATCGTGGAATACTACGAAGCCTATTTCCATCCCTTTACCCAATTCACTGAGAAGGAACGTGAGGGGTTGAGACAAAAGCTGTTGGTTGCCTCCAAGATGGAAGAAGACTACGACAAGTTCTCCCACAGCATGGAAGACATTGATGCCCAAATCAGAGAAGCCGAGATGGACAAGCAGGCGGAAAGCAGGGCACTCATGCTTCCGGCAGAAGCCCGGCGACTTAAGCTGCTCCGTCAGTGCCGTTCGCTCTATGCCCTTGCCCAGGATGAAGCTGCCAGCAAAGGGGAAAAGGAACGTGCCCTACAGATTATCGAGAACTACAAGAAGGAACTCTACAACAACTCCATGCTTATCAAGATTGACAAGCAGATAGACCACATTGAGGAACAGAAACGCAGACTGAAAGTCCGGGAACTGTCATTCAATTCTTACTACGAGTTTGCTTTGGAACGTATTCCGCAAATCGTGGCACAGGAGAAGATTCAGTTCAACATCCGCGACTTCGCTGCCATCCTGAAGCAGTTCTACCGGGGCGGCGAACTGGAGATGACCCTGAACTCCGACCTGGACGTGAACCTCTTCGATGAGCAGTTCATTGTCTTCGAGATTGACAAGATTAAAGATGACCCCGTGCTGTTTCCGATAGTGGTACTCATCATTATGGACGTGTTCCTGCAGAAGATGCGCATCAAGAAAGGACGCAAGGCGCTGATTATCGAGGAAGCATGGAAGGCGATTGCTTCACCCACCATGGCGGAATACATCAAGTACCTCTATAAGACTGTCCGCAAGTTCCATGGCATTGCAGGTGTCGTTACCCAGGAGCTGAATGATGTGATAGATTCGCCCATCGTGAAGGAAGCCATCATCAACAACTCCGACGTGAAGATACTGCTCGACCAGACCAAGTTCAAGGACCGCTACGAGGACATTGCCGCCATCCTGGGACTGAACCCCATCCAGCGGCAGCAGATATTTACCATCAATGCCTTGAACAACCGGGAAGGACGCAGCTACTTCAAGGAAGTCTGGATATGCCGGGGACAAAACTCGGATGTGTACGGCGTGGAAGAAGCACCGGAATGCTACTGGGCTTACACTACCGAACGCACGGAAAAGGAAGCCCTCAAACTCTATCTGGCCCACTACGGAACCATGCAGGAAGCCATCACGCATATCGAGGCAGACCGCAAACGGGACGGCGGGCATAAGTATCTGGAATTTGCCAGAAAAGTCAATCAACATCAAAAAGTCATGTCACTATGGTCAAGTTAAGATTTGCTTTTTTAGTCATGTTGCTTCTTACAGCATCAGTCCAATCATTTGCAGGTTGGCGCATTGTTGTAGACAAGAACTGCATCAAAATCGTGTCGTCCAACCTTGCCGCCCAGAAACTCATCGAAGAACAGCACAATGCCCGGCTGGACACCATCGCCGCCAAACAGCAGAAGGTGGAACTCTATTCGGTCAGCATGGCCACGATGAAGGAACTCTACAAGCTGTCGATGCAGAATATCTCCGGTTTCGGCACGGAGAGCCTGTACTACAAGGAAATCGGCAGCTGTGCCCTCGACATCATCCGGAACGTACCGGAACTGATTAAAACGGTCAGCAAGGCGAAGTTCACCAACCAGCTCTACTGCCTGACGGAACTCGGAGGACTGGTGATGGAAACACAGCAGCTGGTAGGCAACTTCGTAAACATCGTGAACAATGCGAGGATTCCCAATCCGCTCAAGGGAGAAGGCACTGCCGAGAAGAAGAGCGACGGCTACAACATGCTCGACCGCTACGAACGGATGTCGTTGGCCAACTCCATCTATACCCACCTGAATGAGATCCGCTACAAGGTGGACGGCATGATGCTCATGGCACAGTATGCCACGCTGAATGACCTCTGTTTTGCCATCGATCCCGAGGGATGGGCCAACATGGTCACCATGAAAAATCATGTGGACGGACTGGTATCGGACTGGAACGGACTGGTGGCTGCTAACTAAAAGATGAAAAAGCTATGAAACACTGGAAAAAACAATTGGGTGCTGCCTGTTTGGTATTATCCCTTCTGGTGCCGGGTTCGGCCACCGCTGTAGTCATCCCCAAGGACCTGCCGACCATTGAAGCGCTGATAGCCCTGCACAAGTGTATCAAGAAGGACGAGGACCAGGCACTGGGCAGAGTGGCCACCAGCTTCGGGGAACAGTCGCTGGTGACGAAAGGCGCCAACAAGTTCAACGAGGTGCGGACCACGCTGAACACCAAGATGAGCAATGCCCATTCGTACCTGGTACTGGCCGGAGCCATTTCCTCCACCGCCAACTCGCTCTACATGCTGGTCAAGGTACTCATTGTTTCAAAATCATTGTACCGCATAAGGAGTCAAAACGAATGTTCTCATTTTGGAAAAGTCTGTCAATGTATCCGCTTTTCCGCATTTCAGACGCGGTCAAGCAGTTTAAATTCAGGGTATCTAACAATGCTATCGAATCGCACATGGACAACGCGATGTCAAGTTCATGTGTCGAGAACATGATACATTTTTTCTCGTCGTGGACAAGCCTACGAAGCAACGCCACAAGTTCGTAGCGATTAGGCATGTCAAGAAAGGAAGTCGGTTCATCAAGGAGAATGATAGGAGTATCCTGTGCCAATGCACGAGCAATCATCACACGCTGGCATTCGCCATCCGACATTTTATCCATCGTGCGGTTTGCATAAGCCTCCATTCCCACCGAAATGAGCGATTGCATGACTATCTCCTTATCTGTTTCTTGCATCCTACCTATCCAGTTGGTATAAGGAGCACGGCCTATGGCTACGACATCCTTGCACCGCAGGTTGGCGATGCGCGTGCGCTCGGTCGTGACGACAGCCAGCGTTTTTGCCATATCTTCGGTTTTCATGCAGGCGATGTCGTGCCCGTCGAGAATGATTTTTCCGGAATAACACCGGTTCAGACCGGCTATGGCGCGGAGCAACGTCGATTTTCCTGTCCCGTTTCTTCCGATAAGGGCTGTCAGTTGACCTTTTTTTATCGTGGCATTTACCTCGTGGAGCAACGAGTTTTCTTTGTAACCTATGGAAAAATGCTGTAATTCTATCATGCGGTGATGGATTTGTTGCGTAAAACCACCCATACGACGATTGGGATTCCCAATAGAGCTGTAATGGCGTTGATCGGCAAGGTGAATATTTTAGAAATGATGTCGCAAAGAAGCAATATCGATGCTCCCGAAAGAATTGTTCCGGGCAGAAGGACATGATGATCGCTATTTTGGAAAAGCATTCTTGTGACATGAGGCATAGCGAGACCTATGAAACCTATCGGACCGCAAAAAGCGGTTATCGTTCCGGCGAGCAGCGTTGTCGAGAGAAACAACAGGCTGCGTGAACGCCGAATATTCAGTCCCATTGTTACGGCATATTCCTCTCCGAACAGCAGGAGGTTAAGCGGTTTGATGGTCAGTACAGCCAACAGCAGTCCGGCAAACACCGATGGAACAAGAATCAGAAGTTGTCCGGAGGTGACGTCACCCAAAGCCCCCATCGTCCAAATGACAAAGGCTTTCAGCGATTCCTCTTTGCTGAGGTACTGCAATATCTGCACGACAGCACCTACGCCCGATGAGAACATCATGCCCAGAATCAGGATTACCATGATGTCTTTTATTCGCTGTCCGACGGCAGTTATCACGAGCAACACGACAGCCGCACCCACCCACGCTGCTCCGGCAATGCCTATTGATGAACCGATCCCGGCAAGTACCACAAGTGCCACACCGAGACTTGCACCGGAACTGATGCCAAGGACATAGGGACCGGCAAGAGGATTACGGAAGAGGGTCTGCATCTGAAGACCGCTGACCGATAAGGCAGCCCCGGCCAACAGTGCCACTATAGCTTTTATGAGGCGTATGTTGAGTACGATTTTTTCCGTGGCACGGGAACAATTTCCCCCGGTCAGTGCTGCCCATACATCGCGGATCGGAATGTTGACAGCTCCCACGGCCAAGTCCAGTAAAAAAAGACCGACCGTGAGCGTAATCAATATGGAGAATAATATAGTCGAACGGGAACGCATCTATTTCAGTTGCTTGTAATACACACACTCTTCCTGCACCAGTTCAGGATGGAATATCTTCACGAGGTCGCGGAGCACGATGTCAGGATTCACGACGGCAGACTCGTAATAGTCGTTACCCCCGGCTGTGTTGGTACGGGCGTTGTTGTTATACACCTCTCCATTTTTGAAACATCGGGTATCGGTGAATTTCGGACATGATGCCTTCAAGTCGTCAAGGGAGTTCGCCATTCCCACGTTCAGCCACATGTCCGCATCCGACGCGAGCAGATATGCTTCTTCTAAGTCAATGGGGATAGAAGCGTTTCCCGTGTTCTTCTGGTAGATATAGCGGCCTCCCGCATCAGTAATCAAGCGGGCTACATAACTTTGGGTTGAAGGCATGAACCACGAGTCGCCATAGGGAACATTAAGCATAACCGAAGGAGTGCCGAGGGTACTGTCGGCCACTTTCTTTTTCAAGGCGTTGTATCTGACCGGGATTGCGGCAAAGGCTTTTTCACCCTTCTCACGTTTTCCTGTGACTTCTGAAAGCACTACCATCCATTCGGCCTTGCCGAGAGGCGACTCTTCAAGATAATCGCCGACATACATGAACGGTATGTCGAGTTCTTCGAGTTTGCTTTCCATTGCGCTTGCGCCGTTCACCCCATAGAGCAGAACGAGGTCGGGATCGAGCGAGAGCAGCAACTCGTAGTTGATGTTCCCTTCATAGCCGACATCGCCAATACTGTCGCGGCGGGCTTGGATGTCTGGGTTGGAAATGTAGTCGATTCCCGAAACGCCGGTTATACACCGGACTTCACCGATTGCGTCAAGCATGGCGATATGAGTGGAAGACATCGCCACGATACGTTTGGCGTCTCCTTTGAGTACCTGTCCTGCAAACCCTTCGGGAACCTCTTCACCGTTGCGGACGATAAACAGCCATGTGGTTACACTGTCCGCTCCCTGCCAGGGATTCCTGACGGTTATCAGTACGCTTTCCTTCCCGCCCGCCCCTTTGATGTCGAAGCCGGAGGCATATTCGGGAGCATAAAGCAGCAGGTTGAAATCATTGATTTTTGAGCTTTTGTTGTGGCAGCCTGTAAATGCCAGAGAAAGCAACAAAATCAGGCTTAAATTCTTTAATGCGTTCATATTGATGCAGATTATCGTTTACTATTTTTGTTTTTTCCGAACTTGGGTGTTATGCCGATGAATATCTCGAAATTGATGCCCGGCATGGGACGGGACAATACGGAAAGGTATTCTTCATCGAACAGGTTGTTGATGCTGCCCTTTAGCGACAGATCGGCCCATCGGAAAGAGAGCTGTTTTTCCAGTGTCACGTTATTCATGAAGTAAGGGGGCAGATAGCCCGTCAGGGTATAGTCATTACTCGACATGGTATAACGCTGGCTGTAATAACACCATTTGTAAAGCAGGCTCCATGTCCGCCATGACAGACGTCCGGTCACCGTTGCGGAAAACTCCGGCACGTATGGCAACTGTTTGCCGACGGATTGGTCTGCCGGACTCATCGGTTCGCTCTCGTTGATCGAGGGAGTCCACGAGAAAGTTCCGTTCATATCCAGTTTCCAGTCCTTTCCGAGCATTATATCAAGGTGGGCGTTGGTCTCTGCCCCGTAAGCATGTACCTTTTTGAGGTTTCTGGGGGAGAAGAATCCCTTGGTTGTGGGTAGCCAGATGATCCAGTCGTCGATGTGCGAATCGAACCAGTTGATACCACCGCTCAAAGCATATACATTTTCTTTCCCCACCGAGAACGACAACCCCACGTCGTATGTGAAGCCGTGCTCGCTTTTCAGGTCGGGATTACCGCCCGGCAGAAAATAGAGGTCGTTCAGCGTGGGAAAACGGTAGTTCCGGGAGATGGATGCTTTCGCCACGATATTGCCTTTTTTCGACAGTACCCCGTCGATGAAGAAAGCCGGGATAACCGGGGCCCATTCCGTACCGAACATATCCTCGCGAAGGACAAGCGAGGCGGCAAAACGATCGACAGGCCGCCATTTCGCAGAAACGGAACCGGAAAACTCGACACGTCCCTTGTCATACCCGACAACAGCCTTGTTACCTTCCTGCGAGATGATATTTTTGTCCGCGCTTTCCACCAAATGCTGGTGTACGGAAACACCGGCCGTGAACAGCCATTTCTCTGAAGGAGCATAATCCCCGTCCGCACTTCCGTAGAACGTGTTAATCTTACTGCGTGAGCGGGTCATCGAAGCCATTTCGCCGTTTCCCTTGTCCCGCTTGTAATCATAGGCCATCCATGTGTGTATATAGCCGCCTTTTACACCGACCTTCCATTTCTCCCGCACGCGATCCCACGAGAGGACGCCGCGAAACGTCTGCTCCCTTTGGCGGTTCTCGAAGTCCATGTCGTTCCCGTAATCCGTGCTGAGCATCGCCAGTTCCCGGTTGGAATTGATATACCAGGCGTTTAGCCCGAACTTGTCGCCTTCGCCCGTGTTATAATAAATTTCCTGCAAGACGTGCAGATCCTTATAAGCCCCGCTGCGGTTGCGTTCCGTCGGGTAATAGGAACCGATGATGTTCTTGTCCTCGTCATAGATGTTTTCCTTCTTGTCCCGGTTTCGGTATTTGTAGTCGTTGGGGGAAGAGGAATACACCACACGGGTGGAGGACTGCCAGTGTTTGTCACCGTAGGTCAGGCGGAGAAACTCGTCGAACGTGCTGAACGACCCCACTCCCTGCACGTACTGCAACCCGAACCCTTCATGGTTGGCCGGAGAAGTGGAGAGCCTGACCAGACCACCCAAGCCGCCGCCCGTTTCGTTTACCGATGACGTTCCGTGCAGCAGCGAGGCATCATCGATAAAGTAAGAAGGGATGGTGGAAAAATCCGTCATGCCCAGCATCGGGTTGTTAATGCGCATACCATTCCACGTCACTTGGGTATGCGAGGGAGAGGTACCCCGGAAAGCCACGGTGGATAACGTGGCGCGTCCGTAGTTCTTGACAAAAACGGATGAGTTGAATGTCAGCACATCGGCCATAGACAAGGCGATGTTCTCTTTCATGGCGATGGAATCGAAACGGGTTCGTTGCACGCCTATATCCTTCATAGGTCGTTTGCCCACCACCGTAACCTCCGGAATACGTAGTACCCTTTTGGTAATGCTGACGGAATTTTTCTGCTGGGCGGCAAGCAGAAAGGGCAGGCTTACCCCCACGAACAATAGAATAAGATGTCTTTTCATTTTTGTCCTCCTTCCTCGTTATTTCCAGCAGAAAGCTCCCGGAATGATTCCCACGTAAAATTCATCGATCAGCTTGCCTTGCGGCGAATAGCGATACACGATACCTTGTTGCTGGTAATCAATAGCGTCGGCCACATATACCTCCCCGTTGTTGGGATTGACCGTAAGGCCGTAGTATTTGGTGTCCCGAAACTCCAGAAAAGGCCGGACGGGAACACGGTCGGCTTCCACCGGCATTCGCCAAATATCGTTGTTGATCCAGTAAAGTGTATCCCGTGTACCGTTGAGCTGGACTTCCGAAGGCCAGTCGCCCAGCTTAAACTTGAACTGTTTCTCTACGGTGAAAGTCTCGGCGTCTATACGATAGAGAGACGGTGCCTCGTAACCGTATGGGCTGCCCTCGTAACCGCCATCCGTGATGGTCCACATCTTGTTGTATTTGTCCATGACCAGCGAAGTAGGTTGTATGCCGATGGTCAGTTCGTCCACGACCTTGTCCGTCTCCGTGTCGATTTTCAGGATGCGGTTCTGGTACGACCAGCAGTTCACATAGACGTACTTGCCGTATTGTACCATTTGTTCGGTGGAACCCGATTCCATGTCCATGTCTGGACATTCGATATAGCCGGTAATCTCGTATGTCTTGGGGTTGATGATGAAGATACGGTAGTCCCATATCTGCGTCACATAGGCTTTCTCATCCGACAGAAAATGGATATACCGGGGTGAGGTGAAACCTGTGATACGGCCCACTTCCTTGAAAGTATTGATGTCGATGGCGAAAATCACATGCGAGTTGTTCACCACGATCCAGCCTATACCGTCCCGGATAACCATAGACTGGGCCACATCGCCCAACTTGAACCCGTTGGCACGGTAAAACACTTCATTCTCCACTTCGCACGTGGCGGGATCGTAGTAGGAAAGCGTGGCATTGCTGTACTGGAAATTCCCCTCGTTGGTAATGAAAAGACCAGAGGCCGATACAGAGAAATCTTCCATCTCTCCGTAATCCCATTTCATGCAACTGCCGAAAACTGGCAGGCAGAAAAGAAAAAGGCAAATCCGTTGTATTGTTCTGCTCATTGTCATTCGGATAAAAAAGAGTACCCGAATCATTACGGGTACTCTGGTTAAGGTATAAGGTTTAATCCTGCTGCGTATATTGTTTGTCCTTCATATTTTGGAAGGTTGGGTTATACCCACATTTCGTCACGCTCCAACTTTCCCCCGTAATCATTCCGTTTTCTATAAACTTGCCGAAGAAAGTGTAGTCGGTAAATTTCGTCAAACCGTCAAAAACAACCCCATGCAAGGTCTCCAACTTCTCCATGGAAAGTGTTTCCTGAGAAAGAGAAGTCGCACTTTTTATCTGTAGCGTACCATCTATAGTCTGTAATTTATCACAAGTAATGCCTGTTGCTTTATTAACGAACAACCCTTCACCTCCTACGTGAAGCAATTCCGGAATATCCAGCGATTTACTTTGTAAAGATATTGCTAACGAACCCTCTCCCTCTTTATAATATACAGGAGAAGCTGAACAACAAACTTTGGATAGTAAGGGCAAGTTACAACTGGTAAAATTTCCAGATAAATAGAACTGTCCTCCCACTTCTTTCAAGACTGGCATTGTGATTGAAGCAAACATGGGTATTTGGATATATCCATATCCATCTATGATTTCCAAGTCGGGAAATTTGGCATTGCTTCGCATTTGGCCTGTCACATTTAGATTTCCATATACATGTTGAATTGTCGATATGGTATAATCGGTATTGTTGGTGGTTGGCTTACAAGTGAAGTCTTTGATATTCTTGAACGTGATTTCAGGGAACTTATTATTCGTGAGACTGGTGATGACAAAATTTACATTTGACAAATCTTCGGCTGTTTCAATTTTGG
>ERZ1027283.437-NODE-437-length-18975-cov-3.608245_pt1 | contig 18975 bp, 19 predicted proteins | sample MGYA00519254_ERZ1027283 | MGnify/ENA primary metagenome ERZ1027283 (study PRJEB26926, sample SAMN06165184) | human gut metagenome | biome: ENVO:00009003; feature: ENVO:2100002; material: ENVO:00002003 | host: Homo sapiens | place: USA | collected 2012 ...
ATGCGATCGTCGGCAGCGTCAGATGTGTATAAGAGACAGAGCCACGAGAGATAGCTGTCAAAGGAGAGGAACCCTGTGGACTCGTTGCCCTGGAACACATCCACGTGCGCGCCCGAGAGATGCGAGATCACGAGCGCCTGCACCAAAGCGGTGAGTGCATCGCGGTCATCGTTGTCAAGTTCTTCGCGGCGCTCCTGGATATCTGCTTGAGGGTCGATTACATAGAAGCTCTCCTCGCTATTGCTGACCTTGAGTCGCGCTGAAATCTCCGAGCTGGAGTCTTCGTCCATGTAGAACATCGCCTGCAAAACACTGAAGTCATTAGCGGTGAGCTCGTGTTCAAAAGAGAGCACGTTGAGTGCAACGAGGGATTCTTCCTCGTCGATCATAAACATAAAGGCGTAGAAATATCCCGCATCGGATTCGATTTTGCGCACGATGGGCAGGCTTTTGAATGAGTCGGTATAATCTCCGCCCGCCCTCAGGATAGTGGTGTAGATCTTGAAGGATGACCCGTTTGCCGCGCAGGTTACCACTGATTTCTCGATTCTTTCCAATGCGGAGACCTTTGCGATGGTGCAGCTCCCGTTGAGGTATTCCTGGATGCGCATGGCAATAAGTGCTGCCATCGCGGCATTGGCCCAATCGCGTACGGATTCTATTGCGTGCTTGCCAAAAAGCGGCCCGGTCTGTTCGGCGTAATCAAGTACGTTAAAGAGGCTTGCGCGGAAGGGCTGCTCTTTAACGGCGGTGGGTTCGATGCATGATGCCAGCCTGATCAGATCGGCATGGCGCTCGCTGTGTGCGGACCCTTCGTTGCTTTTGCTGCCGGCCAGCTCGGTGGGCATGTAGAGTTCAAAGACAAGCTGGGCCTCGCCAACGGGCCTATTGGGTTCGTTCTCTATGAGGTTGACTTTCTTAAACGGAATCGAACCTTCAACGGTGCGTGTTTGGGAGAACTCAAACATTGTTACCCCTGTCTCTAGCTGAAGGTTTAATAGCGTAGCACGTTTAGGAAAATTACCCGGTCAAAATCTCTATATCGGATAAACGGCCAATCGTATCTTGTGATCGTCAAGAAAAGGGGTAACGAGAAAGGACCCGATCATGCATTGCAAACAGTGTGGAGCAGAGATTAACGACGGCGCCAAGTTCTGCGGCGTGTGCGGAACGCCTACAGTCGCGGCTGCGGCCAGCACGGCGGGAGACGCGATTTACGTCGAGGCCCGGCCGATTGAGAGCCAGTCTGTCGAGGCTCAGTTTCAAGCGGCGGAGGATGCAGAGGCCGCTGCTTGCCTGCAAGATTCACTTCGCGAGTCCATCGGGTCCCTTACGCGAGCGTCAGTGATTTCGTTGCTCTATGTGCTCTTTTTCAATTACGTGCTGGGAGGGGGCTCACTGGGGCTCGACTATATGATTCTGCTGGGGCTGCTTCTGATTGGTCCCTGAAAGGTAATTATCTCGCTGTACCGCAGCGGTGTAAGGCTTCCCTTTGTCTATGGTGGCGGCATTATCGGTATCACGATTATGCTAATCGAACTTGTGGTTCTCGTGGGCCTTCCTGTCGTTGTTCTGATGCTTTTTTACTGGTTGGGCAGCGTGATTCACGGAGCGGTTCCGGTTGTTCCCGAATTAGCCCCGATGACGATGGTGGCACTTTGGCCTATCGTCTCGGTTGCCAACATCATCTTCAAGGCAATCAAGCTGCACATGGCTCGCGCCTAGCAAGTAGCCCGTCGCATGCCTTCCGCGTGGGGTCAGGCGAATTTGAAAGGTGAAAGAAAAGGTTTACAGTCGAGCAAATTGTCCTGGGCCTTTTCTGTTTGCAGGCTGTGGACTATCGTTTCGATATGCTGAAGTTCTAGGGGGGGATATATGTACTGCGCAAGCTGCGGGGCAAAGATCAAAGACGGGGCGCGATACTGTTCCGCATGCGGAAAACCGTTGGATGTGGATGATGCGCCGGCGAATGCTCAGCAGCCGCTTCTTTCAGGTACACCAAAGGCGCCTGCTGATAGAAAAGCGACGAGCGATCCTGCTGCATCTCGCGCAGAGAGCGCTTCTCCGGCGCCCTCTGAGCATATGTCCTTTGCGGCCTTTATGATGCAGCGTCGGCAGATCGGCCGTTTTGCCGTGCCTACGTTTGTCGCCATTTTTGCAGCAATCATCTTTACCGCTAGTGTCGCCTACGCACTGGTCAAATCTTACGAGGCCTTTGTGCTGCCTCAGCTGCAGCAGCAGGAACAGCCGGCTGCAGTCGAGAATAAGTCGTCTCAAAAGAAGGTCGCGGCAGCTAACAAGAAAGCGCACAAGGCCTACGAGGGCGTGGTTGCGCGTTACGAGGACTTTGTGAGCTATTGCGAGCAGAAGGGAGCTGGTACTGCCAACTACGACGACTGGGCTCTGGGGCGCGGCGATGATTCTGGGCTGGGGCAGATATTCGTTTATGACAGCCAGAATGCTCCCGGCTTTTTAAACTACTACTATGCTTTCGATGATTTGAACGGCGACGGAATTGACGAGTTGTTTATTGGGTCTGTCGATGCGCAGAACGATATTTCGGCGATTGTAGGTGCCTACTGCTTTGTTGATGGAAAGGCCGTTTCGGTTATGCCTTCGTCAGAGATGGTAGAAGGCTCCAGCAATATGACGAATCAGTATGACGGTTTTATTGCTCAGGGTGAGAGCCAAGTCATTACTGTCTGTAAGGACGGCATCGTTAAATTTACTTGTAGTCAGGATTGTAACCAGGCAGACTTCTATATTTCGCTTACTGCAAAGGGTCCTGAGGTCGTAGACGCGGTGCAAATTCAAAATAAGGAATTCGATAGACAGAATGGCGCCTACTTGGTGAGGACCGTCGAGGATGGTGGCAAACCACAGGAGACGATGGTCCAGGGGCGTGAAGAAGCGTGCAAAATTCTTGACGAGATTGCCGGGGAGCATCCGGAGGCCGACATTGAAAAGCCGTCTGCAAGCAGCGATATGTGGAAGGCATTCAAAGGAGCGGAGCCTTCGGAGAGCTCTTTGAAGGACGGCTCTGGCGCTGCAGACGATCGAACTGGCGCATCTCAAGCACCATCTGAAGCGGCATCCGATAGCGGCGACGATGGGGAGGCCGCTGCGGTCGACGATGGCGTGATCGCCGACATGGATGCGTTCATTGCAAACGCCAAGCGCGAGTTGATTGTGACAGATGACGCCTCTATTACGTACAAGGTCGCTGATAGGCCAAGCTATTGGGAGGGGGCGGCAACGTACGTTTGGTACGTCGAGTTTTATAAAGACGGAAAGGTCGTAGCGTCTGCGGAATGCGGCTCTGAAGGGTATCCGTGCCGGTCGATTATGGCCTATCACGAGAGCTAGTAACTTTAGCCGAGACATGTTGGCATTACGGCGTGCGCGGCTCCTATACCTTTCCCCTTGTTCCATCCGACGAGTTTAGTTACAGCTAAAACGGCCGTTACGAAGAGCTGACCGAGAGGCCGAAGACACTCGCCCGCTAAGCGGGTGTGCCCCAAAAGGGTATCTGGGGTTCGAACCCTCCCGGTTCTTCGTCAGTTGACCAAAGGTGCGACATTATTACCGCTCGCCGGCGGGTGACTAAATGCGATGACTTGAGGGCTATAATTAACCGAGCTAAGTTGGGGGATAGATTGAGACGCACGGGCTTTCGATGCGCCTGTCGGCTCGGCATTTCGCAATTCATTAGACACGCGGAGCGCGTGGTTTGGGATTAACGAAAGGAATCAGCATGTCTCTGTTCCATAGCGATAACGAAAAGGAAGAAAAGCACAGCGGAATACTCGGTGCCTTTTCTGTCGACAATATCAAATGGGAGCCTGGCAACAACGAAGATGCCTCGCTTGTCTCATTCCGCTATCCCTACGAGGATTTCCCCAACGGGTCCTATCTTCAGGTTGCGCAATCGCAGATTGCCGTTTTTACCAACAATATGGGGGCGGGCAGTTCTACTGACGCTACGGGTGCCGGCGATTCTCAGGTAAGCGTGTTTGTCGGTCCGTGCAAGATCAAGCTCGACACGGGAGACAGCCGATTCGCCCCGTTCCGCAATGCCGCTCATTCGCTTACCGGCGGTAGCTCGGCGTTTCATTCCGTTGTGTACTTTATCAATACCAACTACATGAACGAGCTACGCTGGGGCACGACCGAGCCCATCATCGTTCAAGACCCTGAGGAAGACGTCAACGTTCACGTTCGCGCCTTCGGTTTGTTTGGCGTGCATATCGAACAGAACGATTTGAGTCTGGTTCCCATTCAGGCGAGGAAGTTCCTTGTTAAGGTCGTGGGCACGCGAGATCGCTATACACGAGAAGAACTTACCTCCTTTATGCGGGCAAAAATCCTTGAGTATGTTCCCGACTTGCTTGCTAAGGCGATTGTTGACCAGGAGGTTTCCGTTCTTAAAATTGCGACGCATCTGAGCGACTTCTCGTCTCAGATGCAGGTCAAGCTCGTTAACTATTTCGATGAGTTTGGTCTCACACTCGATAACTTCTCGTTCAACAGCATCAAGCCCTTCGAAGAGGATCTTGCCGCCATCAACGAGATGAAGATCCAGCGTAAGCGGAGCATTCTCGAGGCACAGGGTAACGCTGCCCAGATGGACATCGAGTCCGAGGCACTTGCCAGGAAGCGTGCGCGCGAAGGCTACAACTATCAGCAGGAGCGCGGCATGGACGTAATGGAGGGTGCTGCGGGCAATGAGGGGAGTGCCGCATCGGGCCTCATGGGAGCCGGCATGGGACTCGGCATGGGCGTTGGCATGGGCGGTGCATTTGGAGCTGGCTTCTCCAACTTGGCCAACCAGACCATGGGCGCTGTTGCTCCCATGGTTGGAACGGCTTCCGCGTCCGCAGGTATGCAAAACGGTCTCGTGTGTCCCGGTTGCGGAAACGTTAATCCGATGGGTGCTAAGTTCTGCCTGGAATGCGGACAAAAGCTCGAGCAGGGTGTTGCGTGTTTGGCGTGTGGGCATCTTAACCCGGTCGGTGCCAAGTTCTGCCTTGAGTGCGGGAACCGGTTGACCTCGCCAAGGTGCCCGAGCTGCGGAGCCGAGTTGCCGGAAGGGACCAAATTCTGCCCCGATTGTGGAACTAAGATCCAATAAGGAGAAACAAAGATGAACGGTTCTGTTAAACGTGTCATTTTGGGCGAGGCAATCGTCTTGGTGGCGTGGCTTGTAATCATGTTTGTCTGCAAAAACGCGCTGATGAACCCTATCGTCTTTGCTATGTCGCTTGGTTTTGGGGTTTTGGCTTTTGCGGTGGCTTCGATTTCGGCTACCATGTCCGATAAGCAGTCCACGGTCAAAAGCACGACCGAAATCCATTATTTGCCGATTGCATCCAGCTGTGCCTATTTTGTTGTTGCCCTTCTTGCCAATACGTACTTTGCGTTTGTGGCGTATGGGTGGGGCGGCAGCACGATCCCGGTTGTCGCAAACGTTGTTCTTCTCGTTGTGCTTGTCCTTGTGCAGATGGGTCTTGGCTCCTATGCCCGCCGGGCAGACCAAAAGGTTGCCGCCGCCCTCGCAAAGACGGTTCAAACGGCACAGTTCGGATCATATGTGGGGCAGCTTCTTGCCGTAGCGGAGGACGCTCAGGTTAAAGCCGAACTCAAAGGGCTCAAGGATGACATCTCCTTTAGTTCCAACATGTCGCACCCCCATGTTCAAGAGATCGAGCGACAGTTCTCCGCCGCGCTTGAGGCGGTCTCGAATTCCATGAGTGCCGATGAGCCGGCAGATGTTACGGTTGGCCTTGTCCATGATGCGCGCAATATCTGGAAAAAGCGCAATGCGGCGCTGACCGCTGTCAAATAAGGGCTCGCGCTGCTTTTTACCAGGGCACTTTGATGGTTGAAGTGGGGGAAGCTATTGGAAATCAACGGAATAACTTGCGAGGGCTGCGGCAGCACCGATGTCGAGTTTGACCCCGCAACTCGAAAGGTTCATTGCAACCAGTGCGGTCGCGAGATGTACTATTCGCGGGCGCGTCTGGGGGCCACGGGCAAAATCGCGTTTGCCAAGGACAATGCCATCAAGTTTTTTAAGGGCGGCAACTTCCCGGAGGCCCGCAAATTTGCCGCGGACGTGCTCAATATGATGCAAGACAACGCGGCGGCACAGTTTATGGTTGCGTACTGCGATGAGTTTTGCGAAGGTCTTTCGGGTTCGATGACGGTTTTCTTTAAAAGGGCCGAAGATATCCCTCTCGAATATGATGAGGTGCGTGACTTGATCGACTTGTTTGAGTCGACGCTCTACAACATGCGTGACTTTGAGGTTCAGATGGTATCGCTCGTGGTCGCCAATATGCAGAGCATGGAGGATCGGTCTCGACTTGAGAACTTTATCGATGCTGTGTGCCCGTTCTGCATAGCGCGGTATGCTTCGGAAGACTTTATGACTGCAGAGCGGGAGAGTTTCTATCAAGATATTGCCGCCAACTGCAATACACCCAAAACGTGTCTTGCACTACTCAAGGGCATTAGAGAGAACCCCGGGTCCCCCTATAAAACTGGTTCGTTTGCGTTACGAAGAAGGACTTCGTACTTTTTCGAACACTATGTGGAGCCCGTCGGTCGCATCGTCAATTCGATGAAGGCAAGCCAATACAAACAGAAGTTTCTTGTGGCCTATCAGCAGGTGTCCGAGCAATACCGAAGCATGGCCTCTCAATAAAGCAGATGGCGGGCGCTTACTCGCTTAAAGCTATTGGATGATCTAAACAGTGCAAACTGAAAGGTGGTACAGATGAGTGATTCGGGAGTAGATACTGTCCTTATCGAGCGCAGGATCGCCGCTATTGGAACAAAAGTTGACCAGATGACCACGAAGGTCGATAAGGTCGAATCGCAAATGGAGGAAGTGCGGAAGGACCTTAAAAAGCTCCGAAAGGACTTTCTCGAGATGATGCTCGAGCAGCGTCGTACCGCCGCACTTGAGCAGGCGACTACGGAGCTCGTGAGCGTCCGGCAGGAGATGGACAAAAAGTTCGGCAACTACTCAGTGGTTCGAAACACAATGGTCGGTATTCTCCAGGCAACCGATGCGGCGCTCGTGCGCAAGGCGACGATTTCGACGGTCTCCGAGGAGTTAATGATCTCTACCCCGGACTACTGGCTGGCACCTGTCCTGGTTGCCCTTGCGGCATGGATCAACAACAACCGAGATCTTGCAGAGCGCGCAATACGCGAGGCTGTCAAACGTGACAACGAGCACACGTCGCTTGCGATGGCTCTGATCTGCAGACGTAATAACCGCACGGCTACGTGCTACGAATGGTTAGCGCGCTACTTCTCGACGCAAAACGCCGCCCGCATCGATGCCGATGCGATGGTCTACATCGATGCCTATATCAACGGCATCTTTGGAACCGACGAAAAGCACCTGTGCGACGACTATATGGCGGGCTGGATCGAGCAGATCAGAAATCAGAGCCCTGAGTTCGAGAATGAGCAGTCAGAGTCATGGGCGGAGTACTTTACCGGCTACGAGGAGGATATGAGTTCGAGATATCCGGCGCTCAAGGTGGTGGTCAAGGAGTTTGACTACATCAATAAGTATCTCGGAAAAGTCGAGGCAATCGAGAGCATCTCCAATGACTTCGCCGACCTCAAGGCTTCTGATGTTGACGAGAGGACGCTTGCCGAGCAGGTTGACAGGCATTTGATGGAGCTCGTTAACTCCGATGACTCCAAGGAGCGAAATTTGCGCCGCCAGGAGGAGTATCTTCTTGCGGTCAAGGCATTTGGCGGAGACGTGGAGCGCGCCCGAGAGCTCGTCAATCGTCGCCGCGATGAGAAGCGTCAGCAGACGATGAACATCATCGACCAGATGACACGCTCGATGCGCGACCAGAGTGCGTCTGTGGATGTGCATAAGAAGAAGACCGCGATTCAGTTTTTGGGTTCCTATATCAACGGTGGTTTCAACCGGTATCGCAAGAGCGACATCCCCGAATTTCCGCAGGCGATCACCCTTGACTTCGACGGATGGACAAGCAGGGCGGTTACCGGCGATGAGGGTAATGCGCTGCGCGGCGATTATGTTCGCTATGTCGGTGAAGAGAAGAAAAAGGAGCTCGCTGAGCTTGATGTCAAGGTTGCGAAGGGCAACAAGAGCCACAAGATAGCGGCCGTTGTCCTCGCTGTTTTGGGAGTAGCTTTCTTTGCGTTTGTAAACCAGGTTATTGGCATTCTGCTTCTTGCGGGGGCTGGCTATTGTCTAGTAAAGACGAGCCTCTCGGGCAAGCAGCGCGCTACGGAGGCAGAAGAGATTGAGGCCAAATACTCCAAACGCATCCAGGAAGGCTGTTCCGAGATCGATCTGGCGCTTAATCAGTGGAAGAGCGCGAAGGAAGCTGCGGCCGAGCGCAGCGACCTGCTTAAGCTTGAAAAGGTTGCCTAGCCGGTAGGATTTGTCTCGATAATCCATGAATGGAGTGAAAAAGATGGCTGATGAAGTGACTGATTTCGACCATAACGATGCTGCAATGCAGGACCTCGATGCATTGAGCGAGCTCGATAGTCTGTTTGAAGAGGACGAGCGACTGAAGCAAGCTGAGAACAATGTTTTGACCCAAAATCTCACGGGCTTCGCAAACTGCTTTCCCGATTGGGATTTGCATCCGCCGGTAGCGTAGAAAAGCGCTTGAAGCACAAGCTACGATCATTTGGAAACATCGATGTTTCTGCGGGCTAGAAGCCATGGGGCTTTTGGCCCGCTGGCTTTCATATGCCGGTCGGCGGCATAGGGCATCAATCGTATTCTAGATTCTTGGACGCCAGGCCGACTCGCTTCGGATCGGGCGCTACACCACCTTTCTCGACACTACCAATCTGACAGGGCCTCGTCCGTTCTCGGTCGGGGCCCTTTTGTGTGACCTAACAGGTTTGCTATACTGCTAGCAAGTAGGAAGGAGCCGCTATGGGTACAGCAACAGTGCAGCTCAACACGCGAATCGATCCTATGATCAAAGCTGGTGGCGATGCGGTCCTCACTCGCAATGGATTGGGGCCGAGCGATGCCATTCGTGCGCTTTGGGCCTATCTCGTCGAGCATCAAACGTTGCCGGGATTTATGGTAGCGGATAAGCGCGAGGCATCCCGTGCGGAGAGTCTGGCCGAGCAGGGAAGTGGCCTGGCTTTTTCTTCGTTGGGGCTGAGCGCGTCGGATTTTGCACCGGCCGAATCTTCGGCGGAAGACTGGGATGCCGTACGGGATGATATGTATGATGCGATGATTGCCGACATCGAGGCGAATTGCTGATGATTGAGGCAAAGCATCTCTTGGTAGATACGAACGTTTGGCTCGATTATTACCTGCAAGAGGGGGCGTTCGACGAAGCGAGAAGATTGGTTGAACTGGCCGAGGCAGGAAAGATCGACCTTCTGTATGCGCCAACGACGGCAAAGGATGTATTCTATCTTTTGCCTCGGCGTCTAGCCCGGCGGAACGTGAATGGGATGAACGTGTCGTTTGCCTCGGCGTCATGGGCCTGCATTGAGCACATGATGCAGGTGGCAACCGCCTCTCCGCTTTCGTTGGCAGAGTGCGAGATGGCGCGCATGCTTGGCAAGCGCATGCCGGATCTTGAAGACAACCTCATCATCGCTTCGGGCGAGACGGCAGACGTTGACTACGTAGTCACGAGCGACCGGCGCATGCTGGAGGAGATGCCCGAAGTTTGCCTGACGCCTGCCCGCGCACTCGATATGATTGGGATCCTAAACTAACCTTGCCTGTCTCGTTTCGCTATCATATGGGGCATTGTGAACCTCATGCAACTTTGGAGGACGGTATGGCGGATAACGCCGAGATGCTATTCTCGCCTGAGCTGGTGTTTTTTGATTGGGAGTGCGCGACGCCGGGTGAGGTGTTTGCGCGCCTCGAGGGTGAGCTTGCCCCGCGCGGCTACATTACATCCGGTTGGCTCGATGCCGTCCGCGCGCGCGAGGATGCCTATCCCACGGGCCTTGCCATGCCGGCGGCCAACATCGCCATCCCGCACACCGATCCGGGGTTTGTGGCTAAGCCCTATATCGCGGTGGTGAAGCCCGCATCGACCGTGACGTTTAATGCCATGGCGGGCATGGGTGCCCCGGTGCCGGCGCAGATCATCATCAACCTGGGCATTGCCGAGCCGGGCGGGCAAGTCGAGGCCCTGCAAGCGCTCATGAATATCTTTATGGATGCCGATGCCGCAGCCGATGTACTCGGCCAAACCACGCCGCAGGGCATGGTCGACGCCATCCGTCGCCACTTTTAAGGTCGGCGCTGGGGGACTGTCCCTAACTGCCGGCAGAAAAGGAACGTCCCTAATTGCCAACTGCCAGACTTGTCCCCTTTGCACCAAAATGGTGCAGATTAACCTGTCCCCCATGCACCAGGTGTGCCGCGGGGGCTGCGTTGTGACACAATGGCGTTTGTTCGATTCGTGATGCGAAAGGCCAAACATGGCAAACAAGAAAAAGAACCCCGAGGCCGCGCCGACGCCCGAGCAGCGGTCCCGCGCCGCCTCCAGCTCTCGTAAGAAGCAGCGCAAGACCTATGTGTCCAAGACCGTCAAGATTGTCCTGGTGGTCATCGGCGTGCTGGCGATGCTGCTTTCCGTCTCGGCCATGGCGTGCTCCGGCCTGATGTCGCAGACCGAAAGTGCCAGCTCGGGCTATAAGCTTACTGGTGGCGTGGCTGCTACCATCAACGGCACCAACCTCACCGAGGACACCGTGACCAAGCAGATCATGAGCATGCGCACGTCCTACGGCTACACCAAGGACAAGGACTGGGCACAGTACCTGGTCGACAACGACCTCACACCCAAGAAGTACCGCAAGCAGCTCATCGACTCCTACGCGCAGCAGATTCTGCTTCAGCAGGCGCAGAAGGAAAACGGCGTGACGGTGTCGGACAAGGAGGTCGAGAAGGCTTGGAAGGACGCGTGCAAGAGCGCGGGCGGTGCCAAGACCTTTAAGAAGACGCTTAAGACCTACGGCTACACCGAGGACACCTACAAGGATTCGCTCAAGGAGAGCCTGGCGCAGCAGAAGCTCAAGGATGCCGTGGCACCCACCAGCAAGCCCAAGGACAGCGAGATTGTCGATTACATCAATGAGAACCTGTCCAACTACAACGATGCCCGTCGTTCGTCGAATATCCTGATCAAGGTCGATTCCGACGCTTCCGACGAGGACAAGGCTGCCGCCAAGGCCAAGGCGCAGGAGTGCCTGGACAAGATCAACTCCGGCGAGCTGAGCTTTGAGGATGCCGTGAAGCAGTACTCTGACGACACCGGCTCCAAGGAGAAGAAGGGCGATGTGGGCTGGGACAAGCTCACTACCTTCGTCGACAGCTATCAGGCGGCACTCGGGGGACTCAATAAGGGCGATGTGAGCGACGTCGTCGAGTCGACCTATGGTTATCACATCATCAAGTGCACCGACTACTTCCATGTCGATAATCAGGTCGATGACATTAAGCAGGTGCCCAAGGAGATCAAGAAGTACGTCTCCAACGTGGTGAAGACGCAGGCGGCAAGCACCGCGTACAGCGAGTGGCTGGAGCAGTACAAGAAGGACGCCGACATCACCGTTAACCCCATGCCCAAGGACGTGCCGTACAACGTCAGCCTGAAGGGCGTCACCAAGAGTCCGACCGACGATTCGTCGACGACTAAGTAATCATGGGGCGGCGCTCGCGTGAGTGCCGCCCGCACTATTGAGGAGGATTTGCAGATGACTAACGAAGAGCTGCAGAAGGAAATGATTGCGGCCATGAAGGCTAAGGACAAGGTTCGCCTGTCCATCATTCGCCAGGTTAAGGCCGAGGTGAAGAATATCGAGGTCAACGAGCGCCGCGATGTGACCGAGGAAGACGTCAACAGTATGATCAAGCGTCTGATTAAGCAGACGAGCGAGACGCTGGAGATGTCCATCAAGGCTGGCACCGACCAAGAGCGTACCGACAACCTGACCGAGCAGGTCAAGATTCTGGAGAGCCTGCTGCCCGCGCAGGTTTCGGGCGAGGAGCTCGAAGCCCTGATTGATCAGGTTATCGCCGAGCTGGGCGCCACGTCCAAGAAGCAGATGGGCCAGGTCATGGGTGCGCTCGGCAAGGCCACCGGAGGCAACTTTGACAAGCCTGCGGCGGCAAAGATCGTCGGCGCAAAGCTTGCGTAATTTGTTACGCGGTTTTACCAAACCGCGTAACGGCTCGACGCTGCAAACCCGTACACGCGAGCAATCTGACGTTCAATTTCAAGGGCGCGACCATAAGGTCTGCGCCCTTTCATTTCACGTCACCTTGCTCGCGTGTACGGGTTTTCGCTGACTTATGCTCAACAAGGGCGGTTGGAAGCGCTCATTGGGGACAGGCTTAAATGAGTGCCCAATGGGTGGGTACTCATTTAAGCCTGTCCCCAATGAGCGGGTTAAAGGTTGCGGGTTCTTTACGGGAATGTAGTGTGGGCTGCGGAAACGTGGTTCTTTCCGTACAATAGTTCAACTCATGTAAACGCAGGGAAGGGACATTCATGGCAGACATGATCGAGATCAAGCATCTCAACAAGTACTTTGGCGATCTGCATGTGCTCAAAGATATCAACCTTACCGTCAAGCGCGGCGAGAAACTCGTAATGATCGGGCCTTCCGGCTCTGGCAAGTCGACGCTCATCCGTTGCGTCGATTATCTTGAGGAGCCCACGTCGGGCGAGGTCATCATTGACGGTACACCGCTCACCAAAAAGAATCACCTGGAGATGGCTCGCAAGTATAGTTCCATGGTGTTTCAGCAGTTCAACCTGTATCCCAACATGACGGTGTTGGGCAACCTGACGCTCGCGCCCATCAAGCTGCAAAAGAAGAGCAAGGAGGAGGCGACCGAGATCGCCATCGCCGCGCTCAAGCGCGTCGGCATGGCGCATAAGGCCGGTGAGTATCCGCAGAATCTCTCGGGTGGTCAGCAGCAGCGCATCGCCATCGCTCGTGCCCTGTGCACCAAGCAGCCCATCATCCTGTTTGACGAGCCGACTTCGGCGCTCGACCCCGAGATGGTCCAGGAGGTTCTAGACGTTATGATTGAGCTCGCGCAGGAGGACATCACCATGATCTGCGTGACGCACGAGATGGGCTTCGCGCGCCAGGTGGCCGATCGCGTCATCTTCATGGAGGACGGCCGCATCCTGGAGGAGGGCACGCCCGAGCACTTCTTCGATAATCCCGAAAACCCGCGCTGCCGCGAGTTCCTGTCCAAGATTCTGCACTAGGCGCGGTGATGGACATGACGGATATGACGAGGGCGGCCGTATCGCGCCGTCACTTTCTGCAGCTGGCTGGTGCCGGCATGCTTGCGCTGACGGAGACCGCGCTTACCGGTTGCGGCAACTCCGCCAGCGGCGAGGGCTCCGACAAGGGGTCCAAGCTTGCGGCCATCAAGTCGCGTGGCCATCTGAATGCCGGCGTTAAGAAGGACGTTCCCGGCTATGGCTATTACGACACCGCCAAGGGTCGCTTTGAGGGCATGGAAGTCGATTTGTGCTACCAGATCGCCGCTGCCGTTTTTGGTGTGGGCTACAAGGAGGCCCGTGTCCAGGAGCTCGTCGAGTTTACCGACGTAACGCCCAAGACGCGCGGCCCGCTGATCGATAACGGCCAACTTGACGTGGTCGCGGCGACCTACACCATCACCGACGAGCGCAAGAAGAGCTGGGATTTCTCGACGCCGTATCGCACCGACTACGTGGGACTCATGGTCAAGAAGCGTTCGGGCTTTACCTCGATTGAGGATCTGGATGGCAAGGTCATTGGTGTGAGCCAGGGTGCCACCACGCAGGGCCTGATCGAGCAAATGATCAAGGACAACGGTTTTAACTGCAAGCCCGAGTTTAGGGCCTTTAGCGGTTATCCCATCATCAAGAGTTCGCTCGACGCCGGCAATATCGACGTCTTTGCCATGGACCGCTCCACGCTGGCCGGTTACATGAACGAGACCGTTGAGCTGTTGCAGCCCGAGGTCAAGTTTGGCGAGCAGGGCTACGGCGTGGCGACCAAGAAGGGCTGCGACCTTTCGGCCGTGGTCGATCAGGTGATTTGCGATCGCCTGGCCGATGGCTGGCTCGACCAAGAGGTCAAGACCTGGGGTCTTGTATAGGCACATCGTCCAAGGAAGGAATCAAATGCTCGAAGGATTATTTGACGCCGACCGTTGGTCGACGACATTTCAAAACATGGGGCCCTTCTGGGAGGGCTTTGGCGTGACGCTGCAGGTGGTCGTTGCCGGTCTGCTGCTGTCGCTGGTGCTGGGCACACTGCTGGGCGTGTTCTCTACCACTCGCTCGCGCGTGCTGCGCGCCATAAGCCGCGTGTACGTGGAGTTTTACCAGAACACCCCGTTGCCCGTGCAGGTGCTCTTTATGTACATGGCCGGTCCGCAGTTTTTGCAGGCCATAACCGGTGCCGACCAGCCGGTGCGCATCGCGCCGTTTGTGCTGGGCTTCTTGGGTGTGGGCCTGTATCACGCGGCCTACATTTCGGAGGTCATCCGCACCGGTATCGAGGCGGTTCCGCGCGGTCAGATGGAGGCGGCCCAGAGCCAGGGCTTCACCCGTGCGCAGGCGTACTGGTACATCGTGCTGCCCCAGACATTCAAGATCATTCTGCCGCCGCTGTGTAACCAGGCGCTCAACCTGGTCAAGAACACGTCGGTGCTGGCGCTTGTGGCCGGCGGCGACCTTATGTACCGTTCCGACAACTTTGTGAGTCTGTACGGTTACCTGCAGGGATACATCGTCTGCTGCCTTATGTACTTCATCATCTGCTTTCCGCTCGCCATGCTGGTACAGTGGCTCGAGCGCCGCTCCAAGGAGCGTCCGCGCGGCGTGAGCCTGGCCGAGCTGGGGCTCGACAACGTAGAGGAGGCCTAGCGCATGGAAATCTTCAACGCGACCAACCTGCTCTACATTTGGGGCGGCTTTGTTAAGACCATCGAGATCTCGGCGCTGTCGATCTTTTTCTCGCTCATCTTTGGCACGGTGCTGGCGCTTGTTAAAAGCTATGCGCCCCGCCCGTTCCGTATTTTGGTGAGCGCCTATATCGAGCTGTTCCGTTGCACGCCGAACCTGCTGTGGATCCTGTTTATCTACTTTACGGTGCAGGGTTTGGACATTGTGATTTCGACCATCGCCTTTACGCTGTTTACCAGCGCTGTTATGGCCGAGATTGTGCGCGGCGGCCTCAACTCGATTCCGCGCGGCCAGTTTGAGGCGGCGCAGAGCCAGGGCTTCGGCTTCTTTGCCACCATGCGCTACATCATTCTGCCGCAGACATTTAAGACGATCATTCCGGCGCTGTTTAGCCAGTGCACGACTGTCATTAAGGACAGCTCGTATCTTTCGGGCATTAACGTGGCCGAGCTCATGTACACGGCAAATGTCGTGATGGCCCATGCGATCGACCTGTCGCAGGTTCTTATGCTCTACGGCCTGGTGTTTGCGATGTACTTTGTGCTCAACTTTGGTATCTCGCTGCTGGTGAGGGCTTATCAACGCCGTATCGTAGCCGCATAGTCCTGGTTTCCCAAGCACGGCACCTTGCCTCTCAATCGTCGCTTGCGTACATTTAGTACGCGGCGCTCCTCTTTCGGGGCAATCTGTCGCACTTGGGAAACCAGGACGGTCGTAAGTGACAAAATGGGAATCAGGAATCGCCTATTTCTCATTTGCTAGAAAGGAATCGCGATGAGCGATCTGGAGAATAAGAAGAATCCTGTGGTCATTACCATCGCGCGCGACTTTGGCGCCGAGGGCCACGAGATTGGCCGCATGCTTGCCGACGAGTTGGGGATTCCGCTGTACGATAACGAGCTGCTGGTACGTGCGTCGCTGCGCGCGGGCGAGTCGCTCGATAAGATGGCCGCCTATGATGAGCGTCTGGCCGTGGAGAACATGGCGTTTCTGCCCGACCGCTACGATGCGCGTTCGTACTCGGATAAGTTGTTCCAAAAGATGAGCCAGGTGATTTTGGATCTGGGCGAGACCGAGAGCTGCATTATCGAAGGCCGTCTGTCCGATTACCTGCTGCGCAACAACCTCAACCACATTGCCGTGTTGGTGACCGCACCCTTTGAGGACCGCGTCGAGATTGTGCGCAAGAAGCGTGGCCTTAACAAAAAGAAGGGCGCCAAGCTGGTCAAACAGCAGCAGAAGGCGCGCGAGGCGTTCTATAAGCGCTATAGCGCCGGCAAGTGGAAGATGACGAGCGGTAAAGACATCGTCGTCAACCGCGCCAAGCTGGGCCGCGAAGGCTGCAAGGACGTCATCGCCGCGGCCTACCGCTACAAGGTGGCGCAGCTCGAAGGCTAGCTGACCAAAACCACCACAAAGGGGACAGGCACCTTTGCTGTGGTTTGGGCGGCCGGTATAGAAAAAGTCCCCGCCGGGCGTGAGCTCGACGGGGGCTTTGCCGTTTGGTAGCTAGCGCTGTAGGTGATTACTCGCCCAGCAGGCTCTTGGTGATGGAAGCGGCGGCCTTCTTGCCGGCGCCCATCGCCAGAATGACCGTAGCGGCACCGGTGACGATGTCGCCGCCAGCCCAGATGCGGGGATCGGTGGTCTGGCCGGTCTCCTCGTCGGCGACGATGTAGCCCCACTTGTTGAGCTCCATCTTGCCGCCGATCTTCTTTGCGAAGGGGTTGGCGTTGGTGCCGATAGCCGAGATCGCGACGTCGCAGGGGATCTCCTCGATGGCGCCCTCGATGGGCACCGGGCGACGGCGGCCGGACTCGTCGGGCTCGCCGAGCTCCATCTTCTGGACCTTGACGGCGCACACGGAGCCGTCCTCGCCAGCGACAAACTCGAGCGGGGAGACGAGCGGCAGAACCTCGACGCCCTCGGCCTTGGCATGGTGCAGCTCAGCGCGACGGCAGGGCATTTCATCCTCGGTACGACGGTAGGCGATGATGGCGTGCTCGGCGCCCAGGCGCTTGGCGGTACGGACGGCGTCCATAGCCACGTTGCCGCCACCAAAGACGACGACGTTCTTGCCGTGCTTGGTGGGGGTGTCGTACTCGGGGAACTTGTTGGCCTTCATCAGGTTCACGCGGGTGAGGTACTCGTTGGCGAAGAAGACGTTGGGCAGGTTCTCGCCGGGGACGTTGAGGAACTTGGGCAGGCCGGCGCCGGTCGCCACGTAGATGGCGTCGAAGCCCTGCTCGAACAGCTCCTCGGCCGTGGCCATGTTGCCCACGACGGAGTTGTACTCAAACTTGACGCCCATGTCCTCCAGGCCGTCAATCTCGCGCTTGACGACTGCCTTGGGCAGACGGAACTCGGGGATGCCATAGACCAGCACGCCGCCGCCGGTGAAGAAGGCCTCGAAGACGGTGACGTCAAAGCCGTTGCGGGCGAGCTCGCCGGCGCAGGTGATGCCGGACGGGCCGGAGCCGACGACGGCGACCTTCTTGCCGTTCTTGGGGGCCATCTTGGGCGTGGAGGCGAGCTCGGGGCGGTCACCCAGGAAGCGCTCGAGCTGGCCGATGGCCACGGGCTCGGACTTCTTACCACGGATGCACTTGCCCTCGCACTGGTTCTCCTGCGGGCAGACGCGGCCGCAGATAGCGGGAAGCATGGAGTCCTCGCGGATGGTATCGAGAGCGCCGCCGAAGTCCTTCGCGCGGATCTGCTCGATAAAGCGGGGGATGTTGATGTTGACGGGGCAGCCCTCAACACAGAACGGCTTCTTGCAGTTGAGGCAGCGCTCGGCCTCGGCCAGCGCCATCTCCTCGGTGAAGCCCTTGTCGACGGGGCGGAAGTCGCAGGCACGCTCGGCAGCCGGCTCCTCGTTATCGGGGGTACGGGGCGACTTCATATCGGCAACGAAACGACCGTTAACTAGTGGCATGCGCAGCTCTTTTCCTCATAGGCCTTGAGGGACTCGCCCTCTTCGGAACGGTAAGCGGCCTGGCGGGCACGAAGGTCATCCCAGTCGACCAGGGTGGCATCGAAGTCGGGGCCGTCGACGCAAGCGAACTTGGTCACGCCGCCCACCTCGACGCGGCAGCAGCCGCACATACCGGTGCCGTCAACCATGATGGGGTTGAGCGACGCGGTGATGGGGGTGTCGTACTTCTGGGCGGTGAGGGTCGAGAACTTCATCATCGGAACGGGGCCAACGCAGAAGACCTGGCTCACGGCCTTGTCCTGCAGCAGGCGCTCCAGCGGAGCGGTGACAACGCCCTGCTCGCCGTAGGAGCCGTCGTCAGTGGTGATGTGGATGTGGTCCTCGTCGAGGAGCTCGCGGAACTGGTCCTCCATGAGCAGGAGGTCCTTGGTGCGGGCGCCCATGATGGCGTGAACCTCGTGACCGGTCTCGACCAGGTGCTTGGCGACCGGGAAGGCAATTGCCAGGCCGACGCCGCCGCCAATGACGGCGCAGGGGCCCTCGGCCATCTCGGTGGGAACGCCCAGCGGGCCCACGACGTCGCGCAGCGACTCGCCGGCCTCGTAGGTGGAAAGCATCTCGGTGGTCTTGCCGATCACCATGAAGATGAACTCGACCCAGCCCTCGTCACCGTTCCAGCCAGCTAGGGTAAACGGGACGCGCTCGCCCGTCTCGTTGGCGCGAACCATGAGGAACTGTCCAGCGTGCGCATGCTTGGCGATTGCGGGCGCCTCGATGCGGAACTTGAACACCTTCTCCGAGAACTGCGTCTTCTCCAGGATCTTATACATAGAACCCCTCTCTTGTTAGGGCCGCCGAACCGTGCCTCCACGGAAATGGACGGTAGCCCGAATAAAACCGTACGTGCACAGGCGTTGTGCAGACATACGGTGCAAATTATACCCTCATGGACATGTCACTTACGTGTGTCTTCGGCGGTTGGGAGCAGGGTTTATCCACTTCCTTGATTCTCATTTTCATTGCAACAGCCTCAGGACTCAGCGCAACGCGTTGCGC
>ERZ1027283.449-NODE-449-length-18770-cov-6.146994_pt1 | contig 18770 bp, 12 predicted proteins | sample MGYA00519254_ERZ1027283 | MGnify/ENA primary metagenome ERZ1027283 (study PRJEB26926, sample SAMN06165184) | human gut metagenome | biome: ENVO:00009003; feature: ENVO:2100002; material: ENVO:00002003 | host: Homo sapiens | place: USA | collected 2012 ...
GAGATCTAGTACGGTCTCGTGGGCTCGGAGATGTGTATAAGAGACAGGTATTTATGGCCGTTCCATCATTCTGCCAGAATGTGAATTATGGTTGCCAATATGGGAGTCCAACTTAAATATATTGGAAAGGATGCAACCATGATGTCATTACTATAATTAATAATTCAATCCTTGATTCTGATATGAAAGAGCCTCTGAAAACTGCATTCCCTGTAGCGTTTACTGGCTCATAATTATAGAATATCTAAACACTTAAAAAAAATAATATTATGAATAGACTTAAAACTTTATTAGTATTGTTCTTCCTTCCGATGTGTTTTGCGTTAGGTCAAGAGCAGGAGAAAGAGGAACAGAAGGAGCTGTTGGATTGTAATGTTTTCATTGAAGCAGGCATAGGCTATATGCCTCGCCAAAACAAAGTGACAACTTACACACCAACCATCAAGGTGGGATATGAGTTTGTGAAACGATTGTCCGTGTTTTACGTGTTTGACGGTGCGCTTTCCCTAAGCAAGCATGACGGGCACCAGTATGACTGGGCTAAAGGCATGGGCGGAGGCCTTTCTTACAGGATTTTCCATTTGGGCAAGCGTGACCCTGTGACCGAAGCCGAGAGATGCGCTTTTGACATAAGGGCGTATGTTACATCAACCTACGGCAATTCATCACCCAAATATACGGCCTACAACCTGATGCTTGTGAATTATGACTACCGTGGAAAGGATTGGGCAGGGTCAAGCGTATATCTTGGCTTGGGTTACCGATACATGGACAGCCATACCAGTGGATTTAAGAATACGCACAATTTCTGTCTGGAACTTGGCTTCCGTTTTTAAACATCTGCTGTCGCTGAACAAAAATTCATATCAGTACGCAGAATTTGTTTATATTTAATACGTTATTTGAATAATGTATACTTTTCATAAATAAAATTATGAACCGTGGCGACCGTGAGGCCGTCACGTTTTTTTGCACAAGCTCTCACTTTTGCAGGTTGCAGTCACAATCAGCATAATTTACATGCATCAAATTAAAGCCTTTTTGTTATAGCAATATTTGTGGTTTCATGAATAATGCTTAAATTTGCAATAATGAAAATTCTCACTTTTATTATTGCATTTTGGATAGTCCTTACCCTTTCGTCCTGTAACCATAAGTCATATCCCAGTGAACTTGTGATGGTTGATAGTATATCCGAGCACGACACCAGACAAGCCCAGGCAATACTTGACTCATTAAAACCTCTGATGAATAATGCAGATGAGCCAACACGTAATTATTATGCCCTGATGTGCATTAAGGTTACCGACAAGGCTCACAAACAATTACCGGCAGACGGCACCATTTTTAATTTAGTAAGTTACTATGAGGAACGGCAGGACAAACGTATGCTGCCTGTAGCATATTATTATGCCGGGCGCACGTTATTTGTAAAGAACAACGCCCCTGCTGCGTTGGGTTACTATCAAAAAGCGTTAGACTTAATAGATGGCAAAGATGATTTTTTGAGGTTGAGAAAGGCTGTTTACAGCCAGATGGGGTATGTTTTTTTCTATCAGAATCTGTTTGAAAAAAGTCTGAATATGTCAAGAAAAGCCCTTTCTTGCAATGTGAAACTTGGTGACAAACGTGGTCAGATATACAATCTTGAAGACATTGGAGGGTATTTTAGTGACTTGGAAATGAATGACAGTTCCGAGATTTATTACAAGCGGGCATTGAATCTGGCGGTGTCGGAAAAATCAGAGGAACTGATTTATAACGTGTGTACCCAACTTGCGTTCTTTTATGTAAATAAAATCAAGGATTATGCCAATGCCAAGAAGTTTTATGATATGGCTTTGAGATGCAACGGCAATGTAAAAGACAGGAAATTGCTGGCGATTTCGGCTAAGATTTATGACGGCATTGGAATGCAAGACTCCGCGTATCAAGAAAATTTACGTTTATGGAAATTTGACAATCTGTATTCAAGAAAAGCCGCGTGCCGAGACATCGCCAAATATAAAATAAAGAAAGGCAAAGGCGAAGAAGCACTTGATTTCTTGCTCAAATATGAAGATTGCCTTGACTCAATTAATGCCATTACGGCTACGGAAACAGTGACTCAGATGGACGCGATGTTTAATTACAGTGCGAAAGAAAAAGAAGTAGCTGAACTGAAAGTTGAGAAAGCCAACTATCAGAGGATGATGATTGTAGCGGTCGCAATCATCGTATTTGTTTTTCTCCTCCTTATAGTCGTATTGCTTTTAATGCGGACAAAAACGTTGAGCGTTACCGTGAACACTGAGAAGCGGAGAAAATTGAATCTGATAAATCAGCTGATAGAAACAAAAGAAGAAAAGCGCAAACAGATACTTGACGAGCTTCATAATACGGACATATACAAAACCATTAATGAAAGGCTGAAAGACAGGGATGTGAGAAACAAGAGACTGTCTGATGACGAGTGGCGTGAAATAGAAGCTGAAATCTGCTCACGCATAAGAAACTTTAAACAGCTGATAAATGAAAATTGCAGGGTTAGCGAGCATGAATATAGGGTTTGCATGCTGATAAAACTCGGAATACCGCTCTCGTGCATAGCAGAAATAACAAATAAGAGCCGCAGTGCAATATCTCTGACACGACGTCGGTTATATGAAAGGGCGTTTGGTAAAGAGAAAAATGCAGCAGAGTGTTGGGATAAGTTTATCCTCTCATTATAAGTGAGTTACGCCTACTTGTAAACTGTTTACAAGTAGGCTTCTTTATTTGTAAACTCTCTTGTAAATCATTTTTCTGTATACCTTCTGTTTTTTGTTTATATATTTGGACAGTAAACAAAAATCAAACAATATGAAGAAACTGATCTTAGTGGTAACTTTAATCGCTATATTATGTAACGTATGCGTTGCAAACGATGAAAATGTAATTTTGTATAATGACGATAAGGAAGTACGAAACAATAACGAAAATGACGAGATTCCTGTCGTTAATTACAAAGACAATGAAGTGACAATTACCTCTATGTGCATAGTAGAAAACGCATTGGTAGTAATACGTGACGAAGGCGGTACTGTATAACAAAAAACATCGAAGCACGCGAAGCAGGAGAACCTATACCGTGTGTTTATAATGGTATGGTATATTCTTTAAGTAGGTTTGTAGCAGAAGAAGCGCAGCGAAGGAATATAATTTTGTAATTCGTCGATATTAAATTTATGTCGTTACTTCTTTTGCTGATTCTGTTCTCATTTGCTGCGATATATTTTCCATAATGATGATTGATTAAATATGAAATATCTTATTTTTCTTTTATTACCTTGCTTTAATGCACTGTTTGTCGTAGGCGCGGCAGCACAGACGGAGATAGCCGACAGCCTGATAGCCAGGGCTGACACGCTGAACGGCGTGGTTGTTACCGCAAAGGAGATAGTGCGCTATGACGACCACCTGCTGCTCTACCCCAACAAGAACCAGCGCCAGCACGCCGCCAACGGCTTCGACGTGGTGAAGAACATGATGCTGCCGGGCGTTACGGTCGACCGCGACAACGGAAGCATATCGGCAATGGGAGCAACGGCTGCGCTGTACGTGAACGGACTGCCCGCCGACGTGAACGACATAAAGATGCTGCGCCCGAAGGACATAATACGTATAGAATACTTCGACGCTCCGAGGGGAAAGTACTCCGGCTACCAGCTTGTGGTGAACTTCATTGCCAAGAAGTACAAGTATGGAGGATACGTTATGATGAACGGGTCGCAGACCATTGGCTACAACAGCGGCAACTATAACGCATCGGCCACGCTCAACCACAATAAAATGACTTACTCTGCGTTCGTAGGCGGAGGATTTTCGGGGCCTGTAAATTCGGAATCATCCACTACGGCATACTACAACCTGCCTTCGGGTCAGATTCAGCGTTCAAGCGAAATCGAGGCTAAATCGAAAAGCAACAGTCTGTACGGCCAGATGCGCCTGCGTTACCAGAACAAGCAGACCAGCCTAACGTCATACTTCGGCCTGGCACGCAGTGGTTCGCCCGGCAACGAATCGTGGGGAAAAATATATGAGGGTGACGACATAAAGGAGAGTTACAACTTCAGCAAGTCCAGCGGACTGTCGCCGTGGGTCAGCTTCAACGGCGAACATTCGTGGCACAACAGCAACCGCCTGACGTTCAGCCTATCGGGTTCTTACTCACACAACAAATACGACCGCAGCTATACGGAGAGCGGATTCAGCACACTGACAAACTCAAAGGAAGACGCCGTAGGCCTGAACGGCAACATAAACTACGCTTATTTCAAGAATAAATGGTCACTGTCTGTTTTTACTGCATTCATGGGTAATATGTACAACTCTGAATATTCAGGCACATACGACACCCAACAGCACATGTGGCAGCACGACGTTGTATCGCTCTTATGGCTAAGCTATTATTTCAACAAACGGCTAAGCATCAGCGGCGCAGGCGGTTTCCACTGGCAGTACACCGACCTGCGTGGAGCAAAGTTGTTCTCCGAGTTCTTTCCGCGTGCCAAGCTTAACATGCAATACCGTACAAGGCGCGGCATGCTGATGTGGCAGTCATTCCTTGGCAGTGCCACTTATTCGCCCAACGTAATCAACGACACGAGGATAGACGTAAATCCGTACATGGTGAAAATAGGTACGCCAGACCTGAAAAGGGCTTACAGTTTCGGATCGACAATATATTACAGCGGCCAGCTCGACAAGCTGAAGCTGATGCTGTCGACCAGCTACAGTTACAACCACAATCTCCTTATAAACGACTATTACCTTGACAACGACAACAAGATAGTGCAGAGTTACGCCTGGGGCGGACGTATTCATTTAGGCATGGCGTATGCCGCAGCCACATATTCGTTTACAGATAAATTCGAGGTGACCGGCAGTGTGAGCTACCTGCATACAAGCGTCAAATCAAACATCAGCAAACATAATAACTGCATAACAGGCTCAGCCGGACTGAAATGGTATATAAAAGACTTCTCACTGTCGCCTTACATCAGTTTCTACTCGAAGAGTATGGACTACATGGCATTGTCTTACAGCAGTTACCCGACATCTTACGGTCTTCAGGCAACATACAGCCGCAAAAACCTTTACGTGGCTTTGAACTGTCTGATACCTTTCAATAAGCTGAAATTCAAAAACAATCTGGCAACGCCTTTGTATGGATATAATGAGACATCATACAACCGCAGCAATAGCCAATACCTGACGATAACCATAAGCTACTCGTTTGATTTCGGCCGCCGTGTCGAGCGTGTGGAAAGGAAGAAGGGCTGTTCAAGCAGTTCACTGATGACACTTTAATGCTTTTATAGTTTGTTGACGGACTAAATGTGTATTTTAAAAATTTCTAAGTTTTTTAGTTGATTGTAAAATAATTAATAATGTAATAAATTAAAAAAGTAGAAATAAACCAACATACTCAAATATAAAAACGATGGGCAAGTTCAAGGTTTACCATCAGCACGACGCCATGCAGTGCGGGCAGACATGCCTGCGCATGGTGTGCGCCCATTACGGTAAGGAATACAGCTCTGAATACCTTTCGGAGCTGTGTTTCGCCACCAACGAAGGCGTGTCGCTGCTAGGCATAAGCGACGCCGCCGAAAGGCTGGGCATGCAGACAGTATGTGGCAAGCTGACAATGGACGCCCTGCGCATAGCGCCCTTACCTTGCATACTGCACTGGAACCAGAACCACTTCGTGGTGCTTTACCGGGTAAGCAGGAACGGCCGTAAGTATTACATAGCCGACCCGGGCAAGGGGCTGGTGACATATACGCGCGACGAGATGGCCGACCACTGGGTAAGCACCAACTCGGGAGGCAGGGATAGAGGAGTGGCCATGCTGCTGTCGCCGACCCCGGCTTTTGCCGACGGCTGTCACGACACGGGGGCGCGTAAGAAAGACAGCCGATCGCTGCGCTTCCTGTTCGGCTATATAAAGATGTACAGACGCGATTTCGGACAGATAGCCATAGGATTGTTGCTGGGCTGTGTGTTGCAGCTCATACTGCCGTTCCTTACGCAGGCCGTTGTCGACGTAGGCATACGCGACCGTAACATCAGCTTCGTATGGCTGCTGCTGATAGGACAGCTGGCGCTGACGCTAAGCCGCACGGCCCTGAGCTTCGTCAGGGGCTGGCTGCTGCTGCATATCAGCATGCGTGTCAACATATCGCTGATAAGCGACTTCTTCATAAAGCTGCTGCGCCTGCCAATGTCGTTTTTCGAGACGAGGCTGATGGGCGACATACTGCAGAGGATGGGCGACCACTCGCGTGTCAACAACTTCCTGACGGGACAGACGCTCGGCGTGATGTTCTCGGCGATGAGCCTCGTGGTGTTCAGCATAGTACTGCTTACCTACAACGGTCTGATATTCATGGTTTTCGTAGCGGGCAGCGTGCTTTACGTTGTGTGGATGACGCTGTTCCTGAGGCGGCGCAAGGTGTTAGACTATGCCATGTTCGAACAGCAGGCGATAAACAGCAACAAGACCTACGAGCTGGTAACGTCGATGCAGGAGATAAAGCTGCAGGACTGCCGGCAGAGGCGCCGTTGGGAGTGGGAAGACGTGCAGGTGGACCTGTTCGAGGTGCAGATGAAAGGGCTGAAGCTGCAGCAGACCGAGCTGGCTGGCAGCATACTGATAAACGAGCTGATGAACATCGTTGTTACGGCAATGTCGGCGGCGGCCGTGATAAACGGGGACATGACGCTCGGCATGATGCTTGCGGTACAGTACATCATAGGCCAGCTTAACGGCCCTGTTGACAACCTGATGGGATTCTGCTATTCGCTGCAGGACGTGAAAATAAGCCTTGAACGCATTAACGAGGTACACAACGCCGACGACGAGAACAGCAACGGGCATACGGCCTTCCCGGCAGACGGGCCGCACGAGATAAGGTTGGAGAACGTGGTGTTCAGTTATGACAGGCACGCGCGTGAAAAGACCATAGACGGCGTGACGATAGACATCCCTGCCGGCAAGGTGACGGCCATCGTGGGAGCATCGGGCAGCGGCAAGACGACGCTGATAAAACTCATGCTGGGCTATTACCCGGTAGAGTCGGGACGGCTGACGGTGAACGGGCGTGACATCAACGAGGTGAACCTGGACTGGTGGCGCAGGCAGTGCGGCGTGGTGATGCAGGACGGGACGATATTCTCGGAGTCGATAGCACGCAACATCGCTGTTGCCGACGGCGACATAGACGTAGGGCGGATGGCCGATGCCGCCGGGATAGCCTGCATAAAGGACTACGTGATGCGCCTGCCTTTGAAATTCGACACAAAAATAGGCAACGACGGCAAGGGACTGAGCCAGGGGCAGCGGCAGCGCATACTGATAGCCCGCGCGGTTTACAAGAATCCTGATTTCATATTCCTCGACGAGGCGACCAATTCGCTTGACGCCAACAACGAGCGCAGGATAGTGGAGAACCTTGACAAGTTCTACCACGGCCGTACGGTCGTGATAGTGGCGCACAGGCTCAGCACTGTAAGGCACGCCGACCAGATAATAGTGCTGGACAAGGGGCGCGTGGCCGAAACAGGCACACACGAGAGCCTTACGGTAAGGAAAGGCAAGTATTACCGTTTAGTAAAAAATCAGTTGGAATTAGGCAACTGAACCGGCGGAACGCCTGCAGGGCAGGCCTCTGCGTGGTGAAAAAACAATCTAAATAATGTTCTTATGGAAGAAGAAAGTACGATAAGATTGAGAAGCGAGAAGGCGCGGCACGTAATAGGACGCATGCCCAAACGGCTTGTATGGACGGGCCGGGCGGTGCTTGTGGCGGTAATTATTGTAATAGCAGCCTGCGCATGGCTGATTAACGACAACGGCACGCCTCTTATAAGCCTGTTGTTTGCGTACATATAATATGCCGGTAAACGATGGGGCGACGTGTATTTAATTAGGAATCTGAAATAGGTTAATTATATAATGCATGCTTTTCATGAATAGGATTATGGGCCGTGGCGACCGTGAGGCCGTCACGGTTTTTTGTCTATTCGAATCGCCTGATTGGGGTTAATGGGAAATGTTTTTTATGTATGTGGAGCCTTAAGGCGTAGCATGGGGGATTATCAATTACAGGAGGGATTGGCGTCCACTGGGACACCAACGATGTAAGGAAAAACGAAAAGGCGTGGACGTTTGACGCTCCAGGAAGGGCGGCGCCCGCCGCGGTTACATACTTTTATAAGAAAAACGGCGAAATTTGGAGGTTTTAGTTAAAGTGTTGACAGATAACGAGTTAAGGTTTCCGGGATGGGATTCTGTGCGTGAATGGAATGCAAAATGTGGCGTTTTGTGCTGCAAAAGGCATGCTTTTGGCACGCAAAAGGCATGGTTTCAGCCATTAAAACAGTTGATTTTGGCACTGAAAACAAGCAGTTTTGTATTGGTTTCAGGGCATGAATGCAAACTTGTGTTAACAGAACGGTATTGCAGGCCGTCGGCGTTTAACATACGTTAGATGTTGATTTTCTATTTTGAAGAAATCTTTTGTCAAGAAATTTTACCCGCACAATGTATCCCTGCCATAAAAGTAAATCATAATTTACGTTGTATCCAGAAATATGAAAATAGTTGAAGAAAAACAGAGTTGGAAAAATGAAAAAATGAAAAGTGAAAAGTAGAACAAAAAGAAAGCAGGTTACCTTCGGATGCGGAAGGTGACCTGCCTATAAATAAGTAACAAATGTTTCTGGATGTATGCAAGAGCTGTTGCCCCAAGGTGTGCATTTACCTATTTGAGCAGCTGCGGCAGGAACGACGACACAATAAGTATCAGCAGGCCCACCACTAGCACGGTTATGGTTTTACTTGAGCAACCCTTCCATTCTTTAAGGATAATGCCCCACACGTTGCTGAACGTTACATTAAGAGCCATCAATATGCACCAAGAGAACGTGAGCAGCACGGCAGAGTCAGTAAGGAAGCCCTTGCCAAGGCTCAGCCCAAAGAACTGGCTGTACCAAAGGAGACCGGCCAGGGCGCAGAACACAATGTTGTTAAGATAAAGGCTTGTCTGCCTGTAGTCGCCCCAGGTATGGTTCTTGCCGTTCTGGTAGAAGCAATAAACGGCGTTGGTCAGAAAGCCGCCGAGCGTAACGAGGAAAGTTGCGGGCAAAGTGCGGAACATCGGGTCAGTAGCATCACCGAAGTTGAGATTCTCGCCGAAACCAAGGCCTATGCTGAAACATGCACTCATGAATCCGGCAAGCAAGGCCACGATTATGCCTTTCGTGAAGTTGAAGTCCTTGACGGCCTTCTTCTTCTCTTCCTCGCTGAGCGACTGCGACTTCATGTTGCCGGCTACGCCGATAACGCCGATGCCAAGCAGCGTAACCACCACGCCGACGATGACAGGCATGGTAAGGTCTTGCGTATTGCCTGTGAATATTGGCGTAAGTATTGTACCGAGTCCGGCGCACGTTCCGAGCGATATGCTCTGGCCGAGGGCCACGCCAAGGTAACGCATCGACAAGCCGAACGTAAGTCCGCCTATGCCCCATAGTATTCCGAAGAATATTGTCCACATGGCAGCAACGGGATCAGCCGCATACACTTCCATAAGGCTGTGTCCGGCAGGTACTGCAAGCAGGGCGCCGAGCAAGGGGAAAGCTATCCAGGCGAAAACACCCTGCACGAGCCAATACGACTCCCAGCTCCACTCCTTTATCTTATTGATTGGCACATAGCAGCTAGACTGGCAGAATGCGCCAATGGCAATGATTATCAGTCCTATTAATATTTCCATGATTTAAACCGTACAAAAAAATTAACGCCAGGACATGCAGACCGAATCAGCCCTTGCAATGTCCTGACGTTATACTTACAACATTCTATCGTTTTGAAGTCACGTCCTTTTCATACTGCTCAACGTCGGCAATGAAGTCATGGCCTACGGGCACGTTGTTGCGGAGGCAGAACTCGTCGTAAACAGCGTTCCACGGCAGCGCCTTCTCCTCCTCGAGCAGAGCCAGACGCTCGAAGCCCTTACCTTCAGCCTCATACTTGCGCAGAATGTCGATGGGCTCGAGCAGTGCGCGCAGCATGCACTTCTGTGCGGCACGGCTGCCGACAACGTATGCACCGATGCGGTTGATTGAAGCGTCGAAATAGTCGAGACCATAGTGTACACGGTCGAGGGCGCCGGCACGTACAATCTCCTGGAACAGGTCGAGCGTCGGGTCGTCCATGATGGTAACGTGGTCAGAATCCCAACGGATAGGACGGCTTACGTGCAGCATCAGTTCAGGCACGTACAGCAACATGGCCGAAACCTTGTCGGCAACGCTCTCTGTCGGGTGGAAGTGGCCTGTGTCGAGGGTTATCATCTTGTTGTTCTGTGCTGCGTATGCAGTATAGAAGTCGTTTGAGCCAACCGTATAACTTTCAAGACCGATGCCGAACACCTTGCTCTCTATGCAGTCTTTCATGTTGTCGTACTTCGTGGCGAATATCTCGTCGAGCGAAGCCTTCAGCAGCTCGCGGTATTTCAGCTTGCAGACAGTCATGTCCTTGCTTCCGTCGTGCACCCACAGGTTCATTATACAGGGATCGCCCTGCGCCTTGCCCATGGCTTCAGATATCTCGCGGCAACGCTTAGTATGCTCGATCCAGAACTTGCGTATGCCCTCGTCGGGGTTGGCAAGCGACAGGTTGCCGCTCTTGGGGTGTGAGAACGATGTTGAGTTGAAGTCGAGCTTCATGTTGTTCTCTTTAGCCCAGTCTATCCAGCTCTGGAAATATTCAGGCGTAACCTCGTCACGGTCAACGGCCTTACCCCTGAAGTCGCCGTAAATCTCGTGCAGATTGAGACGGTGCGTTCCGGGTATGAGGCTCTTAGCCTTGACAATGTCCATGCGCACCTCGTCAATGTTGCGTGCCCGTCCGGGATAGTTGCCCGTAGTGGCTATGCCGCCGCTCAGTTCGCCTGATATATTCTCAAATCCTATCACGTCGTCAGTCTGCCAGCAGTGCAGGCTGAGATGGAAGTCTTGCATCTGTGCGATCACCTTTTCAGTATCTACACCTATTTCCGAATAACGTTCTTTGGCTATCTCGTAAGCCTTTCTTACTAATTCTTCTTTCATACTAATATTTATGTTTATGGCGGCACAAGGCTTCAATTCCGGATTTGGCGTACACCACACGCATCTACCTTATCGATAAGCCAGAATACCGTCTATGTTTATATTTTACCTTGTTAAACTCTCGAATTTAGCGTATGCCTTGTCCCACATTTCCTTGTCCTGCGGGTCAAAGCGTTTCATTGTTATGCTGTCGGCAATTATGCGGCGCATGTCGAAGATGCCGCCAACCGCTCCGGCGGCTTTGGCCTGAAGCATTATATTGCCCAAGGCAGTGCATTCCTGCGGACCGGCCAACACGGTCAGTCCCGTAGCGTTGGCTGTAAACTGGTTGAGGTAAGCGTTGAGCGAGCCGCCTCCGATTATGTGCAGCGTGTCAATAGGGAACGAAGCCATCTCCTTCAGATAGCCTGCCACCTGCCTGTATCTCAGGGCAAGGCTCTCGAAGATGCAGCGGCATGTCTCGGCATAGCCTTCGGGCACATGCTGTCCGGTCTTTGCGCAATAGTCCTTTATGGCCTGCTGCATGTTGGCCGGATTGGCAAACGTCTCGTCGTCGGGGTTGATGATGCTCTGGAAAGGCTCCACCTTCATGGCCTCGCCAAGCAGCGTGCCGTAGTCGGCAGGCGCGTCGTCGCCCCATTCCTTGCGGCAGCGCTCCAGCAACCACATTCCGCAGATGTTTTTCAGGAAACGCGTCGTGCCCTCTACACCACCCTCGTTGGTGAAGTTACGCTCATAGCTAAGTTCGTTGATTATAGGCTCCTTGGTCTCAATGCCCATAAGGCTCCACGTGCCGCTGCTAAGATATGCAAAATGCTCGTCCTTTGCGGGCACGGCAGCTACGGCGCTTGCCGTGTCGTGGCCGGCAACGGCAATCACGGGCACCGCTCCCAGCCCGGTCATCTTCTGCACTTCTTCCGTCAGCACGCCAATCTTGTGTCCGGGCATGACCATCTCGCCGAACATGCCGCGGTCAAGGCCGAGGCTGTCGAGCAGACGGGTGTCGAGGTCTTTAGTTACCGGATTGAGCAACTGGCTCGTCGACGCGATGGTATATTCGCAAACGGCATTGCCGGTAAGCATCCAGCTCAACGCATCAGGCAGGAAGAGTATCTTACGCGCGTTCTTCAGTGCAGAGTTGCCGTCGCGTTTCATTGCATACAGCTGGAACAGCGAGTTGAAGTTCATAAACTGTATGCCTGTGGCCTGATACACCTCTTCCTTAGAGACGGCATTGGCGAAATACTCATCCATTGCACCGAACGTGTACGGGTCGCGGTAGGCCACGGGATTGCGCAACAAGGCGCCGTCCTCGCCCACGAACACGAAGTCAACGCCCCAGGTGTCAATACCGATGCTTTCTATTTCAAGTCCGCGGCGCGCCACGAGCTTAAGCCCCTTTATTATCTCGAAGTACAGGGCGTAGATGTCCCAGTAGAAGTGTCCGCCGGTTTCGATCAGGTTGTTGGGGAACCTCGTAAGTTCTTCAAGCTTGACCTTTCCGTCTTTTATGAATCCGGCTATCGTCCTGCCGCTTGTCGCTCCAAGGTCGACAGCGAAAAAACATTGTGATTTGTCCATGTAGTTTATGTTTTTACGTATTAAATTGCAATGGTACAAAGATATTTATTTTTTCGCGAAAACATGTAATATTATTTGATTTTTAAACAAAAAGAATTGAGAACAAACAATATTGCCGGCCAATAACGGCCCCGTTTGCCCGATATAAGCATTTTTTCACTTTTGCCGCAACCGAAAACGGAAATTAATCACTAATTTTGCAAACTGGATATTACACTAATCTTAACAAACAAACTAATGTCAACATTAACACTTATTATCGTGACGGTATTCATAATAGGATACCTGTGCATCGCCTTGGAAACATTTACAAAAGTAAACAAGGCTGCTGTTGCCCTGCTCATGTTTGTGGCATGCTGGACTCTCTACATGTTCGACCCGGCCAACTTCGAAGGGATATCCCCCGAAGGCATAGCCGCTGCTGCCAGCTCTGCCATTGAAGGCCATCTCGGCAGTACTGCCACCACCCTGTTCTTCCTGATGGGAGCAATGACCATAGTCGAGGTGGTAGACCAGAACGGCGGTTTCAACTTCGTGCGCGACATGATGAAGACAAAGAGCAAGAAAGCATTGCTGTGGCGCATCACAATCCTGACCTTCTTCCTTTCGGCCATTCTTGACAACATGACTACATCAATAGTCATGGTCATGATTCTAAGCAAGCTCATCAAAAGCCGCAAAGACCGCCTTATCTACGCATCGCTAATCATAATTGCAGCCAACTCGGGAGGCGCCTTCTCTCCGATTGGCGACGTCACTACCATAATGATTTGGAACAAGGGACTCATCACGGCTGCCGGAGTAATCAAGGAGCTCTTCATCCCTTCCATCATCTCGATTGCCATTCCGGCATACATACTGTCGTTCAAGCTGAAGGGCGAAATATCCGGCGGCACAGCTGTCACAACAGCTTCCGTGTCTAACGACTTAACTGATAGCCAGCGCAAGGCGGTGTTCTGGATTGGCGTGGGCGGACTCATCTTCGTGCCTATCTTCAAGTCAATCACCCACCTGCCTCCGTTCGTAGGCATATTGCTCGTGCTGGGTGTGCTATGGACGTCGACCGAGATATTCTACCGCGACCTGCCCGAACACAGCGATAAAGGCGGAACCCAAAAGCGAATAACCAACATCCTTTCGCGCATCGACATGGGTACCATACTCTTCTTCCTCGGCATCCTCATGGCTGTTGCGTGCCTCCAGGAAATCGGCGTGCTGGCTGCCCTCGGCGAAGGCCTTAACACAACATTCAACGGCAACCATTACATAGTTACCGGACTTATCGGCGTATTGTCGAGCATTGTCGACAACGTGCCGCTCGTTGCCGGTTGCATGGGCATGTACCCGATAGCCGAAGCCGGAGCCATGGCGCAAGACGGCATATTCTGGCAGCTCCTGGCTTACTGTGCCGGCGTGGGCGGTTCGATGCTCATCATCGGCTCTGCCGCCGGAGTTGTAGTCATGGGACTCGAGAAAATAACTTTCGGCTGGTACATGAAGAACATTACCTGGATTGCCTTCATCGGATACATTGCCGGAATCTTGGCATACTGGGTTGAAAAGTCGGTAATAGGACTATAAAATAAGTGAAGAGTGAAGAGTGAAGAACGAAGAGTGAAGAATCCAAATGCCTTTGATAAACGAAAAGAGAACAGTGAACAGTGAAAAATCCGAATGCCTTTGATAAACGAAAAGAGAACAGTGAATAATCCGAATGCCGTGGCAGACAAAGAAAGAAAAACGGATAACTGCTTATTCTATTGGATTCTGCACTCTTCATTTTACCTCTTCACTTAAAACGCTTTTCCAATAAAAAACGAAGAACCCAAAAGAGCGGCCTGAACCTGGCCCACTTTTGGGTTCTTCGTTTTCTTTATTTTTCAAGTTTCAATCCAACTTTACAATTGGATTCTTCACTTATCCCTCTTTTGTCTTTTCACTTGCCTCGGCATTCGGATTATTCACTGTTCACTGTTCTCTTTTCACTTTCGTAAGACGTTCTTCACTCTTCACTTTTCATTTAAAGCACCTCATCCTTGCCCTGTACTCGCTGGGTTTGCATCCTATCTTTGCCTTGAACTTGCTTGAGAAGTAGTCTGGCGAGTCGAAATTAAGCCTGTAAGCAATTTCCTTTATGCTCATGTCGGTTGTAGAGAGCAGTTCCTTGGCATGCTGCAGTTTGAGGTCTTGCTGGTAGAAGGCAGGAGACAGACCGGTGTATTCCTTGAACAACTTACGGAAATTGGAGTAGCTCGAGCCAAGCTCGGCGGCTATCTCCTGCACGGTTATCTTCTCTTCCACACCGTCGCGTATGCGCAGGCGTGCCTTGTTTATCATGTCTACGTATCCGCCCTTGCGGCTAAGTTCCATCTTGCGCTCGAGCGAGTACATCAGGCCGAGCAGGTTGTTCACCACACCGGCCAGTATCTGCTGGCAGTGCACGGGCTCCTCCTTAGCCGTGGCTATTGCCAGTTTGTACAGATGCACTATGTCGTTGCTGAAACCAACGTGGTAAACAGGCTTCTCCAACGACAGGAAGTTATACTTCAGGCGGTCGTCCATGTTACGGCCCTTATACCCTATCCAGTAACTTTTCCACGTATCCACATGCAGGGGGTGGTACGTATGCCATTCGCCGGGGAACAAAAGGAATATGTCACCGGCCTTAATGTGTACGTCCTTCACGTGTTCAGACGAGAATACGCCTTCGCCTTCGACAAGGTAAAGCATCTGATACTCGTCAAGGGTACGTCCGCGCTCGACGTCGAAATAATATCCGTCGCCATGTCCCTTGGTAGGATATTCCTCGTCAGGTCCTACCTCGTCATACCCTACCGTATTGACAACCAGCCCCCATTGGGCGTCGCGCTCTGTCGCTACCAAATATTTACTGTCTTGCATGTCTTTTCCTTGGATTATGAGGTTGTAGGTTCAAAATGGAGTATTGCGTTATTCAGCAGGCAAGCCCTGCGCAGTAAGGTTCAAATCTGATACTGCAGATGCTTCATCTCATGGCCGCCCCATGCGTTGTCGCCGACGTACCTGAAGCCCACCCTTTCATATAGCCGTTCGGCCTTGGGGTTGCCCTTGTCTACAAGCAGGCCTACGGCAGGCAGGTTCATCGCCCTTGCCTTGTCTACCGCCGCCTGGAGAAGGCGTGTGGCTATTCCCCGCCCGCGGCAGTCTTCGCGTACGGCTATGCTGTCTATGTAAAGCTCGCCTGCCGAAGTCTCGTCGGCCATGCTGCCGAAGTCGCGCCCCAGACTGTCCCGTGCGGCATTGACAAAAGCCTCGCGCAGCTCGTGCAGGCGTGCCCCGTCATACGATATGCACACGCCGCAAGGCTCGCCGCCATCCTCGTCTACGGCTACAATGGCATTCAGGTAACTGTACTGCGACTTCTCCGACTGTACCAAAGAAGTCATCATACGCTCGAAATCGTCAAGCGTATGGTCAGGCCCCGCAAAATAGCGGCAGCAGTCATAGTTCATGGCCTGCATGATCAGTCTCGCTATCGACCGGGCCTGAGAATCCTTTGCAGGTTGTATTTCCATTGATTGTGATTCTATTAGACTAATCTGTTTTATGACGCAGTTGCCGGTTTCTTGTACTCAATTATTACCGGGTTAACAGCACAAGGCGCACCATAGCGGCATGCCGCCGGCTCTAAGGCCGTCATTTATCCTCCGTGCCTTCGGTGTCTTTCATCGTCACGAGCACTTTATCGATACGTGCCCCGTCCATGTCGACAATCTCGAAGTTGAAGCAGTTCCAGTCAGTGCGTTCACCGGCCTGTGGTATGTGTTTCATCTGCTCAATTATCAGTCCGGCAAGGGTGTTGTAGTCCTGCTGCTCGCTGTCGTAAAGGTCTTCCTTGTCGAAGTAAGACAGGAAGTCGTAGAACGAGCACTGCCCGTCTACAAGCCAGCTTTCCGAGTCCTCGCGTTTCACTATTTCGGGGTCGTTGTTCACCTCGTTTATCGTGCCCACTAACCCCTCAAGTATGTCGCGCAGGGTTATTATGCCCTGGAAACTGCCGAACTCGTCGCAGATGAACGCCTGCGTCAGCCTCTTCTCCTTCATCTGTTCGAGCGCCTTGTACACGCTCATGTTCTCGTAGAAGTATACTGCCGGGTGCATTATCGACTTCAGCTTCAGCGTCTTGTCGTCGAGACGGAACAGCAGGTCCTTCAGCAGCACCACGCCCAGTATGTTGTCTATGCCGCGGTCTATCAGCGGGTAAGCCTCGTACAGGTTGCCGTTGAGCACCTCCTTCAGCTCGTCGTTTGTCATGCTTACGTCAAGCGTCACCACGTCAGAGCGGTGCGTCATTATAGAGTCTACGGTCAGGTCGCCCAGCATGAACACGCGCTCCACGATGTCCTGCTCCACCTCCTGCACTTCGCCGTCTTCCTTACCCTCCTGCACTATCGACTTGATGTCTTCCTCGGTCACCTTCGACTCGGCGTTCTTAACCCCCAGCAGGTCTACCACGGCCTCCGTGCTCTTTGACAGTACCCACACGAACGGTCCTGCTATGACCGACAACACGTACATCGGGCGGGCTATAATCTCAGACACGCGCTCGGCAACGCTCATGCCTATGCGCTTGGGCACCAGCTCGCCGAAGATTATGGTAAGATAGGTCACGACTATGACTATTATGCCCTGTGCCAGCGGATAAGCCCAGCGCTCGGGCATGCCGAAGCTCTCGAACACGTCAGAGAACCTGCCCGAAAGCGATGCACCTGAATAAATACCGGTCAAAATTCCGATAAGCGTGATGCCTATCTGCACCGTCGAGAGGAAACGGTCGGGGTCGTTGGCAAGACGCAAGGCGGTCTTGGCACCCTTGCTTCCCTTCTTTTCGTCGTTTGATAAAGTTGTTTTCCTCGCTTGTATAACTGCTATCTCAGACATGGCAAAAATGCCGTTGACCAAAATCAATAGCAGTATAATAATAATTTCATCCATTAATGGTTACAAATCTTGTTTCCGTTGCAAAGATAATGCATGTAGGGCGAAAAACAAAATAATCAGTCAGAAAATGATGATAAAATAGCACTAATCCGTAATTAAACCACCTTAAGGCGCATCATCGCTAACCTTCTAAATTACAACAGCTTAACCACCCTAATGCAAAAGGTCGCCTTTCGCATCGCAAAAGACGACCTTTTATAGCCTTATAGGTAACCTTTTAGAAGCTGAAAGGCAAGGTTTTAAATTTTAAGTGAAGAGTGAAGAACGAAGAGGGAAGAATTCACTTGCATTACCTTTTAAATTTTAAGTGAAGAACGAAGAGTTAAGAGGGAAGAATTCACTTGCATTACCTTTTAGATTTTAAAGGAAAGAACGAAGAGGAAAGAATTCACTTGCCTCAACACTTGCATGGGATGACGCCGAACTTCGTTTCTTCACTTTCCCCTCTTCACTTTCCATTGCCCAGGCATTCGAATTCTTCACTCTTCCCTCTTCACTCTTCACTTTCCATTCCCTCTTCACTTTCCACTTGCCCCGGCACTCGAATTCTTCACTCTTCCCTCTTCACTCTTCACTTAATAAACTACTTTCTTATCTTCACCGTCTTGCCTCCGGCCTTAACTATCGCAACCACGGCAACGCTTGCCCTTACGTCCTCGACGTTCGAGCTTGCCGTTACAGATGCAACACGCATGCCATCGACAGAATAAACGGAGATGTTATCGCCCGGCTCTACGCCCTCAACGCGTATCATGTCGTCAGCAGTGAAGTAAGCGCGGATGTCGTCACCAGCCGCAGCCTTACGGTTGAAGCTGATATTGAATCGGCCTATGATGTCGCCTTCCTCTACGGTCGTGAAGTCGTAGCCGCCCTCAAGCAGGTCAACGGTGCGTCCCGTCACGGCATCTTCGAGTACCACGGTCTCATAGTCCTCGGCCAGACAGTCGTCGGGCACGGCTATGGTGTACATGCCGGGCTCGGACACCGTCACTCCTACCGCAACCTTGCCATCAATGCTTACAGCCGAGAGCAGCGAGTAGCGTCCGCCCGAACGTGTGGCGTATATC
>ERZ1027283.458-NODE-458-length-18562-cov-5.506889_pt1 | contig 18562 bp, 15 predicted proteins | sample MGYA00519254_ERZ1027283 | MGnify/ENA primary metagenome ERZ1027283 (study PRJEB26926, sample SAMN06165184) | human gut metagenome | biome: ENVO:00009003; feature: ENVO:2100002; material: ENVO:00002003 | host: Homo sapiens | place: USA | collected 2012 ...
TCTACACTTATGCGATCGTCGGCAGCGTCAGATGTGTATAAGAGACAGATTCTTACATCCTTCCTTACCAAAAATATAATATTTGTTATTAGGAAGCTCTGCAGGTGTAAACCATGCCATGTTCTCTACAAGACCAAGGATAGGCACATTAACCTTATCGTTCTTATACATGTCAATACCTTTACGGGCATCCGCCAAAGCAACATTCTGCGGCGTACTTACAATTACGGCACCGGTTATGGCCAGTGTCTGCAACAAAGTAAGGTGGATGTCGCTTGTACCAGGAGGCGTATCAAGAACGAAATAGTCAAGCTCTCCCCAATCAGAATCACCGATGAGCTGTTTCAATGCATTCGATGCCATGCCTCCACGCCATAATGTTGCGGTATCAGGATTAACAAAAAAGCCAATGCTCAACAGTTTGACACCATACTTTTCAATAGGCTCTATCAAATCGCGCCCGTCTTTGTTTACAGCATACGGACGGGCATCCTCAACATCAAACATCTTCGGCATTGACGGTCCGAAAATGTCAGCATCAAGCAAACCAACCTTGTAACCGAGACGTGCCAATGAAATAGCAAGATTTGCGGCCACAGTACTCTTACCAACTCCTCCCTTGCCTGAGCTGACAGCTATGACGTTTTTAACTCCCGGCAACATCTTTCCTGGCTCAGGGCGCGGTTTAGACTTGGTTTCAACGTTAATTGCAACTTCTACATCTTTACTTACATGGTAATGTATTGCAGCCTCAGCGGCTTTAAGCGTTGACTTGATGAAAGGGTCTGTATCACGAGGAAAAATCAACGAAAACGATACTTTCATACCGTCAATTCGTAGATTGTCTGCAACCATTTCACTTTCAACGAGATTCTTCTTAGTACCTGGATACGTAACCGTAGCCAGAGCATCCATTATTAATTTGGGGTATAATGTCATAATTCTTTTTTTACATGCAAAATACGTAATAAATATGCAAACGAACAAAATTTTGACTGAAAAACCGCCAAAATACGTTATCTGACTACTTTCTTAACGTAAAGTCAAAACGTAATCCCCCTGTAAGATTATTGTCAACAGTTATTGTACCGCCATGTAAAAGTATTGAATTCTTTACTATCGCAAGTCCAAGCCCTGTACCTCCCATTTTGCGGCTGCGTCCTTTATCAACCCTGTAAAACCTCTCAAAAAGACGCGGCAAATGTTCATAAGGAACACCTACACCATTATCGCTAAACGTAAAACTCCAAAAACCGCCTTTAATTGACGCCGATAATGTAATCGTTGTTCCTTCACCGGCATACGCAATGGCATTATCAGTCAGATTCCGGAATACGCTGTAAACCAAAGACTGGTTGCCACGCACTACAACGCCTTGCGGTAAACGATTGTCAAACGTCATCTTACGTTCTGACATCTGCAAGGTCGTATCTTTTATTATGTTGGCTACCATTGCATTAATGTCAACGGTCTCAAAATCTACCATTTCAGGTGCATCGTCAAGACGATTCAAAGTAGAAATATCATGCAGCAACGAGGTCAAACGTTGTGACTGGGCGTAACACCGTTCTAGAAATTGCTGTTTTGTTGTTTCATTTATATTAGGATTCTCCAAAACCGTTTCAAGATAACCCTGAATGCTGGCAACCGGAGTTTTCAGCTCATGGGCGATATTCTGTGTCAACTGTCGCTTTAATACATTTTGCTCTTCTTTAGTACGTTTCAACCGTTTGTACATTTTTATTATCCGCTCGGCAATTTCGCCTAGCTCATCACCCGAAAAGCCGACAAGATCTTCTGAATCAAGGCTTTCGTTATGATCAGCACGACTGGCAAAAAGACGCAATTTGGCTATATTATCACCAAGACGACTGACAAAACGGTAAAGTATGAATACAAGTATCAGTACAGCAACAAGAGTAAACCACAAATAATGCTGGTCCGCCTTGAGCATCTCAGCCATGCTATTATCGTATGGAAGTGCACTACGAACCACTATATCAAGCTCTGGAACATAAGTAGCCGAATAAAAATACGTCTGTTTCATCGTAGAACTTAGACGGCTAAAATCAAATCCGTTCCCATTGGAAATAGCCTCACGCACTTCCAAACGGTTTTTATGACTATCCATCTTAACATAGTCCTTGTACATGTTGTCATAAACCACACGACCGTCTCGCTTGATAAGGGTAACCCGGAGACCATGTATATGGTGATTTCTAACATACCTGTCCAACGCTTCTTCCGAATAACTGCCTATGTATTCTAGCGTTTCAATCATTCTTGAATTATAATCCTGAAGACGCGAATTGAGCGAATTTATCTTGTATTCGCGTTCGCGTTCGTGCTGAAATATTATAAACGCTGCAGCAAAAACAATGAAAACGGCTAAAACACTGATGTAAAGACGAGTTCCAACAGATGTTTTCAACATAGTAATTATATATTACTTCCACTACAACCTGAAAAAGACATAACAGGCTAAGTATAAGATTTTATGTATTATGCATCAAAATAATAACCGAATCCCAAACGGGTAACTATACACTTCGAGAACTTGCCAATCTTTTTGCGCAGACGTGTTATATTGACATCTACTGTACGGTCAAGGACAAGCACGTCTTTCGGCCAGATTCGGTCAATCAGTTCTTGACGTGAAAAGACTCTGCCTTTCTCATCAAGCAGCAAATGAAGTATTTCAAACTCTGTTTTGGTGAAAGGCACTTCCTCGCCGTCTATACTGACGGTCTTCTTATCAAGATTCAGTTCTAGCCCTTGATAACTTAACATATTAGCCTGTGGTTCACCGTTTCTTTCTGCAGTTCGACGCAAAACAGCGCGTATCCTTACCAAAACTTCACGGATGGAAAAAGGTTTTGATATGTAATCGTCGGCACCTAAGTTGAAACCTGTAACGGTGTCATTCTCAGTGTCGCGGGCTGTAAGGAATACTATGGGAATATCTTTCGTAGCAGGATTAGCCTTCAACTTTTTTGCCATGGCAAATCCTGACATACCACCCATCATAACATCGAGTAACATGAGATCGAAACTTTCAATGTTCATATCTAAGGCATCTTCTGCAGAATTTGCAGTCTCCACTACATAGCCGTCGGTTTCAAGATTGAACTTAAGGATCTCGCACAAATCTTGTTCGTCATCAACAACCAATATTCGATAATTCTTATCCATAAATCAACAGTTTTTTTATTTTCTGCAAAATTACCTACAAATATATTCATACCTGTTACAGCAATATTACAATAAGGTTAAAAGATTCAGTGTGACGGGAAACTTAACGTATTTAAGACAAGTTCACATTCCAATCATCTAAAAGGCTCAAACCATTATTCGTCAACTTCCTCTGGCAGTTTTTTCTTTTTTGGATTTGCTTTTGCACCCATGTCAATAAGTTTCCGTGCCGAACCAATAAAGCCACGGTTACCGCTCATTGCTTTCTTTGCATCATCGAACGACTTGCGCACTCCATCAATGTCACTATCCAACCTGTCAAAACGCTCGACAAACAACTGTACTCTGTCTACAAGAGTAGAAGCCATGTCGAACACCTTTTCCTGGTTTTCAGCCTGCCGTTGCTGGGTCCATGCTATTTGCAATAGTCTCAATAAAGAAAATAGATTTTGTTCACCAGTGATAATGACATTTCGCTCGAAAGCATAATTCCAAAGCGAAGCATCCGCCGAAACTGCAAGCTGCATTGCTGCTTCCTGTGGAACAAACATTATTACGAAGTCAAGCGTTGTTCCACCGTCCATTGAATATTTCCCATAATTCTTGGCCGACAGTTCGTCGACATGACGTCGCACACTTTTTACATGTTCTTCAAGATAAGCCTTACGTTCATCATCTGTCCCAGCATTTACGTAATTAATGAATGCCGTAAGCGAAGCTTTAGAATCGATAATAACATCCTTGTGGTCAGGATAATGCAACACTACGTCGGGACGCATCATGTCGTTGGTGTCGTCATTCCTAATCACGTTACCCTTTGAGTCACGCATTGTGTACTGCACGTCGTACTCCACACCTTTCGTAAATCCGAACTTGTCCAGCAAGTCGTTGAGTTTCATCTCGCCGAAATCACCTTGTATCTTCGGCCCTGCCTGCAACGCCCTTGACAGTTTTTCGGCTTCAGCGCCAAGATTTGTCGTAGTGGCATGCATCTGCTTTAACTGTTCGCTCAGCGATGCCGTATTGCGGTTGAACGAATCGCGGTTGTCATCCATTGACTTTTTCATTTCAGCCATAACCTCCTTCAAGGGAGCAATTATGGAATTCATTTGGCTACGGTTAGCCGTATCGAGTTCTTCAGAACGTTGTTTCAACAGACGTTCAGTGGTCGTACCCAACTGTTCCTGCACAAGTCTCAAACGCTCGGCAAACTGTTTATCCAACAAAGCCATACGTTCCTCCTTTTCACGTTCGTTCCTGCGGTTTATGTCGTCAAGCCGATCGACGAACTGCCGTTTAGTTTCCTCAAGCTGTCGCTCATGCTCTATTTTCACATCAGCCAACTGTTTGCCAAGCATTTCAGCCTCACGTTGTTTCACCGAAATATCGCTTGACAATGAAGAAATCCTATCGGAATACTCTTTACTCTTCTTCTGGTTTACAATCATCATTACAACGACTGCAACAAGCACACCTGCAATAAAATATAGAACAAACATCATTATAGTTGTTTAAAATCCGTATAATCCTATTCTTTAACATTTATATGGAAGCTCAAACATCAACAGTCTGAGTCTTCGGCCAATTGACAAGATACAGTTTTTCAGTAGCACGTGTAAACGCCGTATACAACCAATGGATGTAGTCAGGTGTAAGCATGTCGTCAGTCATGTAACCCTGGTCAACATAAACATGTGCCCACTGTCCGCCCTGAGCCTTATGGCAAGTCACCGCGTATGCATATTTTACTTGCAAAGCATTGTAATACATGTCTTCACGCACACGTTTCAGGCGGTCAGCCTTCAAAGGTACATCCTGGTAATCCTCCATCACGGCGTTAAACAAATGTTCGCTTTGCTGGCGGGGCAATGACGCAGACTCCGACATCAGCGTATCGAGCATTAAAGTCAACCGCAACTCATAATTATCGTAATCGGGGAACTGGAGCCACACATCGGCAAAGTGGAATCCATAAAGCTCACGCACGTTGCGTACTCGTTGCACACAAGCCCTGTCGCCGTTGGCAATGAAAAGCGAAGTGCTAAATGTAAAATGTGGAGAGCCGTCATGCCCTGATTGCAAACGTTCGGTTGCACCACCGGCTTGTACACCGCCAGCTTTCCTCATCATATCCCTTTCCTTTTCCAACCAATAATAATTGTTTTTCACCACGATAAGCATGTCGCCGGTTGACAACTCGTCCTCACGTCCGAGTACCATGTTACGTATTCCTGCATTATAGATATTAGCACGCTTGTTGCTTCTGGTAACCACGATGGTCTCGTCCAAACCTACTTCGCCGTAACTGCCGTTGAGTTGTTCTATCAGTTCGCCTCCAGGCACAATCCGTATATCGGCAAAACCCGAAAACGTAACTTTCGGCAAACCGGTGATTTCGTCATGGGTCATCATCCTCCTTATTACCGTTGCGTTATAAAGAATGCCTGAACCCGCAGCCTGACGCAATACCTCATTAAGGTCGCACTCATAAACCCTAAGTCCGTAGCCCTCGATATAATCTGGCATAAGTGCGGGTGAGTCGCTCTCCCCTACCGGCGGCAACTGGGCCTTGTCACCTATCAACACCATACGGCAGTTGCAACCACCATAAACAAATCCTACCAAATCGTCAAGCAACCGTCCCGACCCGAAAGTCAATGTCTCTGACACTCCGTAATTTGCAATCATCGACGCTTCGTCGACTATGAACAAAGTGTCACGGGCAAGATTGTCGTTAAGGTTGAACTTGCTGTTATCCCCGGCAAACGATTTCTGCCTGTATATCTTCCTATGGATTGTCAGTGCAAGCTGACCAGCGTTGAGCGAGAACACCTTGGCAGCCCTGCCGGTAGGGGCCAACAAGACGACCTTCTGCCTAAGCCTGACAAGGGTCTTGACTATTGCGGCGGCCAATGTCGTCTTGCCCGTACCAGCCGAGCCACGCAATATCATGACTGAACGGTCGCTCCCATCCATCATGAAACGGCAAAACACGTCAATGGCGCTTTCTTGTTCAGCTGTTGGAACCAGCCCCATTGTCTGCCTAATCTGATAAGCCAGTTCGTCGACAATCATCAGTTTTTAGCCTCAAGGTTTGATATTACGGATTATTTGGTGTATTTTTGCAACGCATACAATGCGCAAAGCATCATGCAAACTTACAAAAAATAATCGACTTCCTGCCCATAACGTCGGAAATATGATTAATTTAATCAACGACAAAACAACAGAAGCTGTCTGACGTAACGATGAAAAGAATCAAGAATGACATTGTTTTAGCCATCATTGCAGCGGTACTTGCGATAACCTGCGGTATAAGCATATACGCCCCGGTAAGGTTTGAGAAACAACAGACCGCACGTGAAAACGCCGTTAAGGAACGACTAGTTAAAATAAGGTATGCCGAAGAAAAGTATAAAAGGGACAATGGTGTCTATACGGACGACTTCGCCGACCTGATTAAGGGAGGATACCTGGCCGACTCGCTGCAATACATTCCGTTTACCGGCAACAAGACTTTCAGCATAATCACGACCGTGCAGACGGGCAAGTCAGGGCGTCAGATTCCGCTTATGGAGTGCGGGGCAGGATACGATGAATACCTGTCAGGGCTTGACGAGAACAGGATAGCCAACCTTATCGAAGAAGCCAACAATGCCGGGCGGTACCCGGGACTGAAAATCGGAGACATAACAATACCTAACGACAATGCAGGAAACTGGGAATAACATATTAAGGAGAGACGGTTTGCAAGACGGCAAACCGGCAGGCAACTCAGGAAACATGCCGACAGACACGCCAACAGGTGCTGCAGGACAGACCACCGGCACGCCTGCCGACACACAGACCAGCGACGCCGGAACGGGAAGCATTCTGAGGAGGCCGCGGCTGACAATACGCATAGGGAAACACTCGCTGTCGTTCTCGGCCCTCAACACAGACAACTCGAACAGCATAACCTATGAGCCTTACACCGTGAGGAGCGGCATATCGACGGCTGCCAACCTTAGGGAGGCGTTCAGGGAAATAGACTTGCTGCGCAACGGGTGGCAAAGGGCAATGGTGCTGATTGACTCGCCTGTACTGATGATACCGATTGAGGAGTTCAACGAAGCCCATAAGGAGACTCTCTACCGGCACGCCATAACCGGGCATGAGGGCGAGACGGTAATGTCTGTCGTGCTGCCGTCGCTCAACGCCGTTGCCGTTTACTCGATAAACAAGGACCTTAAGCTCGTCATCGACGACCACTTCGGCGACGTACGCTTCACCCACGTATGCGCTCCGGTATGGAACCACCTTTACCGCCGCAGCTTCACCGGGGTGAGGATGAAGCTGTACGCTTACTTCCACGACAAGAAAATCGACGTATTCAGTTTCCAGCAAAACCGTTTCAGGTTTACAAACAGCTTCGACACCAACCTAGCGCCCGACGCCGTATACTTCATACTGAACGTATGGAAGCAGCTTGCATTCGACAACAAGCGCGACGAGCTGCATCTTGTCGGCGAACTGCCTGACCGCGACACGCTGACACAGGAGCTTAAGTCATTCGTTCAGAACGTGTACGTAATCAACCCGAAGGCTGAGTTCAACCGTGCCCCGATAACGGAGATCAAGAACCTGCCCTACGACCTGCTGACACACTTCATGGGTAACTGACGAATGCAACAATATGCACCTCCTGGCAAAAGTACGACAGCCGTGGTGCATCTCACCAATATAAAAGAACCTATCAAGAACATATAACAATGCGCATAATAACCGGCTTATACAAGGGACGCCACTTCGAGATACCTCGCACGTTCAAGGCCAGGCCTACCACCGACTTCGCAAAGGAAAACATATTCAACGTGCTCAACGGCTACATCGACTTCGACGGAGCCGCCGCACTCGACCTATTCTCTGGCACCGGCAGCATATCGCTCGAGCTGCTGTCGCGCGGATGCGCTTCAGTGGTCAGCGTCGAAGCCGACCGCGACCACCACGCCTTCATCAAGCAGTGCCTTGCCAAACTGGGCACCGACAGGTGCGTTGCCTTGCGCGGCGACGTATTCCGCTTCATCAAGAACTGCCGCCAGCAGTTCGACTTCATATTCGCCGACCCGCCATACAGCATTCCCGAGGTGCCACGGCTGCCACGGCTTGTCCTCGAACGCGACTTGCTCAAGCCCGGCGGCGTATTCGTCTTCGAGCATGGCAAGAACAACTCTTTTACCGACATGCCCGAATTTGTAGAGCACAGGGCTTACGGCAGCGTCAATTTCAGCCTGTTCATGAAGCCGGCCGATGACTCAATTCTGACTGAATGACTTTCTTTGAAGAATAAGACAAGAATCCTTTTCCTTATCAGGAAATATCGAGTTACATATCAAGTGGGAAGAGTTCACTTGAAAAGTATTACAATGCTTCCCGCTGTTATCAAAAGCGCACCGATAATTACACGAAAACTAACTTGTTCTTTTAAAAAGATGAATGAAAGGCAGATTGTCATTACTACGCTTAACTTGTCTATTGGAGCAACACGCGACGCGTCACCCAACTGTAATGCCTTAAAGTAAAACAGCCATGACAAACCAGTAGCGGCTCCAGACAAGATAAGGAATAGCCACGCATGTCGTGGAATATCCTTTACTTCACCCAGATGGTTACCGAAAAAGACGATTCCCCAAGTTATAAGTAAAATGACGAATGTACGTATCGCCGTAGCTAAATCCGAATTGATATCCTTAACTCCGATTTTTGCAAAGATTGCCGTAAGCGAGGCAAAGAACGCTGAAAGTAAAGCATAATATTTCCACATAATAATCCTAATATTTATACCGTAAACATTTACAATACATCTCCAACACAACAACCGGCCGTTGAGATTACATCAACGGTGAAAACAACCTCACAAGCGACTCCCATAAGCGGTGCGTGAACGATAGCCTGCGGCTGCGCATGTAGTCTTCGTACCTCACACAATTCTCCATGTCCTTCATGAAGACTTCCTTTATGCGCAAGGCCATGCCGCGGTCGTATATGAAGACGTTGCTCTCGAAATTGTTGTCGAAGCTGCGGAAATCAATGTTTGTAGAGCCGCAGGTCGACAGCGAATCGTCGCTTACGAGCAGCTTGGAATGGTTGAAGCCTGACGAGTAAAGATACACCTCGACACCCGAATCAACCGCCTCCCTGACATAAGAGCGGCTTGCCCACTCCACCAGCTTGGCATCACAGTGCAGCGGCACCATCAGCCTCACGTCAACGCCTGCAAGGGCGGCGGTGCGCATGGCGAACATCACGGGCTCGGTCGGCAGGAAGTATGGCGTCTCCATGTAGACGTAACGCTTGGCCTGGAGCAATATGCGCACATAGCCCTGCATCATCTCTGGCCACTGGCTTACGGGGCTGCTGGTCACTATCTGCATTATGCAGCCGTTGGTTACGCCGCCGCCCGGCTGGGCGGGATAGTAGCAGCGGTTGGAGATGAGCGTGCGGTCAACGAAATACCAGTCTACAAGGAAAGCGCGCTGTATGCCGTATACCGCGCCGCCGCTTATGCGCAGATGGGTGTCGCGCCATGCCGAGCCCTTGGTGCCCCTTATGTAGCGCATGGCTATGTTCATGCCGCCTATGTAGCCCGTCTTGCCGTCTATGACGCACAGCTTGCGGTGGTTGCGGTAGTTCACCTTGCCCGTAAATGCGGGGAACTTGACCGGCATGAAGGCGTGCACGTCGACCCCCGCCGAGCGCATGCGCTCGAAGAACGAGCCGGGCACGTTCCAGCATCCCACGTCGTCGTAGATGAAGCGCACCTCGACGCCCGCCCGTGCCTTGTCGGCCAGGGCGTCGGCCACGAGGCGGCCCAGCGGGTCGTCGCATATTATGTAGGTCTCCAGGTGTATGTGGTGCGTGGCGGCGCCTATGTCCCTCAGCAGCGAGCTGAAGAAGCCGTAGCCGTCGGTGTATATGCGCGCCTCGTTGTTCTTGAACGGCAGCGCCCAGTTCTGGCTTGAAAAGAGCTTTATTAGCGCTTCGTGCTCTTCAGGCAGCACAAGGTCCTGCTGCTCGGCAAACTCCAGCATCGACCGCTTCGTCAGCTGGTCCATGCTCTGCTCGCTGATGTACCTCTCCCTGCGGGTGTTACGCCCGAAGAAGAAGTACAGCACGAAGCCCACCACCGGCACGAATATAAGCACCAGCACCCACGCCATGGTCTTGGCCGGCTGCCGGTTGTCCATCAGCACTGTCACCATCGTGGCCAGCACCACACAGACGTATACGATGAATATTATCCAATGAAAGTATATCATAGCTATCAGCCCACGTTGCCCAACACAGTCCTTCCCCTTGCATGCACGCCCGGCCCGCGGCCGCTCAGCGCGCCGGCGATATTATGTCGTTGCCCAGCTCCTTGGCTATGGCGTTGCGTATGGCCTGCAGGTCCTTGTACTCGGCCATAAGCTGCGCCGTCCTCTCCGCGTCGGCCGCCGCCATGCTTATACCGCGCCTCACCTCGTCCATGCGCCGGCTGACGTATTCCATGCGGAAATCCAGCACAAGGTGCTCCGCCTGGTTGCGCAGCGAGTCGTCGTCGCACCTCACCTGCAGGCTGCGGCTCAGCTTGAAGTGGTCTATGGCCATCTCCGTAGCCGTGCGGCTAACCTCCACGTCCGGGTGGCGTGTGAAGTAGCTCTCGGCGTTGAAGCCCTCGTCGCCGCTGTGCTCCACGGCCTCGGCCAGCATGCGGTTGTACAGATCGTTGCCGAACTTCAGCCCGTCGGCGCCCAGGTCGTAGCTTACATACTGCGCCACGTTCAGGTCCACCGTGCCGCCGTCGTCGGTCTCCACACCCCTGTACACCACCTCGTGCCCGTGGCGCACCACCAGCTGCATCAGCATGTACTCCACGCCCGGCGCCGCCTTAACGCCCGGCAGGGGCGCCAGCGCACCCGTGCCGCCGGCAGCCTCGGGCGCCGCCGCGGCACCGTCGTCCTGCGCTCGCCGCCTGGCCTCCTTCTGCCGCTCTTCCTTACCGCCGCGGATAAACTTGTTGACCGTGCTTACCAGCGTGGCCTCGCTTATGCCCAGCCGGCGGGCGCACTCGCCCACGTACGTGGCCCTTGTTATCTGGTCGTCTATCACCGACACGCTCTTCACTATGCTGCTTATCGCCTGCGAGCGCTCCACGGGGTCGGTCACCCCCTTGAGCAGCAGGTTGGTCTTGAACTCTATGAAGTCGGCCTGGTTGGCCTCCATATAGTCGCGGAACTCCTGCGCCGTGTGCTTGCGGGCAAAGCTGTCGGGGTCGTCGCCGTCGGGCAGCAGCAGCACCTTCACGTTCATCCCCTCGGCCAGCAGCATGTCAATGCCCCTCATCGAGGCGTGTATGCCCGCCGGGTCGCCGTCGTACAGCACCGTTATGTTGCTCGTAAAGCGGCGTATCAGGCGTATCTGCCCCGTGGTCAGCGACGTGCCCGACGACGCCACCACGTTCTCCACCCCGCACTGGTGCATCGACGTCACGTCAACGTAGCCCTCAACCAGGTAGCAGCGGTCGGCCCGCGTTATGGCCTGCCGCGCCTGGTACAGGCCGTACAGCTCGCCCCCCTTGTGGTATATCAGCGACTCGGGCGAGTTGACATACTTCGCCGCCTTCTTGTCGCTGGTAAGTATGCGCCCGCCGAAGGCCACCACCCGGCCCGTCATCGTGTGCACGGGGAATATCACCCGGCCCGCATACCTGTCCTGCAGCCGCCCGTCGTCCCTGCGGTAGCACAGGCCCGTGTCCACCAGGTACTGCTCCTTGAAGCCCCTGGCCACGGCAGCCCGCGCCAGCGCGTCGCGCACAGGCAGCGCATAGCCCAGCTGGAACTTGCTTATCGTGTCGTCGCGGAAGCCCCGCGAGCGCAGGTACTGCATGCCCACCGACAGCCCGTTACCAGTGTTAATCAGGTTCTCCTGGAAATACCCCAGCGCCCACTCGTTCACAATGAACATGCTCTCGCGCTCGCCCGCCTCGCGCCTCTCGCCGTCGGTCATGCCGCGCTCCTCTATCTCTATGTTGTATTTCCTCGCCAGCCAGCGCAGCGCCTCCGGGTAGGTCATCTGCTCGTGCTCCATTATGAAGCCCACCGCGTTGCCCCCCTTGCCGCACGAGAAGCAGTGGCAGTAGCCCTTGGCCGGCGAGACGACGAACGACGGCGTCTTCTCGTCGTGGAAGGGGCACAGCCCCTTGTAGTTGACCCCCGCCTTGCGCAGCGACACAAACTCTGACACCACGTCCACTATGTCGGCCGCAGCCATTATCCTGTCTATCGTAGCCCTGTCTATCATGCCAGCCCCTAAAACCCTTTACTATACATTAATCTGTTATACACCAAAAACCCCATCACACACACACTAACGGCAGCGCAGCCGCCTGCCGCATTGCAAATATACTCAATATAGGCGAAAGCCGGCACATGCGCCGCACTATTTATTATAAAAAATTTTTCAGACATTACTTGAATAACGTAGTTTTTTTATAATTTTGTGACTCACAACATCTTAATTATGATGATAAACATTAAGAATATGGCGATACACAAAAGATTGATAATGCTTTTACCGGCGTTTGTACTCATGGCTTACAACCTGATGGCTAACACTCAACCAGAATTTTATTCAAGATACATGAAATACTCGTCGGAAGAACTACTCCGTATGGGCAACACTTACGCAGAGAAGTCGAAACTTGCCGACAGCGCATTAGTGTGCTTCTCTATCGTCGTGAACAGGGCGACAAAAGACATGAACCTACAGGAGAAACAGAATGTGATGATTGGGTATATTGGGCGCTGGTATGTCTATTTCTTCGGGTTCTTCAATTACGAAAAGTCATACGCCAACCTGCTGCAAGCCAAGCGCATTGCTGAAGAGACAGGACTCGGACTTTCGAGAATCAACCTTAATTTCGGATGTATGTACCAAATGATGGCCGAACAAAGCGGAAACGAGCAACTGAAGAATAAGGCGTTGGCATTCTACCGCAAGGCCTTCGAGGAAAGCATGAAAGCATGCGACGAAAGCTCTCTAAACATGGCGTTCAGTAACATGGTGTTCCTCTCTTCCGACCTCGGCAAACTAGACTCTATACACGGAGAATGGGCATCGTACAACAAGACGGAGTGGGTAAAGGACTCCTTCAACAGGAAATACAATATCAACATGTACAACGGCCTGAAACTTTATTCTTGCGGAAAATACGCCGAAGCCCTGAAAGTATTCCAGGAACAGAAACAAAATACGCAGTGGGACGAATACAACACACGCTACCTCTACATCGTACACATAAACACTGCAAAGGTCCTCTCCGCCATGGGGCGCTACACAGAAGCAATAAACGAGATAAAAAAAGCTGAAAAGATTGCCCTTAGGCATGACATGAAAGACGCTAAGCTCGACGTTTACCGGCTGTTGGCAGAGTATTACGCCAAAAAAGGCGAGAGCGAAATAACGGAAAACTACCGCAACAAGTATTTCCAACTAAAGGACACTTTGCTGAACTATAACCAAGTGGCAAAGGTAAGCGAGCTACAGTTTCTCGACAAGATGAACGAAATAGACAAGAGGATGGCTGAGATTACACGCAAGCGCGAGCAACAGGCTGTCATGATGCGCATCGGTGCTGGCGTGACAACGGTAATCCTGTTGCTTGGCGTGATGCTCTTCGTGAAAAACAAGAAGCTAAAACGTAGCAACGAGCACCTGTATAAGAACAGTCTTGCCAGCCTGCAACGAGAGGAGCGGGAAAGAGGAATGCGCCTGAGTTACGAACAAAGGTTGAAGGAAAAGCTGAACGCCGCAGCTAATGTACCCGAACGTTACAGCTCAAGCGGCCTGGGCGAAGAAGACAAGGAAATATTGCTGAATAAGATCCTTAACGTGATGCAGACGTCGGAAGAAATATTCTCTCCTGACTTCAAGGCCGACCGCCTTGTCGAACTCGTGGGCAGCAACAACAGATATGTGTCCCAAGCAATAAACGAAAAATTAGGATGCAATTTCACCACACTCCTTAACGAGTACCGCGTCAAAGAAATGTGCAAGAGAATGAACAACGTAGATAAATACGGGAACCTTACAATCAACGCCATAGCAAACAGCGTAGGTTTCAGGTCGCACTCCGGGTTGTTCACGGCTTTCAAGAAAGTGACAGGACTCACGCCTGCCCAATACCAAAAATTAGCGAAAGAGAACAAACAGGAAGCATAAAAACAATACATTCCCGTTATATTTTAATCCCGATTCGTAAATCGGGATTTTATTGTGCCATTATTCCAGTGTTATTTTAACTACATCGATTAAATTTGCGACCGACAAGTACACACGTGAGTACCAAACACTTTATTAACAAAAATGTGAACACTATGAAAAAATTATTTATCTTGGTCTTAATCGTCATATTCATTACAGGAAGCATGACAAAGGCCACGGCACAGACTACCACAACAACGAAGAACACGCTGCGTTCAGGGCAGGTATTGAAAGTAAAAAGGGGTAATACGCTTCCTGCTGGTGCAAGACAACAAACACTGATGAAAGCCACCAATGCAACTTCTGGTGCATATTGGACTGTCGCACAGTCGTATTTAAACTCGGAATATGATTATTTTTCATTCACCGACCTGTCTGAAGTAGATTATTATACAGAAGTAACCATCGACGGAGACAAGGCTACTTTCTCAAACATAGTAGACAATAGCCTTTACTATGGTTGGCCTGGTTGCAACCCGGTTACAGGAGTATATGACGCAGAAAAGGGAACGATAACAATAGAAACGCCAACAATAAGTGACCTAAAGAAACGTGGCGATTATACAGAGCTTGGCGAAATGAGTTATTACGGCGAGCAGATTTATGTAATCTTGTTGGCCGGAGAGTTCTCAACCGTTCCTGATAAGGACGGAGTATACCCGTTGTATATGGAGGATAAGCTCGTTTTTGACGTTTCTGATGATGGGACCACGCTTACCCCGCGTACCGGATACGGAGCATACGGTATGTGGGTGGACGATTTTGACGGCGCGACAGCAGGTTATATGACTTTCTACAAGACTTCTACAATAAAAAAGATAACAGACGAGCCGAATTTGGCCATAACTCCCGAAACGCTCGACCTGACCGGAGAAGTGATCTTTACAGGCAATACATTTACGAAAGAATTCAAATTGAAGAACATGGGCCTTACTGGCACAAAATATACCATACAGACCAGCACGGACGAACTGCAGGTAACTAGTATGGATGAAATAGACGCAGGTACAGTGCAGACACTGTCACTCTCATTGACGGCAAAGAACGAAGGTCCGTTTAGCGGTACAGTGACTTTTACCGACAAGAACAATAAATCTGTGACTATGACAGTAAAGGCTGATATAAAGGCTGCATACGATTATTCAAGTGTAATAAAGAATGGAGACATAAAAATAGCACATTTCAGCGAATCTACATCAGCAGCTCAAATTACAAGCGACATTACAGGATTCCCAGTAATAGTAACGACAAATACAGGAGACAATACTGTAAGCGGTGTAAATGTAAACGTAAACGTGCCAGTCGGACAGGTAGCCACATTATCATGGAAAGGTATGGCAAACGGCCAGTATCCCAACCAAGCGTTGATTACAATGGACGACAAACTTATCAACGAGGAATGGGGCATGAACGATTATGTCAACGAACACGACCTCTCAGATAAAATCATACTTACAAGCGGTACATACGAAATATTGTTCGGATACTATACAGGAATGGACTGGTATTCGCAAGGAGTAAGCGATACGCCACTGCGTGCCTACTACTACGACTTTGACCTGACGCTTTATCCCGAAAGCGAGAACAATGTCGACATTTATTCTAACGATATTAAGTTTGACACCGTATTTTTCGACAAGCTGTCAAAGACAGACACTCTTAAAGTGAAACTTTATAATCTCGGAAGCAAACCTCTGGCCATCACCGGAGTAGAAGGCAACGGCTCTTTCTCTGCAGCAGTAGACGGACTTGAGATAGCACCATACAAGACAGACTATGCCAAGATGACTTTCACGCGCGATGGCGTAGGCGAATATGAGGGCGACGTAGTATTGAAAACGACAGGAGGCGATGTTACAATACACTGCACGGCTACCACGAAAAAGATCATTTACGACTATTCAGCAATAGTAGCCAATGGCGACTTCTCGTTCGACACAAGTATGGATTATCCATGGCTGCTCGACGGCAATAAGGCATATAGCCCTACAGCCGGACAAGCCTTGAAATCCGGAAAGCTTGATTCTTGGATTGAAGCAAGTTTCATCGTGCCAGAAGGTAACACAGGCACACTGACATGGAACGGGCGAAACAGTTCGGCTCCTTTCTGGGATTTCATGGGAGACGTTATATTCACCGATGGCACAATCATTTATGCGGACGGTGTCGAAATAACAAAATTCGCAGGTACGATGACTGCAGGCTCAGACCAGTTGGAACAACCGCTTACATTCTCTGAAGGGCAGCATAACGTACGCTTCCTTTACAGGAAATTAAGTTCAGAGCCTGAAGGTGAAGACCGCTACATGCTGTACAATCTCGCCCTCAATCTTACTCCTACGACAGGCATCGGCAGCATTGACGGAGAAAAGACGATAAAGAGTGTTGGGTACTACACAATATCCGGCGAACGTCTTGAAGCTCCTACAAAGGGTATCAATATAATCAAGAACACATACGAAGACGGTACAAGCTGCGTAAAAAAAGTTGTTTTGAAATAATTTCCGGCAAAATGATAAGATGGTAAAAACTTTTTAAAATAACTACTTCTATTAAAACGAAGGGACATGACTGGTTCAAATGCGACTCAGAGCATGCCCCTTTGTTTATTGACATTAATCGGGAACAATACAAAATCAGTAATCCTGCCATTCAACAAACAAGCGAACAAAAACAATTGGCGGCAAACAAGCGTGCAAAAGGTGGCATTTTGCATCGTAAAAAGTTATGTATTGGAGCATAAAAGATAGCCTTTTAATCCGTAATATAACATGATACATTTGTTATAAATTCCAACTTCAACGCCATTTTTAGAACACACGAAGCAACACATCCGAGCTGATTCGTAACAATTTTACGATGGATAAAAGAACCATTAACAAGTTTTGTAATCGAAAGGGAGACTGTTTATCACGGTTTTCAGTGAAATCCCGTGCGCTACTCTTTATTTAACGAAAAAATCGTAGACGTAATAACAATTTTGCATATTTTTGTAATTATATACTTTATTAAGTGATACAAATTTACAAGGGCTATAAACCTATATTATAATTATTAACCATAAAAACACGGTAATTATGAGAAGAAATGTTATTATCATGACCGTATTGGCAGCTGCGTTTGGGCTTGCAGCATGCAACGGCGACAATGACGCAGCAAGCGGCAGCAACTACATCAATGAGGCAGAACAGCAAGTGCCACTGGAGCAGCACCCACTGTTCGGCGAAGTTCCCTCGCTGCAAAAGCAACTAACCAAAGCGCTCGACCTGCTTGACGACGCACTCGATGCAGAACGCAACGCAGTGCGCGCCAAAGCTGACAACGACAACTACGAAGAAGTGACGACAAAAGTCAAGGAACTCGACGCCGAACAAGAAGCCACTGCAAAAGAGATAGAACAATACTTCACGACTAAGATAGACGAAGCCATGAAGGGGCTGACAGGCAAGGAAATACCAGTCGAGCCTGACGCAAAGACATATTCTGCGGCCAAAGCCACCATCGTAGGCTATAAATATGACGGCGGTGGCAATGGCAACATATTAGTCAACGCGAACTTCACGACTGCACGCCAACTGAAGACGCTGGGCAGCAAGTACACGCAAGTGTCGTGGCATTGGATTTGCGCTTCAGGCGAAAGAACGGGCAGCGGCATGCGCCAGTTTGACACGCCATTCAAGAGCGGTGACGAAGTGAGGCTCGACTCTATCACCGTACCCGACATAGACATTGCAAAAATATCGTTCACAGACGACTGACGACCGGGCAAAGCTGTCAGCAGCCACGACACTGCGGCAGTATTTGAACATAATTAAACCGCGCCGCATCCGGCCTGACGCGGGATAAAATATGGCTTAAAGGTTAAAAAACAAGTTTTATAGACGAAAATCATTTTTCCAAACAGGAAAAGCGCAAGAATGATTTTCTCAATTCTTAACTTTTGGTTTTTAACTTTTAAGCCTTTATTTTCCACATACTTTATCCATTTTGCTTATCTTTGCACCCAATTTGCGCCCACAGGGGCCCCGCCCGGGGCGCTGTCTCTTATACACATCTGACGCTGCCGACGATCGCATAAGTGTAGATC
>ERZ1027283.459-NODE-459-length-18520-cov-12.581045_pt1 | contig 18520 bp, 20 predicted proteins | sample MGYA00519254_ERZ1027283 | MGnify/ENA primary metagenome ERZ1027283 (study PRJEB26926, sample SAMN06165184) | human gut metagenome | biome: ENVO:00009003; feature: ENVO:2100002; material: ENVO:00002003 | host: Homo sapiens | place: USA | collected 2012 ...
ACGAGATCTAGTACGGTCTCGTGGGCTCGGAGATGTGTATAAGAGACAGAAATTATACATCGGCGCGAAATTAAATCCAAGTACCGGATAAGCTTCAGGAGAAGCAACCATTTGTCCTTCGCCAATAGTTACTCCTTTTCTGCGCCATGAACCGAACAATACCAAGTCATAACTGATATGACGGGGGAATTTAGGTACGGGTGATTGATATAGAGGTTTTGCAAAACATTCTTCTTTTCTGTTAATATTGTAGACCAATCCTACCTTTAGTCCGATGGAATTGAGTCCCGCATTCGGGAATTTTGTATTACCGTTAGAGAAATGCGTCACTGCCACACCTGTTGTGAAATCAAATTTGGGAGAGAGCATCCAGTTGAAATAGAAGTTTGTATTCAGATAGGCGTTTACTTTTGAACCTATCACCTTATTATATGGGTTCAAATCACTGTGATATGGTTTCCAGCCAAATGAAGCGCCGAAGTTCCATTCATAGTTTAACGACAATCGTTGGTTGAAACGGGCGATACGCGCTCCTTGAAATAAATAGACAGTAAGCGGGTTGCCCAACTGCGGCTTCTCATACATATTGTAGTAGGCCACACCGATACCTTGATAGGCTCCTCTGTAAATACGGTCGGTATAGGTGTTCGGATGAAATTGGAATGAGTATTTCAAGTGAAGCGACAGGGAATTCTCTATGGGTTTCCAATTCAGATTTTCTCCTCTGAAAAAGGAACTGGTGGGGAAAATATATCCGGGACGTGCCTCAATGCCGATACGGTGGATAAAGTGACGTTTCAATGACAGAGAATCTACATAAAGCCGGTCGGGGATGTTGGTTTTGTCTGAAATGGAAACTTCTGTTGTGTCTATAGGGATTCCCTCTGTATAATGATTGATTTTGTCTTCAGCAAAGGTCATGTTACTTAAGAACAGTAATGCACCCAGAAGTATCATGAATTTCCATTTTTGTATTGTGCCTTTCATATGCCGTGTAATGTTTTTGTGTTTTTTACTGATCTATTGTATGGTCTGAATTTTTTATTTGTGGCACAAATATAATCATAGTATTTGAAAAAAGAAATTTGTTAGATATAAAAAGGTTTTGTATAACCTTGATAACCACTATTTAAACTATTTTGAGGATGAATTGTAATATCATCCTCTACCATCGGCTCCCCACATCATTTTGTTGCGGAGTGTGTTGAAAAAGATATGGCTGTTTCGTTTTACTACATTTATTTTATAGTCGGCTTTGCGGATAGTGAGCCGGCTTCCTTCACGGCAAGTTTCGCTACGTCCGTCGATGGCAATCAGGAAATTGTGGCTGCGGCTCTCTATATCCAATGTGATTTCCCAGTCGTCGTTGATGACAATGGGGCGTACATTCAGGCTATGTGGTGCAACCGGAGTGATGGCGATGGTATTACTGTGTGGCACGATGACAGGTCCCCCGATGCTCAGCGAATAGGCTGTAGAACCGGTAGGAGTGGCAATTACCAATCCGTCCGCCTGATAAGTGGTGAGATAGGCCCCATTGATGGCTGTGTGGATGGAAATCATAGAAGAACTGTCACGCTTCAGTACCGCTATCTCATTCAGACCGAAAGGGTAACCTTTCAGTTCTTGTTCTTTGCAGGATACTTGCAATACGCTGCGGTCTTCTATCCGATAGTTTCCATTGTAGATATCATTAAATGTGTCCTCCATCTCTTCAGGGGAGACATCGGCCAGAAAACCTAATCGTCCGGTATTGATACCTAGTATGGGAATGTTGCGTGAACCCACACGGCTGGCAGCTTTCAGGAAAGTGCCGTCGCCTCCGATACTTAGTATCATGTCGGCTTCAAAATTATTTCCATCGAAAACACCGGCGTGACGGATGCTTATCTTGAGGTCGTTCGTCAGAAACTGGTAGAACTCGCGGCAGATATGGACTTCGGCGTTATGTTGTGACAGAATGGATAGCAAACGTTCCACATGAGCCGATTTCTTGGCTTGATAAGTGTTTCCGAAAAGGGCGAATTTCATTGGGCGTATATTCATTAGTTAATTTTATAAATCTTTTGTTTGTCAAAATGGACCAGGTTTTAATAAAACCTGCTAACTTTGCACATCAGAACTGCAAAGATAATAATATATTGCCAAGATGACAAAGTTAAGTGTAAATATAAACAAGGTAGCCACCTTGCGTAATGCCCGGGGAGGCAACAATCCGGACGTGGTGAAAGTAGCCTTGGACTGTGAGGCGTTTGGTGCGGAAGGTATCACTGTACATCCTCGTCCCGATGAACGGCATATCCGCCGCAGCGATGTGTACGAACTTCGTCCGTTACTTACCACAGAGTTTAATATTGAAGGGTATCCCGCACCGGAGTTCGTTGACCTGGTACTGAAAGTGAAACCTCATCAAGTAACGCTGGTGCCCGATGCGCCCGATCAAATTACGTCTAATGCCGGATGGGATACCAAGGCCAATCTTTCTTTCCTTACCGAACTGATGGATACGTTCGGACAGGCAGGCATTCGTACCTCTATCTTTGTCGGTACGGACAAGGAGATGATAGAATATGCCGCCAAGGCGGGGGCCGACCGGGTGGAACTTTATACGGAACCATACGCTACGATGTACCCTCAGAATCCCGAAGCGGCCATTGCTCCTTTTATAGAAGCGGCGAAGGTGACACGTAGCCTGGGGATGGGACTGAATGCAGGTCATGACCTTAGTCTGGTAAATCTGAAATATATGCATACGCATATTCCTTGGCTGGACGAGGTGTCTATCGGTCATGCATTGATAAGCGATGCGCTTTATATGGGATTAAAACAAACTATTGAAGAATATAAAAATTGTCTTCGTTCATGATGAATATCACTTTATTGGCTGCACAGGCGGCTTTGGCGGATACCCTTGCCGGGGGTAACCCCACATTGACACCCGTTTCGGGGGAGGCTCAGATGAACCTTTGGGATATGGCGGTAAAAGGCGGATGGATCATGCTTGTGCTGGCTCTGCTGTCCGTTGCGTGTTTTTATATCTTTTTTGAACGTCTTGCTTACATTCGCAAGGCTGGTAAGGAAGACCCTTTGTTTATGGAACGTATCCGGGATTATATTCGTACCGGAGAGGTGAAATCGGCCATCAATTATTGCCGTATTACTAATACGCCTTCTGCCCGGATGATTGAAAAAGGGATTTCGCGTATGGGACGTCCCGTCGCCGATGTGCAGGCTGCCATAGAGAATGCCGGAAACATTGAAGTGGCAAAATTGGAAAATGGCTTCCCCGTCATCGCTACGGTTTCGGGTGGTGCTCCCATGCTTGGCTTTTTAGGAACAGTGACTGGTATGGTGCGCGCTTTTTGGGAGATGGCCAATGCCGGAAATAATATTGATATTACATTGCTGTCAGGAGGTATCTACGAGGCGATGATTACTACTGTAGGTGGTCTTATAGTAGGTATTGCAGCCATGTTTGCTTATAATTATCTGGTGGTACGTGTGGATAAGGTAGTTGGCCAGATGGAAGCCCGTACCATGGATTTTATGGATCTGCTGAATGAACCGGTTCAAAAATAAAAATATATGGCGTTAAAAAGAAGACAAAAAATATCACCCAATTTCAGTATGGCGTCTATGACAGACCTCATATTCCTGTTGCTGATATTTTTCATGATTACCTCTACTATGGTGTCACCCAATGCCATTAAGGTATTGCTTCCGCAAGGCAGGCAGCAGACTTCGGCGAAACCACTTACACGGGTAATTATAGACAAGAATCTGAACTTCTATACCGCTTTCGGTAATGAAGATGAAATGCCGATAGACTTGGAAGAACTGCCCGCATTCCTGCAAAGGTGTGCCGAGAAAGAACCCGATATGTATGTGGCCCTTTATGCGGATGAGGTTGTGCCTTACCGTGAAATAGTAAGGGTACTGAACATTGCTAATGAAAATCATTTCAAGATGGTGTTGGCTACACGTCCGCCTGAGAAGAAACGTTAAGCTGTAAGCATGAAGAAAAATAAGATAACAGGACTGATTGGTACGGCTGTACTGCATATTCTTCTCCTAATCCTGCTGTTGGTGATTGCTATCCGTCGCCCTCAGGCTCAGGAAGAAGGGGGTGTCCCTGTTATGCTGGGAAATACGGAACTTTCTCAAGGAAATGCCGATCCTTATACGCTGACGGATGTGGATATAATGAATGAGCCCGAGGTTCCGGCTCCCGATGTATCCGAATCCGAAATGGTTTCTCCCGTCGAAACAAAAGAGGAAATCATCACGCAAACAGAAGAGGAAACGGTGACAGTCCCCAAAAAGGAACCTAAAAGAGAAATTCCTAAAAAAGAAAAGCCCAAGAAGGAGACTCCTAAAAAGGACGTACCGAAAAAGGAGACGGTAAAGCCGAAAGAGAAGACTGAGGCCGAGAAGCGTGCTGAAGCAGAAAAAGCAGAGGCTGAGAAGAAAGCGGCAGCCGAAAGAGCGGCAGCGGAAGCGGCGGCGAAGAAGATAGCCGGTGCTTTCGGAAAAGGAACTCAAATGGGAAATAAAGGAACCGGTACTACAGGCTTCGGTTTGGAGGGTAGCCCGACGGGAAACTCTTCGGAAGGGAAATCCAGCGGAGTGGGCGGTTACGGAACATTTGACCTCAATGGACGTTCTTTGGGTAGTGGCGGTTTGCCGATGCCTGTCTATAATGTGCAGGATGAGGGACGGGTGGTAGTGACTATTACCGTAAATCCCGCAGGACAGGTGATAAGTACTAGTATCAACAAACGTACCAATACAGTAAACGCTTCGTTGCGGAAGGCGGCGGAAGAGGCTGCCCGTAAGGCACGCTTTAACCAAGTGGACGGAGTGAATAACCAGACAGGTACTATTACATATTACTTTAAACTGAAGTAGCTTATGAAAACAATTTATGTATTTTTGGCAGAAGGCTTCGAGGAAGTGGAGGCACTGACCCCGGTAGATGTGTTGAGACGTGCAGGTTTGCCTGTAAAGACCGTTTCTATAACAGGTGTGCTGACCGTAAACGGTGCGCATGGTGTTCCGATAGTAGCCGATATGGTGTTTGAAGAAGTAAAAGAAGAGGATGCGGAAATGATTGTATTGCCCGGCGGTCTGCCTGGAGCGACAAATCTGGATGCTCACGAAGGTTTGGGCAAGTTAATTATGACATTTGCTGAAGCGGGACGTCCGTTGTCTGCCATCTGTGCCGCTCCGTTGGTATATGGAAAGCGTGGTTTGTTGAAAGGTAAGAAAGTAACTTGCTATCCGGGATTTGAGAAGTATCTGGAAGGTGCTGAGTATACTGCCGCTTTGGTAGAGAAAGACGGTAATTTTATTACTGGTAAAGGTCCCGGTGCCGCTATGGCATTCTCATTTGCTATTGCTGGGAAATATGTCGGTGCGGAAAAGGTGGCAGAATTGAAGCAAGGGATGATGATTGCAGAATGAACAGGCATGTCATTATAGTTGCGGGAGGCAAAGGGTTGCGTATGGGGGGAGATATTCCCAAACAGTTTTTGCCTGTGGGAGGCAAGCCTGTGTTGATGCGTACCATAGAGGCTTTTTACGCTTTTGATTCTTCTATACATATTATATTAGTTCTTCCGGTGAGCCAGCGGGCTTACTGGAAAGATCTTTGTGAAACGCATCATTTTGCTTTGCGTCATGATATTGCCGATGGGGGCGAGACCCGTTTCCATTCTGTAAAGAATGGATTGGCATACGTGAGGGGAGAAGGCTTGGTAGGTGTTCATGATGGTGTGCGTCCTTTTGTTTCCCGGGAAGTGATAGCCGGATGTTATGAGGCGGCGCAGACTAAGCAAGCGGTCATTCCTGTAATTGATGTGGTGGAAACCGTGCGTCATCTTACGAAGCCGGGAAGTGAAACGGTTCCGCGTAATGACTATAAACTGGTTCAGACTCCTCAGGTCTTTGAAGTGCAGTTGTTGAAAGAGGCATATCAACAGGAATATACGGATGCCTTTACTGATGATGCTTCTGTAGTGGAGGCGATGGGCAGGGAGGTCTGTCTGGTACAGGGAAATAGAGAAAATATTAAATTAACCACCCCTTTTGATTTGAAAATAGCGGAAGTCTTAATTTGAAATGTTCGATATCACTACGCGTGACATAAAATATTTGCAAGGAGTAGGCCCGCAGCGTGCAACCGTCTTGAACAAGGAATTAAATCTGTTTTCCTTGCATGATTTGTTGTACTATTTTCCATATAAATATGTAGACCGCAGCCGCCTTTATTATATTCATGAAATAGACGGCAATATGCCTTATATCCAGTTGAAAGGCGAAATCCTCAGTTTTGAGACTTTTGGTGAGGGAAGACAGCGCAGACTTGTCGGTCATTTTTCTGATGGTACGGGCATCATTGATTTAGTCTGGTTTCAAGGAATTAAATATCTGTTAGAGCACTATAAAACCAAGACAGAGTATATTGTCTTTGGTAAACCAACCGTATTCAATGGTCGTATCAATGTGGCTCATCCCGATATGGATCCTTCAGGCGAACTTACCTTATCTACGATGGGGTTGCAGCCTTATTATAACACAACGGAAAGGATGAAGCGCGGTTTCTTGAACTCTCATGGGCTGGAGAGGTTAATGAAGAATGCGCTTGCCCTGCTACAGGAACCTCTTGCTGAAACATTGCCTCCTCAGTTAGTAGAGGAGCATCATTTAATGTCTTTGGATGAGGCCATCCGTAATATTCATTTCCCCAAGAATCCCGAATTGCTGCGGAAGGCCCAATATCGTTTGAAGTTTGAAGAGCTGTTCTATGTGCAGCTCAATATTCTACGTTACAGTAAAGACAGGCAGCGTAAATATCGGGGCCTGCGTTTTGAACGGGTGGGTGAGATCTTTAATACTTTTTATTCACAGAATCTTCCTTTTGAACTGACCGGAGCGCAAAAACGGGTGATAAAGGAGATAAGAAAAGATATGGGAAGCGGACGGCAGATGAACCGTTTGCTGCAAGGTGACGTGGGAAGTGGGAAAACATTGGTGGCCTTGATGTCCATGCTCATCGCACTGGATAATGGCTATCAGGCATGTATGATGGCTCCTACAGAGATTCTTGCCGCCCAACATTATGAAACTATTCGGAAATTCCTGTTTGGCATGGATGTGCGCGTGGAACTTTTAATGGGATCTGTCAAAGGAAAGAAGCGTGAGAAGATATTGAGGGATTTACTGACGGGGGATGTTCAGATTCTTATAGGCACGCATGCCGTTTTGGAAGATACTGTGGGCTTTTCTTCTTTGGGAATGGTGGTTATAGACGAACAACATCGTTTCGGGGTGGCTCAGCGTGCCAAGTTATGGAGTAAGAATGTTTGTCCACCTCATGTGCTGGTCATGACGGCTACCCCTATTCCCCGTACCTTGGCTATGACACTGTATGGTGATCTTGATGTATCAGTTATTGACGAATTGCCGCCGGGCCGTAAACCCATCCAGACTATCCATCAGTTTGACAATCGTCGCGCCAGTCTTTATGCCTCCATTCGCAGACAGATAGAAGAAGGGCGGCAAATCTATATTGTTTATCCTTTGATAAAAGAGAGTGAGAAAATGGATATCAAGAATCTGGAAGAGGGGTATGAACTGATTTGTGCGGAATTTCCCGATTGCCAGGTCAGCAAGGTGCATGGTAAGATGAAACCGGCGGAGAAAGATGCCGAGATGCAGCGTTTTGTCAGTGGTGATACTCAGATTATGGTAGCCACTACAGTGATTGAGGTCGGGGTGAATGTCCCTAACGCCTCGGTAATGGTCATTGAAAACGCCGAACGTTTCGGACTTTCACAATTGCATCAGTTACGTGGCCGTGTGGGGCGTGGCGCCGACCAGTCTTATTGTATTCTGGTCACCACTTACAAACTGACCGAAGAAACTCGCAAGCGGCTTGAAATAATGGTACAGACCAATGATGGTTTCGAGATAGCGGAAGCCGATTTGAAGTTGCGCGGTCCCGGTGACTTAGAGGGAACCCAGCAGAGTGGTGTCGCTTTTGACTTGAAGATAGCCGATATTGCCCGTGACGGTCAATTATTGCAATATGTCCGTGATGTGGCAAATCGTATTGTAGATGAAGACCCCACAGGGACTCGTCCGGAAAATGCTATTCTTTGGCGGCAATTGCAAGCATTGCGTAAAACAAATATAAATTGGGCGGCTATTTCTTAGTTTATGTTACTACATTGTTAAAAATAAAGATATATGTTGCATAACATATTTGCGATGTTTTCTCCCTGTTTATAGAGGTTACAGGGTATTTTACCGGGATTTTGTATATAACTTATATAAAAAAAGAGTTAAAGAAGTACCTTGTTTCTCAAGGAAAATCTCTATCTTTGGGAGAATTTTTGAAAAGAAGCACAGTATTAACCTTAAATGAACCGAATATTATGATGGAAAAAACGCTGGTTATTTTGAAACCTTGTACTCTGCAGAGGGGGTTGGTAGGTGAGATTACTAATAGATTTGAAAGGAAAGGTCTGCGTTTAGCCGGAATGAAAATGGTTCAGTTAACGGATGAAGTGCTTAGCGAACATTACGCTCATTTAAGTTCAAAGCCGTTCTTTCAGCGCGTGAAAGATGCAATGATGGTTTGTCCTGTTATTGTATGTTGCTTTGAAGGTGTGGACGCAGTTCAAGTAGTGAGAACATTAACCGGTCCTACTAACGGACGTCTGGCGGCTCCTGGAACTATCCGTGGAGATTACAGCATGAGCTTTCAGGAGAATATAGTTCATGCTTCCGATTCGCCGGAAACCGCTGAAGTGGAACTTAAACGATTTTTTAAACCAGATGAGATATTCGAGTATAAACAAGCTGTGTTCGGCTCCCTTTATGCTAATGACGAATATTAAAAGAAAAACCAAAAAAACGGATGATTTTGAAATGTGTTAAAGTAGTCGCAGCGGCAGCCTTCGCCCTAGTCAGCCTGAATGTGTCAGGACAGGATCTGTTGGCACGCCAGGCACCTATCGACCGAAAATTGAAAGCAGTAGATTCTGTTGCATTGATTCGTCAGATAAAGGCGGAAAAGTCAGCTTATCCTGCATATAGTCTCTATCCTAATTGGAGTAACGAGCGTGTACACGCTTATGGTAATACTGTTACTATTCCTGATACATTCCGTATTGATATGACCGGTTTCCGTATGCCGACAGAACACACAAAAATAACTTCTAAATTTGGTCCCCGTCGTCGTCGTATGCACAATGGATTGGATATAAAAGTATATATAGGTGATACGATCCGTGCAGCTTTCAGTGGAAAGGTGCGTATGGTGAAGTATGAACGTCGCGGATATGGAAAATATGTAGTGATTCGTCACGAGAATGGGTTGGAGACTGTCTATGGTCACTTGTCAAAGCAGATTGTGGATGAGAATCAGTATGTAGAAGCAGGAGAACCTATCGGATTGGGTGGAAATACCGGGCGTTCTACTGGATCACATCTTCATTTTGAAACCCGTTTCTTGGGACAGGCCATTAATCCGGCACTTTTATTTGATTTTGAAAAACAGGATATTGTAGCCGATTCTTATTTGTTTAGAAAAGGTAATAACAGATACCAGCGTAACACGAATAGTAAGAACGTGAATTTGTTGGCTTCATCAGATGGTACTATCCGTTACCATAAGGTAAGAAGTGGAGATACATTGAGCCGCATTGCACAGAAAACAGGTACATCTATTGATGCTTTATGCAAGTTGAACCATATTACCCGTAGAACTATTCTTCGTCCGGGACAAGTGTTAAGATGTTCTTAAGCTTTAGTTAATTAAGAAATACAAAATAGGGCGGGAAAGAGTATTCTTTTCCGCCTTTTTGTTTACGCTTAAGCAGAAAAATGCGTAACTTTGCCGTCTAATCATAGAGTGTGATGAAAGATACGAAACAACAATTTGAACATGTAATAGCTGTCTGCCGTGATTTGTTTGCGAAAAAACTGCACGATTACGGCGCAGCATGGCGTATCATGCGCCCTTCATCTGTTACCGATCAGATATTTATCAAGGCAAACCGCATCCGTAGTATTGAAATCAAAGGGGTGACGATGGTAGATGAAGGTATCCGTTCGGAGTTTATCGCTATTGTGAATTATGGAATAATCGGCCTGATCCAATTGGAGCTGGGATATGCTGATACGGATGATATGACTGAAGAACGTGCTTTGGAATTGTATGACCGGTATGCCAAACAGGCATTGGAACTGATGCTGGCCAAGAATCATGATTATGACGAAGCATGGCGCAGCATGCGTGTCAGTTCATATACTGATTTGATTTTGATGAAAATCTATCGTACCAAGCAGATTGAAGGTCACGATGGAGCCACATTGGTATCAGAGGGCATTGATGCCAACTATATGGATATGATTAATTATTCTGTATTCGGATTGATCAAGTTGGAATTTGGAGAGTAAACAGTTACATAGTATCATTGGAATCTGGACAAATGCCTGCCGCTTTTTGCTGGCGGTAGTATTTATATTTTCCGGTTTTGTCAAAGCGGTAGATCCGCTGGGTACCCAATATAAAATTCAGGATTATTTGGAGGCTTTCGGTTGGACTGCTTCGGTGCCTGCCTTTCTTCCGTTTCTGGCGTCTATATTGCAGGCAATGGTTGAGTTTTGTTTAGGAGTATATCTTTTGTTTGGTATCCGCAGAAGAATGACAACCTTGTTTGTTGTGCTTATCATGGGGGTGATGACTCCGCTCACTTTATGGTTGGCTCTTTCCAATCCGATATCGGATTGTGGATGTTTCGGCGATGCTGTGACTTTGACTAATTGGGAAACTTTTGGGAAGAATGTATTTTTGTTGATAGCTGCGGCTTCCGTTTTTAAATGGGGAAACCGTATAACTCCTTTGGTGACCAAACGTTTCGATTGGTTGGTGGCTATGTATGCGTTTCTCTATATTTCGGGGATGACTTTGTATTGTTACCATGAATTGCCTGTCTTTGATTTCCGCCCTTATCATATCGGGGCAGATATACGTAAAGGGATGGAAATTCCGGAAGGAGCGAAGCCTACTGTTTATGAAACTCGTTTTATTCTTCAAAAAAATGGAGTGGAGAAAGAATTTACATTAGAAAATTATCCCGATAGCACATGGACTTTTGTAGATTCCCAAACGATGGTGAAGGAACAAGGATACGAACCGCCTATTCATGACTTTTCTATTATTCGTCAAGAAGATGGGGAAGATATAACCGATGAAGTACTGGATGATGATAATTATACTTTTCTGTTGGTGGCGCATCAGCTGAGCCAGGCGGATGATAGTACCATTGACCTGATAAATGAACTGTATGATTATAGTGTGGAGCATGGATATCAATTCTATTGTCTTACTTCATCACCCGATAGTGACATTGAAGACTGGCAGGAGCGTACGGGAGCCGAGTATCCTTTTTGCCTGATGGATGACATTACACTGAAAACCATGATACGCTCTAATCCTGGACTGATGTTGCTGAAGAACGGAGTAGTTATAAACAAGTGGAGTGTGAATAGTCTGCCTGATGAATATGTGCTGACCGACAGGCTGGAAAAATTGCCCTTGGCACAAATCAATGAAAAGACTTTCAGTCATAAAGTGGTGCTGGTATTGGCATGGTTTGTCTTCCCGTTGTTGTTGTTCAGCATGGTGGATGTCATTTGGGAGCATTTTCATAGGAAAAAGAAATTGAAAGAGAATCGAACAAAATAATTTCATTAACCCTTTAATAAAATAAACAAAATGAGAAAAAACATTGTTGCAGGAAACTGGAAAATGAACAAGAACCTTCAGGAAGGTATTGCTCTGGCAAAAGAATTGAATGAAGCTTTGGCTGTTGACAAACCTAATTGTGATGTAGTAATCTGTACTCCGTTTATTCACTTGGCTTCTGTTACTCCTATTGTTGACAAAGCTGTAATTGGTGTAGGTGCAGAAAACTGTGCAGATAAAGTATCAGGTGCATATACCGGTGAGGTTTCTGCTGAAATGGTTGCTTCTACAGGTGCTGAATATGTAATCCTGGGTCACTCAGAACGTCGTGCTTACTATCACGAAACAGTAGAAATTCTGGAAGAAAAAGTTAAATTGGCTTTGGCTAATAATTTGAAGCCGATCTTCTGCATCGGTGAGGTATTGGAAGAGCGTGAAGCTAACAAACAAAATGAAGTGGTTGCTGCTCAGTTGGCATCGGTATTCTCTTTGTCTGCTGAAGATTTTAGTAAGATTATCCTGGCTTACGAACCGGTTTGGGCTATTGGTACAGGTAAGACTGCTACTGCTGAACAGGCTCAGGAAATCCACGCGTTTATCCGTTCTTTGATTGCTGACAAGTATGGTAAAGAAGTTGCTGATAATACTTCAATCCTTTATGGTGGCAGCTGCAAGCCTTCTAATGCTAAAGAATTGTTTGCTAACCCTGATGTAGACGGTGGTTTGATTGGTGGTGCTGCTTTGAAAGTTGTTGATTTCAAAGGCATTATCGATGCATTCAAATAATTAATTTCATCACAGATTACTCAAGCTTACACAGATAAAGAATCATAAAATCGTCTGTGGGAATCTGAGTAATCTGTGATGATTTACCTAAATTCATAAAACGACATGAGATACATTTTTATCCTACTCTTTTTAAGTCTCGGACTTTCCGCCTTGGCACAGCAGAACATAGTAGAAAGCTTGCAACGTAACCGTGCCGGAGAAGGTACTGTAACCATCCATCAAGATCCTAAAATAACAGGCTTGATTGGTAGTATCTATACAGGGAATGTTACGGGAGGTGAGCAGAAAATGTTGAAAGCCAGAGGGTATCGGGTTCAGGTCTATGCAGGAAATAATTCGCGTGTGGCTCGTAATGAAGCTAATAACGTGGCTACCAAGGTGAAAGAAGAGTTTCCCGATATGCCTGTCTATGCCTATTTCCAGCCGCCTCGTTGGCTGTGTCGTGTAGGTGATTTCCGCAGTATTGAGGAAGCGGATGCCGCTATGCGCCGTCTGAAGGCTACCGGTGTTTTTAAAGAAGTATCTATTGTTCGTGAACAAATTAATATTCCCCTGGACTAATAACATGGAAGAACTATTGCATCCCGAATGGTCAGCAGAGAAAATTGAACAGTTGAAAGGCCATTATCAGAGTATTTTATCGCTATTGGGTGAAGATGTAGAAAGAGAAGGATTGCTGAAAACTCCTGAGCGCGTAGCCAAAGCTATGCTGACATTGACACGCGGTTATGAACAAGATCCGCATGCCATTTTATTGGGAGCAAAATTCAAAGAAGAATATAGTCAGATGGTTATCGTGAAAGATATTGATTTCTTCTCTTTGTGCGAACACCATATGCTTCCGTTCTATGGAAAGGCACATGTTGCTTATATTCCCAATGGTTATATCACCGGTTTGAGTAAGATTGCCCGGGTAGTTGATGTGTTTTCTCATCGGTTGCAGGTACAGGAACGTATGACATTGCAAATAAAAGAATGTATTCAGGAAACTTTGAATCCGCTGGGAGTGATGGTAGTGGTCGAAGCCAAGCACATGTGCATGCAGATGCGCGGGGTAGAGAAACAAAATGCCATTACTACTACTTCTGATTTCACAGGTGCGTTTAATCAAGCCAAAACACGTGAGGAATTTATGGATTTGATACGGCATAACCGGTAAGGAGTTATGCCTCCTTTATTTTAATACTACCCGGTCTCCGGCACGCTTGGCCATAATTTTTTGTAATTCACTTAATTCTTTAAAGTGGGCCATGACTTCAAGGCATTTATCGGCATTGGCTGCTACTTCAGGCTTGTTCAATGCTTGCAGCGTATATTTCATATCTTCTTCTAAAATGGCAAGTTTGAAGTCGATAAGTTGGTGTGGTACTAGTTCGTGTAAGCGTTCTTCATCTTTGACCATCGCTTGTGAATTGCTTTTACTCAATTGGTAACGATCATTTATCATATCTGCTGCCAGCTTGCTGATTGTAGGGTCGGGATGAGCCAGAAAATAACGCTCTGCCGTGAAGTTGGAGTCATGCAGATGAGCTTCTGCCTCTGCTAGTATTTTTCGGTGCAACGGATTATGGAACTGTAATTCATCCTGTTTCAAATCCATGGAAATATATTCTATCACAGTGAGCGGAGTTTCCGTATTTTCTTCCGTTTCTACATAGCACATGACTTTCTCTCCGTGGCGTATCAAAGTTTGAAGCAGTAACTGTTCTTTTACATAAAAAACGTACTTTTCCCGTCCTTCTTGGGGAATATACGATTGATACCCCGCTTCTGCTTCTGCAGGAGGAAACGGAGGGGGAACATCATCATCTACTTCTATGGGGGGCATATCGGCAGGAGGTATGCTGCCGGCAGGAAAAGGTGCATCGGCAGAAGGCAGAGAGCCGATAGTGGCGGATGCGTCTTTTTCTTTCTTGATTTGTTCCAGATAGTTATCATCCCGTTGAAGCAGATGCTTTTTGATCTCGTCTAAAATAATTTGCTCGTTTACGTTCAAGAGGGTAGCACATTCTGTCAAGCAGGTATATCGAATTACTTTATCCGGAATCAGTCCGATACTTCGTGCCATGTCCGATATCAATCCGGCCCGTTTGATGGGGTCCCTTTGTGCATCTTTTAGTAAAAGGTTGGTCTTGAAACGGATAAAGTTCTCTTCGTGATCATCAATGTATTTTCTGAATTCCGTGGCATTGTGTTTTCTGGAAAAACTATCGGGATCATCTCCGTCAGGCAGAAGCAGCACTTTGATATTCATGCCTTCTGCAAGTAACATATCGATACCTCGGATGCTTGCTTTTATACCGGCTTCGTCACCATCATATAATAGGGTGATATTGGAGGTGAAGCGGTGTAGCAACCGGATTTGTTGTTCGCTCAATGCTGTACCCGAGTTGGCCACTACATTCTCCAGCCCGCATTGGTGCATGGCAATTACATCGGTGTATCCTTCTACCATGTAAACACAGTCGGCTTTTACAATGGCAGCTTTAGCCTGATAAATGCCATATAGTTCTTTTCGTTTACTGAAAATTTCGGATTCGGGCGAATTGACGTATTTTTGGTTTACTCCCTTGGTGCGGCTGTCCAGTACACGTCCACCGAAGCCAAGCACTTTTCCGCTGATGTTAAACCATGGAAATATCACACGTCCCCAAAAACGGTCGCGTAAACTGCCATCTTCTTTTTCGTAACATAGTCCGGTCTTGAGCAGAAATTCTTTTTTATATCCTTTTCGCATGGCTTCTTGTGCCAATGCGTCAGAAGCGGTAGTGCTGTATCCCAATTGGAATTTCTTGACAATATCGTCACGAATGCCCCGTTGGCGGAAATAAGACATGGCAATGGCTTTTCCGTCAGCGTGGTTGTAGAGGATGTTTTGAAAATAATCGCGGGCAAACTCATTGACTACAAAGAGACTTTCCCGTATATTTTGTACTTGTTTCTCCTCATCGGTCAATTCGCGTTCCTTTATTTCTATATTGTATTTTTGGGCCAGCCAGCGTAGTGCTTCGGGATAGGTCATCTGTTCGTGTTCCATAACGAAATGGACAGCATTTCCACCTTTTCCACAGGCGAAGCATTTACATAATCCTTTGGCCGGTGATACATAGAATGAAGGGGTTTTGTCATCATGGAATGGACAAAGTCCGACAAAATTCACACCGCGTTTCCGCAGAGTGACAAACTCGGATACCACATCTACAATTTGTGCGGCATCCAGTATCCGGTCTATGGTGGGTTGGTCTATCATTGCGAGTGCGAAGATACAAAAAAAACATCGCCAAGGGTGAACCCGGCGATGTTTTTAACGGAATATTGTAATCAGAATTATTTAATATTAGGATTCAGCTTGTTCCATTCGGAAACCGGAGGAAGTACTCCCATCGCAATCACTTCATCACGCAAAGCACAAAGGTGTGCATAACTTTTTTCTAATGCGGCTTCTTCTTCGGGCGTGCCTTTCACTTCTTTTAAGTGGCAGCCATCCTTAGCGATAGAAGTTTCCCAGGCCATCATGATATGGTCGAACTTACCATTGGATACGTAAGTACCTGCAGGCCAGCGGAATGGCTTTCCTCCCATGGCGGCGGCAATCATTTCGATAGAAACATATGACGGGCTTTGGAAAGAAGAGCGGCCGCGCAGGTTGATGATGTTTGCACCGCCTTTAGTTACTTTTTGTTGTATTTCAGTCCATTGTTCTTTTGTCAAAGCATCAGTGCCGATGATATCAAGTAATGCTTTTCCGTTTACTTTAGCGGTAGAAGCATAAACAGCCATCTGCTCACCATGACCGCCATACGTGCGGCAGTTTTCTACATTATCCATGGCGATGCCGAAATGCTTGGACAATTCGCTGCGCAAGCGTGTAGAGTCAAGAGCGGCAAGAGTTGTAACTTGTGATGGTTTCAGGCCTGAATATAATAAGGTGATCAGACCGGTAATATCAGCCGGATTGAAAATAACCACGATATGTTTTACGTCCGGACAATAGGCCTTTACATTTTTTCCGAATTCTTCAGCGATGGCTGCGTTTCCTTTCAGCAAGTCCTCACGGGTCATGCCGGCTTTACGTGCCGCACCACCTGAGTTTACAATATATTTAGCATCGGTCAAAGCTTCCTTGATATCGGAAGTGAAAGTGATGTTCATGCCTTCGAAACCACAATGGTATAGTTCTTCTGCCACACCTTCCAGACCGGGAGCGTATGGGTCATACAAACAAATATTGGGAGTAAGGCCCATCATAATAGCAGTTTGAGCCATGTTCGAGCCAATCATTCCGGCAGCACCTACGATTGTCAGCTTTTCATTCGTTACAAATTCCATAATTCTTTTATTTAAAGTTTGTATAATATAAACGCTTTTGTGGGAGAGGATGTTCTCTCTTCCGGGTACAAATTTACAAAACCTTTTATTAAGGTGTTTATTCTAAAAAATTATATGGGATAATAGAAAGTTATCTCATATAATCATCCTAGGATGGTGAATTTCAGAATGCCTGTCAATCAAGATGTTAAACAGTATTTATTCAAACAGGTTTGTGGATGGAACAAATAATGATATGATCTGTTATGTATTTATGTTTATATAACTTTTTAATGCATCTACATATTCTTCAAAAGCTTCAAGCCCTTTTTGTGTAATCTTACAAATGGTACAAGGCATTTTTCCTTTAAATGTCTTGATGACTTCTACATAGTCAGCCTTGTTCAGCTTGTCTATTTGCACACTCAGATTACCTGCCGTTGCTCCTGTCTGTTGTTTCAGATAGCTGAACTCGGCTTCTTCCACTGAAACCAGTATGGACATCACGGCAAGTCTCAGTTCGGAATGTAGTAATGGATTCAATTCTTTGAACATAGGCGCAAAGTTACGATTTTTTTTGTTTACGGGCAGCATGATTCAACACATGTCCCGGAATAACCATCATAAAAATAAAGACAGGAGCGAAGATTAATATCTGGTTTAGACCTGGATAAAAAAGGCATCCGATGGAGCTTAACGCTCCCAGTGTGCCGCAAATAGTGACAGTTTTATAACCTATCACCAGACCTGTTAGTGTAGTTCCCATGCCCATCAGCAGAAGGACCATGAATAGGATGGGAAGTTGCCAGAAAAACATGGCGAGCATGGATATCAGAAAGCCGGTTATGCCGAATACCAACCAAATATAATTGATTACTTTGTCCAAATGAGTCTTGATACCCGGCTGCTGATTACGTGTGGAAAGGTAAGTTCCTGTTCCTGCGATGATGGGGAGTAAGAACCATAGGTATTGCCAATAATAATTCCGGGTAGTTACTACCAAAAACCAGACCAGTAGGCTGACAAAGATAGTGGTATATCCCCAAAAAAGGAACGGCATGCCACAATTGGTTTCTAGCCTGTTTTTTGTATTCTGAATCATTTGAGCGATGAGTTCCAAACTCTCTTTCTCATTCAATTTTCTTTCTTCCATACTGTTTTTTTCTTTTTAGTTTGTGATTAATTAATATTTGATGCTTTTCTCTATGGCTGTCATCAGCAAGCTGATTCCCCAGCCTGCTATCACCCATAGTACCCACCAGTAGTGTGGACTGGTAAACCAGTTTATAGCTATAAGAAACAGGTTTATTACCACATAATAGACTAATGACCAAGTGAGCCAATTCCAAAAATGACGGGCTCTTTGCCGGCATACTACTTCGATTTGTTCTTGAGTTGGAACGGTTTTTTTGTTGTTCTGATTTGTTTTCATAGCTTTATTTCTTATTATAGTGATATAAAGTCGGTGGTTTGTGCTATATTTTCAGTGGCAAATCTCGGAATAGCTAGTGTGGCGCATGCCAGGATAGTGGCACGTTTCTTGTGAAATGTTGTGTTTGTTTTCATTGTTATGATGTTTTATAGGTTGAATGATAAAAGTTTATTTTACTTAATTACCTGTCTCTTATACACATCTGACGCTGCCGACGATCGCATAAGTGTAGA
>ERZ1027283.545-NODE-545-length-16694-cov-5.728289_pt1 | contig 16694 bp, 9 predicted proteins | sample MGYA00519254_ERZ1027283 | MGnify/ENA primary metagenome ERZ1027283 (study PRJEB26926, sample SAMN06165184) | human gut metagenome | biome: ENVO:00009003; feature: ENVO:2100002; material: ENVO:00002003 | host: Homo sapiens | place: USA | collected 2012 ...
AAAAATATCTCATTCCCACAACTTTTTCAATAGTTTTCTTATACCGAACTCACGTATCTTTATACTTGAAATTCATTTGCGATTAAACTATAGCATTGAGGATTAAATACTTACAGCCATGAATTACATTGTAACATTATTTTCAGGGGAATAATAATAAAAAGGTATTTTCCACCAGCATCCAGATAAAATATAAAAGGTTACCTTTCACATTCTGAAAGGTAACCTTTTGCGTTGTAATATGCGGTCTTTCAGACGGCGTTTTGCCGTCTTTTAGAATACGAGCAAAATTCCACCCGTAATCATTCGAGCATCGACAAGAATGTTTCCTCGTCAACAATAGGAACTCCGAGCTTTTCCGCCTTCTGCAGTTTAGCGGGTCCCATGTTGTCACCGGCAAGTATGAACGACGTCTTGCCGCTTATGCTGCCTACGTTCTTTCCACCGTTTTCTTCTATTATACGCTTGTACTCGTCGCGGCTGTGGCGTGCGAACACACCACTTATGACAATGCTCTTGCCCTTAAGTTTATTGCCCGCCGACTGCATTTGCTCCTCGCTGAGCGACATTTGCAGTCCGTAGCCGCGCAGGCGGCTGACTATCTCCCGGTTAACGGGATTGGCAAAATACGTTATCACGCTCTTGGCTATCACCTCGCCTATGCCGTCAACGTCGGTAAGCTGCTGGAGCGTTGCCGAGGCAAGGGCGTCCATGTTCTTGAACTTACGTGCCAACAGACGTGCGGAAGTCTCTCCGACAAAACGTATGCCGAGGGCAAACACCACACGCTCGAACGGCACCTGGCGCGAGGCGGCAATGCCGTCGACAACCTTCTGCGCTGACTTCTGCCGGCTGCCGTCGCCGTTAATCTGCTCAACGCGGATGTCGTATAGGTCGGCAACGTTGCGGATAAGTCCGCGTCGATAATATTCGTCTACCGTCTCAGGGCCAAGACTGTCTATATTCATTGCCTTTCGAGAAATGAAATGTTCGATCCTGCCCTTAATCTGAGGCGGACAGCCTGCATCGTTCGGGCAATAATGGGCGGCCTCGCCTTCGTAGCGGACAAGCTCGGCGCCACATTCGGGACAACGGCTGATAAACTGTACCGGCTGGGCTTGCGTGTCGCGGCGCGATGTGTCTACACCTACAATCTTGGGAATAATCTCACCGCCCTTCTCAACGAACACATAATCACCTTCGTGAAGGTCAAGACTGCGTATGAAGTCTTCATTGTTCAGCGTGGCGCGGCGCACCGTCGTGCCGGCAAGCTGCACCGGTTCCATATTAGCCACCGGCGTAATTTGTCCAGTCCGTCCAACCTGATAAGTCACCTCGTTGAGTCGGGTACACTCACGTTCAGCCTTGAACTTATAGGCAATGGCCCAGCGCGGACTCTTTGCAGTGTATCCGAGGGCGCGCTGCTGGCGCAGTGAGTTAACCTTAAGCACAATTCCGTCAGTTGCCACAGGCAGGTTCTTGCGCTCTGTGTCCCAATAGTTTATGAAGTCGTAAATCTCCTGCAATGTTTTCACCTTGCGCATTCCTTCGCTTATCTTGAAGCCCCACGCCTTGGCCTTCGTAAGGTTCTCGTAGTGTCCGTCACCGTTTATTCCGTCTCCAAGCAGATAATACAGGTAAGCGTCAAGATGCCGTTCGGCGGCAACAGCCGGATTAAGGCTCTTCAGTGTGCCGCTGGCAGCATTGCGCGGATTGGCAAACAGCTGTTCTTCGGCAGCCTCGCGCTCGGCATTAAGGCGTTCAAACTCTTTCCAAGGCAACAGTATCTCGCCACGTATTTCAAACTCACGGGGCCAGTCGCCATCCTTCAGCACGAGCGGTATGGAGCGTATGGTGCGCACGTTAGCCGTAACGTCGTCGCCATGTACACCATCGCCGCGCGTAACCCCCTGCACAAGACGCCCGTCAACGTATGTCAGAGAAATAGACAAACCGTCGTATTTCATCTCGCAGCATATCTCGAAATCCTCTCCGCCAAGTCCTTTCCTTACACTCTCGTAGAAGTCGGCCACATCCTGCTCGTTATAAGTATTTGAAAGCGAGAGCATGGGATATTTATGTGCCACCTGCTTAAACTCCGTACTTATGTCGCTGCCTACACGCTGTGTTGGCGAGTCAGGGTCGGCCATTTCAGGATGACGGGCCTCAAGGTCTTGCAGCTCGTGCATCATGAAGTCAAAATCCTGGTCGCTTATCGAAGGCTGGTTAAGTACGTAATATTTGTAATTATGCTCCTGCAAATCCTTTCTAAGTTGCAGAATCCTCTGTTTCTCGTCCATTACTAGTGTTCCTGATAATAATTATACAGGCGCAAAGTTAACAAAAACAAGCGATAAAGACAATAAGAAAAACACAAAAATAACATACTTGGACGATGCCGCATACCAGCAGGGAAACACTCCAACTTACAATATTACAGCCTTATAACCAACATGAAAATCCAAGATTTGACAAAATAAATTTGGCTGTATCATGCAAAATAAGTAATTTTGTTATCGCATTTGAGCCCCTTCACCAAGGGTGTTTGTCTTTTGCCTGCCTTCCATGCAAACAACGCAAGCCTGTTTCACAGAAAAAAGCGAAAGAGCGTGCGGGCAAAGCAAAACGGAACATTACAGTAACAACACCTTAATATCAAACAAAAATACAAACATGGAAAGAACATTAATACTACTGAAGCCCGGAACCGTACAGAGAAGGCTTGTAGGCGAGGTGATAAACCGCATTGAGCGCAAAGGCTTGCGCATAGTAGGCATGAAGATGATGCAGCTTACCGACGAACTGCTTAACGAGCACTACGCCCACCTGGCTGAAAGGCCATTCTTCAAGTTCGTAAAAGCGTCGATGATGGCGGCACCGGTAGTGGCAATGTGCGTGGAAGGATGCGAGGCGGTAGAAGTGGTGCGCACCATAACGGGAGCCACCAACGGCCGCAAGGCTGCACCCGGGACAATCAGGGGCGACTACTCTATGAGCGGACAGGAGAACATAATACATGCGTCAGACAGCACGGAGAACGCTGCGATAGAGATTAGACGTTTCTTCAAACCGGAAGAACTGTTTGATTACGCTGACCCGCTGACGCAGTTCCTTTACAGCCCCGACGGGGTATAACATGACAGATTTTACATAAACATATTAAATATCAAGAAAAAGTGAGCAAAGTTATTATCAACAGTTATGACGAGTTTGCCGCCCTGCTCGGCAAGAACATCGGTGTGTCCGACTATGTTGAACTGACGCAGGAACGCATCAACATGTTTGCCGACGCAACCCTCGACCACCAGTGGATACACGTAGACCAGGAACGCGCAAAGGCGGAAAGCCCATTCAAGACGACAATAGCACACGGCTATCTCACGCTTTCAATGCTGCCGTACCTGTGGAACCAGATTATCGAGGTGAACAACCTGAAGATGATGGTCAACTACGGCATGGATAAAATGAAATTCGGACAGGCCGTGAAGTCTGGTGAATCAGTACGCCTCGTTGCCGACCTGCACAGCATTGAGAACCTGCGCGGAACGGTAAAGGCTGAGATCAAATTCACTATCGAGATAAAAGACTCGCCCAAGAAGGCGTTGAGCGGAATAGCAACATTCCTATACTATTTTAATTGATTCACATTTTTTCAATTCATAATTCACAATTCACAATTCATAATTCACGGTATTGTAAATTTTAACACCCACCCATCAACCCAAACTATGAATTATGAATTGTGAATTATGAATTGTGAATTATGAATTAACTAAATTGTGCACTGGCATGAACATAATAGTATCAGAAGAAATCGAACAAGTATGTCCGGGCTTTGTCGGCGCAGCTGTTGAGGCAGACGTGGTAAATACGGAATACAGCGAAGAACTATGGGCTGAAATAGAGGCGTTAGGCGAAAAGTACAAGGCAGAATATACGACGGAGACTATTAAACAGATATCAGGCATCGAAGCCACACGCCGTGTCTACCGAGCCTGCGGCAAGGACCCAAGCCGCTACCGCCCGGCATCAGAAGCCTTGATAAGAAGAATGTTGCAAGGCAAAAAGCTCTACCAAATCGATACGCTCGTCGACCTGATTAACCTTGCAAGCATAGCCTACGGTTACAGCATCGGCGGTTTCGATGCCGACAAGTTCTCCGGCGGCACGCTGACTTTAGGCGTAGGACGTGAGGGCGAACCATACGAGGGCATAGGCCGTGGCATGCTCAACATTGCCGGACTGCCCGTATACCGCGACGCAATTGGCGGCGTTGGCACGCCGACCAGCGACAACGAACGCACTAAAATCGACATCAACACGCGCCGTGTGCTCGTGCTCGTCAATGGGTACGACGGCAACGAGGCACAGGTGAAAGCCAATGCCGAATATCTTGTACGACTGTTCGACAAATACGCACAAGGACGCAACTGCAGATATTTCATTTATAAATAAAGTTTAACAAAATCAATCTGGAAGTATCCGACTCTCCAAAAGCTTCCGATTATGGCACAATAAGCTGTAAAACAACACCCCGAACGCAAAATGTATTTACCGGAAATATAAAAACATCATAAATAATTAACTTAAATTTCCTCATTCAGATTTAAATATGTATTTTTGCGCAAAATATCGGCTTATTGGTGAAAACTTTATTTTTGAATTTATATAAATACATTACTACAAACTTAAACTTATGAAACAATTACAGACATTATTGTTATGCCTGTTGTTTCCGTTGGCGGTTTGCGCGTCAGCGTGGGACGACGTGAAGTACAAACAAATCGAAAAAAACATCAGGATGCCACAATTTGCCGACCGTACCTTCGACATCAAGAAATACGGTGCATCTCTCGACGCTACTCCGGCACAAAACCAGAAGGCCATAAACAAGGCTATCGAAGCATGTTCAAAGGCTGGCGGAGGACGAGTAGTCATACCTGCCGGCACATGGAAAACTGGCGCACTGAGAATGAAGAGCCACGTTAACCTCGTAATCGAAAAGGGCGCTACGCTGTTCTTCCATTTTGACAGGGCACTCTATCCCCTCGTAGAAACCCGTTGGGAAGGACTTGACTGTATAAACTATTCTCCGTTGATTTACGCTTTCCGCGAAACAGACATCGCCATTACCGGTGAAGGCACGATTGACGGAAACGGCTCTGACGACACATGGTGGCTGATGAGCGGCAAGACTCCGAAGAGCCGCGACGTTGTCGTTGAGGAGAAACAGCAGAACCCCGGCGGACGTGCCGACCTGCTGAAGATGGCCGAAGACGGAGTGCCAATCGAGAAGCGTGTGTTCGGTCCCAAGAAGGGACTGCGCCCGCAGATGATAAACTTCAACCAGTGCGACGGTATCCTCATTGAAGGCGTTACAATGGTACGCTCACCGTTCTGGGTTATGCACCCGCTGCTCAGCAAGAACATTACCGTAAGAAACGTGACCGTACACAACGACGGCCCCAACGGCGACGGCTGCGACCCCGAGTCGTGCGAGAACGTCCTGATTGAAAACTGCGTGTTCGACACAGGCGATGACTGTATAGCAATCAAGAGCGGACGTAACGAAGACGGACGAGAAGGCGGCAAGGGACGCTACGTAGGCCGTCCGAGCAAGAACATAATCGTACGTAACTGTATCATGAAAGACGGACACGGTGGCGTTGTACTTGGATCTGAGATTTCAGGCGGATGCAACAATGTGTTCGTAGAGAACTGCAAGATGGACAGCCCCAACCTCGACCGCATACTCCGAATCAAGACCAACTCATGCCGTGGCGGTGTGATTGAAGACATTTACATGCGCAACGTCGAAGTAGGCCAGTGCGCTGAAGCCGTACTCAAAATCAACCTTGACTACGAACCTAAGGAAATAGGCCGCCGCGGCTTCTACCCCATCGTGCGCAACGTCTACATGGAGAACGTAACTTGCAAGAAGAGCAAGTACGGTATTATGGTTGTTGCATTCGACGACCGCACCAATGTTTACAACATCAACCTCAAAAACTGTAAGTTTGACGGTGTTTACGGTAAACCGGTCTACATCACGGGCAAGACAAAAGACATGAACTATGACAACCTGTTCATCAACGGCTCGATGATACTGAGCCAGTTCCCTTACAAAAGCTACAGCGAATGGATGACGCACTCTGAAATGCAGCGCGTACCAGACCCTTGCTACCTCGATTTCACCACAAGGCCCAAATGGGGTTACGTGGTAGGAATCGAACAGGAAGCAATGCTTGATACCTATTTGGCTTATAAGGACGAAAGCATCATCAACTACCTGAAGCAGTATCCTGCAAAGATGATTGACGAGAAGGGCAATATCACAGGCTATAAATATGAAGACTTCAACCTCGACAACACCCGCCCCGGACGTTACATACTGCGCATGAACATGCTCTATCCTGAGAAGAAGCTGGAAAAGGCATTGAAGACTATTTTCAAGCAACTTGAGAAACAGCCGCGCACTAAGGACGGCGTATGGTGGCACAAGGCTATTTACGCACACCAGGTCTGGCTCGACGGCGTATACATGGGACACCCGTTCTACACAATGGCCGCACCTATTCTTAAGGGAGAAAAGAAGGCCAAGAAGTATTATGACGACACTTTCGAGCAGATATCAAAGACTTACGCCCGTACATACGACGAAAAGACAGGATTGTGGAAGCACGCATGGGACGAAACCCAGAAGATGTTTTGGGCTAACCCTGAGACAGGATTGTCACAGCACACATGGGCACGCGCACAAGGATGGTTCGCCATGGCAATACTCGAGGTGCTCGATGCACTGCCACAGGACTACGAGAACCGCGGCAAACTTATCGAAATGCTCAACAACGTAATGAAGTCTACCGTCAAGTACCAGGACAAGGCCACCGGCGTATGGTATGACGTGCTCGATGTTAAAGACCCCCGCAACTATCTTGAGGCTACAGCTTCATCAATGTTTGCATACGTGCTGCTGAAAGGCGCACGCCTCGGCTACTTCGGCAACGATCTGAAAGAAGCCGGACTTAAGGCATACAAAGGTATCCTGAACGAATTTGTCAAGGTTAACCCTGACAAGACAATATCGCTTACACGCTGCTGCGAAGTATCAGGCCTCGGACCTGACAATCCCAAAAGCCGCCGCCGCGACGGTTCGTTCGAATATTATATCAGCGAACCTATCCGCGACAACGACGGCAAGGGCGTTGGCCCGTTCATCTGGGCGTCACTCGAGATGGAGAAGCTCGGATATAATGTAGAGCAGCTGAACAAGTAAACTTTTTAAAAGCTAAAATCAACAATCCGTCGACACGCCATGCAAAAACGGTGTGCCGGCGGATTGGCTAAAACAAACAAAACAATATGAAAAGACAGATTCTATTTTTAGCGGCAGCAGCATTAAGCGCTACCGCAACCTTCGCCCAAAACGACGCGCCGGCATTTCCTGGTGCGGAAGGTCATGGCAGATATGTCACAGGCGGCCGCGGAGGTGTGGTAAAACATGTGACAAACCTTAACGACAGCGGTCCCGGCTCATTAAGAACTGCCGTAAGCGGTTCTGCCAAAAAGATTGTAGTATTCGACGTATCGGGAGTCATCGCACTGAAGTCAGACCTTAAAATAGGCGCCAACACTACGATAGCCGGACAGACAGCCCCCTACCCCGGCATAACGCTGCGCTACCGCACGGTACGCCCTGATGCAGACAACGTGATCGTTCGTTTCATCCGTGTACGCCGCGGCCAGGAGAAAGACGTGAACGACGGTGCCGACGCTATCTGGACAAGAGAGAACGACGGCATGATTTTCGACCACTGCTCGTTCAGCTGGAGTATCGACGAGGTTGCTTCATTCTACGACAACAACAACTTCACGATGCAATGGTGTACCGCTGCCGAGAGCCTTAACAACGCCGGACACGGCAAGGGCGCACACGGCTACGGAGGCATCTGGGGAGGCAAGCTGGCTAGCTTCCACCACAACATGATAGCCCACGTAACCAACCGCGTTCCGCGTTTCAACGGCGCACGCTACGAATGGGACGGCTACAAGAGCAACGCCATGTATGACGAATACAAATGGGCTAATCCCGTACAGGCCGAGAACGTTGACTTCCGCAACTGCGTCATGTACAACTGGGGCAACAGCAACGGATGCTACGGCGGCCCCGGCGGCGGACAAATCAACATTGTAAACAACTACTACAAAGGCGGTCCGGCAACTCCCGACAGCAAGGCACAACGCGTAACTGAAATATCCGTTGCGTCGTCAGGCAACTCGAGCGGACATCCAGACATATACGGAATGACCAGCCGTTACTACATTAACGGCAACACGACCGAGACAAACAGCGGAACCATTACGGAGAACAGGGACTGGAACGGAGTTAATTACGACAGCGGCGTATTCACCATCGACGGTGAGAAATGGAGCCTTGATACTTTAAACTTGTATGGTGACGAGGTTGAACACAAGGCAAACACTGACGGCGAGATGTGCGTAAGGATAAAGATGGACCAACCGGCTCCTGAAGGACAGGTTACCACACATTCCGCAGCAACGGCTTTCGACAAAGTGATGTCATACTGCGGCGCATCACTTTACCGTGACGATGTAGACTCACGCTACATGGAAGAGGCACGTACCGGCACGGCCACATACAAAGGCTCTGTAACAAACGAGAGTGGACTTATCGACATCGTTGCCGACGTTAACGGATATACAGAAGACAACTTCCCGTCTGAAACAAGACCTGAAGGCTTCGACACAGACCAGGACGGCATGCCCGATGAATGGGAAACAGCAAACGGACTCGATCCCAACAACCCCGACGACGCAAACCTCTACACTCTTGATACGGAAAAAGGCTGGTACACCAACGTGGAAGTTTACATCAACTCCCTCGTTGAGCATATCGTAAAGGCCCAGAACGCAGACGCCATAACGGCAGTCGACGAATATTACCCGGCCTGCGTTCCTGTTACAGGCATAGATAACGCTCCGACCGTATCTTCAGAAATCGTAAAGATAGAATACTTCACACTTGGAGGCGCCAAGGTCAGCGAGCCTGTCAAGGGTATCAACATCCGCAAGGTTACATACTCTGACGGCAAGACCATTGCTGACAAGGTGATCAAATAACACACATGCGATAATCCGTGAAAAGGGAAATGCCTGTCGGTATTTCCCTTTTTTGTTAAGAGCAGTGTCTTAACATCATTTTAATACGAAAAAACACTTACATTGAAATAAAAGCACTATATTTGCAAAGAGTTGTAAATATTATTACATTAACCAATTAAACAATAAGATTATGAACAAAATTCTACGTTATTCATTAGTAAGTCTGCTCACACTGTTCTTTGGAACAGCCATGGCACAGACGACGTTCAACTTCAACGAAGACTACAAGTCATTGTTCCCCACATTGCCGGGAGTTTCAAGCAGCGACAGCCATGACGGCGACTTCAACGAGCCTACCACCTGCACGCTTGACGGTATTTCGGTAACGGTTTCTCCCCTTTCAAGCGGAACTAACGCTAACCGTATTTGGACAAGCACTCCCCGCCTGCGCATGTATTCAGGCACACTGACCATTGCCGCTGAAGGCAAAACCATCACAAGCATTGAATTCAACTGCGGTAAATGGAACGCCGGCAACACTGCCGACAAAGGCGAGTTGGCAACTGAAGGCAACAGCGCTACATGGACTGGCTCAGCCAACAGCATCGTGATTACCATTGCAGGCAACACACAGATGAACTCTCTCACCGTTTACGTTGACGGCGAAGGACCGATCGACATCACTAACACTCCCGAAACAGCCTACACTGTAGCCGAGGCAAACAACCTTATATCAGAAGGCGTTGGCCTTGATGCAAAGGTTTATGTTAAAGGCACTGTAACTGAAATCAAGGAGATTTCAACCCAGTTCGGCAACGCCACATATTACATCAACGACACCGAAAGCACTGAAGGCCAGCTGATGGTTTACCGCGGATACTATCTCGGCGGCGAAAAGTTCACCACAGGCGATGAGCTCAAGGTAGGCGACAAGGTTGTTGTTTACGGCCAGCTTGTAAACTACAACGGCACTTACGAGATTAACACGGGCAACCAGCTCTACTCTGTCAACGGCATCACAACCGGCATCGACAACGCCGTTACCACTCCTGCCGCCGACGCTGACGCTCCTGTTTACAACCTTGCAGGCCAGCGTGTAAACAAGGCTGCCAAGGGCATCCTCATCCAGAACGGCAAGAAGTTCATCAACAAATAACCGTTGTTGACAATAACAAAAGCGGGGCGGCACTGTTGTGCCGCCTTTCTTTTTGCCTGCGTTTACGCCACACACCACTAATTATGGCCGTGAAAAACACATTATGCGCCGAAAAAATTTGCCGTATCGCAAGAAAGATGTAATTTTGCACACGGAATACAAATCAAAAAGGCATTTAACACAATGACTCACAACTTATTAAAAGGAAAGCGCGGCATCATCTTCGGCGCGCTCAACGAAGACTCCATCGCATGGAAAGTGGCCGTGAAGGCAGTAGAAGAAGGAGCAAGCATAACACTCAGCAACACAGCCATGGCGCTGCGCATGGGTACGCTCGACAAACTGAGCGAACAGCTGTCAGCCCCGGTCATAGCTGCCGACGCTACAAGCGTTGACGACCTGGCCAACGTATTCTCTGAATCAGTACGCTTGCTGGGCGGCAAAATCGACTTCGTACTCCACTCTATCGGAATGAGTCCCAACGTACGCAAGCACCGTACTTATGACGACCTCGACTATAACTACCTGCAGAAGACGCTCGACATATCGGCAATATCTTTCCACAAGATGCTGCAAGTGGCTAAGAAGCAGGACGCCATAGCTGAATACGGTTCTGTCGTAGCCCTTACATACGTTGCCGCACAGCGTACATTCTTCGGATACAACGACATGGCAGACGCCAAGAGCATGCTCGAAAGCATTGCGCGCAGCTTCGGTTACATCTACGGACGCGAGAAGCACGTGCGCATCAACTGCATTTCGCAGTCGCCTACTCCTACAACTGCCGGCAAGGGCATCAAGGACATGGACAACCTCATGGACTTCGCCAACAAGATGTCACCACTCGGCAACGCCACGGCCGACGACTGTGCCGACTACTGCGTAACGCTCTTCTCTGACCTTACACGCAAGGTTACCATGCAGACACTCTTCCACGACGGCGGCTTCTCGTCAATGGGTATGAGCCTGCGTGCCATGAACCAGTACGCCAAGGACCTTGCTCCTTACGAAGACGAGAACGGAAAGATTATCTACGGATAACATTCCGTCAATCCAAGAAAATACCAGCGTGGGCCTGTTCGTTGCAGACCCACGTTTTTTTATCGGCAAATCCCTGACAGGCAGTGCTTGCACAACCTGTGCCACTTAAACCCAAGTCGGTCATTAGACCGCTTGGAGATTATTAATGTTTCATATTTAAGCTTTCGGCCGTCTTTTTGTTTTTTATTGGCGTCTTGCCGTCTTTTTTTTCTTGACATAGCCCGCTATGCCTGCGAAAAACCATACGTCAATGCGCTCAATATAAAACAAAAATACAACCAAATTCTAATGACTGATTTGGGTTTAACACATCCATTACGCCTGCGCCCCACACCGTTGCAAGTGTGCCCATGCGCCGTCTACTCCCGTTTACCGTACGTTCAGCATCCCCGGCAGCGGGCGGACAACTGCATGGAGCGCACAAAGCCTTAGGCATATTGCATACATGAAGACGTGTTAGTCTTGGTAAAATATCTTGACAAATGATTTCTTCAAAATAGAAAACCAACATCTAACGTATGTTAAACGCCGACTGCCCGCAACATTATTCTGTTAACACTCGTTTACATGCATGCCCTGAAACCAATACAAAACTGCTTGTTTTCAGTGCCAAAATCAACTGTTTTAATGGCTGAAACCATGCCTTTTGCGTGCCAAAAGCATGCCTTTTGCAGCACAAAACGCCACATTTTGCATTCCATTCACGCACAGAATCCCATCCCGGAAACCTTAACTCGTTATCTGTCAACACTTTAACTAAAACCTCCATTTTCCGCCGTTTTTCTTGTAAAAGTACGTAACCGCGGCGGGCGCCGCCCTTCCTGGAGCGTCAAACGTCCACGTCTTTTCGTTTTTCCTTACATCGTTGGCGTCCCAGTGGACGCCAACTCCTCCTGTAATTGATAATTCCCATGCTACGCCTTGAGGCTCCACATACATAAAAACATTTCCCATTAACCCCAATCGGGCGATTCGAATAGACAAAAAACCGTGACGGCCTCACGGTCGCCACGGTCCATAATTTTATTCATGAAAAGTATGCATTATATAATTAACCTATTTCAAATATCGAATTAAATACACGTCGCCCCATCGTTTTTTATATTTTATGTACGCAAACAACAGGCTTGTAAGAGGCGTGCCGTTGCCGTTAATAAGCCATGCAGTTGCTGATGGTAAACCTTGAACTTGCCCATGCGTTAAAGAATTTATAAGCAATTAAATATGACAATCCTGTAAAACAGGGTGTAATCACAGTCTGTTCAGTTCGGAAGTACCAGTGCCCTTGCCCTTGTAAGATTTCTTCTGTTTCTGTCTGAAAGTATATGTTACGGACAGTTGTACCAATTGCGAAGCGCCCTTGCGGTATTCCTTTATTGTAACGCCGTTGGTTGAGAGGGAATGTTTCTGCCTGAACGTGCCGAGTATGTCGTTGGCATAGAGATTGAACCTCCAGTTTCCGAGCCTCTTGCTTAGCGTCAGCGACACGGAAGAAACGTCATACATATAGTAAGTGTTGTTGTTTCCACAGCTCTTCCAATAAGCTGTGAGGTAGGCGTAGATGCCGAGCGGAAGGTCAAAGCGGTTGTTCATGCTTACAAGCCCTAACGGCTTGTCGTATTTCTGCCCGTTGTATTCAAAGTTTGTGAAGCAGATAGCCCCCTGAATCGTTGGATGCCACAGGCCTATGTCCATACTGTGTGACAGGACGAGTTGAAGGTCTTCACTATTCGGCAGGTTTATGGGTCTTTGCAGGTTGATGTTGCTTTCCGGAATATATTCGTACACATAATCTATGCTGTGCCTGCGCATGGAGTAAGTGGCGTAGAAGTAAGTCTTTTTCCATGAAAGGTTGAGTTCAATTGAATGCGGGGTTGCCGTGCGCAGGTCTGGGTTGCCGGTTGACCATGCCGTATGGCTTATGTAATAATAATTGTTGTTGAGCATCGAGTAATTCGGTCTGTACACGGCAGGAATGTAAGACAGTCCGGCGCGCCAGTCGCCTTTGCCGTAGCTGGCGGTAAGTTTCGGAAGCCAGTCGGTGTACGATTTTGACTGTCCGTCTACGTGGGTGCCGTTCTGGTAATAGTCAAAAGCGGTATGCTCGAGGCGCAGTCCTCCGACAAACGTCAAGTATTTGGTAGGACTGTAAACAAGGTTGAAGTATCCCGATGCAAGGTTCTGCCTTATATAGTCCTCGGCTTTGGTTATTCCGACGGTCACTCCGTTGTAGTTCACCCTGTTTTTCGTATGCGAATACTCGCCGCCCACGTCTATCGACACCTTGCCGAATACCATGTTAAGGTTGGCTTTCGTGGCGAACAGGTTATAAGAGTTCCTGTTTACGGTGTTCACTGTCTCGACAGTTCCGGCCGCGTCTTTCTCTTCAGTGTGCTGGTCTCTCTCGCCCCTGCCGTACAGGTAATCCGCGTCGGCAGTGAACTCGAAGTTCTGCTTCTTGCCGAACTTTACTACGGCATAGGCGTTTACGTAATGGCGCATGCTTTGGGAGAAGTCGTTGTTTGTCGAAGCAAGCTTGTTTTCCGTTCCGTCCATTGTCGTGAGGATGTCGCTGTCGGCGTTATACTTGCTTCTCGGAGTGCGCGAGAACTCATATCTCGCACCGATTGAATTCGCCTTGCCGAAATCATAGCTTGCGCCGGCAGTGCCGCTCACGTAGTCGCTGCTGCCTTTATATTTGCCTGCCGTGCTTGTACCTGAAAGGCCATTGTTGAAGCTCTCGTCATAAGTCCTGTCCTGCATGTATCCGCTGTGCGACACGCTGCCTCCGGCATAGAAGCCTAAACCCTTGGCCGTCATATAGGAAAAGTTGGAATAGGCCGAGCCTAAAGCGACTTCGGCCAAAGTGCCTGATCCCCACAACGTGCCGGCAAGTCCCTCGTCACGCTTCTTCGTATGGATTATTAAAACAGCATTCACTCCCGAGCCGTACTTGGCCGTAGGCGTGGTTATTATCTCAACGCTCTTTATGTTTTCAGGCAACAACCTTTTCAGTTCGCCCGAGTCTCTCAGCTTCCTGTTGTTGATGTATATCAAAGGCGCGCCTTTGCCCAGCACGGATATGCCTTGTGACGAGGCGTCCATCATAGGCATCATTCTTATTGCATCTTCCGCCGAGCCGAGGTTGGCCAGGGGGTTGCCTTCCATCTCTACGGTCAGTCCCAGCGCGTTTGTCTTGACAAAGTTCCTCGCGGCTGTAACGGTTACTTCCTTCAGCTCGTTTGCCTTGTGTATGAGTCTCAGCGGCGCGCGCAGCGGCAGCCGTGAGTATATGGCGGCATAGCCAACCATCGTGACCCTTACCATAAGCCGGCTGTCGGCAAGGCTGGTTGTCAGGCTGAAACGTCCGACGGAGTCGGTCAGCGCCCCACTGACAACTGATGAGTCGGTTACTGTAAGCAGTGCTACGGTGGCGTATTCAACAGCCTCGCCGTTTTCGTTGACTACTTTACCCTCTACCGTCCGCAGAGTGTCGTCCGGTAATGCCGTCTGGGCGTTGCCTGCTGAAGTTATCAGCATGATTAATAATAGCAAAATGTTTCTCATATATAATTGTTTTTCTTGAATTATTTTATTGTTATACGCAGAGTAACCCGTTTTGTGACATCAGTAAACAGACTTTTTTCCAAAGCTGTTTTTATCTTGTACGTATTTATCTATATATTTGTTTATCTGAATCTCAGATGATATTCAACCGTTGTTCTTAAAAACGGACACGTTTTAAACTGATTAGTTTGTCTATTGCAAAACAACAGATTTTAAGACAAATGAACAAGTCTTTTGTGAATTATTTTTTCACAAAAATTTCACAAAGGGTTAAAAAACATCAGCCCGTGTTTGTGAAAAAAAATCACAAACACGGGCTTCGGAATAAAGTAAAGTCTTGATTATAAAGACTTTATATACTTGTCAAAATCTTTTGGCGAGCCGTCCTTTCCCGTCATCTTCAGGTAAAGGCGCTTGCGTATGTTCGATATGTTTGATGGCGACTGTTGCATAAGTATGCCTATGTCGGCAGGTGAGAAATCGGCGCGGACGAGCAGGCAGACATGGTATTCGCTGTCGCTCAACCGGCTTTGCCATTGGCTTAGCGGCGTGTAGTCGGAGAATATCTTTACAAGTTCTGCGCATTCAGCCACCGTCATGCACTTGTGGCTTCTGCGTGCATGGTCGGCTAGCACCTTTATTATTGGGGCGTCGTGGAAACGTGTCTGTCCGACTGTATTGTTTTTCTTCTCATACTCCGCCTTCTCGCGTTGCAGGCGTTCTATCTCCTTTGATTTTTCCTCAAGCAGGCTGCTTATTCTTGCCTCGCGGTTTTCCGTCAGTATTTCATATTCGCGTTGTACTTTTTTCAGCTCGTCGATGTTGCGCTCGTACCTGGCTACCTCGGCAAGGCGCAGCCTTCTCTTCCTTAATATATATGTTCTTCCGCCAAACAGTATTGCTAAAAGTACAACCACCGACGAAATAATAACCACGACGTTGAGCAGGCGGGCTTTGGCAGCATCCTCCTTTGCCGTTGCCGACTCGAGCTGGTAACGGCTGTAGTCGTACATAGCCTTCATCTGTTGCAGATGGCGTGTTGACATGTTGGCGTAAGCCGAATCAGTGGCGGCATTCCACATCTCGGCATATTTTGTTATGGAGTCGTTTACGCCGCGGCGCTTGTACAGAAGGTAAAGTCCGCGTGATGCTGCCTGGCGGTCATTGATGTCTGTTGTAGAGCACAGTTCTTTCCTGAAAAAATATTCAGCCGAGTCAAGACGGTTTTCATCCAGATACGACAGACCTTTTATATAATAATATATTTCGTGCCCTTCCTTCACCGACTTTGTCTTGCTGTCATAAAAGCCTGAATGTTTTTCATAATAATCAATATATGGCTTTGCTTTTTTAATATCATTCCTTTCAACCATCATAAACATTTTAACTCCTAATGCAGAAGCTATCAGTTGGGGATTATTATATTTTTTCAACATACTGACAGACCTGTCACATACAGACATGACTGAATCATACATGCCAAGTTGGTGGTAGATAACATCATACATACTATAAGTAGAAATAGCAGAAAAAGTGTCTTCCGCTATCAAAGAGTATTTTATCGAGTACTGATTTGACTTTAACGCATCTTCTGGCAACATCTGGTTCAACTGAAGCTGTCCCAATTGCGCATAAATTTTGCTTAAAGTATTATAGTCGCAGTTCTTGTTGTCAAGCGTGTCGGCGCATGATATTGCCTTTTGGAAACATTCAACGGCACGCGGGGCGTCGTTGTCGTCGAGATACGAACAGCCGATAATGTATTTGGCGAGCATCCGCTCGTTGGGCGTGCCGTGGTCAGTGAAAT
>ERZ1027283.610-NODE-610-length-15369-cov-5.015019_pt1 | contig 15369 bp, 8 predicted proteins | sample MGYA00519254_ERZ1027283 | MGnify/ENA primary metagenome ERZ1027283 (study PRJEB26926, sample SAMN06165184) | human gut metagenome | biome: ENVO:00009003; feature: ENVO:2100002; material: ENVO:00002003 | host: Homo sapiens | place: USA | collected 2012 ...
ATCTACACTTATGCGATCGTCGGCAGCGTCAGATGTGTATAAGAGACAGCGTCATTGCAAAAGTGATGCAGTGCCACTGCAAACTATATGCAGTATTCTTGCAGTATTTGCTTGACTTGTGTAAGATAATATGATCTATTGAAAAACATGAAGAAAATATTTTTATTAATATTGTGTCTGTCCACCATGTACCCGGTTGTCAATGCTGGGCGGGTGGTTCAGAGTTTTAATGACGGCTGGTATTATGCCGCATGTGATGACAATCGGTTGCAGGAAGTGCAACGCCATGAAGAAGGTTGGCAGCAGGTACATCTGCCGCATACCTGGAATGCGGATGCCTATTCTACCCGTAACTACCGCAGGGCTTCTTCCTGGTATAAGAAAGAGTTCCGTACGGATGCCGCGCAGATGCGGGATAAACAGCTTTACCTGAAATTTGATGGTGTCAATTCTCTGGCAGATGTGTACCTCAACGGCGAGCTGCTCACTACCCACAAAGGAGGTTACTCTGCCTTTACCGTAGACATTACGGATAAAGTAAGGACCGATGCCCCGAATCTGCTGATGGTGCACGTCAATAATCAGAACGACCGGATACCTCCTTTGTCCGGCGACTTCACCATCTTTGGCGGCATCTACCGCAATGTGTGGCTCATCAGTGCTGCAAAGCAGCACATCAGCCTTACCGACTATGCCTCTACGGGCATTTATGTCGATTTGCCTTCCGTGAGTGAGGATAGGGCAGAAATCAGTGTGCGTGGGACTTTGGTGAACCGTGATGTGCGGCGTGCGGTGTTGAAGTTGGACGTCGAGGTGCTGGATACAGATGGGAAGACCGTAGCCCAATCTTTGCGCAGCGTCCGGATAGATGCCGACGGGGCGTTCGCCTTCGAGGAACGGTTACAGTTGGAAAAGCCACAGTTGTGGTCGCCCGATTCCCCTTATCTGTACAGCGTGAAAGTTTCTTTGAAAGATGTGCGTGGCAAGGTGTTGAAAGATGAGACACGTGTCCCTTTGGGGGTCCGCTGGTTCAGCGTGGATGCGCAGGAAGGCTTCAAGTTGAATGGGGAACCCCTGAAACTTATGGGAGCTTGCCGTCATCAGGACCAGATGCCGATGGGCATAGCGCTTTCGGATGAGATGCACCGCAGGGATATGCAGTTGCTGAAAGACATGGGTGTGAACTTTGTCCGTCTGGCACATTACCCACAGGACGATGCCGTGTTGCGTGCTTGCGACGAACTCGGCATGCTGGTATGGGAGGAGATTCCGGTAGTAGATTTGATAGCTTTGGGTGACGAGTTCCGCGCGAATGCCACAAGCGCCTTGCGCGAAATGATTCGCCAGCATTACAACCATCCGTCCGTCATTATGTGGGGGTATATGAACGAGGCTGTTATCCAGCTGCAGTATCGGGTGAAGAAACAACGGCTCAACGGTTTCTACGAGAATACCTTGGCGCTTGCCCGGCATCTGGAGGAAACTCTGAAGAGGGAAGACCCCTACCGTCTGAGTACGATGGCCTACCACGGCAATCAGATTTACAATAAAATCGGTCTCAGCAATATCACCGACATTTCCGGTTGGAACCTTTATCAGGGCTGGTATGAGAACGACTTCAAGTCTTTCGACCGCTTTGTGGACGAAGAGTATCGTAAATACCCGCACCGTCCGTTAATAATCAGTGAGTTCGGTGCCGGTTCCGACCCGCGCTTGCAGTCGCTCGATCCGCAGATATTCGATTTCTCCATGCAATGGCAGCAGTTGTACCTCGAATACTATCTGCCCGCTATCATGAAGCGACCGTTCATAGTGGGCGCCACGGAGTGGAACTTCATTGATTTCAGTTCTGCCAGTCGCCAGGAGGCTACGCCGCATATCAATAATAAAGGACTGATGTACAATGACCGCCGTCCTAAAGATGTGTTCTATTATTTCCAGGCATTCCTGCGCAAGGATATTCCGGTGCTGCACATTGCTGTGGATGACTGGAAGCATCGGACTGTGGTTTCGGACGGTGAAGCGGTGGAACATCCGGTGAAAGTGTATTCCAATCTGGATAAGGTGGAGTTGTCTGTCAACGGCACGAAGCTCTCCGTGCAAGGCATCGAGAATTGCCATGCAGTGTGGCAAGTGCCTCTCGTTGCGGGGCGAAACACGCTTGTGGCTTCAGGTATCTGCCATGGGAAGAAGGTGGAGCAGGTTTCGGACATTTTTGTGAAGATGCAGCCTCGCCATATCGCGGCAGTCGGCTCCGGACAGCTGGAACTTGCAGTGAACGTGGGCAGCAACTGTTTCTTTACGGATGACAAGAGTGATCTTTGCTGGCTTCCCGACCAAGCTTATACTCCTGGAAGTTGGGGCTACATAGGTGGAGAGATTTTCCGCCGTTCTCCGGGACGTATCGGAACCACTGCCGAGGTGAAAGACACCCGTAATGTTCCTTTGCTCCAGACCAAACGCAAGGACATCAAGGCCTATCGCTTCGACTTGCCCGACGGCGACTATGAAGTGGAACTTCTTTTTGCTGACCTGAACGCACGTTCCGAGCGGGTGACTTACGATTTGGGAGCTGTCGCTACCCTAGACAATGCCGATTTCCGCGGCAGTGTCTTCAATGTTTCTGTCAACAACCGACCTTGGCTGAATCATTTCTCTCCGGCGATAGAAGTAGGCGGGAACCGTTGCATATCCAAGAAATTGCGTATTGCCGTAACCGGTGGAAACCTTACAGTGGACTTTGAGGCGGTGAAGGGAATGACGTTCTTGAATGGGATAAAGATATTCAGGATTCATTGACCTTCTATTTGCAAGGATGTTGTATTAACCGATAAATTGAGTGAAACATGAAACACAAACTTCTCACCGGGTCCCTCTCCTTCACAGTAGGGATGGGATTCAGCGCTTTGCCTGCCGTCGCGCAGCAATCTCCGGCTTCCACTGAGGTCAAGCCCAATGTAATCATTATCAACGTTGATGACTTGGGCTATGGCGACATTGGTTGTTACGGTGCCACCAAGGTCAAGACTCCCAATATAGACCGTCTGGCATCGCAGGGCCGTAGCTTTACGGACGCTCATTCATCCTCGGCTGTTTCCACGCCTTCACGTTATGGACTAATGACTGGTCAATATCCTTGCCGTGAGGATATTTGGGGGGCAATCTTCCTGAATCAGACTCTGCAAATTGATACGGCACGCACCACAATTGCGGATGTGATGAAACGTTCCGGCTATTCCACTGCCATCGTGGGGAAGTGGCATCTTGGATTCCGTACGGACGAAAAGATGGACTGGAACAAGGAACTGGCTCCCGGACCACTTGAATTGGGATTCGATTATTACTTCGGTGTGCCTATTCTCAACAGTCATCCACCTTTTGTTTATGTGGAGAACCATCATGTGGTGGGTTATGATCCCAACGACCCGTTTGTAAGAGGCAAGAGGGCAGAAACGGAGGAGTTCGATGAAAAATTCGGTATCAACTCTATTGGTGGAGCCACGGCTGCGCACCGTTTGTACAAAGACAGGGCTGTAGCCACTACTTTGAAAGACCGGGCCGTGCAGTGGATAAAGGAACATAAGGATTCACCTTTCTTCTTGTATTATGCTACCACCAACATCCATCATCCTTTTACACCGGCCGAACGCTTTGTAGGTACCAGTGAGGCAGGACCTTACGGTGATTCAATCCATGAATTGGACTGGGTGGTAGGCGAGATTATGCGTACCCTCGATGAGGAAGGGCTGGCGGGAAATACTCTGCTCATCTTCACCAGTGACAACGGAGGAATGCTGAATCATGGAGGGCAGAGAGCTTGGAAGGCAGGACACCATATCAACGGCAAGCTTCTTGGTTTCAAGTTCGGAGCTTGGGAAGGCGGGCATCGCATTCCTATGATTGCCCGCTGGCCGGGTAGGATTCCTGCGGGCAGCGTATCCAACCAGTTGATGTCCAATGTTGACATGCTTGCCACTTTGGCTGCCCTCACAGGATATGAATTGCAGGAGCAGGACGGGCCGGACAGTTTCAATATGCTTCCTGCCCTTATCGGAAATCCCGGGAAAATGATTCGGGACCATATTATTATCTGTCCTTCCCAAAAGAGCCATCTTTCCATTCGCAAAGGGAAGTGGGTCTATATTCCGGCGCAAAACAGCGGCGGATTTACCGGAAAGAATGTCGGTGACCATGACTTGGGCGGGGCATCCGCTTTCCAGCTCACCCATCGGGTGAACAGCGATATAGAAAATGCCCGGATAAAGCCGGATGCACCCTCTGTGCAGCTTTATAATTTGGAGGAAGACCCATACCAGACCACAAATGTGTATGAACAGCATCCCAAAGTGGCACGCAGGCTGGCGCGGATACTGGAGGAGAAGATAAGGAAGTCGGATGCCACAAGAAAGTGACAACCGATAGATTGATGAAAAACATAATTTGAAAAATGAAGAATACCATGATGAAAAAGTTTTTTGTAGGTTTATTCTCCCTTTTGATGGGAGTAGGCAGCGCTTTTGCGCAGACCAATATGTCTAGTGAAATGTATGACCTTGCCAAGATGAAGGAAGGCTTGCGCAACCGCCGTGTCAGCAGTTATGACCGTACGGGCAACAACCGTGACCACCTGAAGGCCATCAAGCCGGGCGAAACGGCTGTCTTGGCCGACATCAAGGGGGCAGGCGTAATCAACCATATCTGGATAACGATGTCTCCGGGACCGCGCCAGCTTTCCCGTAACGACATCATCCTTCGGATGTACTGGGACGGCAGCGACGAGCCTTCTGTCGTGTCCCCCATCGGTCCCTTTTTCGGCCAGGGATGGAACGAACAGTATAACTATGCTTCTTTTGCCCTTTCTTCCGGTCCCAACGGTGGTACGGGTTTGTGCAGCTATTTCGCCATGCCTTTTGCCAAAGGTGCGCGCATTGAGATAGAGAATCAGACGGATGTCAACATCGGCGCCTTCTACTACTACATAGACTATGTGGAGATGAAGGAACTGCCCAAGGACATGGGACGTTTCCATGCGTGGTTTAACCGTGAGATTACCGAAGCGCTTTCCGAAGGGGAGACCGAGTGGGGTTCCGTGGGTAAGCAGACGGAGAATAAGGACGGAGCCGACAATTATGTGTTTGCCGATATCAAGGGAAAGGGCCATTTTGTGGGATTGAACTATTATGTACAGTGCCCTACCCCCATGTGGTATGGTGAAGGCGATGACATGTGGTTCATCGACGGTGAAAAACAGGCTTCCTTGATAGGCACCGGTACGGAAGACTTGTTCAACACCGCCTGGTGCCCGAAAGAGCCCTACCAGCATATCTACTTCGGCTATCCACGTGTGAATAATGATGTCGGATTCTTGGGGCGTACACATGTCTATCGGTTCTTTATTCAGGATCCCGTCTTCTTCGAGAAAGGGCTGAAAGCCACCATCGAGCATGGACACAACAATTGCCTGACGCTCGACCTGGCTACCGTTGCATACTGGTATCAGGACAAGGCGACGGCTGTCCCGGCCATTCCCGACAAGGAGGGCCGTAAGCTGAAGCCGATGGTAAACAATGTGATGATGCACAAATGGCGTCATGAATGGAGAAAGAACAAGGGGAACAAAGCGGACCTTTGGGGAAATGAATAAATTGCTGGAGGATATGAAATGAAGACATTATTAGTTATATCTGTTTTATTAGCATTTACTCTTTTGGGGCATGCCCAAATATGGAAAGTGCCTGAAGGTCATGAAACGCGGTGGACAAGTTTTGAAAATCCTACCGGTGCCAAGGGAACGGCAGCTCAAGTCAATAAAGGTGCAAAAGGAAGTGCTTTCGGCAGAATCATGGCGGGAGACAGCTGTGTTTTGTTGTCTCAGCAAGGACCCGGGATCATTAACCGTATTTGGCTGACAGTCAGCAAACGTAACCCTAAGATGCTTCGTGCGTTGCGTATCAAGTTTTATTGGGATAATTCTGTTGTTCCGGCAGTGGATGTCCCATTGGGAGATTTTTTTGGGAATCCGCTGTCACGTACATCTCGTTTTGAGAACTGTTTCTTTTCTAATCCGGAGAAGCGTTCTTTTAACTGTTCTATTCCGATGCCTTACCGCACCGGTGCCAAAGTGGTGTTTGTGAATACCTCGGATGAGGACCTGACACACTTGTTTTATGATATTAACTTTACTAAATTGCCGGAATGGGATTCGGAGATGAGCTATTTTCATGCTGTCTGGCGTGAAGACAAATCCACCAAGTTGGGAGTGGATTATACTGTTCTTCCCCAACTATCGGGCAGGGGGCGCTTTTTGGGGGTAAGCTTGGGTATCTTTGCCAATAAGGCGTATGAAACTACTTGGTGGGGAGAAGGTGAAATCAAGTTCTACATTGACGGAGATAAGGAATTTCCCACATTGAGTGGTACGGGAGTTGAAGACTATATTGGTACGGCTTGGGGGCAGGGCGAGTATTCCCACCGTTATCAAGGTTGTCCGATTGCAAATGCGGACAGTTGTTGGTGGAGTATGTATCGTTTCCACGTGCAGGACCCGATTTATTTTCATCATGATATAAGAGTTACATTGCAGCAGATTGGAGGTGCTCCATATCAAAAGGTACTCGAACTGTACAAGGCGAAGGTTCCTCTTGTACCGGTTACTATAGATAGAAGCGGTAAACTGAAATTCTATCGTTTATTAGATGAAAATTCAGACCTACATATCACGGATAAAGACTTTCCGCCAGGATTTGTTAATTTCTACCGCCAAGATCATGTAACTTCAACAGCATATTTCTATTTGGATAGGCCTGCAGTCTGAATAATTTTTTAAATAACTTCCTAGTGTATATTATTGGAAATTAGTATTTTATACAATGCTGTAGTAGTTACGTTGTAGTGCTTGAGCAGGTTGTGGTAATCTTGTGATAGTTTGTTTTTTGACATACATCAATTGCTCCTATACTTTTGCAAAAGAATTTTAAATCAATACAAAATGAAGAAAAATTTATTAATTACATGTGTGATGTTGCTGTTTGCCGTTGTTTCGATGGCGCAGAACAAAATTACGGTTTCGGGTGTCGTTTCCGACAAGACGGGAATGACTGTTATTAGTGCTACAGTTTCGGTAAAGGGGGCTCCTCAGCAAGGAGTCGTTACTGGACTTGATGGTGATTATAAGATTACCAATGTTCCCAGTAACGCTGTCTTGCTTTATAGCTATATTGGTATGAAAGACCAAGAAATAGCAGTGAATGGTCGTACTACTATTAATGTAGTAATGCAAGAAGACAATATGTTGATCGATGAAGTTGTAGTTGTAGGCTATGGTGTACAGCGTAAATCAGACTTGACCGGTGCTGTTGGTTCTATCAAGAGCGATGATTTGAAAAAGATTTCTACACCTAATGTGGCTAACGCGTTGCAAGGTCGTGTGTCCGGTGTATTTATCTCTGCAAGCGGTGCTCCGGGTAGCTCTCCTGAAGTGCGCATTCGTGGTATCGGTACTACTAATAATAGCAATCCGCTCTATGTGGTTGATGGAATGTTTATGGACGATATATCATTCCTGAGTAACCATGATATTGAGTCCATGGAGGTATTGAAGGATGCTTCTGCTACTGCCATGTATGGTTCTCGCGGTGCTAACGGTGTAATCATTGTTACCACCAAGCAAGGTGCTGAAGGTAAAGCACAGGTGAACATTACTGCCAGTGAAGGATTTCAGTTCCAAAATAGCGGTAAATTTGAGATGTGTACGGCTTCTGAATATGCTATGCTGCAAAATGAAGCTAACTTGAATATTAATCCAGATGGCGGTCTTGTTTATGATGACCCGGCTTCTTTCGGAAAAGGGACCAATTGGTTCGATGAGATTTTCCGAGTAGCGTCTGTCCGTGATTATCAAGTTGCTGTTAGTGGCGGAACAGAAAAGGTACGTTATAATTTGAGTGCCGGATATTTCCAACAGGATGGTATCATAAAGGAAAATTCTTATGACCGTTTTACTTTGCGTGCCAATAATTCATATAAAATAAACAAACATTTGACTATCGGGCATAACTTATCGGCTTCTTTCAGTCATACAAAAAATGAAAATAAGGGAGTTGTAAAATCCGCTTATAAACTGAGCCCTATCATTACTCCTTATGATGAGAATGGTAATTTCTCCGATCCTCAGGTGGCATCTACTGCTAATCCGCTTGCTACCCTCCATTATATGAATAGTGATAATTGGAAAGATAGAATTGTGGGTAGTGCATTCTTGAATTGGGAAGTTATTAAAGGGTTGAATTTTAAGACCAGCTTGGGCATTGATTATATTAATGGTAGAAGTCGTAATTTTACTCCTAAGTATTATATCTCGGAGTATCAAAAGGTAGATGAGAACAGCTTGTCTAAAACATGGACTAGAGATTTTACTTGGCTGTGGGAGAATATCTTGACTTATGATTGGCAAATCAATGATAAAAATCGTCTGAATCTTTTGGGTGGTATTACTGCTCAAAAATACACTAATGAAAAGTTAGGCGGGTCAGGACGTAATTTCTTCTCAGAAGTGGAAGACTATTGGTATTTGGATCAGTCTTCAAGCGATACACGTGGACTTGAGAATAATGGAAAACATGAAGCCATGATGTCTTACTTGTTCCGTGCCAACTATGCTTTAATGGACAGATATTTGTTGACGGCTTCTATACGTGCCGATGGCTCTTCGAAGTTTGGACCGGATAACCGTTGGGGATATTTTCCGTCAGTAGCTGCCGGATGGAGGATTTCTGAAGAAGCTTTTATTAAAGATAATGTTGAATGGTTGAGTAACTTGAAGATTAGAGGTAGCTGGGGGCAAATTGGTAATGATAAGATTGGTAATGACAAATATTATGCATTGGCTAATGTAGACCCTACTTATGATGCTGTATTTGGTGGTGATTATTATTCTGGTGGTACTGTAACTTCTCTTTATAATACACAAATCCATTGGGAACGTTCAGAGCAGTTGGATCTTGGTTTTGATTTAGGCTTGTTCAATAATCGCTTTTCTTTAGAGTTTGACTATTACAGAAGAGATACAAAAGAAATGTTGGTAAATGTGGATGTTCCTGCTTCTGTAGGACTTGCCTCTGTAGAAACAAACGTGGGATCAGTACGTAACTCTGGACTTGATTTTACGGTGAAATGGGAAGACTCGTTTAAGGATTTTCGTTATGGCATCCGCTTGACTGGAACTACAATTAAGAATGAGGTGACTAATTTGGGAGGTAAACGTATCACCAGTGGGGATATAGGTTCCGGAAAAAGTGTTCATATGACAGAAGAAGGAATGCCAATCAAGTATTTTTATGGTTACAAGACTATTGGTATTTTCCAAAGTAATGAGGAGATTGAGCAGTATAATGCGATGGCTGCGGCTGCTTCCGGTGATGCGAAGAAGAAGTATCAGGCAAATGTAGCTCCGGGTGATCTGATTTATGCAGATACGGATGGCAATGGATATATAACTGCTGAAGACCGTACGGATTTAGGCTCTCCTACTCCGAAGTTTATCGGTGGTTTGGGCATAACTGCCGCTTGGAAAGGCTTTGATTTGTCAATTGATTTGCAGGGTAATTTTGGTAATAAGATTTATAATGCCAAACAAGCTGAAAGAAATGCTGGTGTTGATAACTGGGATCGTTCGTTCTTGGATAGATGGACTGAAAACAATAGGAATACTTCCATTCCGCGCATGACATTTGAGGGTAACAATTATTTTGTTTCCGACCGTTATGTTGAGAGTGGCAACTATGTGAAGTTACAGACTGTGGAATTTGGATATACATTCCCAAAAAACTTGATGCAAAAAGTGCATATCCAGAATTTGAGATTGTACTTCTCAGGTAATAACCTGCTTTATTTTACGAATTATAACGGATTTACTCCTGAAATCTTAGGGGGGCTTGACCGTGATATTTATCCGATTACCGCTACCTGCCGTTTTGGCTTGAATCTTACATTCTAATGGAAAATAAAAATAGGAAATGATTATGAAAAAGATATATTCACTTTTATTAGCTTCAGCATTGGTTTTTACCTCTTGTTCTGATTTTTTGGATACAAAGCCGCAAGGGAAATTGACGCAAGATATTTTCTTCGGGGAAGAAGAAGGTGCTTTGATGGGAATTAATGCTATATATTCTCAAATGAAAAGTTGGGACTTGATCGGCTTTTCTTGGTTTGGCATTATGGAGGTGCCGAGTGACAATTCTGATACAGGAAGTTCACCGGCAGATGGTAGTTATGCTCGCGTGAATTCATTGAATGATTTTACTTATGATGTTTATACTTCTGAATTGAACGGCTGGTGGACCGGAAATTATAAAGGAATCGGATTCTGTAACGTAGCATTGGATAACTTGGATGTGTTGAAAGATGAGCAGTTAAAGATTAGAAGCATTGCACAGGCACGTTTTTTCCGTGGTTTCTTTTACTTTAACTTGGTGAGAACTTACGGTGGCGTACCTTTGGTTACTAAAGTTCAGAATCCCGATGAATATGATCAGCCATGCGCTTCTGAAGAAGCTATTTATCAGCAGATTATTGATGACTTGTCCTATGCGGCAATGAATTTGCCAACCCGTGATGAATGGGGGATTGCTGAGAGAGGAAGAGTTACGAAAGGAACTGCAGAAGGCTTGTTGGCTAAAGTTTATTTGTTCCGTCAAGATTATGCAAGTGTAAAACAATATGCAGGGCAGGTAATAAGTAGGGGAGAATATAACCTGCATCACAATTACCGTGATTTGTTTAGCCCGGATTCTTATTATTCTGATGAAGTGATGCTGGCCGACCAGTATTTGTGGGGATCAGACAAGACGAGAGATAAGGCTTCCGAATATGTGAAGTGGCAAGGTGTCAGAGGTTTCAAAGGTTGGGGATTCTGTTCTCCGTCAGAATCTTTGGATAAGGCTTATGAATCAGGTGATCCGAGACGGGAGGCTACTATCATTTACGATGGCGAAAATATGGAAGGAGTTGGGGTTATAAACTTCAAGGACGAACCGGGAGTACAACCGCGTGCCAATAAAAAGACAATGTGGCCTACAACTTATTGGAATGCCAATAATTTTGCTAAACAAAATTGCCACTTGTATTTTCTGCGTTATGCGGATGTACTGTTAATGTATGCTGAGGCCTGCAATGAGTTGGCAAATGGTGAAAGCGACCCATTAGTAGATGACGCCCTGGCTAAATTGGAATTGGTCAGAGACCGTGCTCGTAAGTCCGGTGATGATCCCACTGTATTACCTAAAATAACAGAGAGGGATAAGGCAAAGTTGCGTGAAATCATATGGAATGAGCGCCGCATTGAATTAGCAATGGAAGGACACCGTTTCTTTGATTTGATTCGGGCTGATAAAGTTGTTCCCGGATATGCAGAAAAGATGCTGAAGGCCCATGGAAAGACAAACTTCAATATGAGCCAGCATTCCACATTCTACATTCCACAGAAGCAGATTGATATTTCTCAAGGAATATTGAAGCAAAATAAATAAGGTGTGTGAGGAGTAGCCTAAGGCTACTCCTACTTCTTATGTGATTAAAATGTTTAAAATAGGTATTATGAAAAATATATTTCTTTTTTTCTTGTTTTTTGGGGTTTGTTCGTGCTCGGTAAATGCCATAAATCCACCATCTGGTGTGACAGAAAAGCAACTCTCCGATGATGAACTCATGACCCTTGTCCAGAAGCAAACTTTCCGTTACTTTTGGGATTTTGCCCATCCCGAATCAGGATTGGCGCATGAACGGAGCAACGGAGGTGCCGAGACAGCTACCATCGGTGGCTCGGGTTTCGGAGTGATGGCTATCATTGTCGGTATAGAGCGTGGTTTTGTCACTCGCGAACAGGGCGCTGAACGTATGTTGAAGATAGTCCGCTTTCTGAGCGACAAGAATACCGACAGCTATCACGGCATGTGGGCACATTGGATGAACGGTAAAACCGGCAAGACCATTCCTTTCAGTCGTAAGGACGATGGAGCGGATATTGTAGAATCCGCTTTCATGTTCGAAGGCTTGTTGGCTGCCCATCAGTATTTTACAAAGGATAATCCAACGGAAAACCGTATCCGCGGGATAATCAATAATCTGTGGCGTCAAGCAGAATGGAACTTTTTTACTCAGGGACAAGATGTGATGTATTGGCATTGGTCGCCAAACAACGGATGGGCGATGAATCATCAGATTAAAGGTCATAACGAGTGTCACATTGTTTACATTTTGGGCGCGTCTTCCCCTACTTATCCGATTGCCGAGAGCGTTTATCATAAAGGCTGGGCCAATGCGAATACTTTTCTGAACGGTCGGGAGTATTACGGCATCAAGCTTCCTCTTGGAAACAACCACGGAAAGGGAGGTCCTCTCTTCTTCACTCATTATTCTTACATGGGGCTTGACCCACGTGGCTTGAAAGATCGTTATGCCGATTACGAGGAACAGATGAAGGCTCATACCTTGATTAACCGTGCCTACTGCATTGACAATCCGAAGGGTTACAAGGGTTACGGCGAAAAATGTTGGGGATTGACTGCCAGTGACGGTGACAAAGGTTATTCTGCCCATAGTCCCGGTAATGACCGTGGTGTGATTACACCTACCGCTGCTCTTTCCTCTATTCCATATGCACCTGAATATTCTTTGGAAGCCATGCGTTATTTCTATGAAGAGTTGGGTGACCGTCTTTGGGGTGAATATGGTTTCAAGGATGCGTTCAATTTGACGGAGAATTGGTTTGCACCTTCGTATCTTGCCATTGACCAAGGGCCGATTATTGTGATGATAGAGAACTATCGTACCGGTTTGATTTGGAAACTTTTCATGAGTCATCCCGATGTCCAGAAGGGTTTGAGGAGATTAGGCTTTACTTCTCCTTATTTGAACAAGGTCGATTAGGTTGTTTGATAGGATTCTTTGATTCTGATTAGGTTTTACATAGATTAAAAAGGTTTGTAACCATGAAAAACGTGTTTGTCAATAGTGTATTGGTTGTTTTCGCATTGCTTGTCGCCTCGTGCGGCAGGCAACCGGAAGCCAAAGTAGAGGTGATGTCGTTCAACATCCGTTTGGATCATGTGGCGGACAGTATGAACAATTGGAAATACCGCAAGGACCATGCGGCACAAATGATTGCTTATTATGCTCCGGACATTATAGGCATGCAAGAGGTGGTGAAGAACCAACTCGATGACTTGAAGGAGCGTCTTCCGCAATATACCGCTCTCGGTGTAGGTCGTGTAGATGGAGAAGAGAAAGGTGAGTATTGCTCTCTTTTCTATAAGACAGACCGTTTCGAACTATTGAAGAGTGGAAATTTTGGGCTGAGTGAAACTCCTGATTCCATCGGAAAGAAAGGCTGGGATGCGGCTTGCGAGCGTATTGTGACTTGGGCGGTACTGAAAGAAAAGGTGAGTGGTAGGGAAATAGCTGCTTTCAATACTCATTTCGATCATGTAGGTAAAGTGGCACGTCGCGAAAGTGCCGTGCTGATACTTGAGAAGATAAAACAAATGGCGGGTGACCTTCCGGTAATTGTTACCGGAGACTTTAATGGAACGGTAGATTCCGAGCCGGTCACTGTATTGACGGAAGGTGGAATGAAGAATGCTTGCGTTACGGCGAAAGTCGCTTACGGACCGACATGGAGTTTCCATGACTTCGGGCGCATCCCGGTAGAGAAACGTAGGTTGATAGATTTTATTTTTATAAAAGGTGCTGTAGAGGTGGAGCGTTACCGAACCATTGATGATAAGCCGGACAACGGCTATCTCTCCGATCATGCTCCCGTAATGGCTATCTTAAAACTATAAAAGCATTTACTATGAAAAAGAAATTATTGATTGGAGCTGCCCTGATACTTTCTGTGGGTATGGCATGTACTTCAGGAGCCGGTGATTGGCAGAGTTACAGCGGTGACAAACGGATAGAAGAGCGTGTCGATTCTGTACTTGCCTTGATGACACTTGAAGAGAAAATAGGTCAGATGACCCAATATTCTGCCAAGAGCGATATTGTGACCGGTCCGCAAGTAAATACGGACATTGAACCTCTATTGAAGAAAGGATACATAGGCAGTCTTTTCCATGCCACTTCTTCTGCCGCCATCCGCAAGACACAAGAGACGGCACTAGCGGAATCCCGGTTGAAGATTCCAGTGCTCTTTGCTTTCGATGTGATACACGGGTTTAAAACGATATTCCCTATTCCTTTGGCCGAGTCGTGTGCCTGGGACGCCGAACTGGCAGAAAGAAGTGCGTCCATTGCCGCTGCCGAAGCTTCGGCAGTGGGTGTTAACTGGACTTTTGCCCCCATGGTGGACATTTCACGTGATGCACGTTGGGGACGGGTAATGGAAGGCTCTGGTGAGGATCCTTATCTGGGTTCATTGCTCTCTGCCGCACGTGTACGCGGTTTCCAGGGTGAGAAGCCCGAAGACTTGATGCGGCTGGACAAGATGCTGGCTTGCGCCAAACACTTCTGTGCATATGGTGCTGCTGAAGCTGGTCGTGATTATAATACGACTGATGTGTCTGAGCGCTCTTTGCGCGATATTTATTTCCCGCCTTTCAAGGCTGCCAAAGATGCGGGTGTGGCTACTTTCATGACTGCCTTCAATGAGATTTCCGGTGTGCCTTGCACTTCCAGTAAATTCCTTTATCAGGATGTGCTTCGTGATGAGTGGGGGTTCAACGGTTTTGTAGTGACGGATTATACGGCTATCAATGAGCTTGTTCCCCATGGCGTGGCACGCGACGAGGCTCATGCCGCCGAGTTGGCTGCCAATGCGGGCATCGAGATGGATATGACCGGAGGTGTGTTTCATGCACATCTGCTGCAAGCCGTGAAAGAGGGCAAGGTGAACGAAGAAACCATTGATAATGCCGTACGCCGCATTCTGGAGATGAAATTCCTTTTAGGCATTATGGACGATCCTTACCGCTATCTGAATGAGGAGCGTGAGAAGGCTACTATCATGAAACCCGAGTTCTTGGAAGCAGCGCGCGATGCTGCTCGTAAGTCGGTAGTATTGTTGAAGAATGAGAATAACTTTTTCCCGATACAACCCTCCGAACGTAAGACTGTAGCTTTGATAGGCCCTATGGTGAAAGAACGTAACAGTGTGAACGGTGGTTGGGGTGGACGGGGAGACCGTCAACGGAGTGTCACTCTTTTTGAAGGGTTGGAAAAAAAGTACGGAAACTCGAACGTACGTTTTCTTTATGCCGAAGGCTGCGATCTTCGCAAGCCTGGAACTGCAGGATTTGCACAAGCTGTGTCCGTGGCTCGTCCTGTCTCTTATACACATCTCCGAGCCCACGAGACCGTACTAGATCTCGT
>ERZ1027283.671-NODE-671-length-14494-cov-7.216705_pt1 | contig 14494 bp, 10 predicted proteins | sample MGYA00519254_ERZ1027283 | MGnify/ENA primary metagenome ERZ1027283 (study PRJEB26926, sample SAMN06165184) | human gut metagenome | biome: ENVO:00009003; feature: ENVO:2100002; material: ENVO:00002003 | host: Homo sapiens | place: USA | collected 2012 ...
AACTTATCATGGAATTCGAAAAAGAATTCGGTATCTCTATTCCTGATGACCAAGCAGAAAAGATTGGTACTGTAGGTGATGCTGTATCTTATATCGAAGAACACGCTAAGTAATTCGATTTCATCAATATGGAATTAAAAAGAGTGGTAGTAACAGGCCTTGGCGCCATTACTCCCGTTGGCAACAGCGTTCCCGAATTTTGGGAAAACATTGTGAACGGGGTTAGTGGAGCAGGGCCTATTACTCATTTTGATGCGTCGTTATTCAAGACCCAATTCGCATGCGAAGTGAAAGACTTCGATGCAACGAAATACATAGACCGCAAAGAAGCAAGAAAGATGGACTTGTATACTCAATATGCCATCGCTGTTGCTAAAGAAGCGGTGAGTGATTCCGGTCTTGACGTCGAGAAAGAAGACTTGAACAAAATCGGTGTTATTTTCGGCGCCGGTATTGGTGGTATACATACATTTGAAGAAGAGGTAGGCAACTACTACACTCGTCAGGAAATGGGTCCGAAGTTTAATCCGTTCTTCATTCCAAAGATGATTTCGGATATTGCAGCCGGACAGATTTCTATCATGTATGGTTTCCATGGTCCTAACTACGCGACCTGTTCAGCATGTGCGACTTCAACCAACGCTATTGCAGATGCCTTCAACCTGATTCGTTTGGGTAAAGCAAATGTAATTGTATCCGGTGGTTCCGAAGCAGCAATCTTCCCGGCAGGTGTAGGCGGTTTCAACGCTATGCACGCCTTGTCAACACGCAACGACGAAGCTTCTAAAGCTTCACGTCCGTTTAGCGCAAGCCGCGATGGTTTCGTTATGGGCGAAGGTGGCGGTTGCTTGATCCTGGAAGAACTGGAACACGCTAAAGCTCGTGGTGCAAAAATCTATGCAGAAGTTGCCGGTGTAGGTATGTCTGCAGATGCACATCACTTGACTGCTTCTCATCCGGAAGGTCTGGGAGCGAAACTGGTGATGATGAATGCACTGGAAGATGCGGAAATGGATCCGAAAGAAGTAGACTATATCAATGTACACGGTACATCTACTCCGGTTGGTGATATTTCAGAAGCAAAAGCAATCAAGGAAGTATTCGGTGATCATGCGTTCGAGTTGAACATCAGTTCAACCAAATCAATGACAGGTCACTTGCTGGGAGCTGCCGGTGCGGTAGAATCTATTGCAAGCATCCTTGCCATTAAGAACGGCATTGTTCCTCCGACTATCAACCACGAAGAAGGTGACGACGACGAGAACATCGACTACAACCTTAATTTCACGTTCAATAAAGCACAGAAACGCGAAGTTAATGTTGCCTTGTCCAATACATTTGGATTTGGTGGTCACAATGCGTGCGTTATCTTCAAGAAATACGCAGAGTAATATCGTGTTACGTAACGAAATAGATAAGATAAGGCTCTTGTTCCGCAAGGATAGAGAGTCTTATCTTTGTTTTTACCGGATACTCGGGTTCTACCCGCGCAATATCCAGCTTTATGAGCAGGCTCTCCTGCACAAATCGACTTCTGTCCGCTCCGACAAGGGACGTCCTCTCAACAATGAACGGCTGGAGTTTTTAGGTGACGCCATCCTCGACGCCATCGTGGGAGATATTGTCTACAAACGTTTCGAAGGGAAACGGGAAGGTTTCCTGACCAATACACGTTCCAAGATCGTACAACGAGAGACGTTGAACAAGTTGGCCGTTGAAATCGGCCTGGATAAGCTCATCAAGTATTCTACCCGCTCCTCTTCTCACAACAGCTACATGTATGGAAATGCTTTTGAGGCGTTCATCGGAGCTATTTATCTGGATCAGGGATATGAACGCTGCAAACTGTTTATGGAACAACGGATCATTAACCGTTATATCGATCTGGATAAAATATCCCGAAAAGAGGTTAACTTCAAATCCAAGCTTATCGAATGGAGCCAAAAGAACAAAATGGAGGTTTCCTTTGAATTAATCGAGCAGTTTCTCGATCATGACAGTAACCCTGTATTCCAAACTGAAGTACGTATTGAAGGACTTCCGGCAGGAACAGGTACGGGGTATTCCAAGAAGGAATCTCAACAGAATGCCGCCCAGATGGCTATAAAGAAAGTAAAGGAACCGACATTTATGTCAACCATCGAGGAGATTAAAATACAACATTCGGCAACTGAAACGGAAACAGAAATGGAAGTTGAACTTGCGACAGGTTCTGATACTGAATTGGCAACCGAGCTTGAGAATGAACTCGAAACCGAACTGAATGCAAATCCCGAGATAAAACCAGAGAATGTTTCAGAAGAAAACATCCTCGTCGATGAGATTTCCACAGTACAGGACACAGAAGCTCCGGCAACTAACCAAAACAAATCCCCATGCGACGACCCTGAATCACCAAATCGTGATCTTCAGTAACCAATTTCAGTTTTCCTGCAACTTCTTCAAGAGGAATAGATGCTATATCGTCTCCTTTTAAAGTCACCATACGCCCGAATTGGCCATTGGCTATCAATTCTGTTGCATGCCCGCCCATGCGGGTAGAAAGATTGCGGTCGAAAGGAGTAGGCGAACCACCACGCTGAATATACCCCAGAACTGTTTCGCGAGTTTCTATACCAGTTTCATATTCAATTTCCTGCGCGATATATTCAGCAGCACGTTTACGCCCGTCAGTCTGAATTCCTTCCGCTACCACTACAATAGAATAGGGTTTGCCTTTCTTTAGTCTTTCCAGAATCGTATTGCCAATATTTTTAATGTTATAAGCGATTTCAGGAACGAGAATCACATCCCCTCCTCCTGCCATACCGGAATACAAAGCAATCCAGCCAGCCTTATGCCCCATCACTTCAATCACCATCACCCTTTTATGAGAGCTTGCGGTGGAATGTAGACGGTCGATGGCATCAGTAGCAATACTTACCGCCGAGTCGAAACCAAAAGAGATGTCCGTGCCCCAAATATCATTATCAATGGTTTTAGGAACAGATACGATGTTAACTCCCATTGCAACAAACTTGGCTGCAGTCTTCTGCGTTCCATTTCCACCGATACAAACGACACAATCCAGCCCAATTTCATGGATATTCTGAAGAATTAAAGACGGTTTGTCAACATCAGAGACAACGCCTCCTTTTTTGAAAGGCTTCTCACGAGAAGTTCCTAACATCGTTCCACCCAGATTGAGCAAACCGGAGAGCGACTTGTCTGTAATAGATTCGACATCTTTAGTCAGCAAGCCCTGAAAACCGCTGTGAATACCTACCACTTCCATTCCGTAATAATTGATGGCAGTTTTGCACACGCCACGAATCGTGGCATTAATACCGGGACAGTCCCCGCCGGATGTTAAGATTCCAATTCTCATTGTCGCATTTTTTAGTCTAAAACTCGGGATTTATATGAAAGTCGTCAATTTTTAACGATTATTTCCGTCGTAAAGATAGAAAAAAAAGATAAATAAGTTACTTTTGCACGACTAAACATTATTATGTTAAAGCAGAAATGAATATTACAAAAATTATTAGTAAGACTTTCGATTCCCGTTTAAAACAGATAGACCTATATGCTAATCAGGCTAGTGAGATACAGCATCGTGTGTTAAGCCGCTTAACACGCCAGGCCGCTCAGACTGAATGGGGAAGAAAGTACGATTATTCCTCTATCCGTAACTATGAAGATTTCCGAAAACGTGTTCCTATCCAAACATACGAAGAAATCAAACCTTATGTAGAACGTTTGCGAGCCGGGGAACAGAATCTGCTTTGGCCATCGGAGATACGCTGGTTTGCAAAATCCTCCGGAACGACTAATGATAAAAGTAAATTCCTTCCCGTCAGCAAAGAGGCACTGGAAGACATTCATTACAGAGGAGGAAAAGATGCGGCAGCTCTTTATTTCCGCATCAATCCGGATAGCCATTTTTTCTCCGGCAAGGGACTGATTCTCGGAGGTAGCCATAGTCCGAACCTCAACTCCAACCATAGTTTAGTAGGAGATTTATCCGCTATTCTGATTCAAAATGTGAATCCGCTTATCAATTTCATTCGTGTACCCAGCAAGAAAATTGCATTGATGAGCGAATGGGAAACCAAAATAGAAGCAATCGCCAACAGCACTATTCCGGTAAATGTGACAAGCTTGTCCGGCGTACCGTCGTGGATGCTGGTACTTATCAAACGCGTTCTTGAAAAGACAGGAAAACAGGCTTTGGAAGAAGTATGGCCCAACCTGGAAGTTTTCTTCCACGGTGGAGTGGCTTTCACTCCTTATCGTGAGCAATACAAGCAGGTAATTCAAACACCGAAAATGCATTATGTAGAGACTTATAATGCTTCGGAAGGATATTTTGGAACTCAAAACGACCTCTCCGATCCTGCCATGTTATTAATGATCGACTACGGAATCTTCTACGAATTTGTTCCGTTGGAGGAAGTAGGAAAAGAGAGTCCACGAGCTTATTGCCTTGAAGAAGTCGAGCTCAACAAGAACTATGCAATGGTTATTTCTACTTCTTGCGGCTTATGGAGATACATGATTGGGGATACAGTGAAGTTTACCAGCAAGAATCCCTATAAGTTTGTCATCACAGGAAGAACAAAGCATTTCATCAACGCATTTGGCGAAGAGCTGATTGTCGATAACGCTGAAAAAGGATTGGCAAAGGCTTGTGCCGAAACCGGAGCACAAGTTAGTGAATACACCGCGGCACCTGTGTTTATGGATGAGAATGCCAAATGCCGGCACCAGTGGTTAATAGAGTTCGCTAAGATGCCGGATTCAGTAGAAAAATTTGCAGCGATACTTGATGCCACACTGAAGGAGGTTAACTCCGATTATGAGGCGAAACGATGGAAAGATATAGCTCTGCAACCATTGGAAGTAATCGTTGCCCGTGAGGGATTATTCCATGATTGGCTGGCACAGAGAGGAAAGTTGGGAGGACAACACAAAGTCCCCAGATTAAGTAATACGCGCGAATATATAGAAACAATGTTAGCGCTGAATGACAGCATTCTTTCGGAAGAATAACCAAAAACCAAGACATAACCGACACTAGTTTTCTTTATTACAGAGATTACTTGTACAAGGAGAGCGTTTCGAAGCACCTCTCCAATTTCTTTCAGGCACGGATTATGCGAATTACATGGATAAAGTTTATTCTCTTTCCGTGTTTATCCGTGTAATCCGTGCCTAAATTATGTCGGCTAATTACCGGGCGTTGACTATTATCCCTCCTCCCAATAATAAGCCATCTTTATAGAATGCAGCAGCTTGTCCCGGAGCAATGGCGGTTAAAGGCTCATGAAGTTGCACATGCAGTAGATGATCTGGTGTAATGGTAATTGTAGCATGGTTTTCCTGTTTGCGATACCGTATTTTCACAATGATGTCAGAATGCCCTAAAGTACGCTCCTGATTGACAAGATTCCAGTCTTTCAACCACATTTCTGTTTTCTCCAGAGCTGAAAGAGAAGCTAATACTACTTCGTTCTTTTCAGGATTAATCTCTTTCACAAATACGGGACGGTTCAAATGAATGCCCAAGCCACGTCTCTGTCCAATGGTATAAAAAGGATAACCCTCATGCCAGGCAATAAAATCTCCCTTTTCATCGACAAACCTTCCTCGTTTCACTTTACTGAGTCCTGCCTGATTGCTTCCAACCAATGCTTGCCAATCTCCAACCAATGCTTGATTCTCCCCCATCATCTGCTCTTCTTCTGCCAATGCCTCATTATTTTGAGCCAACCAGTTTTTCAGAAAAGTCCGATAGTCCATTGGGCAAAAACAAACGCCTATACTATCCTTTTTAGTTGCCACCTTCCGGAACCCATGTTCCGCAGCCCAGGCACGGGCTTCCACTTTCGTAATATCCCCCATCGGCAACAACATCCTGCAAAGAATATCTTGTTTCAATCCCCATAGAAAGAAGGTTTGATCCTTATCCGAGTCGGCAGCGTATGTTATATAAAAGGTATTATTTAGTTGTATATTCTGTGCATAATGCCCGGTAGCGATATAGAAAACACCCATTTCATCGGCAATTTTAGCAAGCAGAGGCCATTTCAGGTAATTATTGCACAATGTACAAGGGACCGGAGTCCGTCCTGCCAGATACTCCTGCACAAAATATTCAATAATCTGTTTACTGAATATTTCACGGGCATCGTATGTTATATGCCGTATTCCTAAACGTTCTGCCAGATTACGGGCATCTTCCAGATACTCTGTCGAGCCATTCAATTCATAAAAACGGAAGGTTACTCCGATCACTTCATAACCGGCTTCCAGCAATCGCATAGCAGCAACAGAACTATCTGTACCGCCACTCATTCCAAGCAATACTCGTTTGTTTTCCTCCATCATGCTGCAAAATTAAGTATTTTCCCGTATCTTTGTTTGTTAAAGTCTAAAAGAGAATGAAAGAGAGACCAACTAACGGACAAGTTATAATCGTTTTCACAGACCATCCGATACTCGGCATATTGCTGATTCCCTATATTGCGGAAAAGCTGGACGATGGTACCTTGCAATTGGTAGAACAAGCATTTCACGCCTCTCCCGAAGCTATGAGCAAGATGAGTGAGTCAGAAAGACAAGCTATTCATATCGCCTCTTATTATACAGAGAAGCATCTAATGAGAGTCTACTCCCGCGAAAAAACAGTATCGCGTTTTTTACATAAATTATCCGAAGATCCGGAACGAATAAAGAATGATATCCGTCCATCTATCGAAAAGAAACTGTTGGAAATGCTGATACTGATACGGGACAACGGACTGCCTTTTTATCAGAAACAAGCCGGCAGTAAAATACTATACGCCCATCATGCCTATCACATAAATCCTCATAATGCAGAAATTCGTGTAACGTTTCATGTTGACAATAAAACGTTTCGTTATCAGTTGCAGTGCTATTATGAAGGACAGCCATTCTCTTTAAGTGAGTTGAAACCTGTGGTTGTACTGACATCCGCACCAGCCACGTTATTATTGGGAATGGAGCTATACTTCTTTCCGCACATTGAAAGCGCACGCATCTTACCTTTTACAAAGAAAAGATCGATCAGCGTAGACGCTTCCCAAATTGAAAAATACATAGATAACATTGTTATCCCGATTGCTCGTTATCATGAAATCGAGACTCACGGTTTGAGTATAATGGAAGAGAAATGCCCCTGTGAAGCAATTCTCTCATTCGAAGATACCACGTACAACGGACAAGCATTGCAGCTTGGTTTCCGTTATGGAGATCAGACATTTACACCGGATAGTGCCCTTGAAATGAAAAAAATCATTTATCGGAAAACATCCGGTGAAATCTTCTTTTTTCGCCGGAACATTACTGCTGAAGAACAAGTCGTTCAGCTCTTAACGGATGCAGGCCTGCAACAACTCAATAATACACATTTCAGCCTATCCCCTGAAGCTCCGGAGAAAACGATCGTCGAATGGATCAACAGCCATCGGGAGATGTTGCAGCAGTCCTTCCATCTCACCAGCAATATGGGAAACACACCTTATTGCCTGGACGAGATACGCATCGAGCAAAGTTGTGACGATGAGGTCGACTGGTTTGAATTGCACATCACCGTTGTTATCGGCAATCTACGTATTCCTTTTTCACGCTTCCGCAAACATATCCTGGAGGAAAAGAGAGAATATCTGTTACCTGATGGCCGCATGATTCTCCTGCCAGAGGAATGGTTCAGCAAATATGCGAATTTACTAGAGATGGGAATTCAAACGGAAAAAGGAATCCGCTTGAAACATACATTTGTAGGTGCCGCACAGACCGCCTTAGGTGAAGAGGAATTAAAGAAATTTCCGGTGAAGCAACAGATACAAAATGTTGCCGTACCCAAAAACCTCAAAGCAACGTTACGTCCCTATCAGCAGAAAGGATTCTCATGGATGGTACATTTGCATAAACAAGGATTTGGCGGATGCCTGGCAGATGACATGGGGCTTGGGAAGACACTCCAAACTCTTACTCTATTACAGTATATATATAAACCATCTACCCCCAGACAACCGGCTACCCTGATCGTTGTCCCCACATCGCTACTTCATAACTGGCGACGGGAAGCCAAACGCTTTACAGCACTCTCGATGGCGGAATACAACAACACCATGGCTATAGACAAGGAACAACCGGAAAAATTCTTCGGTCATTTTCACTTGATCTTTACGACGTATGGCATGATGAGGAATAACATTGATATACTCTGTTCATACCGTTTCGAATACATCGTGCTCGATGAAAGCCAGAATATCAAAAATAGCGAATCGCTCACCTTCCGGTCAGCCATTCGACTACAAAGTAAACACCGGCTTGTACTTACTGGCACTCCCATCGAAAACTCATTAAAGGACCTGTGGGCTCAATTTCACTTTATACAACCAGACTTACTGGGTACGGAAAATGCTTTCCAAAAGCAGTTTATAATGCCGATTCGTCAGGGGAATGCCCGTGCAAAAGTATTATTGCAACAACTGATAGCCCCATTTATCCTCCGTAGAAGCAAGAAAGAGGTAGCCCCGGAACTTCCGGCACTTACCGAAGAGACCATCTACTGCGACATGACTGAAGAGCAGAATACTTGTTACGAACAGGAGAAAAACAGCCTGCGCAACATCCTTCTTCAGCATCCTCAAAGTACCGACAGGCTTCATTCGTTTAGTGTATTAAATGGCATCTTACGTTTACGACAACTATCTTGCCACCCGCAACTTATCCTTCCCGACTATACCGGAACATCCGGAAAAACGGCACAGATAATCGAAACATTCGATACGCTACAGAGCGAAGGCCACAAAGTTTTAATTTTCTCCTCATTCGTCAGACATCTGGAGGTGCTCGCCGAAGCTTTCCACGAACGGGGTTGGAAATATGCCTTATTAACAGGATCGACCAACAACCGTCCTTCCGAAATCGCCCATTTCACCGATCAAAAAGACGTCCAGGCATTCCTGATTTCACTAAAAGCAGGAGGCGTGGGACTTAATCTGACTCAAGCCGACTATGTATTTATCATAGACCCCTGGTGGAATCCTGCCGCCGAATCGCAGGCGATCGCCCGCGCCCATCGTATCGGGCAGGACAAGCAAGTAATTGCTTACCGCTTCATTACCCAAAACAGTATCGAAGAAAAGATTCTTCACCTACAAGATGAGAAACGGAAACTGGCAGAAACATTTGTTACTGATAGTGAGCCATTACCTATATTAAGCAACGAGCAATGGGTAGACCTGCTCTAATAATACATAAAGTCGCAATCTATCACAGAGACGTGTAAAATGTATTATTTCATCGTATTCCTGAATTTTTTTATCCATATACTCTTATTTTATCCCGTTATCTTTGCCATTGTGAAAATTATAAATAACCCGAAATAATAAACGTATGAAAAACAGGAGCATTACCTACCTATTACTATTTGGTATTTGCAGCATGTTGGCAATCATGCAATCGTGCCAGAAAACAGATGACCTGGAAGCAGACATCAATTCTCTGAAAGACCGTGTCGCTGCTTTGGAAAAAGCAACGGAAGGACTGAATACTTCATTTGCCAGTCTGCAAGCCCTTATGCAAAAAAACAAAGTCATTATCGGAATTACTCCGACTAAAGATGGTCTGGGATATTTGCTGGAACTTAGTGACGGAACAAGCATTAAAGTCATGGAAAGTGAAGCAGTACAGGCGTCTGTCCCTGAATTTTCCGTAGACGAAGAAGGCTACTGGATATATAAAACAAGTAATAATACTAATTTCAAATATCTGCCAGGAGCCGATGGAGAGAAAGTATCAGCATGGCCCCGTGATGAAGAAGGCAATGTGGTGGCAACTCCATTAATCAGCGTATCTTCCAGTGGATATTGGCAAGTGAGCTACGATAATGGACAAACGTATACAAGCTTAGGAACTAAGGCCGAAGGTGGAAGTCAGGGAGGAACCAGTATATTCAGTAAGGTAGAATATAATGAAGCAAACCATACTTTCTCATTCACATTATCCGATGGAGGAAAAACATATACCTTTCCGGTAGATGACACCTTTGGACTGATAATTTATGGTCTCAATGATGCCAACAGCGAACAAGCTGTGCAGGTTTTCGTCCCCAATGAGAATCATAAGGAATATAAAGTAGAACAGAATGACGTACAACAAGCCGTAGTACAAGCTCCCAAAGGATGGAATGTTCTTTTATCCGAGAACTTGTTAACTATCACACCACAAGCAACTGCGACAAAGGATATGGAAGAAACTATTAAAATTGTACTGACTTCATCAAAGAATTATATCCGTATTGTATCTATTGAAGTTAAACAACTTTCCAGCGAAGCTGGAGCAGAAGCCTGGCAGCAGTTTGTTAACGCTGACCAACAGAATGTGTTATTAGACTTTTCATACGCCGGATATAAACATGGTGAAATAGCACCTCCTGAAACAGAAACATTAATAGCACAAGGATATAAAGTATATGATGTTACAGATCCCAAATACGGAGCTATCCCAAACGACGGCAAATCTGACAGAGCAGCTTTCATGAAGGTATTGGAAGAAATAGCAAGTGAAACAAAGCAAGAAGACCTCAATATGACCGACCGATATATCAAGGAAAATGCTAAAGCTATTATCTACTTCCCCGAAGGAAATTATATCCTGCAAGATGAGGATTCTAAAGATCGCAGAATTCGTATATCAATGAGTGATATTGTTTTAAAAGGAGCCGGAAAAAACAAAACGACACTCGAAATGACCGCTGCTAATAATTCTCCCAAACCAACCGAAGAGATGTGGAATGCTCCTGTCATGATGGAGTTCAAACACAATACAGGATTAAAAGAATCAATAGGTGTTATCACTGAAGATGCTCCCATAGGCAGCAGAACCATAACGGCCAGTTTAACCGGAGTAAGCGCAGGCAGTTGGGTATGCCTTGTACTGGGAACCCCAGAGTTGGGAAACACGAATGATGATGTTATTAATTCCGAACTATCTCCCTATCGATGGCAAGATATTAAAGTACAGCAAGGCACTACTCCCAATATCAAAACAAATGGTATTCAAATATTCGAATACCATCAGATTGAAAAAATCAGCGGCAATAGTGTCACCTTCAAAGAACCGATCATGCACGCCATCAATAAAGATTGGGGATGGAATGTACATAAATTCGCCAATTATGCCAATGTGGGTGTAGAAGACCTTACATTCAAAGGACATGCCAAAGAAAAATTCATCCATCACGGCTCTGACATTGACGATGGTGGTTTTAAGCTCATCGATTTTGTGCGTCTGACCAATTCGTGGATGCGCCGGGTTAATTTTGAGAGTGTTAGTGAAGCCATGTCAATCACCAGTTCTGCCAACTGTTCTGCTTATGACATCACTATTGGCGGTAATCGTGGACACGCCTCTATCCGTTCACAGGCTTCTTCCCGTATCTTTATTGGAAAAGTAACTGAAAACAGCAATGGCTACACACTTAGAAAAGGAGAAGGTGAAAGCACATTGATGGAATATAAAACGAACGTTGGCCAATATCACGCTTGCGGCGTTTCAAAGCAAAGTATGGGTGCTGTAATATGGAATGTTAGATGGGGAGATGATTCTTGCTTTGAATCACATGCCACACAGCCACGTGCAACACTAATCGACTGCTGTTCCGGTGGTTTCATGCATTGGAGACAAGGAGGAGACTCTGCTCAAATGCCTAATCATATGGAGAATCTGACAATATGGAATTTCTACGCAACAAATGCACAAACAGACCAGGACATCGATACAGGAGGTAAATTTACCTGGTGGGATGGTAACGGCTTTTGGTGGAAATTTATGCCTCCTATCATTGTCGGTTTCCACGGAAGTCCTTTAGATTTTGATGATACTCAAATGAAGCGACTCGAAAGCAACGGAACTGCTGTGGAACCATATTCACTCTATGAGGCTCAATTACGTAAACGTTTGGGATATGTTCCTTCCTGGCTATCCTCTTTAAAATAATAACTTTAAAACAATATAATCATGAAAAAAGTATGGAGTATGTTCATGTTATTGGCTGTATGCCTGGTAGCATGTACCAACATTGACGATTTGGAAGATGATGTAGACGCACTGAAAAAGCGCGTTACCGCACTCGAAACACAAGTACGTGATATAAATAGTAATACTGAAGCTCTTCGCGAACTTTATAATGAAGGAACATTTATTACTAATATAGAGGAAAAGTCTGATTCTTACACACTCACTTTGAGCAATGGAAAGACAGTAAATCTATATATGAAAAACGATAATAACCTGTTATGCCCTATTATCGGTATTGATTCAGAAGGCTACTGGACTGTTCTTTACAACAAAAATGAAACTCCGGAGCGTCTGACTGTAAACGGACAACCTGTGAAAGCTAATGGAGAGAGTGGCAAGACTCCTACATTCAATGTAGATAGTGAAGGTTACTGGCAGGTTAGCTATGACGGAGGAAAGAATTATAGTTATATATACAAAGAAGGAACTAACGACAAAGTCAGCGCAACCGGTGACGGTTCTGCTCCGACAGAAGACAAAAACTTCAAGAGTGTAACAGTAGAAAACAACGAACTGGTCTTAGTACTTGCAGGTGAAGATGCTCCAACCATACGTATCCCTATCGTTCGTGATTTCGAATGTAGTTTTGCAGCCGAAGATTTAAAACAAGTACAGGAGTTTTCGGCAGGTGAAGTGAAAGAGTTTACCATGACCGTGAGAGGAGTAGAAAATACAATGATTACTGCTCCCGAAGGCTGGAGTGCTAAATTCTCTAAGGAAGCTGGAAAAGAAAATGTATTGGTTGTTACTGCTCCTGCATCAAGCGCAAAGATGATGACTCGTGCAACAGCTGATAACAGTACTGATATTGCGGTATTGGCAACAAGTGGAAAGTATGCTATGATTGCAAAGATTCAGGTTAGTATCAAGAATCGTACGGATTATAAGGCTGATTTTGATAATGGTAAAGACATTACTATCGGCGGCATCACCATCAACAACCAAATTTATTCAGATGCTGACATACAAATATTGGATGCAACAGATGCCGATGTAGCACTTGATACTTACTTTAGTGCCACAATGAGTAAACCAGTTATACTGTTCCTCACAGGTACAGCACACAATTTTACCACAGCCGGAGTAAAATCAATCAGTAATGATGTTATTATCATCGGTCAATATGATGACGAGCAAGTAACACTTCGTCCTGCTAATTGCTGGAAATCATGCAAAGGAAAGCTACTTTTTAAGAATATAAAAATAGATTTAAGTGATCTCAATGGAGGTAGCAATGCAGGTTACTTCATAAACAATGCAGGTATTACCAACAGTGGAGACTTCACTGACATATGCTTTGACAACTGTCTGATTGCGAATGTCTTGAAACCAATTTATTACGATGCAGCACAAAAGGGATATTTTGGTATAAATAACATTTCTGTTCAAGACACTCGTATTGAAGTTAATGCTATAAAAATTGCCTTGATAAATATATATAAAGGTTTCAATTTAGGAGATTATAAAACTTTCAACTTCAAGAACAATATTGTGTATAGCCAGACACCTCAAGAAGGCGTACAAATATTAAATTGGGCTGCAGGCAATACTCCTCAATCAGATGGTGTACTTTCTGCCGAAATTCTAAATAATACTTTTGTCAACATGGTAGGTAGCAATATATTCTTCAGATACCAAAAAGGAACATCATTGACTATAAGCAAGAATATCTTTGACGTAAGTCCAGAAGCAGAATTCGGCTCCTACTATTATTCTTTCTTAGAAAGTTGCACGCCTCAAATAGATGTAACCGATAATATCGTATATGGCTTAACCAAAAATTGGAATTATTATCATACAGGTTCTCAAGTTAAAGAACCAGCAAGCAGTAATAACATAACCAAGCACGCAACAGCTCCTATTACTCAATATGATTATGTAAATGGAATATTTACATTAGCTAGCGATGTAGCCGGTTATGGAGCAACAATTGAATAAAACTCTTTTACCAGTTTAATAATAAAAGCCGCATAACGAAAGTTATGCGGCTTTTATCTATCTAAATGTCATATCATCAATCAAGAAATCAGAAACAGGAGAAGCTACTACATCCTAAAAAATACGGGTCTGGTTCAAAAAGAAAGCCCCTGCATCTGATACATGACAGCGCGAGGACTCGAATATATCTAATACAGATGAACCTGTAAAAACAATATCCAACTTTGAATGATAATCGTAAATCAAATTAAGCTCTTTCGACCAATCTTTATTTTTATAAATTTCATCAATAAACAAGTACTTGCCTCCCATCTTTACAAAAGCATCTGCCAAGTCGAACAAACGATGGCAGGCTTAGATACGATTATTTGCACTATAATAGTGCAAATAACAAAACAAATTGCACTTTCACAGTGCAATTTCAGCTAAAACCACATCTTTTCCCCCACCACCTTGCAGAAAA
>ERZ1027283.674-NODE-674-length-14446-cov-3.844625_pt1 | contig 14446 bp, 9 predicted proteins | sample MGYA00519254_ERZ1027283 | MGnify/ENA primary metagenome ERZ1027283 (study PRJEB26926, sample SAMN06165184) | human gut metagenome | biome: ENVO:00009003; feature: ENVO:2100002; material: ENVO:00002003 | host: Homo sapiens | place: USA | collected 2012 ...
ATGTGTATAAGAGACAGCCGATAATGGAACACAGTGGCATACGGCAGCAAGGAGGAACCGTGGCGAACGCATCGAACGCAACGCCTGCAGTGATTGCGGCGTGCATCGTTGATGCCGTCGGCGGCTCCGCGAACATCACCAACCTGACCCATTGCGCCACGCGACTGCACTTCGAACTGGACGACGCCGGCCAGGTCAGCCAGCACGGTCTCGAATCCATCCCCGGAGTCCTCGGCGCATTCCCGCGAACCGGCAATCGTTATCAGGTCATCATCGGCGGAGCGGTCGCCTCGGTGTACGAGCAGATCGTTCGGATGCAGGCAGCGCGATTGACTCCGGCAACGCAATTACCATCGGCGGCGTCGCGGCCAACGCAGTCCGCGCAATCCACTCAGTCAACGCAATCCACTCAGCCTACGCAGTCCGCGCCGAACCTTTCCGACGACGTCGCACCATTGCGCGATACCGCCACCGACACCGAGCAGAGTCACGGCCCAGCCAATACATCCCGTCACTTCATGCCTCGTACCATCCGCGAGTGGGGCAGTGCCGCCCGTGCCCGGGCTGCCGCGTTTTTCGACTACCTGTCCGACTCGTTCCGCCCGATTCTGGGCGTGCTACTCGGTGCCTCGCTGGTCATCGCCATCGTCAACGTGATCGTTGCACTCGGCATTGTGTCTGATGGCGAGACGTCCACCGGTTGGATACTACTCAAGGCGATTTGGGAGGGTGTGTTCACCGTTCTGCCGATTATGATCGCTTACAATGCGGCCAAGAAACTGGACGTCGACCCTTGGCTCGGCGGTGCGATTATGGCCGCGCTTATGACCCCGCAGCTTACTGGCGTGATGTCCGGAATGTCCGTATCCAGCGCCCTCTCCGGGGAGATTCAATGCTCGGCCACCGCCACATTCGGCACCGAAACCTGCACCGTGTCGGCGTTCGGCATACCGATTCAACTCAACGACTACAGCGGCAACATCTTCGTACCATTGCTCATGGCCGCCGTGCTCGCCGTGGTCTACCGCGGGCTGAAGCGCGTCATTCCCGACAGCGTACAGCTGGTGTTCGTGCCATTCCTCTCACTGGTCGTCGTTTTTGCGCTCACCATACTGGTTATCGGGCCTCTGGGAATATGGCTCGGCAGCGGGCTGGGAGCGGCCACAGCATGGCTTAACGCGCACGTGCCATTCCTGTTCGCGCTCATCATCCCGATGCTCTACCCGTTTCTCGTGCCGCTCGGTCTGCACTGGCCGTTGAACGCCCTGATACTGATGAACATTCAGACGCTCGGCTACGACTTTGTCCAAGGTCCGATGGGTGTATGGAACTTTGCCTGCTTCGGTGCCACCGCCGGCGTACTCGTGCTGGCCGTACGCGGCAAGGATTCGGCCATGCGGCAGACCGCGGTGGGGGCGTTGCTCGCGGGATTGCTGGGTGGCGTTTCGGAACTGAGCCTGTACGGCATCCATCTGCATCACCGCCGCGTCTACCGCTGGCTGCTCGCCGGCTGCGCGGCCGGCGGAGTGACCAGCGCGGTGTTCGGCTGGCTGTTCCCGTCCGTGCTGCCATCCGGCCAGATGGTCCGGGGCGTTACGACTACGGCATTCGCCTTCTCCTCGTTGCTGACGATTCCGGTGTTCGATCGGATGTGGGTGTACGCGCTGTCCATCGCCGTTGCGTTTGTAATGGCGATGGTGTTGACGGTGTTGTTCGGGTACCGCACGCCGTCGCGCGCCACCAAGACGCAGATGGTCTCGGCAGACGAGAACGCACGCCCGCAGGATATGGCGAGGGGGATTGACACGACCGTGTCGGATGTGGAGTCTGCGGAAGATTCTCCATCGCGGGCTGCCCCTGATCGGGCTCTTGACTCCAACGCCATCTTGTCGCCGGTCGCCGGCCGGCTGGTGAATCTGGAAGCGACTGGCGATCCGGTGTTCGCCTCCCGCGCGCTGGGGGAGGGCGTAGGCGTCGTGCCGGAGACGACCGGTGAGACGGCCGTGCTCGCACCGGTCAGTGGCATGCTGAAAACCGTGGCCCGAACCGGCCATGCCTTCGGCATTAAAACCGATGGCGGCATCGAGGTGCTGGTTCATATCGGCATTGACACCGTCGATATGGATGGCGAGGGATTCGCTGTGGTCGTGGCTAAAGGCGAGCGGATCGCGGCGGGAGAGCCACTGGCCACCGTGGATTTCGGCAAAGTCGCGGCGGCCGGGCACAGCGTTGTGGTGGTGGTGACGGTGGTCAACGCCGCTGAACTGACCGCGGTCACGCCGTTGATCGGCGACGGTAGCGGCGACAACAACGGCGGCAACGGCGGTGACTGCAAAACCGTATCAGCCGGCAGCCCGATCATCGATGTGGAACAATGACGTTGCGAAAGGATGCCATGGAAATACTGCGAGTGTTCAACAACAACGTCGTGCTCGCCAAAGGCGGCGACGGCGGTGAGGTGATTCTCACCGGCCGTGGACTGGGGTTCCAGGCCAAGCCGGGGCAGACGGTCGACGAGTCGAAAGTCGTGCGCACCTTCGTGCCGTCGGACGGGCGTGACCCGGACCATCTGGCGCAGATGCTGGCGGACATTCCGCCCGAAATCATCCGCGTGGTCGTCGAATCCATGCAGGAAGCCGGACTGGGGGAGCGTGAGACCGGCAGCACCATGCTGGTCATGGCCCTGTCGGATCACGTGGCGAATGCGGTGGAGCGGGTGCGGCGCGGCATCGACATTACCTACCCGCTGCTCGGCGAGGTGAGCAACCTGTACCCGCAGGAATGCGCGCAGGGGCGTGCGATGCTCGCATCGCTCAATGCGCGGCTCGACGTCACGCTGCCGGACGGCGAGGCCACCGCGCTTGCCATGCATCTGGTCAACGCCGGCTTCGCCACCGGCGACCTGTCCTATACGTATACGATGACGGGCGTGATCCAGCAACTGCTTGACATTATCGACCACAGCTACGGCATCACGTTGGACCGCAGTTCCGTGAATGTGGGCAGGTTCATCACCCATCTGCGTTACCTGTTCGTACGCATCCACCAGCACCAGCAACTGACGGATGAGCCGGCACCGGTGATGAAGGTGATTCGTGAGTCCTATCCCGCTGCGCTACGATGCGCGCGAACCATCGCCTCCCTGCTCGAACTGCGCCTCGACACGGATATCAGCGACGACGAAACCGCCTATCTGGCAATGCACGTCGCCCGAGTCACCGGCCACGCATCGTAGCGGATCAGCGAATCGGCTCGAGCGTGCCGGTCATTTCGGCGAAATCCGAGGTGGCGTTTGAGGCAGCGGCCTGCGCGGTCTTTTCCAGCGCGGAGGCGTCGGGTACGCGCACGATCAGCGAGCGATGATCCACTGAGAAACGAATATGTTTGGTTTCCGGTAGCATGTCGCCGTCCACCTGCGCTTTGGCCGGCTTTTCCAATGTGATTTCGGCACTGACGCCCTGAACCTGTTCGATGGTCGAGTTCGTGGACAGCGGGTTCTGTTCGGGCTTGCCGATGATCGTCTGGTGCACCACGTCGCCGAACAGGTTGGCCCAGCCAAGGATGCCGCCGGTGGTGTCGATGATTTCGAAGTCCAGCAGACCATCGTCATAGGATGCCGCCGGCATCAGCGAGAACATGGGAATCTGGCCGCAGTTGCCGGCCATTACCGTACGGAAATCGAGACGCTTGATGGTGTGAGTCGAGCCGTCGGCGCTGGTGACGGTCAGATCGCCGCGGAACTTCGGCGCGAACAGGTTCTTCACACCGCCCACGAAGTAGGCGAGCCAGCTGATATTCGCTTTAAGCTCCGGATCGGTGTCGTCGATCATGGCCGCATCGAATCCGATGCCGGCGATGATCAGGAAGGCATGGCCGTGATCGTCTTCCGGATGATCGAGCAAAGTAAGACGACCCATATCCACCAAGCGGGAGCCGTGGGAGGTGGCCACGGTCAGTGCGGCGTCGATATCGTCCACGGGGATGCCCATATTGCGGGCAAACAGGTTGCCGGTGCCGATGGGGATAATGCCCAGCGCATGGCCGGTGCCGGAGACGGCGCTCGCCACCGTGCGCACTGTGCCGTCGCCGCCGACCGCAATCACCACGTCGGCGCCGTCCTCCAGTGCCTCCAGCGCGCAAACCCTGCCGTCCTTATCAAGCTGAGTGTCGTAGAAACGGATGCGATTGAGCCCCTTGGCCTCGCAGAACCTCTGGATATGCAGCCGGCGGGCTTCGGCCTGCGGTTTGGACGGATTCACGATGAAGGCGTACTGCACCTCGTCGTCCCGGCGCTTCTCCAGCGTCTGAGCCAGCTTGCGGCGGCGCTGCGCGCGCAGGGCGATGACGATGACGGCGATGAGCGCCGCCACAATGGCGATTGCGGCGATGATCAGAAACACGGTGAGGGCAGGCTGAGGCATGGCTCCTATTGTTATCGGTGGGGAGGGCGTTTGCGGCCATGGTGCGCCGTACGTGAACATTTCCTGCACGCAACAGCCCCGTGGGGCGTGATTATGGTTCAATCGCGTCTCATCTGACGAAATTGGCCGGGTGGACCCGTCCACGGACTTTCCCGGGCTTCCCTGTGATTTCCGCGTGACTTGCGTGTGACTCCCGCGCATTCGGCCATTGTCGGTGTCTGCTTACGCGGCTAGTCTGGTGCCCATGCTTGATATTCAATTCATCCGTGAACACACCGATATCGTCAAGGAATCCCAGCGCAAGCGCGGCGAGTCCGTGGAACTCGTCGACGAAGTGCTCTCCTCCGACACCGCACGTCGTGAGGCGCTGAAGGCCTTCGAAGAGGCTCGCGCCCAGCAGAAGGAAATCGGCAAGAAAGTCGCCTCCGCCCCGGCGGACGAGAAGGCCAAGCTCATCGCCGAAACCAAGGAACTGTCCCAGAAGGTCTCCGAATACAAGTCCAAGGCCGATTCCGCAGCCGAGGAATACACCACCGCCATGTGGAAGCTCTCCAACATCGTGGAGCCCGAAGCCCCCGAAGGCGGCGAGGATGACTACGTGGTCGTCAAGAAGGTTGGCCAGATTCGCGACTTCGCGGCCGAAGGCTTCGAGCCCAAGGACCACCTGACCCTCGGCACCGGCGTGGCCGGCATCGACATGCGCCGCGGCGTCAAGGTCGGCGGCTCCCGCTTCTACTTCCTGCGTGGCCAGGTGGCCCGTATGCAGATTGCCATGCTCACCATGGCCGTGGACCAGGCCGAAGAGCACGGCTTCACGCTGGCCATCACCCCGACGCTCGTGCGCCCCGAGGTCATGCGCGGCACCGGCTTCCTGAACTCCCACGCCGACGAGATCTACCGTCTGCGCGAGCCCGATGACCAGTACCTGGTCGGCACTTCCGAAGTGGCGCTCGCCGGCATGCACGAGAACGAGATCCTCGACCTCGGCAACGGCCCGCTGCGCTACTGCGGTTGGTCCTCCTGCTACCGCCGCGAGGCCGGTGCCGCAGGCAAGGATACTTCCGGCATCATCCGCGTCCACCAGTTCGACAAGGTGGAGATGTTCGTTTACGCCAAGCAGGAGGACTCCTACAAGGAGCACGAGCACCTGCTGGCCATGGAGCAGGAGATGCTCGCCAAGGTCGAGGTGCCCTACCGCATCATCGATACCGCCGCCGGCGACCTCGGTTCCTCCGCCGCCCGTAAGTTCGACTGCGAGGCTTGGGTGCCGACCCAGGGCCGCTACCGCGAGCTCACCTCCACCTCGAACTGCACCGAGTACCAGGCTCGCCGCCTGAACATCCGCGAGCGTATGGAAGACGGCGGCACCCGCCCGGTCTCCACCCTGAACGGCACGCTGGCCACCACCCGTTGGCTGGTCGCCATCATGGAGAACCACCAGCAGAAGGACGGCTCCATCGAGATCCCGAAGGCCATGCGCGCCTACATGGGCGGCAAGGAAGTTATCGAGCCCACGAAGTGGGAGGCCTGAGTCTCATCGTGCTTTAGCTCCCTCTGATGAGGGAGCTGTCAGCGTAGCTGACTGAGGGAGAGATTACTGAGGGAGAGATCGCTGATAGCCAGCAGGCGAATCCAAGACCGACCGCACTGCCGAATATCAACATCCCTCCCTTCTGTATAATGAATACTTGCGCGTGTGAACGCGCATCAGGACAGGTGTCTGAGCGGCCTAAAGAGACGGTCTTGAAAACCGTTGAGGGGCAACCCTCCGCGAGTTCGAATCTCGCCCTGTCCGCGAACCGAGGCCTGGGCAACATGCCCAGGCCCTTTTTTTCTTTTTCTGGAACCTGTCTTCTTGATTGCCGCCGGGGTGCTGATATATTGGTTTGTGATGCCGTAACATGCGGTGTCCCCGTTGATATGACGGGCCGATCGGCGTGAGCCGATAAGAAAAGGCCCGACGTTTGCAGCATCGGGCCTTTGCGTTGATTACCGGCTTGCGCCTTTAATCAACAAGGTTGCAAGATGAATCATATCACGATGCACGGTAGTCTGACCGTGAACGGGCGCACCGTGATCGTCCATATGGGCGATGGCGAGGCGAACGCCACGGTTGACGGCACGCACTTCAACGTGCGTAGCCTGTGGCAGCTCTACCAGTTGCTGAGACTGCTCGTGTAGCGTCTCATTAAGGTGCGGTGCCCCCTGGTCGGGTATCGCGCCGGCGACCTGAAAACCGATAATGTTGGCAAGTGCTTGCAATTTGCGGTGGACGATTGCAAGCTAACGTCTTGGATTGTTGCCGCTATCCAATATCTCATTAGGCCTACCGGTGGACCAAAAGTACGTTGCTTTGTAAGGGGAGTTAATGAAATGAACAAACTCGCACAATCGAGCATCGAACCGGTTTAATGCTACTCGCCTCAACGGGACGCGCGGTAATTGTTAGCTAAGTTGACAATAAAAGAATGAGGGCATACATTAGTAATCAGTCATCACACTGAGATGATGATTTCACTACGAAGGAGTAGAGATATGGTATCTCGCAATAAGCGCATCGTGGCTGCTTTTGCCGCGGTAGCAGCAATGGGAATGGGCTTGGCCGGTTGCGGCAGCGACACTGCCGGCGACACGAAGACCACCGATGATGGTGGCGTGGTCAACATCACCTACATGCACCGTCTGCCGGATTCCGAGGGCATGACTCTGGTCAACGACATCGTTGCCAAGTGGAATAAGCAGCATCCGGATATTCAGGTCAAGGCCACCAAGTTCGATGGTAAGGCCTCTGACATGATCAAGAAGCTTGAGACCGACGTCAAGTCCGGCGAGGCTCCGGATCTGGCTCAGGTCGGTTACGCCGAGCTGCCTGAGGTCTTCACCAAGGGTCTGCTGCAGGATGTGACCCAGTATGCCGAGCAGTACAAGAACGACTTCGCATCCGGCCCGTACAGCCTGGTTCAGGTTGGCGGCAAGGCTTACGGCCTGCCGCAGGACACCGGCCCGCTGGTTTACTTCTACAACAAGGCTGAGTTCGAGAAGCTCGGCATCACCGAGATTCCGCAGACCGCCGATGAGTTTATCGCCGCTGCCAAGACCGCTGCCGCCGCTGGCAAGTACATCATGTCCTACCAGCCTGATGAGGCCGGCAACATGATCTCCGGTCTGGCTGGCGCCTCCGGTGGTTGGTACAAGGTGAAGGGCGACTCCTGGGTCGTCAACACCGAGACCGATGGCTCCAAGGCAACCGCTGACTTCTACCAGCAGCTGCTCGACGCCAAGGCAGCCACCACCAACCCGCGTTGGGATCCGTCCTTCGATGCATCCATCAAGGATGGCTCGTTGATCGGTACTGTGGCCGCCGCTTGGGAAGCCCCGCTGTTCATGACCTCCTCCGGTGGCACCGGCTCCGGCGAATGGCAGGTCGCTCAGCTCGGTGACTGGTTCGGCAACGCTGGCAAGACCGGCCCTGACGGTGGTTCCGCCGTGGCCGTGCTGAAGAACTCCAAGCACCCGAAGGAAGCAATGGAGTTCCTGGATTGGTTCAACACCCAGGTTCCTGATCTGGTTTCCCAGGGCCTCGTGCCGGCTGCTACCACTGAAGACGCTGAGACTCCTTCCGAGTGGTCCACCTTCTTCGGTGGTCAGGACATCATGAAGGAATTCAAGACCGCTAACAACAACATGGGTGACTTCACCTACATGCCTGGCTTCTCCGCAGTCGCCGCCAAGATGAACGAAACCGCCGCCAAGGCCACCGATGGCTCCGGCAAGGTTGCAGACATCTTCTCCGACGCACAGACCACCTCTGTGGATACGCTGAAGAACTTCGGCCTGTCTGTTTCCGAGTGACATTAACGGTTAGGGTTCCTTCCAGCCGCTGATATCCTCAACCACACATCGAAAGGCCGGAGCTCAACACTCCGGCCTTTCCTTTTACTCGAGTTCGGTTCGTCATTAATTGTGTTTGATCTGACTGCATCGATTCGAACTGCATTACGTACTTTCTATTTCTCACTGTTCTTTTGAAAGACAGGTTTCCCTATGACTGCAACAACAAAAACGGCGAAGACGGGGGTCGCCAGGCGCGTGCCGATAAGCCAAAGGCTTCTGATGCTGTGAAGCGTGAGAATCGTACCGGCTGGGCCTTCATGGCACCGTTTGGCATCCTGTTCGCTCTGGTATTTATTCTTCCCATCATTTGGGCTATTTATTCCAGCTTCTTCCGCCAGGTCACCACGGGCGGTGGCGCATACGGCGGCGGGGAACTGGTCGATAAGTTCGTCGGACTTCAGAACTTCCAATACGTTATTACTTCCGGCAACTTCTGGGCTGGCGTGGGCAGGGTAGTGCTCTACACCGTGATTCAGGTGCCGGTCATGATCATCGCGGCACTTGCTCTGGCAATGCTCATCGATTCCTATATCGTCAAGCACATCACCGCATTCCGTCTGAGCTACTTCCTGCCGTACGCCATTCCGGGCGTGGTCGCATCCATCATCTGGGTGTACCTCTACAACGGCCAGATTTCCCCTATCGTTAAGGGACTTGCCGCCATCGGCATCAAGGTGAACTTCTTCGGCGACAATGTGGTCCTCGGCTCTATGGCCAACATCACGACCTGGACCTTCACCGGCTACAACATGCTGATCTTCCTCGCCGCACTGCAGGCCATTCCGCACGATCTGTACGAGGCCGCACGCATCGATGGCGCCAGTGGCTTCCAGATCGCCATGAAGATCAAGCTGCCGAACGTGCGTGCAGCCGCCCTGCTTGCCATGCTGCTCTCCATCGTCGGCACCATCCAGCTGTTCAACGAGCCGCAGGTGATGTCGATTTCCGATCCGAGCATTTCCAAGTCGTACACGCCAATGATGATGGCCCTCAATACCTCGCAGGGCACGCTGACCCCGGGTGGTGACGGACCTGCATCCGCTGTGGCCATCGTTATGGCACTGATCGCTGGCGTACTCGCCGTGGTCTACACGCTCGTTGAAAGGAAGGTGAACGCAGAATGAGCACCGTAGAAGCTACTGATAAGGAATCCCGCGCGGTCGCACGCGCTCGTAAGAAGGCTGACAGGATTCGCGACAAGCATGCCAACGACCTGCCTCGTTCCATGCAGCCTTCCGCGCTGGTCAAGACCATCACCATCGTTGTTCTGGTCTTCGCGCTGATCTACTTTCTGTTCCCGATTTACTGGGCCATCATCGCCTCGACCAAGACGCCGAGCCAGATGACCGGCAGCAACGGTCTGTGGTTCGCCGTGGGTCTGAGCGATTTGCCTGCCGCCATCGCCAAGAACTATGGCACGCTGATTGGTTGGACCCGTGGCCAGTTCTGGCGCTGGGTGCTGAACTCCCTGATCTACTCGGGTGTTTCCGCTCTGGTGGGTACGCTCGTGGCTGTGATGGCGGGATACGCTACCGCAAAGTTCAACTTCAAGGGTAAGAACCTTGCCATTGGCGTGATTATGGGCTGCATGCTGATGCCGGCCGCTCTGCTGACCATTCCGCAGTACTCCATCTTCCATGCCATGCACCTGACCAACACGATGCTCTCCATCATCATCCCGTGCTGCGTCTCTCCGTTCGGCTTCTTCCTGGGCCGCGTATACGCGCAGACCTCAGTGCCGAACGAGCTGCTTGAGGCGGCGCGTATCGATGGTGCAAGCGAAGCTCGCATCTTCTTCACCATTGTGTTGAGGATTCTGGCTCCGGCAATGGTCACGATCTTCCTGTTCCTGTTCGTGGCCACTTGGAACAACTTCCTGCTGCCGTTGATGATGGTCTCTTCCGACACCTTGAAGCCGGTGACCTTGGGTCTGTACGGCATGGTCTCTCTGGCTACCTTCACTGATCGTGGCGCTCTGATGATGGGTGCTCTGCTCGGTGTGCTGCCTGTGATCGTGCTCTTCCTCGGTCTCCAGCGCTACTGGCAGGCCGGCCTCGCCGCTGGTGCGGTCAAGGGCTGACGCGTTAAGCGGACAGCCCGGTGGGCTGTCTGTAGCGTCGGCCCGAGCGAGGCGGTAGCCGAGCGAAGGCAGCATTGAGTCTCGCCGTAGGCGAGTCCTTAATTGCAGGGGCCGAAGGCGACGCGTTAAGCGGACAGCCTAAGACCAATAATTCCCGCCGTCCGGTGCCTCGTGCTACTCCTTCCGGCGCCGGACGGCTTCTCAACAATAAGTAGCACGCAACCATACCGATCCAGAGCCTTCCTGATTCTTGTCATGAGATTGTCGGTGAAACTGACCGGGAAGCTCCGGTGATGTTCAATTCGCTCTTCCGGCGTTGCCGTGGGGCTACTCTCAAGGATTTATACAGTCAGGATCCTGGACGCCCGACGGTTGTGTCGGATTCTTGTTTTATATGCATATATTGTTTACAATTTAATTATCCAAAAAAATAATCAATGTCCTCAAAGGAGAGACTATGACTAGCACCGGCCGCTTCACCTTGCCTAGCGAGGAGAATTTTGCGGAGAAGACCAAGGAACTTGCCGAACTGTGGGGAGCGGACGCCATTCGTAACTCCGATGGCACGCATCTGGATGAGGCTGTGCTTGCCTTGGGCAAGAAGATTTACAGTGCGTATTTCCCGACTCGCGCGCATAACGAGTGGATTACGCTGCATATGGATGAGACGCCACAGGTGTATCTGCTGACCGATCGCATTCTCGCCGAATCGGATACGGTTGATATTCCGCTGATGGAAAGCTTCTTCGCTGAGCAGCTGAAGCCGAATCGTGATGCCGACCCTCACAAGTATTGGGAGGTTGTAGACCGCACCACCGGCGAGGTCGTCGATTCGGCGAACTGGACGCTTGACGCGGACGAGGACACCGTGCATGTGAGCGGCGTTGCCGCATGGCATGAGTACACGGTGAGTTTCCTGGCCTACATCATCTGGGACCCGGTCGAGATGTACAACCATCTGACCAACGACTGGGGCGACAAGGAACACGAGATCCCGTTCGACATCTACCATCCGGCCACCCGCAAGTTCGTGTTCGATACGTTCGAGCAGTGGCTGAAGGACAGCCCGCAGGTGGATGTGGTGCGTTTCACCACGTTCTTCTACCAGTTCACGCTCCTGTTCGATGCCAAGCGTCGCGAAAAGGTGGTCGACTGGTTCGGTTGCGCCTGCACCGTGAGCCCGCGCGCATTGGACGATTTCGAGAAGGAGTACGGTTACCGTCTGCGTCCGGAGGATTTCGTGGATGGCGGTGCCTACAACTCCGCGTGGCGCGTGCCCCGCAAGGCGCAACGCGACTGGATTGACTTCCTCTCCGGATTCGTGCGCGAGAACGTCAAGCGGCTTGCCGACATGTCGCACGCGGCAGGCAAGGAAGCCATGATGTTCCTTGGCGACCAGTGGATCGGCACCGAACCGTATAAGGACGGGTTCGAAAAGCTGGGTTTGGATGCGGTCGTCGGCTCCATCGGAGACGGCACCACCACCCGCATGATCGCGGACATTCCGGGTGTCAAATACACGGAAGGACGCTTCCTGCCGTACTTCTTCCCCGACACGTTCTACGAGGGCAACGACCCGAGCATCGAAGGCCTCGACAACTGGCGTAAGGCCCGCCGCGCGATCCTGCGTTCGCCGATCGGCCGTATGGGCTACGGTGGCTACCTCTCCTTGGCCGCCAAGTTCCCGAAGTTCGTGGACACGGTGACCCATATCGCCGACGAATTCCGCGACATCCACGACCGCACCGGTGGGGTGGCCGCCGAAGGCGAGCTCAACGTGGCGATTCTGAATTCCTGGGGCAAGATGCGTTCCTGGATGGCGTTCACCGTGGCACACGCCCTGCCCAACAAGCAGACCTACTCCTACTACGGCATTCTGGAATCCCTGTCCGGCATGCGCGTGAACGTGCGGTTCATCAGCTTCGACGACGTACTCGCGCATGGCATCGATAGTGATATCGACGTAATCATCAACGGCGGCCCGGTCGACACCGCATTCACCGGCGGCGACGTGTGGACCAACCCGAAGCTCGTGGAAACCGTGCGCGCCTGGGTGCGTGGTGGCGGCGCGTTCGTGGGCGTGGGCGAGCCGAGCTCGGCACCGCGCTTCCAAGCGGGCCGGTTCTTCCAGCTGGCCGACGTGATTGGCGTGGACGAGGAGCGCTATCAGACCCTCTCCGTGGACAAGTACTTCCCACCGGTGGTGCCGGACCACTTCATCACCGCCGATGTGCCGGTCGACCCGGCGGCCCGCGAGGCTTGGGAACAGGCCGGCTACCGCATCCCGCTGAGCGGTTGCGGCGGTGGCCAGTCCATCAAGCCGTTGGGCGGCATCGACTTCGGCGAACCCGTGCTCAACACGTATCCGGTCAATGAAAACGTGACCCTGCTGCGCGCGGACGGCGGGCAGGTGCAGCTCGCGACCAATGATTATGGCGAAGGCCGCGGTGTGTACATCTCCGGTCTGCCCTATTCGGCGGCCAACGCCCGCCTGCTGGAACGCGTGCTGTTCTACGCCTCCCACAACGAAGACAAGTATGCGGCTTGGAGCTCGTCCAACCCGGAGTGCGAGGTGGCGCACTTCCCCGAGCAAGGGTTGTACTGCGTAATCAACAACACCGATCAGCCGCAGCGGACCACGGTGACTCTGGCCGATGGCACCACCGAGGACTTCGACCTGCCCGACAGCGGCATCGCATGGCGTGAAGCCTGATTCCCGCGTTTTGGAGAACGGACCCATCATGACCGAAAGCAATGAAATTTTATTCGGCATCGCCTCGCATTTTGCGCTGGAAGGTGCCGTGACCGGCATCGAACCTTACGGAGACGGCCATATCAACACCACCTATCTGGTGACCACGGACGGCCCCCGCTACATCCTCCAACAGATGAACACCAGCATCTTCCCCGATACGGTGAATCTGATGCGCAATGTCGAACTGGTCACCTCCACTCTCAAGGCTCAGGGCAAAGAGACGCTGGACATTGTGCCCACCACCTCCGGCGCCACCTGGGCCGAGATCGATGGCGGCGCATGGCGCGTCTACAAGTTCATCGAACACACCGTGTCGTACAACCTCGTGCCGAACCCGGACGTGTTCCGCGAGGCCGGCAGCGCATTCGGCGACTTCCAGAACTTCCTGTCCGAATTCGACGCCAGCCAGCTGACCGAAACCATCGCCCGCTTCCACGACACCCCGCATCGTTTCGAGGACTTCAAGGCCGCCCTCGCCGCGGACAAGCTCGGCCGCGCCGCCGCATGCCAGCCGGAAATCGACTTCTATCTGAGCCACGCCGACCAGTATGCCGTCGTGATGGATGGGCTCAGGGACGGTTCGATTCCGTTGCGCGTGACCCACAACGACACCAAGCTCAACAACATCCTCATGGACGCCACCACCGGCAAGGCGCGTGCGATCATCGATCTCGACACCATCATGCCCGGCTCCATGCTGTTCGACTTCGGCGATTCCATACGCTTTGGTGCGTCCACTGCTCTGGAAGACGAAAAGGACCTCAGCAAGGTGCATTTCAGCACCGAGCTGTTCCGTGCCTACACGGAAGGATTCGTGGGCGAACTACGTGGCAGCATCACCGCGCGCGAGGCCGAACTGCTGCCGTTCAGCGGCAACCTGCTCACCATGGAATGCGGCATGCGCTTTCTCGCCGACTACTTGGAAGGCGATATCTACTTTGCCACCAAGTACCCCGAGCACAATCTGGTGCGCACCCGCACCCAGATCAAACTCGTGCAGGAGATGGAGCAGAAGGCCAGTGAAACCCACGCCATCGTAGCCGACATCATGGAGGCTGCCAAGTGAGCCGTCAGTCGAACCATACCCGAACCAGCATGATGGGGGCCGAGCAATGAGCGATCAGCTGACCGAGATATACGCCAGCATCGACGCCCTAGTCGATTACGCCTTGGATCATCTCGACCTCGATCCACGCAACGCAGACTGGACCCGCAACCAAATCTTCGCCCTCTTCCACCTGGATTCCTACCCCGGACCCAAAACCACAACCTGTCTCTTATACACATCTGACGCTG
>ERZ1027283.716-NODE-716-length-14045-cov-5.943460_pt1 | contig 14045 bp, 9 predicted proteins | sample MGYA00519254_ERZ1027283 | MGnify/ENA primary metagenome ERZ1027283 (study PRJEB26926, sample SAMN06165184) | human gut metagenome | biome: ENVO:00009003; feature: ENVO:2100002; material: ENVO:00002003 | host: Homo sapiens | place: USA | collected 2012 ...
GATGTGTATAAGAGACAGATTCCCGATTAGAAAAAAGGGTTGATAAAACAAATCTCCTTTTGATGAAGAGTCTTAAAATGCAGCGTCAGGATGCGTCTAACCGTGAATTTGAACTGTATAAGTTGTCTAAACTGAAATAGCTATGATTGAAAGATTAAATCAGATAACATTGAATGATTTCATTGAGCTTTCATGTGGAAACTATGCTTGTTTGCTTTCGGACCGCGGATCTGTGTCTGAAAGCACGCTTAAAGAGATGACATCTAAATTAATTATCGAATACAGAAGCATTGTTAATCCTTCAGGTATGCAGGCTATGATTATGGACAAAGAGGATATGGTGAAGGAACGTGCCAAACTATTGAGCCTTCGTATATGTCAGACTCTTGTTTCTCTTGGCTTTTATGATGATGTTCGTCAGGTGTTGGGTCAACTAAATGTAGATATCCGGAATATGAGTGATGAGCAAGTTATATCGAAGCTTGATTATTTGCTTCATTCTGCAATTTTTGAGCAAAAACGGAACGAGGAAAGACGCAGTGAGGAACATAAAGGAAGTAAGGCTACTCCTGAACAAATTCGTTCTTCTTTTGATGCCGAGATTGCTTTTCTAATGACATTCTTTAAAATGAGTATTGATTCCCGCGTAATTAATGCTGCTGTCTATGCGAATATCGTTCATCAAGCTGATGTTGAAATATCGATCAGAAAAAGAAGCACATGATAATATTGGTATTACATATATGCTGTAATTCGATTAATTTTTAATTAAAGCGAATTATTTCATACAGTCGTTTGTACATCTCCTTTAGAATCACAAACGACTTTTTTATGAATAGAAAAAACAGCATCCATTGTATAAATAGGCATTTATACAATGTTTTATTGTCAGAATTACGTACATTAGAGACGAAGTGTAATCGGATAACGGCAGAAGTGTCCGAGGTAAAAAAAATGATTGCCTTATTGCCCCCCGATATAGGCACTCTTATTAGTTCAATCGAGCGTTCTGCTAAGGAAATGCACGAACAAAGTATCATGCACCGGAAATATGTGGAAAGGTGCATTAATGGCGAACCGAAGATACACCTAATAAGGAGGGCTGACAATGGACTTTGAAAAGGAATTATCAGAAATATATCCTTGGATATTAAAGGTGGCAAGAAAATTCTGCTGTTCCATGCAAGATGCTGAAGACTTAGCCGGTGATACAGTTTATAAGCTACTTGTGAATCGTGATAAATTTGATTGTTCTAAACCACTTCAACCGTGGTGTCTTATTATAATGAGGAATACTTATATAATAAGATACAATAGAAATTCCCTTATACATTTTACAGGGCTTGATATGGTAGACGGAAGTGCCATTTCTAACTGTACAGCTCATTCAATACTGTTTGATGATTTGGTTTCTACAATACAACGGTGTGCTAAAAAATCTCGTTGTATTGATAGTGTGATGTATTATGCTAGTGGGTATTCTTATGATGAGATAAGTGAAATCCTGAACATTCCTGTTGGAACTGTAAGAAGTCGTATTTCTTCTGGTCGGAAAATGCTACTTCAAGAATTCAAATATTAATAGTGTGACTTATTAGAGAATTAACTTTATAATATCACGAAAATATATTATGTTTGAATATTTAATTTTGAATAATTTTTTTATAAACTATAATGGATGAAAAAATAATAACCACAAATGAATTGGAGGTACTTGCTAATGAATTTTATGGTTCTAAAATAACGCAAGAAGAGTATTTTTCTAGGTTGGATGATATAGATTGTTATCAGGCACATTATTTGAAAGCACGTGTGTATTTGGATAAGCAAGATTTATCTAACGCAATGATAGAAATTAATACTTCTATTCATATGATTGAAGCGTATGATGAAAATGATTTAAAGTGTGAGTTGGGAACTTTTTTCCCTTCTTTGCAAGCATATGTTTATAGAGCTGCAGGAGAAATATATGCAATCCTAGGTGAACAAGATAAAGCGACTGAATTTTACATAAAGTCACAGTATTATTCTATCCAATTAAAGTCTGATTTTGACGGTGTAAAGTCAGGAATTGTTTATTCATTTAGAAGTGTGAGTATTTATTCTTTGTCTGATTTAATATCAAATACTATAACAGTGTGTCATCCTTCTAAAATGAATGACCCCTTTGATAGTCTATTTCTTTTGTGGTCAAGTGAAAGTAATTTGAATAGAATTTGTAAAAATAATGCTCATATAAAGCCTTTCAGTGACTCTTTTCAATATTTTAAAATTAGAAGTTTTGTCGGAAATAAAAAATTAAGTTTAGATAATAACCTAATAAGAAAGGTGGTCATGTGGTCTCATTATGCTGATGCTCATAAAGGTTTTTGTATTAGATATAAACTTTCAACGGTATTTATAAAACAGGCTCAGGGTAATGGTTATTCTCATAAATATTTAAAGAGGGTGCATTATCTCTCTAAAAATGAGAAATGTGATATTTTAACTAAAAAGAAAGATACAAATAGTTTGTTTATATGGAAATCTACAGAATGGAAATATGAAAATGAAATAAGATTAATTAGTTATGACCCAAGCTGTAAAGATGATCATCTTCAAATTCCTCTTGATAAGAACTCTATGATTGAAGCGATTTATTTCGGTTATAGATGCGTTGAAAGTAATGTAAAGAATATAATGCAAATTTTAGGAGAAGGAGTTCAGTATTTTAAGATGGATTATGATCCTAATAACGTTTATAAGTTGAAAGTGAATAAAATCTTATATAAAGACTATATTGATACATAGTTTTTAAGTTGATTCCGGTTACCTTATAAATTCTATTTTTACTAGATAATTTCGTAATATGCTTAAAATCTGATGCTTACATCTGTGTTTTGTAATGCGTGATTTTCAAGAATTTAGCCAATCGGAAAACCGGTTGGCTTTTTCTATATATTTGCTCGTGAACGTTCAAAAGGAGTTAAAATGCTTTGTAAATATGTACTTACCGTTGATAGTATTTCCTATGATATTCCCAAATCTTGTATTCAGAATTGGGATGAAATAAAGTTTTCCCGTAAACGCTCCGGACTTGAAGGAATAACTAGAACCTTTACTTCAAAATTCCAGTTTGTGGGAGAAGCCTATGATCTCATATTGGAGGAGTATTTGAGCAAATACCTAGCTTCTAATGCTAGTATCACTGTTTATACTATAACTAATTCTCATACTTATGAAGAATTCTTCAGTTGCCGACTGGATTTCGGTTCATTGACCTATGATGGAAATACTGTTTCTATTAATTCGATAGATGATAGTGTCGCTAATATCATAAAGGCTAACAAAGGAACGCAGTACGAATATTCGGTAGATGAGATAAAAGATGTATATCAGCTTTATTATGATAGACTACCGTTTAATTACTACGCGAACTATATATGTGGTGGATACTCTTTAGAAGATGGAGGGCAATATGTTGATTTCTCAAGAGATATAACAGGAAAAACTATATTCCAGTCTCTTCCATTGGAAGTCGTAGAAAAAGACTTACCAGAATCAGATAGTCCTGTAGAAATAAATTCTGTGACTTTAGATACTTCTGTACCTGCTTTTTTAAGGGCGCATAAACCAGTCAAGGTATATATAACCCCCGAATTCAACTTTTATTTAGGCAGAGGAGATGTAATGTTGACACTTGCTAAAGTTGATGGGAACGGTACCACAAGCACTATTGCGAGTTGGATAAATACCGATTATTCAGGAAATACACATACAACAGAAAAAGACACTTATAGACCCGAACAATATCGGGATGTTTATGCAATAGATCTTCAAGATGGTGAATGTCTTCAATTTGTCATACATGATCCGATAGGTAATATGAATGTTAACGGACCTGGAAAGGTGTATTTTTCTAAATATTCACTACAGATTAAATGGACTTCAATAGCATCACCTATCAATATAGATGTGGTAAAACCTATTACTGTTCTGAATAGTTTGCTCAAAAGTATGAATGGTGGTAAAGGGGGTATAAAAGGCGAGATAGCTTCCGGTGTAGACAATCGGTTGGACAATTGCCTTATTTTGGCTGCCGAAAGTATTCGTGGGATATTGTCTGCTAAATTATATACCTCATATACGAAGTTTGTAGACTGGATGGAAGCCTGTTTTGGCTTTGTTCAGAAGATTGAGGGGGATATTGTAAAGTTTGTCCATCGTGACAGCTTATTTACTTTTAATGGTAATAAGAATATATCAAGAAACATTTCAGATTTTCAATTTAAAGTAGACAGTTCTAGGATATATGCACGAGTTAAAGTTGGTTATGATAAAGTTGATTATGAATGCTTGAATGGTCGTGATGAATTTCGATTTACTGCTGAATATACTACTGGATTGCAAGTAACAGATAATACACTAGAGTTAGTGAGCCCTTATCGTGCAGATGCTTATGGCTTGGAAATCGTGTCACAGAAAAGGGGAAGTAGTTCTACTGATAACGAAAGTGATAATGATGTGTTTATCGTTGGCGCAATGCTCGCTTATAATAAGGTTATTGGGAAAGCGGAATATGTACTAGAAAGGAATGCGGATTGGAAGATTGCAGGTGTTCTAAATCCTGATGCAATGTTTAATGTTATGTATTGGCAGAAAGCTATGTTGAAAGCTAATGCTAAGTATATTGGCATGTTCGCTGATTCTCTTCATTATGCTTCTTCGGATGGGAATAGCAATGTTATAGTCAATGATGTGAAATTAACTGATGACTTTATACTTGAAGAGCATTTGGTCACTTGTGGAGATGTTTCATTTACAACCTTTGATGAGGATATTCCACAAACAGATGATGGAACGATTAAGATTCAAAAAGGTGGCCTTGTTTACGAGGGCTACATCAAAGAGGTGAGTAGCACAGTTGAGAGAAAAGAGGGAGTGAAGTATGATTTATTTGTCCGTTCAATAACAAAAGCCTAGAAATATGATTATAAGCCCGTTTACCCCACTGTTTTTTTCTCCGTCTACCGATAAATTTGGAGCGAAGAGTAAATATGTGCAATTATTCGCACGTACAGACAGGATTTTTGTTGAATTGATTTTGACAGCCAAAGAGCAGGAGCCTATAGTTTACATTAATAATCTTTTAAGTAATATATCTACACCTGTATCATTAAGCTCATGGAAGATGAATGATGATAAGATTCTTTATTTCTATAACATTTCATTGCTTCCATGTGGATACTATACTGTAACAGTTAATGGGAATACGAGTGAGATTTTTAAAGTTACGGACGATGAATGTGAGTTATCAGAAACCAGCCTTATTCAGTATTCAATGAAAGATAATAAGCAGCGTCTTGATGCTGTCTGGTGGATAGATGGGATGCAATACTTTTTTGATTTTCGCGTTCCTGGTGGTTTCAAAGATAACGGATGGACGTTCGGTGTGGATAATGAGCAGTTCGTGACCTCTGATGAGGATATTGTTGAGCTATTCAGCCACGAATATACAACAGTATTATTCACGCTTGGAAATGGGATGGGATGCCCTGTGTGGTTTGCTGAATTATTGAATCGTGTCTTATGCTGTAATTACGTCTACTTTGATGGTGTTCGATATACCAGAAAGGAAAGTAATGTTCCGGAACTTAACCAGCAAATAGAGGGATTGAAGAGTTTTGTGTTCAATCAAATGTTACAGAAGGTAAGAACGATGAATCCAGTTTTGGAATGGAATAACCAGCTTGCTATGAGGTGTGTACAAAGCGGTGCTTATAGGATAGCAGATGATGAAGGAATGCGTAGTATCAAGTATGGTTCAGAAAGTGGGGTTGCAGAGGTCGGAGCATATATCAATATGACTAAGGCTATTCCTAATACTGGAGTTTCTATTAATAGTGATACTATGGTTACTGTCAACAGTATTCATCACCCAGGTGTTGATGAAAATTCATATTGGGATTTGATTGCAATCAAGACGACTGACATAGATAACAAGTATATTGGTAGAAGAGGTTACGGTAAACTTACAGTTAATGGACTGGATAGACTAAAGAACGATTTGGACAACGGTTCGATAAATTTGCGTGCTGTACTATATAAAGGAGATTCGTATACTAACCTCATTGAAGGGAGTGTAATCAGTAGGGATGGTGTATGTGTCTTGAAAGGTATTAACGGTGGAGATATTGGTGCTCTGAAGGAGTTCCAACTTTATCTTGATAATGTCTATGATTGCGACATAGATAATCTTGGTATGACCATTGAGCTTGTATGGGTATATGAAAATGATTAAAAAAGAGAATTATGACAGAAACAGAAAAACAACAGATTATTAGCCTTGTGTTACAAGCGTTGAAGACAAACAGTCTTACAATAGAGCAACTGACTGATACAACAGAGCTATCCAAAGATATGTACGTTGAAGTTAGTGGCGGTCGGAAAATATCTATTGATTTACTTTCAAGTACCATTGCTAAAATGGTGAATGGTGATTTTGATGCATTAGTGGAGAATGTCAATAAGATTGCAAAAGATTTATCGGATGGAGACGCCGAGTTATTGAAACGTATAACAGGAGTGTCTGATAAATCCAATCCTTTGACTGACCCATTTAAAAGTATTGGCTCTTTTACTACTATTGGTAGCTTTAAAGATAAATTAAAAACAATGTATTCCGGGGATTCTTCTATTGGGAATTATCGGTGTATTTTGTCTGTTGATTCGTCTAAGATTCCTGTAAATATACAAATTGAACGGTTGGAGCTTAATAAGGTTTGTCAATCATTCACTTCGTGTATACAACTGGCTACCATGTCAGACAATGCCGAAGGTGTATATTTAGGTACAGTTTGTACAATCTCACGAATAGGTATTGTTTCCAATGAGAGTGTTGCATGGGGCAAATGGACTTCTGTAATAAATGACTTTGAGGAAAGGATAGGAAAAGCGAACGGTATCGCTCCTTTGAACGAAGAAAGTAAAGTTCCTTCTGAATGTCTGCCTGAACCGTTGTCTCTTGGGGAAGGTGAAGAAGAAGCTTTCCCCGGCAACCGTGGAAAGTCTTTGGAAGATACAATGAAAAATATCCCTTCCGATATAATCAAACCGGGTTCTTTCTCCGTCCTGTCTGACGCTTCCTATCTCGATGTGTATTTTAAGAAAGTGTCCAAAACAACCGGTAAAGAAACGGATGACAGCTTCCGTCTGCCTTCTGCTACCCTTGAACAAGCCGGCCTTTTGTCCGCCGAGGATAAGCAAGCCCTTGAGGATATGAAGAGCGGCACGCCCGCTGACGATGTAACACACCCCATCGTCATTGTTGATGAGATCCGCCCATTGAAAGACGGCTACTATACCCTTGAAACCGCTATTGCCGCCATTGTCTCCTATCAACAGGAATCTGGCGTCAAATATGAGCGAACGGGTCTCATCATTACTTACAAAACAGGCGAGTATGAAATGGAAACCCGGCAGTTCCAGGGTGCTGTGTCCGATTTTGCGACCCTTTCTCTTTGGAAACCCTTCGGGAATGGTGGTGGCGGTTCCGTTTTTGAAACTTCCGATGAACCGGCGGAAGGGGGAAAGGACGCCTTTTCAACTGGTGGCGCCTATGCCTATGTTCCGGCTAACCTCGACGTAAACGTGGAAACAGAAGGCATTGTAAAACTTCAGATGAAGAACGCTGCCGGTGAAACCCTTGGCGATGAAGTGCAGTTCGCTATCGGCACGGGTGGCGGCGGTCAAACTGGTGGTACCATTGTTGCCATTGCTTTCCAGTCGACACCTGTCTATGGCTCTTACGGCTCCACGCTACGAACCTTTGCCGCCATTCGTTCCGTGACCTCGAACGGTGTCGAATCCTCTGACAACCTGATTGAGAAACTGGAACTCGTAGACCGTGAAAGCGGGCTTACCGTCTGGACTGAAACCGTCAACAAAGCATCTTCCGGTGACATGAAGGACTTCTCCTTTGAACTGGACTTCACCACATACTTTACGGCTGCCGGTACTCGGAAATTCAAGCTGATAGCCACTGACGAAAGCGGCAACACCGGTTCCAAGAATGTCAATGTAACAGCTGTTGATATTACCTGTACCTGTGTGCAGGTGCTCAACTATACCCCTGAAACTCTGCTTACTCCGACAACTGAAAGTTTCAGCCTTCCACTCTATAAGTTCGGAAACAACACCTCTGATAAAGGTATCAGTGCCCAGGTTGACATCAAGATTAATGGTGAATGGCAATCCCTGTCTACCACCGTTGTAAATGACAACTACTCGCACTCCGTTGTAATCCGCCCTGCTTCCCTCGGCCTAGAACACGGTACCTATCCCTTGCGTATCCAAGGAACGGATGTCGCATCCGGAGTGAAAGGAAATGTCATCTACACGGCTGTCATGGTAATTGACCCGAATAGTTCCACACCTCTTGTCGCCTTGAGATACGATGATAAAAACGGTGGAGTAGTCCGACTGTACGAAACCGTAGAACTTGATGTTGCCTGTTATGACCCGTTGGAAATGACTTCACCCGTCAGCGTGAAAGCCAATAACGTGCAGGTAACACAAATTGCTGCCAGTCGTAACAAAACCTATCAGGTCAAACAACAACTGCAGGGCTACAAGGCTGACGGCACCGATACGGTCAACTATACTGCCGTATGCAAGGACGTGACTAGCGAACCTGTCCGGGTGACAGTTAGCGGTTCCGCCATTGACGCCGCCATAAAAGAAGGCGCCATCTATAACTTTGACTTCTCATCCCGTACCAATCAGGAAACTGACCATAGCATTGTCAGCGGTAATTATGAAATGAAAGTGGACGGTGCCAACTGGACTACCAACGGTTTTGGCACATTCTTGGGTGAGAACTGCCTTCGCGTAGCCGAGAATGTGGGCGTGTCATTAAACCATGCCCCGTTTGCCGGCTCGTCCATCGAATCCAACGGTGCCGCCATCCAGTTCGCTTTCGCTTCCAAGAACGTGACCGATGATGATGCCCTGCTCCTTAGCTGCTATGACGAAACGTCCGGTGCCGGCTTCTATGTCACCGGCCGGGTGGTCGGCATCTTCTGTAACAATGGCGTTTCCCGTCGTGAAGAACGCGCCTATCGACAGGGTGAAAAGATAACCGTAGCCGTGGTTGTTGAACCTGCAAGCAACTACGTTGAACGTGACGGCACACGGTATTCCATGATGAAACTCTTCCTCAGCGGTGAGGAAGTCGCCTGCCTTGGTTATGTTCCGGGCGGCGGCTCCCTGATTCAGACCAAGTATATAACGATGGATGGCAAACTGGGTGATTTGTATCTTTATTACATGATGGCCTGGAACTCCTATATGGAATGGGCACAGGCGTTCAAGAACTACCTTGTCCGTCTGACCGATACAGAGGTAATGGTGAAGGAATACGCCTTTGAGGACATCCTTAAAAGCCAGACAGCCGAGGGTAGTACCCAAAGCCGCCCGTCGGCTGCCGAAATCTATTCACGCGGTATGCCTTACATTGTCGAATGCCCCTATGAAGGCTCCGATATAGAAGCACTGGACGGCACCACTTCCACCAGTACGAAGATATACATCACGCTCTATTACTTTGACCCCGAACGCCCGTGGCGTAACTTCAAGGCCGTGAGTGTCCAAACCCGCAACCAGGGAACCACCTCTGCCAAACGCCCGGTAAAGAATAAACGCTACTACCTCGCCAAGAGCAAAGGCAAAAACAAGGACACTCGAATCATATTACTTAATCCGGACGATACGACGGAGGAAGGACGCCGTGCAATAGCCTTGGCTGCCATCAACAAAGTACAGGTCGGTGATAATACAATCCCGGTCGATGTCATTACCGTAAAAGTCGATTACTCCGATTCCGGCAATGCGAACGACTGCGGCGCCTGTGAAATGATGAACGTTACATACCGTGCCTTGGGTGGTAACTATATGACACCTGTCCAACGTGCATTTGACGGAACATTTGACAGCGGTGACTTGCATATCGAAGATTTGCAGATGAACCACTCTACCGCCAATCACCCGGTAGCCACCTATCGGTGTAAGGATGACAGCCTGCAAAACGTCTATTTCCATGCCAAAGGCAACTGGAAAGAAGACAAAGGGGAACAGTTTGCCCTCGGCTTCAAAGATACCCCCGGCTATAACAAAGGTTGCCTGAATTATGGTGACTTCATAGAGTTCTTCGGTACTCCTGACGAAACTTTAGACGCAATTGAGATACGCTTCAAACAGACTGACGGCCTCGATACGGACAGTGTGTACCTGCTTTCCCTGTATTGTGGCAGCTCATACCGGATAATGAGGTACCAGGATGGTGTCTGGAAAAAGCAGTCCGGTTCCATGAAGTATGAAAACGGCAAATGGAATGTCACCGGTGACATCCTGAATCCGGTTGAAGGCTTCGAACTTCTTAACTACCAAGGTATGGACTGGTTTCAGGGCGTCGGTTCTGTTCAGGATATGATGGCCATGAAAACGGACAAGTCCTCATGGGTTCAAAAACTCGTGGATAACGGAACTATCTCTGCTGATACCTTCCCGGCATGGACTTACTACTTTGAATCGCTTGTCGATGATGACCAGCTCGCCATTGATTACGCTTTGGGTAAGAAAGTGCCGTATAACCTCTACCGATGGTTGCGCTTCTGTGATTCCTGCGATTACTCCAAAGGCGGGAACTGGCAAAGAACATGGAAGGAAAACCTGTATAAATACGCCTGCCCAGAAAGTGTCTTGAGTTATGACATCTTCACCGACTACCTTGCCGCCACTGACCAACGCGCCAAGAATATGCAGCCGATGTGGTTCTTGGAAGAGTATGCTTCCGTAACAGACGGTGTGTACAGCTCCGAGGATGCCATGCGCATGTACCTGAATAAAATCTATGACTGTGATACGCTCAATAGCAAGGACAACGACGGTGGTTGCACGGTTGACGCCGAGGTGGACCCCAACCGGACGAGCGATGAAACATTCACTAACCCTTATGCTGGCTACGGCTCCGTTCTGTTTAATAACATCTATCTCCAGCAAGTAGTGTGGACTGACTCATCCGGTACGGAACTCTCCCTGCGTACCGTTGCCGCCGCCATGCGTAACGTTCAGGCGACCATTGACGGCGTCACCCTGCACCCGTTCTCACCCGAAGGAGCTACGCATTTCTTCATTGACAAACGGCTCAAAAAATGGCAGAAACTGGTTAGTTCTTACGACGGTGAACGGAAATACATCTCCTATACCGCCACCTCTGATGCTATTTACTTCTATGCCCTGCAAGGTCTTGGACTTACCGCCCTTCCGTCTTTCATCGAAAGACGTTGGCGTATTCGTGACGGCTATTTCCAAACTGGTGATTTCTTCAGCGGTGTAATTTCCGGGCGCGTATCTTCCAAATCAAACGCCACCATCCGGATTGTCGCTGCTAAAAACGGTTACTTCGGTGTCGGCAATGACGCTAGCGGCAACCTTTCCGAAAGCTGCTTCCTTGAAGCGGGCGAAGAATATGTATTCACCAACTTCTCACATGAGGAAGGCGCCTTGCTGTATATCTATCAGGCTGACCGCATGAAGCTGCTCGACCTGTCTGAAATCTCCCTGTCAAGTACGGTGAGCTTCTCCGCCATGCAACTTGTGGAAACCCTTATCTTGGGCTCTGACACCCATACAGAACAATCCATCGGTTCTTACGCACCGCTTACCTCGCTGAACTGCGGCGAAATGCCCTTCCTCGTATCACTCGATATCCGGAACACACAAATCGCTACGCTCGTTACCGACAAATGCCCACGTATCGCCCATATCAATGCGTCCGGTAGCAAACTGGAGAACATCACTCTTGCAGAGACTTCTCCGATTAATGACATCTCTCTTCCACCAACAATGACAAGCCTCCGTTTTGTCGGTCTTCCTGAACTGACCTATACCGGTCTTTCCGCCCCGTCCGGCCTGCAAATAGAATCCATGCCGAACGTCCAACGCCTGCGTCTTGAAACGTCGCCTCAACTTGACGCCATTCAGATGCTCCGTGACGTCCTCGCTTCACAAACGGCATCCCGTAAACTTTCCATGCTCCGTATCTCGAACATGACACTGAAGGCTGACGGCTCCGAGCTTCTTGCCATTCTCGAATATGGAGTCGCCGGTATGGATGAGGACGGTAACAGACAGGATAAACCGGTAGTCAACGGCACGTACGAACTGACGGTTATCCGTGAAACGGATGAAATCGAATCCCTTGAATCCGGTATCGACGGCCTTGTCATCCTTACCGTCATAGATGCCTACATCGACCTGATCAACTGGTTCAATAATGAGTCTTATGGCGGAGAACCGTACTACGATAACGTAACGCTGGACAACATCAATGAAGTCCTTGAATATTATAACGGCGAAACCTACGAGGAATATCTCGAACGGTTTGCTGAAGACAATATGGATATTAATGATTTAATTAACAAGTAACTATGACTAATGAACAAAGCGCCACGCTGCTTCGCTTGAACAAACAGGCACAAGTAGCAGCACTGAACGCCGTTGGATTCTCGGATATCACCGAGAATTCCCGCGCATCTGAATTTGGACAACGTATCAAGTGGGCCGCCGGTCTGCTTGATCTGCATCTTGCCTGTAATCGTATTTCGGATAACTCCAAGGCATACTTTACTGCTGCCGAATGGAACTCCCTTACGCTCGCTAATAAGCAACTGTATATCAAACGCGGGCTTCGTATCCGTGCCCATGGACACTCCTTCGTAATCGCCGCCCAGGAGTGCTATAATGCCGATATGACTACTACCTTCTATTGGGGCGGTCAGGGTAAAGCCATAGACGGCCTGAACCAAAAAGGACTGGGTGCCATGTACGGCTGCTTCACGGGTGAGGAAGATACCGACCTGATTATCACTGGCCTGAAAGACCAAAACAATAGCGGTGTAATCGGTGCGCCGGCTGCCGAAGCCGCCCGTGCATACCGTGCCTACACTTTGGAAAGTGACGGTATCGAGGATGAATCCAACTGGTTCCTTCCTTCATCCGGCCAAATGCTTCTGATGTACCGCTACCGGGATAAAATCAATGAGATGATGCGTACCTTTTGGAGTAGTGACAGTATGCTGATGACTGATAAATACTACTGGTCATCAACAATTTGGGATACTAACTCCGCCTGGGCGTTCGAACTGAATACCGGGCGTATTACGAATCAAAACAAAAATTCAAATCTTCTCCATGTGAGAGCTGTTGCTTCCGAATAGTATTAACTTAATATTATACAATAAAATGGATAAAAATATCGCCAACGCCATGCTTCTGCGCCTGAATAAACAAGACCAGATAGAAGCCTTACAGTCAATTGGTTTTACAACCGTGAATGAAAACACCCCCGCAAGCGACATCGCCAAATATATGCAATGGTCAGGTACGCTTCTTGACCTTTCTTTGGCTACGCTTCGGATTGAAGACGGTGAACAAGTCTTTTTCACGGCTTCCGAATGGAACTCCATGAGCGCGAATAATCGCTCCAAGTATATCCGTATCGGCATCCGACTTCGCGCCGAATGCCACCAGTTCATTATCGCCAAAAGCGACTGCGTTGACGCAGGCGGCAATAAAACGTTCAAATGGGGTGGCTACGGAACTGACCTACGCGGCCTGAAAAACTACGGCAGTGGTAACCAAGGACTCTATGATACCTTCGACGGCAAGGAAAATACCGATGTTATAATAGAAACCCTTGCAGGCGTCAAGGACACCCAGGGAACTGTCGGCGCCCCTGCCGCCGAAGTTGCCAGAGCCTATAAAGCCTGTACGCTTGAATCTGACGGAATTGAAGATACAACCGTGTGGAACCTGCCCGCATTGGGTGAACTTATGCTTATGGCCAAGTATAAAACCGAAATCAATGAGCTCATAACTTCTATGCTTGGCAATCAAAATATATTTACAAACGACTGGTATTGGTCTAGTACCGAATATGACGCTTCCAGCAGTTGGTACGTGTACTTCAACAGCCTGTCTCTTATACACATCTGACGCTGCCGACG
>ERZ1027283.721-NODE-721-length-14017-cov-6.257485_pt1 | contig 14017 bp, 6 predicted proteins | sample MGYA00519254_ERZ1027283 | MGnify/ENA primary metagenome ERZ1027283 (study PRJEB26926, sample SAMN06165184) | human gut metagenome | biome: ENVO:00009003; feature: ENVO:2100002; material: ENVO:00002003 | host: Homo sapiens | place: USA | collected 2012 ...
GCGTCAGATGTGTATAAGAGACAGGATTTATGAAAATATATAATTATATATCAATGCTTTTTCTGGCTGGCGCAGCCATAGTTGCGTCTTGCTCGCAAAATGAAGAACTCACCGGAGAAACACCGGATTCTTTGCAGGGATTTCAGATTAGTGTGTCTGATGAAGGATTTATGGACGAAAGTGGTAAGACACGTGCTACAGAGAATGGATATACTACCCGATTTTCTAACGGAGATGCTATCGGTATATTTGCGGTAAGAGGAGAAACGGTGGTAGAGGATATCAAGAATCGGAAATTCACACTGACAGATGGCTATTGGGAATTGACTGATGGAGGGGATCCTATTGAATACAAAGGTTCACAATTTCAGCGGATGACTTTTTATGCATACTATCCGTATAATGCGAATGTGACTTTTGATCCGACGAAGGTGGATCCTTTTGAAACATACGTCAACAATTGGAAAATAGGCAGTGAACAAAATGAAGGAAATTATACACAATATGATTTGATGACGAGTACGGGTAGTGTTCAGGGGGATCGTTTGAAAGGACAGATCGCTTTTACTATGCAACATCGGATGGCTCTTGCGGTAGTGAAGATGCCTAATTTGACCTATAGCTTTACAAATGGCGGTATAGATGATTATTTGTTACCATTAACAGCCGGTTCGTTTACAGTGAACAATACTCAAGCAACTCCTTATTATCAGGAAAGTACGGATACATACCGTTTCTTGGTTAATCCGAAGAAGGAATTCTCAATTAAGGGTACTTATTCTGGAGTAAGTGAGATGGAATATGAAGCTAAAGGTACGCTGGAAGGAGGAACGGCGAAAATGTATACCATCGAAGATAAAAGTAAAATCAACCATACTTTGCAGGTAGGAGACTATTTTTGTGCAGATGGAAAAATAGTTTCAGTAGATGCGGAAACGGTGCCGGAGAATGTGATTGGTATTGTATGTTATGTAGGAAATTCACAACCCAGTGTAACACATACTGAACTCTATTCAGCAGAAGTTGATGCTTTGCGTCGCGATTTCCCTGCATGTACGCACGGTATAGTGCTATCTATTAAGAATTCTGTGGTAAAAGATAGTGAACAAAATGATGTTGCTTTGAAAATGTTCCATTCAAGTAAGTCCGGTTATTATTCAGACTGGTTTACTTCAGATGAGAATTGGGCAAACAAGTTTGTAGGTTGTAACACAGAGAAGGATGTTAACAAGAATGATGCTTCATTGGTTTTCCCAGCACTAATGGGATACAATAATACACAGTTACTTACTATGTGTTACGAAGGTATGGGTAGTCCTTCTACTTGCGACCATGCTTATGCGTATATCAAGGCTTATCGTGAAGCGGAAGCTATTCCGGCAAATGTGACTCCTTGGTATTTGCCCTCTATAATGTGTTGGGATACAGTCGCTAAGAATTTGAGTGTTATTAACCGTTGTCTCAAGAATGTAAATGGTGATGAGATGACCTCTGTCGAGTCAGGAACTAACAGTGGACACTATTGGAGTAGCACACAGCGTTCTCCAGCCAACCAATGGACACACGGTATGGCTGGTGGAAGATATCACATAATTTGTGAACGTGATTCGCGTGCCGGTTATTTCCGTATGATGCTTGCATTCTAAAATAATGACGGTATATAAAGTCCGTTAAAATTATACTTATATCATGAACATATACATATATGAATAAGAAAAACTTTATAAAGGGGACAACCTTACCTGTCGCTCTGTTTTTCACTATAGCAACTTTTGCACCTGCATGGGGATTGCAAACAGCTTCGGCAGCCATCGAAGTTGTACAGCAGCAAAGTACTATAAAAGGAACAGTAGTAGATAGCCAAGGCGAACCGATAATTGGAGCAAGTGTACTTGCGGAAGGAACATCTAATGGTACAATTACCGATATTGACGGTGTATTTAGAATAAATGTACGTCCCGGTGCGAAATTGAAAGTATCTTTTATAGGTTATACCGATAAAAAAGTAGTAGCGAAAAATGACATGAAAGTCATTCTGGTAGAGGATGTGACAGCACTTGAAGAGGTGGAAATCGTAGCTTATGGTACGCAGAAGAAAGTGACCATGACAGGAGCTATCGCTAGTGTGAAGGGAGAAGAATTGACCCGTGTATCTGTAGGTTCGGTTTCCAATGTATTAGGAGGGCAGATGACAGGTTTGACTACCGTACAATATTCCGGTGAGCCGGGAGCGGATGCCGCTGAAATTTTTATTCGTGGTAAAGCTACTTGGGAAAATTCTTCACCGTTAATTCAGGTAGACGGTGTGGATCGTGAAAGTATGAGTGATATCGACCCGAATGAAATTGAATCCATTTCTATCTTGAAAGATGCTTCGGCAACAGCCGTATTTGGTATTCGTGGAGCAAATGGGGTCATTTTGATTACAACTAAACGAGGAAAGGAAGGAAAGGCGAAAATTTCGTTTACTACTTCTGCTTCTGTATTGATGCCTACAAAAATGGTAGAACAGGCAAGTTCCTATGACTATGCCCGTTTTCATAATCAAATGATGTCCGGTGATGGCAAATCTGCCTTATTTAGTGATGGCGTGATTCAAAAATTTGCAGATGGTTCCGATCCTATTCGTTTCCCAAATATACAATGGGCTGACTATATTATGAAAAGCTCTACGCTTCAGAGCCAGCATAATCTGAACATCTCGGGAGGAACAGATAAAGTACGTTATTTCATCTCTGCAGGTGCTTATACGCAAGGAGGACTTTTTAGTGAGTTTGATCTTCCTTATAATTTAAGCTATCAGTACCGTCGGTTTAACTATCGTACAAACTTGGATATGGATGTCACTAAAACGACTACTTTGTCATTCAATATTAGTGGTAATGTGAATAATTCAGATCAACCGCGTACGAGTCAGGGATCTTCCGGATTGATTAAAAATATGTATTATGCTACTCCTTTCTCCAGTCCGGGAATCATAGATGGAAAATTGGTAAATTCGAGCGATGAGACTTATTCAGACGGACTGAAATTACCATTTACAGGAGGTACAGGTATGGGATATTATGGAAATGGGTTCAGCCAGACCAGCAACAATTCGCTGAATGTGGATGTGATTCTGGATCAAAAAATGGACTTCTTGACTAAAGGACTTTCTTTTAAAGTGAAGGGATCTTATAACAGCTCGTTTACAGTTAATAAAGTCGGTTCTGGTGGGTCTATTGCTACATACACTCCTGTATTGATGGATGACGGTAGTATTGCTTATCGTAAGTTTGGAGAGAATACAGATGTGAAGTATTCGTATACTACAGGCAAAGCACGTAATTGGTATATGGAAGCCAGCTTTAATTATAATCGTACTTTTGGTGATCATACGGTGACAGCCTTAGTTTTGTATAATCAACAGAAAGAGTATTATCCGAAATTATATTCGGACATTCCTCATGGATATGTCGGATTAGTCGGACGTGTCACTTATGATTGGAAGAGCCGCTATATGGCAGAGTTTAATGTGGGTTATAACGGTTCGGAAAACTTTGCGTCCGATTTGCGCTTTTCTTATTTCCCGGCTGGTTCTATAGGTTGGGTGATGAGTGAAGAGAAGTTTTTCCGTCCTTTGAAGTCGGTGGTTAGCTTCTTGAAATTACGTGCCAGTGTCGGTTTGGTAGGTAACGATAATATTGGAGGATCGCGGTTTATGTATATGGCTGATCCATATAATGTCGGTTTAGGTGACTTGGCAAATCGTGTAACGGCAAGTGGAGGAGCAACTAACGCCTGGGGATATGGATTCGGAACAGATAATGGTACTGTTAGTCTGGGTGCGCGTGAGGTAGCTAAGAATAACCCTGCTGTGACATGGGAAAAAGCTCTGAAACGGAACTATGGTGTTGATATTAACTTCCTTGATGACCGTCTGAAAACAACCTTTGAATATTATAAAGAACGTCGTAATGACATCCTTTTGCGTGACGGTACAGCTCCGGGAATGTTAGGGTTCATTACTCCCTATTCAAATTTAGGAAGTGTAGACAGTTGGGGCTGGGAACTTTCTTTAAAATGGAACGATAAGATTGGCGATAATTTCCGTTATTGGGCGGGTATTAACCTTTCTTATAATCAGAATGAGATTCTTGAAAAGAAGGAAGCACCGCAGAATAATTTATATCAATATCAGAAGGGACACCGTATCGGTTCGCGTAGTCAATATGTTTTCTGGCGCTTCTATGATGAGGATACACCTGCGCTATATGAGCAGACATTTAATCGTCCGTTCCCCACTCACGAGAGTATTCTTCAAAATGGAGATGCAGTATATGTTGACTTGAATGGTGACCGTAAGATTGATGCAAATGATGCAAGTTATGACTATGGCTTTACAGACGATCCTGAATATATGCTAGGTATTAATTTAGGATTCAGTTGGAAGAATCTGGAAATAAGTACTCAATGGACAGGGGCCTGGAATGTAAGCCGTATGATTTCGGATGTATTTCGTCAGCCGTTCTATTCATCTTCCAATAGCGAGCAGGGAGGATTGTTGGCATACCATCTGGATCATACATGGACACCGGAAAATCCGTCACAATCTTCGGAGTATCCGAGAGCTACCATTGATAATGCAAAGAATAATTATGCTACCTCCACTTTATATGAGAAAGATGCCAAATACTTGCGTTTGAAAACTCTTCAGGTGGCATACAATTTTCACTTCCCATTAATGAAGAAACTTGGACTGAATACATGTCAGTTGGCTTTTGCAGGATATAATTTGTGGACGATTACACCTTATTTGTGGGGTGATCCGGAGGCAAGAGCTACTAATGCACCTTCTTATCCATTGTCCAAGACTTATACGTTGAGCTTGAAATTAGGATTCTAAAATAGATAAAGGAAAGATACAATGAAATTACAAAATAAATGGTTCATCGGTGCAATGTTGGGAGCGGCGGTTTGTTTGGTTTCCACTTCATGTGTGGACGAAATTAAATTCGGAAACTCTTTTTTGGATAAGGCACCGGGCGGAAATGCTACTATTGACACAGTGTTCAATAGTGCGGAATATACGCGCCAATTTTTGAATACCTGTTACAGTAGACAGTATTACGGATTACCTTATAATACGGACAGTAACGGTAATATTCCTGATTCTTCCAGTCCTTATTTAGGAAAGAAGGATGCGCTAACAGACTGCTGGTCACTTTATTTTAGTGACGCAACTGTATATCAGCAGTATTATTTGGGTTCTCTCAATGCCAACTATGGCACGCGTGGTAATATTTTCCCATATACACGGGAAATGGTATGGGAAGTAGTGCGCTGGTGCTGGTTGTTAATGGAAAATATAGATAGAGTGCCGGGCATGGATAGCACTGAAAAAACTCAGTTGGTGGCAGAAGCTAAATGCCTGATTGCGGCACGCTATTTTGATATGTTCCGTCATTATGGAGGTCTTCCATTGTTATATGCTTCATTCACCGGTACGGAGTCAGGTTATGAAATCCCCCGTGCTACGGTAGAGGAGACTGTTAACTACATGATAAAGATGTTGGATGATGCTATCAATTCCGGTGGATTGGTGTGGGCTTATGCTGATGCCGATCTTGCCAGCAAGGCCGGACACTGGACAAAGGCCGGTGCGATGGCATTGAAATGCAAAATCTGGCAATTTGCCGCTTCTCCGTTGTTTAACGATGTCAACGGATATGCAGGAGGAAACTCAGAGGCTGAACAGCAGCATCTGGTATGGTACGGCGGCTACCATGCGGAACTTTGGGATAACTGTTTGAAGGCTTGTGAAGCATTCTTTAAAGAGCTGGAGAGTCAAGGCGGATATAGCCTGAATAAGGCTTCGGAAGAAACACCGGAACAGTATCGGCAGGCATATCGTATGGGATATATTCGTCAGAACAGCAAGGAGGTCTTGCATTCTGTCCGCACGAATATGTCGGACGCTTTCAACTCAAGTTCTTATATGTGGCATTCCTGGGCTGTTCCGTCACTTTGTCGTACCGAATATCCGCCTACACAGGAATATGTGGAGATGTTCCCATGGGCCGACGGTACTCCGTTTGACTGGAAAAAGACGGAAACAGAAGGTAAGTTGGATGCAATGTTCCTGACCGGAACATTCAAAAATGGAGAACAACTATTGTCGGAAATCGTATTAACCCGTGATCCTCGTCTGTATGAGCATTGCATGGTAAACGGATTGCCGAAGATGTTAGACTGGAGTGCAGGAACAATGTCCGGTTTACCTTATGAATTGTGGGTCGGAGGATACGATGAAGGACAAAATGCTGCACTTGAATCAGGTAACTATGCGACTGGTTATAAAAATATGAAATATTATTTGGGAACAGAGTACCAACGTCAGTATACGCATTGGGTATATCTTCGTTTATCTGACATTTATTTAACTTATGCAGAGGCCTTGCTTCAAGCCAAGAATGATCACCGGGGTGCTATTGACCAAATGAATATAGTACGTGCCCGCGTAGGATTGAAGAAAGATTTGGCGGAGTGTGTTACAGATAAGAATTTACTTTCTGACAAAGCAGCCTTATTGGAAGAATTGCTGTGCGAGCGTGTTCGGGAATTGGGGCTTGAAGATAGCCGTTACTTTGATCTTGTCCGTTACAAGCGTGCCGATCGTTTCGAGAAGCGCCTGCACGGGTTGCTCGCCTATCGTTTGGATGATACCGGTAATCGTATAACGGGAAATGCTAAATGGAATGAAGGAGATAAGAACAAGGGGGCATTGCAGCCTACTCGTTTTGAATATGAAAGGTTTGAGTTATCCAAGCCGGTCCGTCGGTGGTGGACATACGGATTTGATCCCAAATGGTATCTTTCTCCATTCCCGCAAACGGAAATTAACAAAGGATATGGATTGATTCAGAATCCGGGTTGGTAATGTGAGACAGCGAAATAGATTAAAACAATATTGAATATTGATTTATATGAGAAAAAATAAGATTCTGATACTGGCTTTACTAGTTTGTTTGAGCATTCCGGTCAGAGCGCAGAATACAGACAACAACATTATAGGTATTGTTGTTGATAAATCGGGAAACCCAGTCTATGGAGCGTCCGTTAATGTGGAAGGTGGCGCAGTGGAGACCCGGGTTGAAACTGATAAAGATGGTAAATTTGAGATTGCGGTCGAGAAGGGACAACGCTTGAGTGTCTTTTCTGTCGACAAAGGCTCTACCACAGTTGTGGTAAAGGCTGATGGTCCGATGACTATTGTGATGGGATATGCAGCTCAGACTATTGATGTGGGAGCTAACCGGACATTCAGTCGTCATGAATCAACAGCAGCTGTTTCTACCACCTATAACGAAGAGTTTAATAAGCGGTCTTCCCGGAATATATCCAATTCTTTATATGGATATGGATTGGGCCTTACTACTTTGCAGAATGCAGCTAGTACAGGTTTAATGGCAGATCCTACCTTTTATGTACGTGGTTTGCAGAGCTTGTCAAGTAGTACACCGCTTGTGCTGGTTGACGGTTTGGAACGAGACATGAGCTTGGTGAGTCCGGAAGAAGTAGAATCCGTTTCCATCCTGAAAGATGCTGCGGCTGTGGCATTGTACGGATACAAAGGAGTGAACGGTGCGATCTTGATTACGACGAAGCGTGGTAAGTACAAAACAAAAGAGATAACGTTTACGTATGATCACATCATTAACACTCAGTCTCGACGTCCGGAATTTGTAGATGCGGCTACGTATGCTTCTGCAGTGAATGAAGCGCGTGGATATGAAGGTTTGGGAGCTCGGTATACTCCGGAAGAAGTCGATGCTTTCCGTAATGGAGTAGGTAGTGGAGGGGCTTCCCGTATGTACCCTTATCTCTATCCTAATGTGAACTGGATTGATGAAACCTTTAAAGACAGAGGAGTTTCTAATAAATATACGATCGAATTCCGTGGGGGAGGAGCAAAGTTCCGCTACTATACTATGGCGAATTTATTAACAGACAAAGGGTTTATCAAGACCCCGAATGCAAATGACGGATATTCTACACAGAATATGTATTCACGTGCTAATTTGCGTACAAATCTGGATATTGATTTAACCGCCACTACCAAATTGAAGTTGAATCTTCTCGGTACCTTGTCCGAATCTCGGATTCCGGGGGCTTCGGTTAACTTATGGGATATGATTTATTCGATTCCTTCTGCAGCTTTTCCGGTTCGTACGGAAGATGGCAGTTGGGGAGGAAGTACCACTTGGGCGGGCACGTCGAATCCTGTCGCACAATCGCAGGGAGCTGCTTATTCTAAAGGACACTCTCGCAGTTTGTTTGCCAACCTTACCTTGTCACAAGATTTATCTGGTTTGCTGAAAGGATTGGGAGCAAACTTTCGTTTAGCTTATGACAACTATTCCAATATTCTGGAAGACCATAGCAAGACTTATACGTATGCCGGTTATGCAACAAGCTGGACAACTAACGGTCCGTTTTATACTGCCATTTCAGGTGGCGAATCCAGTGAAATGGGTTCGGGTGCAGGTATTGACAACTGGGCGCGCCAATTTAACTTTGCAGGTAGTGTCGATTACAATCGCTCGTTTCGGAAGTGGGATGTGTATTCTCAATTCAAATGGGATTATGAGTATCGTGATTCATACGGATTGAACACTACTATTTATCGGCAAAATGTATCCTGGTATAATCATGTAGGTTTCTCTAATCGCTATTATTTGGATCTGGCATTGGTTGGCTCGGCCTCCAGTTTATTGGCACCGGGGCATAAATGGGCTTTCTCGCCTACCATTTCTGCTGCTTGGGTGCTTTCGGAAGAAAAATGGTTGAAAGATGTGTCTTGGGTGAACTTCTTGAAATTGCGCGCTTCGTTTGGAGTGATCAATGTTGATTATCTGCCTAAAGACGGAAGTACTACCGTATATGACTATTGGGATCAGATTTATACGACTACCGGTACGCAATATAAGTTTAACAGTAGTTACGACTCTGAATTCGGAAGTACTATTATCGGTCGCTTGGCAACTGCTAATTCGACACATGAGAAAGCGTATAAATATAATGTTGGTGTTGATGCTATGTTGTTCAATGGATTGAATGTGACGGCAGAAGGCTATTATCAACGGAGAAAAGATATTTGGGTTTCTTCCGAGGGTAAATATACCGATGTACTGGGAGTTGATGCTCCGTTCGAGAATGCCGGAATCGTTGATAGCTATGGTATGGAACTAGGACTTAACTATACGAAACGGTTAGGAGATGTAGTGTTCAACCTTGGCGGTAATTTTGCTTGGAATAAGAATGAAATTAAGGAACAACTGGAAGAACCGCGTTTGTATAAGAATCTTGTGCAAACAGGAAATCGGTTGGGACAAGTATATGGAATGGTAGCTGAAGGTTTCTTCAAAGATAAAGAAGATATAGCAAACAGCCTTCCGCAAAACTTTAGTACGGTAGTGCCGGGAGACATAAAATATAAAGATGTGAATGGAGACGGAATCATTGATGCTAATGACAAAACTGCTATTGGTTATAGTACGACAGCCCCGGAAATTTATTATTCTTTCCATTTGGGAGCCGAATGGAAAGGGATTGGGGTAGATGTAATGTTTCAGGGAACAGGTAACTATTCTGCTTTATTGAATACGAAGAGTATGTTTTGGCCATTGATAAATAATACGACACTTTCTACTCATTATTATGAGAATCGTTGGACACCGGAAAATCAAAATGCCAAATATCCTCGTTTGAGTTCACAGAGTAATGCCAATAACTATCAGGCTAATACAGTTTGGTTGGCGGACCGGTCATTCTTGAAGTTACGTAACGCGGAGGTGTATTACAGATTTCCGGAAGAATGGATGAAGAAGACTAAGATATTGGGGAGTGCCAAGTTATATGTCAGAGGAACAGACTTGTTCTGTTCAGATCACATTGATGTGGCAGATCCGGAATGTTATGGTGTAGCGACTCCGCTGAATAAGAGTGTAGTAGTCGGTGTTACGATTGGTTTTTAATCATAAAAACAAAGCGAAAGAATGAAACTGAAAAACATTATCTACGGAATGATGTGTGTAGTCACACTCGGTTCCTGCTCAGATAAGATGGAATATCATGAGTACAATAACTATGATGAGGATTTTGTGAAGCTCAACTTCGGTAATGTGGGAGGGCTGATAACAAATATCTATTTGTCCATGGATGTGGACTTTGGAAACTATAGCGGGGCAATTCTTGGTTCTGCTACCGATGAGTCCGAATATGCTTATTCGGGAAATCAGATTGAAGACTTTTACAATGGTTCTTGGAGTCCGTCGAATGCTAAAAGTAGCATGTGGACGTCCTGTTATGAAGGGATAGCCAATTGTAATTTATATCTGGAGAAGTTTACCGGACTGACATTTCCCGAGTTGGCTTTGAACAGTGATTATGCACAACAGATGTTCCGCTATACCAATTACCAGTATGAGGTACGTTTCCTTCGTGCATATTTCTACTTTAACTTGGTACGGCAATATGGAGATGTGCCGTTTAGCGACCATATATTAACAGCCGAAGAATCGAATACGTTATCGCGCAGACCGGCACAGGAGATTTTTGATTATATCATAGCCGAATGTGATGATATAAAGGATAAGATTATTGTCGATTACAGTAAACTGGGAGATATGGCATTGCCTAGTAGTCCGGCGGAAACAGGACGTGCCAACCGTAAAACGGTATTGGCCTTGAAAGCTCGTGCAGCATTGTATGCGGCAAGTCCTTTATTTAATCCGACTGATAATAGAGAACTGTGGTATCGTGCAGCTAAAGCCAATAAGGAAATTTTAGATGACAGTAATGGGTTTGCTGAAAAGGCAAAACTCTTAGTGGAGGATTATTCATCACTTTGGAGCAAGGACAATTACAATGACGCTACTAATGAATTGATTTTTCTCCGTCGTGCCACTACTACCACTAATTCTTTTGAGGGATATAACTTCCCGGTAGGGTTGGAAAATTGTAAAGGTGGAAACTGTCCCACACAGACACTGGTGGATGCGTATGAGATGAAGGATACAGGGTTGCGCCCGGACGAGTTGGATAACTACGATCCTACTAATCCTTATTATACCAACCGCGACCCTCGTTTCTATCTGACTATTGCCAAGAATGGAGACGAAAAATGGCCTAACTGGAATACTGTTCCTCTGCAAACCTATCAGGGCGGATTAAATGCGGAACCTTTGAGTGGCGGAACTCCGACAGGTTATTATCTGAAGAAGTATTGTCAGACGGCAGTAGACTTACGTGCCGGTACAGCTTCAAAGACCTATCATTCATGGATTACATTCCGTTTTGGAGAGTTCTATTTGAATTATGCGGAAGCTGTATATAAGTATCTGGGTAGTCCGTATGCAACGGATAATGAATTTACAACTTCGGCTGTGGATGCTATCAAAGTAGTTCGTACGCGTGCCGAGATGCCCGGATTCCCTCAAGGGATGACCAATGATGCTTTCTGGAAGAAATATCAGAATGAACGTATGGTAGAATTGGCCTTTGAAGGACATCGTTTTTGGGATGTACGTCGTTGGAAGGAGGGTGACAAACATTTCAAGAACATTGTTGAAATGAAGATTACGAAGAATGGGGATGATACTTATACGTATGAACGTAAGGTAAAAGAAAGAAGTTGGGATGATAAGATGTATTTCTTCCCGATTCCTCAGAGTGAAAAATCGAAAAATCCTAATTTGGAGCAGAATCCGGGTTGGTAACTTAACCGGAATACTGATGAATAGAAATAGGATATTCTTGCATAGAACGGATGTTTATAGAATAAAAAACGAAAGAAATGAAGATACATTATATAATATTGGGGCTGTTTTATTTGCTGGCTATAGTTGCTTGCTCAGATAATGACCCCGTCGTTGAAGTGAACAATGGCAATCAAACAGAAGAATTGCCTCCTCTGCCGACCGAAGTCATAACGGGTAGCCGCGCCATGTGGGTGAGTTATGATCCTATTTCGGCTTCTGATCCTAATAACGCATCAGGGATTGCATCCGCATTGATTAGCTGGAGATTACTGAAGACCGATCCGTCTAATGTTGCTTTTGATATTTATAAGTCGGTAGACGGCGAGACGGAAGTGAAATTGAATGAGAAACCTATTTCGAATACTACTTCTTGGGTGGATGCGGATATTGATGTATCAAAAACGAATGTATACCGGGTCACTCTTGCCAATCAGGCTGAAACGCTTTGCGATTATACCTTTACCTCTGAAATGGCAGAAAAGTTTTATCATGAGATTAGATTAAACATGAATGTACCCGATGCGTCGATTACATATTCTCCTGATGATATTCAGCTAGGTGACTTGGACGGTGACGGTGAATTGGAGATTGTGGTGAAGAGAGAACCGTATGATGGTGCCAACCAGGGGGGATGGAATAATGGTTCGACCTTGTTGGAAGCTTATAAGATGGATGGTACTTTTTTGTGGCAAATTGATTTGGGAATCAATATTCGTTCCGGTTCACATTATACTTCATATATTTTATACGATTTTGATGGAGATGGTTTATGTGAAATAGCTTTCCGCTCTTCAGAAGGTACAAAGTTTGGGGATGGTAAGGGCATTACCGATGCTTATGGTAATGTGAACGATTATCGAATTCGTCAGACTGACGCTGTGGGCTGGTATTCGGGAGCAAGTATTAATACAATTTGCGGTTTGATAATGGAAGGTCCCGAATATATCTCTATTTGCCGTGGATATGATGGACGTGAAATTACCCGGGTGGATAATATTCCTCGTGGTGGAAGTGGTTCAAAAGCGTCGCGTGCTAAATATTGGAGTGAATATTGGGGAGATGATTACGGAAACCGCATGGACCGTTTCTTTATCGGGGTGGCTTATCTGGATGGTATACCTGACGAAGCGACCGGAGTGAGAACAAGCAACCCCAGTCTGATCATCAGTAGAGGTATTTATCATAATTGGCAAGTATGGGCACTCGATTTGAAAGGGAATAAACTGGAAACCCGTTGGAAGTTTGATACAGCCGAACATTCTTCAAAATGGTTGTCCATGTGTTCGCATAGTTTTCGTGTAGCGGACTTGGACGATGATGGAAAAGATGAAATCTTGTATGGTTCTGCGGCTATAGATGATGATGGAAGCGAATTGTGGTGTACCGGAAACGGTCATGGTGACTGTTTATGTGTTGGCAAATTTATAAAAGACCGTTCAGGATTGCAAATTGTTGCTTCATTTGAAGAACCGGGCAATTATAATGGACAAGGACACGGTTATGGATGTCAAGTGATTGATGCAAGAGATGGTGGCTTGATTACCGGCCATGGAGCGGGTTCGACTACTGATGTCGGTCGTTGTATTGTGGCAGATATCGATCCGGATAGCCCGAATTTTGAGTACTGGTCTTCTTTGCAGGAAGGGGTATTCAGTTGTAGTGGCAGTGGATTGGTATCCAGTACATATCCTACAGGTATTGGTGGTGGAGTTTTGTATAATGTAGCCATTTATTGGAGCGGGCAGCCGACAAGAGAAATGCTGGACCGTGCTTGTGTCGTGAGCTATAAAGAGAACCCTGATGTAAACAAGACGAATAAGACTCGTTTGGTATATTTTGGAACTTACGGTAGCAATGACGGTAACCATAGCACCAAATACAATCCTTGTTACTATGGTGATTTTCTCGGTGACTATCGTGAAGAAGTAATAATGGGTTCAAGTGACATGAAATCTATTTATATATTCTCCACGAATCATCCTACCGAATTCCGTCTTCCTCACTTGATGACCGATCATAATTATGATATGTCTCAAGCGATGCAGAATATGGGATATAACCAGGGAACTAACTTAGGTTACTATGTAGGTGCTGAAACTTTGAAAAAAGCAGAATAAAAAGGTTTTTGAATAAGAAATCTCTTATTTGATATGAGTTTGTTGAAAAAGAACAATCCGGCTAACTGTCGGGTTGTTCTTTTTTTCATAGTTGAACGA
>ERZ1027283.735-NODE-735-length-13703-cov-5.441970_pt1 | contig 13703 bp, 12 predicted proteins | sample MGYA00519254_ERZ1027283 | MGnify/ENA primary metagenome ERZ1027283 (study PRJEB26926, sample SAMN06165184) | human gut metagenome | biome: ENVO:00009003; feature: ENVO:2100002; material: ENVO:00002003 | host: Homo sapiens | place: USA | collected 2012 ...
AATACTTTGTGTATGAATTAGTTGGCTAATTTTGTAATATTTAATGAATGTCCCTTTTTAGTGTACCCTAAAAAACTAACCTTTCTCTTTCAAAAACTAATTTACTCTATCGTTTTCTAAATGACGTTGCAAATTTAAAGAGTTATTTTAAGGTACTGTTTGATATATATCAAAAAAGGATTATTTCCTGAACCGGCTCCAGAAACCGCCTCTCTTTTGTTGCGGAGTTTTATCGGTATCGCGATACAGCTCCTCATACGTCAGCTTCTCCTGAACCATGCGGTAGATGTCTCCCCAGTCGGGCAGGCCGCCCAGGTTGCGGTCGTCAATGAAGAGGTCCGCTTTCACCTTGCGCGAGAAGCCGTGATGGGCGGCATCCTCTTCGGGATAGTCCCGGTTGACGGCATAAAACTCCACGCCCCGTTCCCTGCACCATTCCACGGCCTCGTCCAGCAGCTTTCCTTCACGTACAGTCCACAGTATCAGGCGGTGGCGGTCTTTGATCAGCATCTTCAGCGTATCGGTGGCAAAAGGGATTTCGTTCCCTATTTTAGGGTAACGGTGCTCTACGATTGTGCCGTCAAAATCAATGGCGATAGTCATGATGCTTATGTGTTACTTTAAAAACGGTAACTTGTTCCTATGGAAGCTCCTAAGACAAACGTATATTCTCCGCTTGTGTAGGTACGTGCCGAAGGAGTAATCTTGCCGTTATAACCTCTCAGATACTCTTCCGCAAAGATGCTCCAGCGGTCGTTCAGCTTGAAGCTCTGTTGCAGACCGCCCTGGATGCCGAAGTAATTCTTGTCTTCCATTTCGTGGTGCGTATAGACGATACCAGCAAAGGCGTTGAGGTCGAATATGCGGTTTTCGCTATAATTGCCTATCATGTTGGTAAGGTTCAGCATGTAGTCGGCGGTGACAGACAGCGGATACACACCCCCGTGCTGATAAGCATACCGCCCAATCTCGATGCTTCCTCTTACGGCAGACAGCGGCGTGTACTGGCGTCCCACACCCAGGCTTATCTGTTGTCCCAGCATATCGGGAATATCCTTCATCTTCACACCTGCGGTGCGCATGGGGAAGTTGGTTCCCACAGTGGCATACGCAAAGTTATAAGGCTGGAAGAAGCCGCGTTTGGCATCGAAGTCGGCCTTTCTTCTACGGTACTGCACACCGAACATCACGCCTACATTCTGCATGTGTCTGTCCTGTGTGATGCCGCTCTTGAACGGTTGCGTATAGAAGCTCTTGCTGTATCGCGCCTCACCCGTGATACCGATTTGGTCTGACAGGAAATATACCAGTTGCATAGACCCCGTAGGACCGTGGAATGTACGGAGCTTCTTGGCATAGTCGCTGCTTCTGTGCGCCAGTGCTCCGAATTCGTAGCCGGCGGAAAGGTTCACTTCCAGTCTCGGATCGTCCACACTCGGCGAAACCAGCGTATTCAGGTTCACCAGCACTTCCGCTCTGCCGCCTGCATAGGCTTCTTCGCTTTTGAACTTGTCCGAATTGAAGGTATAGTGGAAGCCGCCGAAGCCGCTGATGCGCCATCCCAGCGGCATGAACCATTTACCAATTGCCAGTGAAGCGGCAGGACCTAACGTCTGTAGTCCGGACAGATTGTTGCGCACGGGCTTTCCGAAATCGCCCTGCGTACCGATAGCCGCTTCTATGAACATATTATCGCCCATATCTTCCGATTTCATCCTGATGGGAAGACCGGTAAAGCGGTAGGTCAGTCCGGTGTACACGCCATATCCCACGTCATACCGTTTGGGGCAGTCCGCACCGTCTATTCCGTCGGTATAGAGATATAGTTTGGGTTCCACATACCAGTCCCAGTTTCTCGACAGATGATAGCGTGCCTGCAAGCCGCCGTGCACTCCGCCGGCTATTTTGGCATCCATACCGTCGCGCTTGCTCACATAACCGCCTATACCCAATACGGTATACAGGCTGATGTGTGCGCCGCTTTTGTACCCGCCGATATAATCGGACAGGTTGAACAGGTGGTCCAGCTCGATGCCGCCCTGTTTCAGTTCATCGTTGAAGCCGCCCAACAGAGACACCCGGTAGGAGTTGAATGAACTTACATCCTTAGTCAGGGCAATACCGCCGTTGAACCATGCCGGCAGTGAAGAACTGCCCCTCAGTTTGTTCACACCGCCCATTACCGACAGGGAGAAATTCTTGCCCGGCTGGCTGTTGTTCACTTCTCTTCCCTGCGGGATATACCGTTTCTGCAATACATAGTCCATTGCATTGAAAGGCCTTTCGGTGCTGTCCTTCTTCAGGCTGTCGTCCTGCGCATGGAGCATTTCCGGCATTGCCGTACATGTGCAGATGCACAGTGCCGGAATCATATATTTCAATTTCATTTTCAATCCTTATTATGGTTATAGGTTAGACATATCCATAGCTGCCTGTATGATATCCTCGTTAAATTCACCGTCGTTTTGTGCGGTAGCCACGAAGCTCTTGTCGCGTTTGAAACATTCGGACAGGGCAATCACCGTATTCATGAACTCTATCTCACCCTCTCTGGCAGACAAGGTAGCTTTGAAATACCAGGTCAGTGCGCTGTCCTGCGGCAGTTTGGCAAGTGAAGCCTTGGCGGCGGCGTTGCCGGCGCGGTTATCCAGCGCCATGTACATCACCACTTCGTTCTGGGGCGATGAAGCCTTGATGGTTTCAAAAGTCTTGTGTGCACGTTCTTTCTCTTCCGGAGTCGTTCCGCCCTGGAAGTAGCCGCCCAAAGCCCATGTATAGGCTTTCAGCAGGTCGAATTTGCTGTCCTCCGGCAGAATCTTCACCAATACGCTGGCGTGCTCGAAGTCTCCCTTCTTGATGTACATGCACAGTTGGTTGGTCACCACTTCCAGTCGGTTCACGATTTCCGTACGGCTTCCGTCGGCATTCATGCGCGAATAGTCGGTGGAGTGGATGCTCAGGTCTATCAGCGGTTCCAGTATGGAAGTATCCACAGTATCCCTCTCCAGGTAAGAAGCTGCCAGGTTGTTGCCGGCAAGCGCCCACGGATGCTTTTGTTCCAGTGATACTTCGTAGGCACGGCGGTACAGTGCTTCCAGCTCCTTTTCATCGGTTATCAGTTGGAACAGCTTCCAGTACTCATAACGTGTGTAGCTGCCTTTCAGCCCTTTTTCCCTGTATTGTGCCATGACTTCCTCGTCATTCGGTTCGCGGTATATCTCGTAGAGGCAGTTATAGTTCACCACGCGGAGCTCGTCCAGATAAGGCACGATGACGGTAGAGTACCAGTCGAGTTGTTTCAGCGCTCTGCCCTGCGCTCCGATATCCTTATGCTTTGCCAGAATTTCTTTCACCTTGCCGGCTTCCGTGCTTTTACCGTCGCGTTCCAGCAGTTTCACCACTTCTTCCCACGGAGCCACTTCGGCATGCGGGTTGCGGTAAACGCGCTCCAGGGTATATTGGGGCAATATGGAGGTAATCTCCTGTTCAATCTTGCGCATACGTCTTTCGGCAAGGCTCAGGTTACTGCTGTAATGACCGTCTGGAGAAGCCGTACCTGCCACGTGAAACTCCTTCAATACCGTACCCGGAGATTCGGCTATCTCTTTCAGCTTGTTTCTCAGCATGGCAAGGCTTTGTTTGTTTTCAGGCGTGTCCGTCAGTTGGTCGGAGTTGATGAGGAAAGACAGTTGTATCTTGTCCGATGTATTTCTTTTTTCTATCTGCGCCCTTTCCTTGTGCTGCAACGGATCCATCTGCTCCGAGAAGAGGTTGTATTGCAGGAACTTCATCGGGCGTTTGGTCTGGCACGTATTGATTTGGTACGTTCTGGAGTTCGACGCGCTGTAATCTTCCAGGTTCACGATGGCAAAGCAACTGTAGTTCCGGTTGGGGTCGGGCACGATGATGGTATCCGTCCAGTCCAGGTTCATGGCCCTTGTAGTCAGCGCCTCCGCTTTGATGTACGGACGCAGCGGGTCACGGTCCATGTCATAGCCCATTTTGCGTTCCTGCGTCAGGGCATATTCCTTGCCGTCGTATACGGACGGGCGTGCAAAGGTTATCGTATCGTTCGTTTCGCAGTCCAGTACATACGGCTGTATAATCAGTCGCGAGAAGCGGTTGCCGAAGTAAGGCGGCAGTTTGAAGGTATTGTACGGAATCAGCATGTTTCCGATCATCTTCGGCGCTTTCGGTTCCGGTTTCAGAACCAGCCGCATGGCGGTTACGGTCACACTCTCCAGCATCACTCCCTCGTCGATGCTCACATCTATTTTCATCTGATGTCTCACTTCCTTCAATACCGAGGGCGAGAGTCCCACTTTGAAAATCAGCGCACCGTTGTCCGGAACCAGTATTTCATAATACCCGTTCTCGTCGGTGGTCGTTTTCCCTTCCTGGTCCAGCAGCAATGTTTTCTCCTGGTCGTTGCTGTCCAGTATCTTCTTCATATCCTCGCCCACGGCTACGGTCTTGGCGGCATACACATCCACCGTCACGTCCGAGAAAGGCACTTTCCGGTTTTCGGCAATGTTATATACGGTACCCGATACCTTCACCATTTTCTGCGCCCAGGCAGTGCCGGTACCGCATCCCGCCACAACCAGAAGCAGGATCCATATTTTCAATCTTTCAGTAATCATTCTCCGTATTATTTAAAAATGTAAGTACACGAAATTCCCAGTCCCATGGGCATCACCTTGTGTCCGGTGGTGTTGTAGTCTCCCGGTGCGGGCAATCCCTTCTCGTAGCGTTTCTCCCTGTACCACATCAGTGATATTCCGGCGCTGAATTCTATGTTGAAGCGTTTGCCCAGCGGCAGTACATATCCGTACACCATTCCCGGGCCTACGGCATCGCCGAAGTGATGTGTATCCGAGAATGTGGCGTCATACCTCATGCCCTGTATGCCCAGGCCTATGAAGCTCTGCACCATTGCCCGTCCGCTCACCCAGTATCTCACTTGCGCTTCCGCACCTTTGATGCTGCAATCCAGCGGGTTCTGGTCAAGGCTGTAGAAAGCTCCCGCCATAACGCTGGTCCGGTTCGATGTCACCAGTTCCAGCGAGAAGTTCGGAGTCAGGTTTCCCCAAAGCAGTGCGTTTGTTCTTCCGGCAATGAGCTGTGCCTGCGCATTACTTGCCGTGCATGCCAGTACAGCTATCACTATCAGCCTCGCCCATATACTTTTCTTTTTACAATCTTTTGTCATACGAATCTCTTATTTTTGTCTCTGACTGTACTTGTTTCTGATAGAGCTGAAGCGGTACACGAATCCTACGCGTATATCGCTCACTACGGGGTAGGGCAGGAAATGCCTGTCTCTGTTCTTTGTACGTATCAGGTGGTTATCTTCATATTTATATTTGTCATATTCGGCATAGGCTGCTCCCACGCTCAGACCCAGATCCAGGTCTATTGCGCCCTGTTTGCATTTGTATACGGGCAGCTGCCATCCGCCGGTCAGTCCGGCATGGAACATATCGCCAGCGATGCCTTTGCCCCATGCTCCGGCAAACTTGCTGTATCCGGCATAGAAGCCCCAGTAGTAGGTACGCCAGAACTTGGGTATTCTGGACTGTCCCGTCTTTACGGTAAAGGAAGGTTTGGCATATCTTTTCACTTCCAGTCTGTAATCGTTGATTTTCATCTGTATGCGTTCGTTCATACTGATTTTGGCATTGCCGTTCCATTTGGCGCCTATGCCCACTACCCACCGGTTGTCGGTAGAACTTGAAAGGTCAAATTCCACTTTGGCATTCGGCAACAGCAACAGCCAGTCCATTGCATTGGTTTCAAACGCCCACCGTTCTTTGGGCGAAATCTTTTCGGAGGTTTTCTGTTGGGCGTATGCTCGGACGCTTATCGCGCCCAGCATAGCCAGAAACAGAAACAGTACCTTTGTCCTATTTGTCATCAGTTGTCAATGTTTAGTTCTATATTCTGTATATCAGAAGTTGTAGGTCAGTCCGGCAGTCAGTGCGGCTGCACCTTCCCCTTTCTTTCCGCTGGCGCATCCGTCCAGCTTGTCCCCTACGAGATTACCTTTTATCTCGACATTGATGTCCAGATGTTCCGATACCTTAAAGCGGTTCAGCACACCTACGGTAAGCACTCCTGTGGTGGTATTCAGTCCGGGAGCGTTGGCCACACCGCCGCCCACCAGCGGAATGAGGCTGTATGTACGTTCTTCGTTCACACCGCACCACCAGTTCAGCACGTCCACCATGATGTCGGCATGATACATCATGAAATTCCACGATTCGCTGCTTCCGTTCATGGCTTCGCCCGAAGCGTGCATTCCGCTTATCTGCAATCTGGCGCCTAATACGGGAGTAATCCATTTACCGCCGCTTACGTCGCCCGTAATGGAAATGCGGTTTCCGAATTTCGTGTGCATGTCATAATCGCCTACGTATACTCCGGCTCCTACCGAACCGCTTACAAACCATTTCTCATTGGCCGGATAGGCCTCCATTTTGCCTTGTGCGGCAACGGTAGTCCCTGCCGAAGCAAGAACTACCGCTGCCAGTATCCAAGGTCTTAGACTAAAAAAATGTTTCATTATTTCGAAGTAATTGTTATTCTGCCATTTGGGCTTTCAGGTACAGTTTTTTTGCGAACTTCATATCATGTTCCACCATGATTCTTACAAGTTCCGGGAAACTGGTCTTTGTCGGGTTCCAACCCAGCAGCGTCTTGGCTTTAGTCGGGTCACCCAGCAGTTGTTCCACTTCGCAGGGACGGAAATATTTCGGATCCACTTCCACCACTGCCTTTCCTGTTTTCACGTCGATACCCTTCTCGTTCACGCCTTCGCCTTCCCAACGCAGTTCTATGCCGGCTTCCTTAAAGGCAAGTGTGGCAAACTCGCGTACGGTGTGCATCTCTCCGGTGGCAATCACGAAATCTTCCGGTTTGTCGTGTTGCAGGATAAGCCACATACATTCCACATAGTCTTTGGCATATCCCCAGTCGCGGCGTGCATCCAGATTACCCAGATACAGTTTGTCCTGGAATCCTTGTGCAATGCGTGCGGCAGCCAATGTAATCTTGCGTGTAACGAAAGTCTCGCCGCGGCGTTCGCTCTCATGGTTAAAGAGGATACCGTTCACGGCATACATGTCATAGCTTTCGCGGTAGTTCTTCGTAATCCAGAAACCATACTGTTTGGCTACGCCATACGGGCTGCGCGGATAGAACGGAGTCGTCTCCTTCTGCGGCACTTCCTGCACCTTACCGAACAGTTCCGAAGTAGATGCCTGATAAATTCTTGTCTTCTTCTCCATGCCCAAAATGCGCACGGCTTCCAGCATACGCAGTGTACCTACCGCGTCGGCTTCCGCCGTATATTCGGGTACGTCGAACGAAACTTTCACGTGGCTCTGTGCGGCAAGATTATAAATTTCATCCGGCTGCACCTGCTGTATGATGCGGATGAGCGAGCTGCTGTCCGTCATATCTCCATAGTGCAGGTTCACCAGGCGGTCTTTCTTCATGTCGCGTACCCATTCATCCAGGTACAGATGTTCGATACGTCCGGTATTGAACGAAGATGAACGGCGCAATATACCGTGAACTTCATAACCTTTGTCAATCAAAAATTCTGCGAGGAACGAACCGTCCTGTCCGGTGATACCGGAGATTAATGCTACTTTTTTCATTTTGTGTATAAATTAATTAATTTGATATTTTTTCTTTTAATAAGTGTCCCAGAAAGATGGTATTGCCTATGATATATCTTTTCCACATTCTCTTGGGTTCCTTTATGAGCCGGTAAAGCCATTCAAGACTGTGTTCCTGCCACCATAAGGGGGCACGCTGTATATTTCCCGCAAAGAAGTCGAACACAGCGCCGATGGTGCCGATCGGACCTTTTACATCCAGCTCTTTCAGATGTGCGTATGCCCACTTTTCCTGTTTGGGGGCAGTCATTCCCACCCATAGCAAATCGGGCGTTACACGGTTCACCGCTTCTATCATCCGGCGGTTATCCTCTTCGGAGAATTCCGCTTTATAGGGTGGGGAATAGGTCTCTATCCGGATATTGGGATACAATCCGGCGGCTTTGGCCTTTATTTTCTGTAAAGTACCTTCGCTGCTACCTAAGAAGAAGCAAGTACCGCCTTTCGCGTTCAGTTTTTTCATTTCGTACTGAAACAGGTCCCATCCGGCAATGCGCTCTATCTTCTCATGCCGCAGCAGTTTGAATGCCAGTACGATACTCGCTCCGTCCGGAATCAGCGCATCGCCTTTCAGCAGCGCTTCGGCAAAGGCGGCATCTTTCCGTGCGGTATTGTAAGAATGTGCGTTGATGGTGTTAATCAGCAGTTTGCCTTCCGGCAACGTGTCAAGTTCACCTGGGTGTCCCAGCAGTGAAATTGTTTTCAGTCTTAACATGTATGATAAGGAATATTTGCCGTAGAGTACGCTACGCTACTGCCTGTCACATAAGCGGTTGTTACGGACAGGCAGATAATATAAGGAATATTTCTCCGGCAAAATTAAGTCAAATGTATTTGATAGCCAAGAAAAAAATGAAAAATGTATAAATTTATCATCTTTTTCCTGGCTTTTCTCAATCTGTCCGGTGATTGATGCAGATACCTTTCAAGTACCATTCGTACAACCGGTGTATGCCTTCGTCTATTTCCACCTTATGATGCCATCCCAGGTTGTGCAGTTTGGTTACATCCGTCAGCTTGCGCAGCGTGCCGTCCGGTTTGCTTGCATCCCATCTCAGTTCGCCCTTGAAGCCGATTTCCGCCATGATTTTTTCCGCCACTTCCCTGATGCTTAGTTCCTTTCCGGTTCCCACGTTGATGTGGCAGTTGCGTATCTCTTTCGAACCTGCCGCATACGTATCCTTGAAGTCCACGTTCAGCAACACATGTACGCTGGCATCCGCCATTTCTTCGCTCCAGAGGAATTCGCGCAGCGGCTTGCCCGTGCCCCACAGCGTAACGGCTTCCGGCGTAATTCCGAATTTTGCCAGCTTTGCCAGTATCTCCTCATCGGTGTAGCTTCCGTTCACACCCTCTACCGGGCGCAGGTCTATATCCTTGCGTACGGCATCCCAGTTGCCTTCGTTCAGGCATTTGGCAAGGTAAATCTTACGTATCATGGCGGGCAGCACATGGCTGTTCTCCAGGTGGAAGTTGTCGTTGGGTCCATACAGGTTGGTAGGCATCACCGCTATGTAGTTCGTGCCGTATTGCAGGTTGAAGCTTTCGCACATTTTCAGTCCGGCAATCTTGGCAATGGCATACGGTTCGTTGGTATATTCCAACGGCGATGTCAGCAGCACTTCCTCTTTCATCGGCTGCGGAGCTTCACGCGGATAGATGCAGGTACTGCCCAGAAAGAGCAGCTTCTTCACTCCGTGTCTGAAGCTTTCACCAATCACATTCTGCTGTATCTGTAAGTTCCGGTAGATGAAGTCCGCCCTATATTGTAGATTGGCCATGATGCCGCCCACGTGGGCGGCAGCCAATACCACGGCATCCGGTTTCTCTTCATCGAAGAATTTCTTTACAGCAACTCCATCCAACAGGTCCAGCTCCTTGTGGGAGCGGCCTGTCAGATTAGTATATCCTCTTTGCAGCAGGTTGTTCCAGATGGCGGAACCCACCAGTCCGTGATGGCCTGCTACAAAAATCTTAGCGTCTTTTTCCAACATAATTTATCAGGTATGATTATTCTTTGTCTTTTTCTTTCACTTCGCCGCGGCGTGCCTTTTCGGTGTAGCGCAGTTCCTTTTCAATGGTCATATCCTTGCCCAGACCATACGTATGCAGTCTTTCTGGTTCTATACCCACCTTCACGAGGAACTTCTTCAAGGCTTCGGCACGTTTCAGCGTCACTTTCTTGTTTATGGCTTCTCCGCCCGTATGGTCGGCATAGCCGCAGATGTCAATCTGTACTTCCGGATTCTCTTTCAGTGTTTTGGCAATGGTGAAGAGTTCGCGTGCATACTTGTCCGTATCCAGTTTCCACTTTCCGCGTTCAAAGTATACGGCGGGCAAGTCTTTCGGGAAACCTTTGCATACCACTACTTCCGGAGATTTTTCAAGCACTTTCTGTTCGATGTAGATAGTATCGTGCACCACTTTCGTAACGGTCTTTGTAGCGCGCTTCCACATAGGCAGATAGCCCGGAGCGTACATGATGTTGTCTTTCTTGCGTCCCTTGCTGTTGCCTACCTTCCATATCAGACCAACCTGTGCCGTAACCATGCTGTTGTGTTTGGTGGTATTGATGGAGTTGATACCGTCGAAGTCCTGATTGTTAATCCAGATCATACCTCCCTTCAACTGTACGTCGAAGTTGTGGTTTATCCGGTAACGTACGGCAAGGTCGCCTCCCAGTCCGAGATTAACCTTGTTGTCGAGTTTGTCGGCAAACTGTTCGTCGTTGGAGCGGTTCTTTACAGTAGACGAGAACTTCTGCAGGTAGATACCCGGTGCCAGCACCACAGCCCAGCGGCGGTCACCGTCGCTGCGGCGGAAGAGGTTCAGCAGGTTTACCTCTGCGTTCAGTCCGAAGTTCCATGAGTGAACCGAAGAATACAAATCCTTGTAGTAGCTTCCGCCTTCCGGAAAGTCCACGTTATAGTAAGTGTTTCCGTTGGGCAGCAGTACGAAGTCGTCCTCGTAGCGTTGCGAACCGGCGCGGTTGCTTCCGTAGTCCACAGAGAGGCGTGCTCCGAAAATCGGATTGAACTGGTAGCTTCCCTGCAAACCGAACATATAGCCTGCCCAGTTGTTGTTACCTCTGCTCACGGAACGGAAATCGCCTGCATAGAATGGCATTCCGATGTTCACTCCGATGCTCCACCGTGAGTAGTCTTTGTACAAAGTCTTTTTGTCAGGATAGTCCTTCCAGGGGTCGTCCACTTTGACCACCTCTTGTGCCATGGCTTCCATGCCCGGCAGAGCTGCCAGACAGAAACCGGCGATGATGTATTTCAGTGATTTCATAAACGCTTTGTTTTAAATGTTATTACCGGTTATTTCTTTTGCAACTCCACGCAGATATAGGCAGGTTCTCCATAGTTGATTCCGTCCTTGCGTGCCTGCAGTCCGATTACCACTTTGTAGCCGGTAAGGTCATCGGTTACGCGCGAGGGATCCAGAGTCAGACCCATGGAAAGCGCTCCGTTGTGCATGTCTACCTTTATGTAGTTTGCCAGGTCCGGTTGCGGCTTTCCGGCTTCGTCATAAATAATGCCCAAGCTGTAAGCAACCGGGATATTCTGGTTGCTTTCGTTTGCCGTTGAGGAGCCTAAAACTTCTGCTGCAAATACCGGCAGGTTATCTACAATTTGAATGACTTTTGTATCGACATTCTTCACTTCTCCCAGCACAGCGTGTTTGTAGATGTCCTCTTCTGCAAATGCGCTCAGTCCCAGGTCTGCTTTGGTGCGCACCACTTCTGTTCCCGATTTGAACTCATATGTAGTCTGGTCTTCGCTTTGGGCAGGCACGTAGCGTACACCCTTATAGCTTGTAGAGCGGTTATTGTTGCTGTTTTCAAATTCAACGGCTACGGTAAACGGCATCTTGTGAGTCACCGGATCCACTGTAGGCAGTTCGCAAGTAGCCGTAACGGTGAATATGCCTTCGGCTGCATCTTTTACAGCGACTTTTTCTACTGTAAATGCCGGTCCTGCATCACCTGCTCCACGTGTAGGAATGGCTTCTCTGGAGTCGATGTGGAAGTAGCCTTCCAAAGCGGTCACTTCGTTAAGCACGTCTGCCGGATTGATTTTCACATTTACATTCAGCTCATATTTATTGCCTTCACGCGGCTTCAGTTCCACTTCCTCGTTACTGCTGTATTGCGGAATGATTACCATACTCTGGATGCGGTTGAACAAACGATCAACTTTCTCTTCCAGTTCCGTGCATTTGTTTTTCAGTTCGTTGATTTCTTCCTGCATCAGAGCCAGCTGATCCTTGATTTCTTTGGTTGCCTCTTCAATCAGCTTGTTCATTTCGTCTTTGTTAGGAACATTGTTCAGTTGCTCGTATATCCCTGCGAGTAATTGATTAATCTCTTCCTTGTTGTAGTAGTCGGCAAGCATGTTCTCCACTTCCGTAATTGTGACGAACTTATCCATTTTACCGTTCAGTTCATCATACTTCGTCTGTAAGTCGAGAATATCTTTCTGATTCTTCAATACATCAGCTTTCAGTTGTCCCAGGTCGGGCAATGCTGCGAGGGCGTCTTCCAGTCTTTTATAAATTTCGTCTACACGTCCCGACAACGCATTATAATTATTATTCAGTGCCAGGAAGCCTGCATTCATCTTGCTTTCCAGTGCGCTTAACAGTGCAGCCTGCTGTGCCTGATTGTCCTTGAGTTGGAGAATATCATTGATATTCTTGTTCACGTAGGCTTGCAGTTCGTTCAGCATCTGTTTGATTTGGCTCAGGTCTGCCGGGGGCACGCTTCCGTTTTCAAGCGAATTCAGACGGTTTTTTATGTCGGCAATGGCATCGTCATAGATTTTTTTCATCTGTTCAACCTGTTTTTCCAAGTCAGTTACACGTACTCCCAGTGCATCCAATTGTTTTTCCAGAGCACTGATGCGTGCCGTATGGTCTTTTACGATGCTTTCCACATTACCCATTCTTTCATCCAGCTTTCCGTACAGCGATTCTATGGACAAATATTTCTCGTTAAGTTCTGCCACTTTGGCTTGCAGGTCTTTCAAGTCATTCTGGAGTTGTTCTACCAGTTTGGACAATTCGGGGTCTGTAGTGCCGCCATTGTTTATGGCGTCCCATATTTTTTCTATTTGAGCATCATAATCGCCTATCAGCTTATTGATACGCTTGTCAAGCTCGTCATAGCGGGTGTTCAGGTTCTGAACCGTATCCTGCAGTTTGCTTACCGCATCGGAGATGCCTTCCAATTGTGTATCGATTTCATTGATTTTACCATCCACTTCATTCTTTAAATTCAAGATGTCGTTTTTGGTATCTTCCCTCAGTTGTTCCAGATTCTGTGCATTTTCCTTTGCCGCATTATCCAGTTCTTCGAGTTTACCGTCTATTCTTTCGAGGTTATCGGTCAGTTTCTGGTTCAGCTCTTCCAATTGCTTCAAGACATTTTCCAGCTTTTACTTCTCTTCCAGTTGCGATTCTTTCAAATTGGCTATTTCTTCTTTCAAGTCACTGATAGCCTTTTCGGTTGCATTCTGCTTTTCCTGCAGGGATTCGTACTGCTCTTCAAGCTTTCGGATACGTCCGTCCAGTTCATTGTATTTGGCAGAAATCTCGGCATCGATTTCCTTGGACAGTTCCAGCAATTTCTTGTCGAATTCCTGTACTGTCTGTTCAATCATGTTCTTTATGTTCTGGTCATTCTCCTCCATTGCTTTCTGCAACTCGGCAATCTTTCCTTCCAGCTCATTTTTTGTAGTCTCCAGGTCTTTGATAAGCTTGCTGATGCTCTCCTTGAATTCGGCATGCTCCTTGGCTGCTTCCTGCAAGGTTACAATCTGCTTTTCAATCAGTTCGATTTTTTCCAGCAGATTGTTTACGTTAACATCGCCATTTTCAATCTGATTCCGAAGAATTTCGATTTGGCCGTCATAATCTTTCTGGCAGCCGGTCATTAAAATACAGCCGCTTCCTGTAAGCAACAACCTGTCTCTTATACACATCTCCGAGCCCACGAGACCGTACTAGATCTCG
>ERZ1027283.773-NODE-773-length-13243-cov-4.631786_pt1 | contig 13243 bp, 10 predicted proteins | sample MGYA00519254_ERZ1027283 | MGnify/ENA primary metagenome ERZ1027283 (study PRJEB26926, sample SAMN06165184) | human gut metagenome | biome: ENVO:00009003; feature: ENVO:2100002; material: ENVO:00002003 | host: Homo sapiens | place: USA | collected 2012 ...
ATCTACACTTATGCGATCGTCGGCAGCGTCAGATGTGTATAAGAGACAGTTTTTAATGTGGGTTGCCGAAATACATTATTTGCAATAAATGCGCATCAAAATATTTATCAAATAAACTCGTGTCATTTTCCCCATAATGTATGAAGTAACCACCATAATTTATAATAATACATCTTTTATGCTTCAAAAGGTAACGTATCGGAATGCAATAAGCCACCTTTTGCAATACAAAAGGTGGCTTATTGCATACATTCATGATTCAAGGCAGTTCAAATACAAGCAGACAACCAGCTTGCAAGGAACAATGTCACCCTTTAATCTTCCGAAAAATCAGCAACCATCTTCCTATACATTGCATACATATGAGTACGTGAAACGTATCCGAGCAAGTGGCTGTCACCGTCAAGAACAGGTAGCATTGTAGAATCAGTCTTGTCAAATTGCTTCATCACTGACTCCATCGTATCGTTAACTGAAAGCACAGCCTCAGGCTGCGACATAAGCTGTTTCACTTTAAAGTGATGGTAAAGCTCTGTACGGAATACAATATGGCGCAACTTAGTTATATCAATTTCACCAAGCAGGTTGCCGGCATCATCAAGCACAGGTAAAACGTTTTTGTGACTCCTGCTTATTGAATGCACTAGTGATGCCAAATCTTTATCTGGTGATACGGCTGTATAATTTTTGTCTATAACACTGTCAAGGCTCATTAAGGTAAGTATTGCACGGTCTGTATGGTGTGTTATAAGTTTACCCTCACGAGCAAGACGCATTCCATATATGCTGTGAGGTTCAAAAATAATTATGGTAAGATACGAGCAAATGCTCACTATCATTAAAGGAATGAACATCTGATACCCCCCCGTTATCTCAGCAATAAGAAATATGCCTGTAAGCGGCGCATGCATAACTCCAGCCATTACCGAAGCCATACCGAGCAAAGCAAAGTTCTTTTCGGGCAGATATATGCCAATCTCATAAATGTTCCATACTCTGGCGAAAAGGAAACCGGCAAACGCACCAATGAAAAGAGAAGGAGCAAACGTTCCGCCACAACCACCGCCACCGTTAGTAGCAGATGTGGCAAATACTTTTGTCAACAAAACCATTCCTATATACGGGACAAGCATTTCTCCTTTGCCATAAAATGGCGAGTTGTGAAGTATCGTGTCCCAATCAGCCTCGGTCCTTCCGCTAAGCAATATATTGATGCTACCATAACCTTCACCATAAAGTGAAGGGAAAAGGAATATGAGCGGACTTAATACGAGAGCACCTAAAAGCAATTTTGCCACAGGCTTGTTCTTCAGTCGCGCAAATACAGACTCACAAGCGCCCATCGTACGAATAAAATACAGACTTACGAAACCACCGAAAACCCCTAACAGAATGTTAGCCGGTATACGCTCTACCGGCCACGGATTGTCAAGTGTGAAGACAAACAACGACTCGCTACCTGTAAAAATATAGGTAAAACACGTAGCTGTAACACTTGCAATAAGTATAGGCAACAATGAAGCCATTGTCAAGTCTATCATCAGCACCTCAAGCGTAAAAACCAAACCTGCGATAGGAGCCTTGAATATGCCAGCTATTGCCGCCGCCGCACCACAACCAACGAGCAGCATTAAAGTCTTGTTGTCCATTTTAAACAACTGGCCGAGATTACTACCTATCGCAGAACCAGTCAATACAATCGGAGCCTCGGCTCCCACACTGCCACCAAAACCAATAGTTATGGCTGAGGCTATCACCGAACTCCAACAGTTGTGCCCCTTCAAACGGCTACGCTTACTACTTATTGCATAAAGAATGCGGGTAATTCCGTGACTAATTTCATCTTTAACTACATAACGTCCAAACAACGAGGTTATGTAAATTCCAATGACTGGATAAACAAGATAAAGCCAGTTGAATGTATTTGTGTCAAAACGAGATGTCAGCAAATACGCAATTTCCTCGATTAACCAATGGAGAACAAATGCCGCTATTGCCGCAAACAAGCCTACTAGGAAACTTAAAATAAGTGTGAACTGCCTGTCGGTAATGTATTGTCCACGCAACCTTATCATACGTTGCATGAACGTTTCTTTCTCTGGTGCAAGTTCAACTTCCATACTTGTTCGGCTCATCTTATTAATAAATAATTTTATAATTAAAACAAATAATGAATGGTTTTACAACTCAACCGCTATTGACGCATCCTATTAAAATTACTGTATGCTTACCGACAGTCACCACTCATAATCAATCCTTATATTACTTTCTTATTATCTCTACCTCTCCGTTTACTTTTATACGTATTATACTAGATGGTGTATGAGGCTTCTTTTCCTGTCTCCTGCTATAGCATACATAATCAACTGAATTCAATAATTCCTCTGAAATATCCTTGTAGTTTTCGGCAGCAGGTTCTCCGCTGATGTTAGCACTCGTAGAAACTATCGGCTTCTGAAATCTGTAACAAAGTTCTTTTGAGAAGTCCTCCTGCGTTACACGCATTCCAATACTGCCGTCCTCTGCTATAAGATTGGGGGCCAAATTAACAGCATTGTCAAAAATAACCGTTGTCGGTTTTGTCGCCAGTTCCATCACCTGCCATGCAACTTCAGGTACATTACGCACATAACGCTGAAGTCTTACCGGTGAATCAACAAGGCATATTAAAGCCTTTGAGTCATCTCGATGTTTTATCTTGTATACTTTAGCAACGGCTTCGGCATTAGTAGCATCACATCCTATACCCCAAACCGTATCAGTAGGATAAAGTATGACACCACCGTTTTTCATCACTTCAATCGCCTTTTTTATATCATCTTGCTGGTTCATTTTCATTGATAATTTTAATTCAACATTACCATGCGCATATTATTTGCGCTTAAAAATATAAAATGCAAAGATAATGTAAAATCGAGGTAATGCAAAAAAAATTGCAGTGAAATTAAAAATAAGGAAATGAAAACGGAGAATGTATGTTTTATCATCAATTCTCCGTTTTCATTTCCTTATTTAATTATAGGGGTAATAAAGAGACGTTACAATCTATTCCTGAATGTCCCATCCTATTGCACTTGCACCAAGTACTGCTGCTGACGAACCGTCAAGTCCGCTTATCAGGAATTGAGCCTTACCTTTAAATACAGGCATTACATGCTCGTCATAACTCCTTTTAATCGGATCCATGATCAAATCGCCGGCTTTTGTCAAGCCGCCAAAGAATATGAACGCTTCTGGAGAAGAGAATGCCGCAAAGTCCGCACAAGCTTCACCAAGCATTTCACCTGTAAATTCATATACACTCTTTGCCAATTCATCACCCTTGCCAGCTGCAATTGACACATCTAAAGAGGTAATGTCTTCAGGCTTCATATCGCGAAGAAGCGACGGAGTGTCTGTTGTCGACAAGAATTCACGGGCAGTACGGGCAACACCTGTAGCCGAGCAATATGCCTCAAGACAACCCGTACGTCCGCATCCACATGCACGTCCATTCTCACGACGCATGATGACATGGCCCAACTCACCGGCAAATCCGTCACAACCGTAAACCATCTGGCCGTTGACAACAATACCCGAGCCTACACCTGTTCCAAGCGTTAACACAATAAAATTCTTCATTCCACGTGCTACACCGTAAGTCATCTCACCTATTGCCGCCGCGTTTGCATCATTTGTAATCGCCACTGGCACGCCAAGCTTTTTGCTGAACATCTCAGCTAAAGGAACGCAGCACTCATGTCCCCATGCTATATTAGGAGCATACTCGATCGTACCTTTATAATAATTGGCATTAGGAGCTCCAATACCCATCGCTTTGATTTTGTCTATACCACCGACTTGATCAATTATTATCTGCAATGCATCAACAGAGGCATTTACATAATCTTCAACATTGGTATAAGCTTGGGTTTTTATTGCAGTGGTAGCTTTAATGTCTCCACGACTGTCGACAATACCAAAAACAGAATTCGTACCACCAAGATCTAGTCCTATTACGTAAGGTTTTATTATTTGTTGTGATATCATGATATTGAAAAAAATTAGTTTATGAATCCAATACGTGCAAAGGTATCAATTTTATCATACACAACAAACTTTTATTGGCAAAATTTGTTTCTTTCGTGAAAAATTAGCAATTTTGCAGGCGTTATGCCGTTTCAGTTTCATTTAGACATACTTGATTGGATATTCAAGGGCATGCTTATAGGTATAGTCGCATCGGCACCGATGGGTCCTGTAGGCGTGTTATGCATACAGCGAACTCTCAACAAAGGGCGTTGGTACGGCTTTATTACAGGCATAGGTGCTACGATCAGTGATTTTATATACGCGTTGATTACGGGCTTCGGCATGAGTTTTGTCATGGACCTTATCAACAACAGCCAGAATCGTTTTATCTTGCAAATCTCCGGAAGCATAATGCTGATGGTGTTTGGAATATACTGTTACCGTTCAGACCCGACCAAGAAAATACATGCAAGCAGTAAAAAGAAAGGCACACTGATTCACAACGGAGTGACGGCCTTTCTTGTTACATTCTCCAATCCACTCATAATATTCTTATTTATGGCGACATTCGCCCAGTTTGCCTTCGTCATACCCAAACATCCGCTGCACATGTGTGTAGGGTATTTAAGCATAATTTGCGGAGCGTTATTATGGTGGTTCGGACTGACATGGCTGATTGACAAGGTTAGGAACAAGTTTGACAATAGCAGCATCGTTATCATAAACAAGATTATCGGCAGCATTGTCATCATTTTCTCACTTATCGTACTTATCGGCACGGTGTTTAACCTTTATACGTTCCATTATTAGCAAGGAACATGACGGGCGGGCATTCCTACAAAAAATAATAAAGGCTGTCATTATAGTCTGTTATATTGCGGCAACGCGTTAAATCCAAACTTTACAATACAGCATGTTCATATCACAAGAATTAAGAAAGAAGAATATTGCCGAATACTTATTGTATATGTGGCAAATTGAAGATTTAATCAGAGCTTATGGCTGTAGCCTCAGCCGCATACGCCACGAATACATAGAACAATTTGCTTATACGGATGAACAAAAAGAAGAAATGACTGACTGGTTCGGTAATCTTGTAAGAATGATGAATCAGGAAGGTTGTCGTGACAAAGGTCATCTGCAAATCAACAAGATTGTCATGCAACAACTAGTTGAACTTAACGCGCAGTTGCTGCAAAGTACCAAATTCCCGTTTTACAACAGTGAATATTATAAGGTGTTGCCGTTTATCGTCGAGTTGCGCAAGCGTGGAGCCGACAATGCCGAAAACGAAATCGAAACTTGTTTCAACGCCTTATACGGAATGATGATGTTAAGGTTGCAGAAAAAGAAAATCAGTCCTGACACGGAACACGCCATCAAGGAAATTACCGTATTTATTGGCATGCTTTCCTACTATTATCTGAAAGACAAGAAAGAACCTCTTGAATTTGAATGACAATCCATCATAAGAACGGCCTGTTTCAGCCTGACAAGACACAATTGAAGTTAAATCATGAATAGCAAAGAAGAAATAGAAAGAAGACGTACGTTTGCGATTATCTCGCACCCTGACGCCGGTAAAACCACCCTTACGGAGAAGTTCCTCCTGTTCGGAGGACAAATCCAGGTAGCCGGGGCTGTAAAAAACAACAAGATACGCAAGACGGCAACGTCTGACTGGATGGAAATAGAGAAGCAGCGTGGAATATCCGTGTCGACATCCGTAATGGAATTCGACTATAACGGATACAAGGTTAACATACTCGACACTCCCGGACACCAGGATTTCGCGGAAGATACGTACCGTACACTTACAGCCGTAGACTCTGCCATAATCGTAGTTGACGGGGCAAAAGGTGTTGAGACCCAGACACGCAAGCTTATGAACGTTTGCCGCATGCGCAAGACACCGGTCATAATATTCATAAACAAAATGGACCGTGAAGGCCGAGACCCGTTCGACTTGCTCGACGAACTAGAACAAGAACTCGGGATACACGTGCGTCCGCTTTCATGGCCTATTAACCAGGGAGCAAGATTCAAAGGAGTATACAACATCTACGAGAACAAACTTGACTTGTTTACACCGGACAAGCAACGTGTGACTGAAAAGGTTGAAGTGGATGTAAACAGCAATGAGCTGGAAAGCCACATAGGAGAATCTGATGCAAAAAAATTACGCGACGACATAGAGCTTATTGACGGAGTATATCCTGAATTTAATGTTGAAGATTATCTGAAGGCAGAAGTAGCACCTGTATTCTTCGGAAGTGCACTTAATAATTTCGGAGTGCAAGAGCTGCTTAATTGTTTTGTCGAAATAGCTCCGAGCCCCCGCCCTACAAAGGCTGAAGAAAGGGAAGTCACTCCAGAAGAGTCCAAATTCTCAGGATTCATCTTCAAGATTACAGCTAACATCGACCCCAACCACCGTTCATGTATAGCATTCTGCAAAGTGTGCAGCGGACGCTTCGAGCGCAACCACCCGTATCTGCATGTACGCATGGGCAAGACTCTGCGCTTCTCGTCCCCAACGCAGTTCATGGCACAGCGCAAAAGCACTATCGACGAAGCATGGCCAGGAGACATCGTCGGACTTCCGGACAATGGCATATTCAAGATAGGCGACACGCTTACCGACGGCGAACAATTACATTTCCGCGGCCTGCCTTCATTCTCGCCAGAGATGTTCAAATACATCGAGAACGACGACCCGATGAAGAGCAAACAGCTTAACAAGGGTATCGACCAACTAATGGACGAAGGTGTGGCACAGATGTTTGTCAACCAGTTCAACGGTAGGAAGATTATCGGCACAGTAGGCCAACTCCAGTTCGAAGTCATCCAATACCGACTTGAAAACGAGTACAATGCCAAATGCCGCTGGGAACCTATACATCTTTACAAGGCTTGTTGGATTGATTCAGACGACCCGGCAGAGCTCGAATCGTTCAAGAAACGTAAATACCAATACATGGCTAAAGATAAAGACGGTCGTGACGTATTCCTTGCCGATTCAGGCTATGTGTTACAGATGGCGCAGCAAGACTTTAAACACATACGCTTCCATTTTACTAGCGAGTTCTAATTTTATTGATACATTAAATAACGTGAGCCGTTTAATAACAGGCTCACGTTATTTTTATACGCAATCACATACTAACATGTACACTCGTAAAAACCGTGTAAACACTGCATTATTGCATCTAAATCTGACCGGCAAATAAGACCAGAAACAGACACACTCATATCGCTTTCGTAAAAGGTTACCTTTTACACTCCAATAGGTTACCTTTTACAACGCAAACGACGACCTTTTGTACTGTAAAAGGTAGCCGTTTGCATTTGTTATGAATAATAGATTTGAATATAACTGTACAGAACAAAACAAGCAACATAAGTATCATACAATAAACCGCCGGCCGAATGGTTTTACGGCCAGCGGTTTACTGTATGTAATCAGATTCTGATGCGAAATTAAACTTATACTTTCAAACAAATTTACTCCTTAATATTAGGTTCTTCAAGTCCGTATCCTTTCTTCTTGTCTACCACCTTCAGTACGAAACCAAGAATAAGGGCTGCAACTCCAAGACATGCAAGCATGACAAGCGGTGCCGTATAATCATAAGAAACGGCAGCCTCCTGCGGAGTTATAAGACCGTTCTGCAAATCGGAAACGAGTTGGGGATTCGTCTTGTCAAGCACCTTGCCGATAAGCAACGGGAAGAGCCACAGACCTATGTTCTGTATCCAGAAAATCAAAGCATAGGCACTGCCGATGATTTTTGCGTCAACAAGTTTGGGGACACTGGGCCACAATGACGCCGGAACAAGAGAGAAGCTGGCTCCAAGAACAAGGATTGTAATATAGGCAATGATAATGCCTCCAACAGCATTGCCCTTGAACATAGGCAGGATGAAAGCAAATGTCAAATGGCATGCAATAAGAAGCAACGAACCTACAACCAGCATTGATGCAGCCTTACCCTTATGGTCTACATAATTACCGAGAATCGGAGTTATACCGACAGCCAGAAGGGGGAATACAGCAAACACTGTTTCAGCACTCTGGCGCATATAACCCATATAGCAGAATACGACAAGCGCAACCACTGCTACTATCTGCATAAGCGTCCGCATGCTCTTGCTCTTTGAGAAATTGCTCGCAAATGCCGCAGCTGCAACAACAAGCATTATCACATACTGAATTATGGTCACAGTATTGCCAGCCCAGAACGAATCTGGTGCAAGTTGGGTGAACGTCAAATTACACTGGAGCATGTTGACAGCATACTTCTGGAACGGGAAAATAGCTGAATAATACAGCACGCACAACAATGCTACAAGCCAGAAACCGCTACTTCTCAATATGTTGCCAATATCGCTGACCTTAAACGGGTCGTCTTTCTCTTCAGCCTCGCCGGTCTGTGCGTCGAGCTTCTTGTCCATGAAGAAGTAAACGATGAACATGATTAGGGCTATCATCAAAAGCACGACACCGAATGCAACTGAACGTGAAACATCAATGTCGCCACCAAGCTTGGCAAATACGGGTGAGAAAATCATACATGTTGCCACACCAAGGCGTGCCAATGCCATTTCAGACCCCATGGCAAGTGCCATTTCATGGCCTTTAAACCATTTTACAATGCCTCGTGAAACCATAATGCCAGCCATTTCAACACCGCAACCGAAAATCATAAAACCAATCGCAGCAAACTTAGCTGACGCCGGCATACCTAGATAAAAAGGAGAAATACCCAATTCGTCAAATCCTGGAATATAATTCAAATTGTTATTGAACCAGGTTTCAAGGCTGCTGCCCATGAACATTTCTGTAACAGCATACCAATTGATTGTTGCTCCGACAAGCATCACTGCTCCCGAAAGTACGGCGGTGAAGCGTACTCCCATCTTATCAAGGATGATTCCAGCGAAGATGAGGAAGAAAACAAACACATTAAGGAATGTCTCAGAGCCCTGCATTGTTCCGAAAGCGGTAGAGTCCCAACCGCGCGTTGACTGCATCAAGTCTTTAATCGGCGAAAGAATGTCCATGAAGATGTATGAACAGAACATCGCAAACGCAAGGAAAAACAGCACCATCCACCTTGTGGCGGCTGAATCACGTAGTGTTTTTTGTATTGTCTCAGTCATGATTTATTTGTTTTTAATTTCATTCAATAAAACCGGACATGTTAAAGGCAATAGCCATGTAACACTGCAACGACCTTGTTGCCTGGCAAAACTTGCAAATAAATAATTAACCATTGCCTCTAACATATCCTATTTATCTATACCTTATAGCATCATCTCAGCCACTTGTCAAGCCAGTTGAAGAAAGTACGCTGCCATAACACACCATTCTGGGGTTTCAATACCCAATGGTTTTCATCGGGGAACAGCAAGAGTTCTGCAGGTATTCCTCTCATACGTGCTGCGTTGAACGCACCCATACCCTGGTTGGCATTAATACGATAATCCTTCTCGCCGTGGATACAAAGAATCGGGGTGTCCCATTTGTCGACAAACTTGTGGGGTGAGTTTGCGTATGTTCTTTTTGCATTCTCAGTCTGATCTTTATTCCAGAATGCATCATCATATTCCCAATTGCTGAACCATGCTTCTTCCGTATCAGTGTACATCGATTCGAGATTGAATGCTCCGTCGTGTGCAATGAAACACTTGAAACGCTTGTCGTGGTGTCCTGCAAGGTAATAAACGCTAAAGCCTCCGAAGCTTGCACCAACAGCACCAAGTCTGTCCTTGTCTACAAACGGAAGGTTTTTGCATGCGTCATCTATCGCAGTCAAGTAATCCTTCATGCACTGTCCGGTCCAGTCGCCAGATATTTGCTCGTTCCATTCGCTTCCAAATCCTGGCAAGCCGCGCCTGTTCGGTGCAATAACGACATAACCGTTTGCCGCCATAATCTGCATGTTCCAACGGTAGCTCCAGAACTGTGATACCGGACTCTGTGGTCCACCCTCACAGAAAAGAAGGGTCGGATATTTTTTAGTTTCATCAAAATGAGAAGGCAGAACAATCCAATACAGCATGTCTTTACCGTCGGTTGTCTTAACCCAACGCTGCTGAATCTTGCCGAACGTCATTTGGTCATACAAATGCTTGTTCTCAAAAGTAATTTGCTCAACTTTCGACTCTTTTTCTTTTTTGCTCGGCTTAATAACATAGAGTTCAGAAGCCTGCGACATGCTGTGTCTCTCGGCAAGCAGTTTGTTTCCGTCATTGAGAAGCTGCACCGAACCATAATCGTTCCAACCGTCCGTCAGCTGTTTTACTTCTCCCTTAAGGTTGGTTTGATAAACATTCTCGCAACCATGCCATACACTCAAGAAATAAAACAAGTTGGAATCAGCACCCCAGCAGAATGCGTCCACGTTGGTATCAAGTGACTCCGTTACATAAGTTTTCTGCCCTGATTTTACGTTATAAACACACAGGCGGTTACGGTCGCTCTCATATCCGTTACGAGGCATACTCAGCCATGCGATATACTGTCCGTCAGGTGAATACTGTGGATTTGTGTCATATCCGGGATTGTTTTTCAGATTCTCTTCTGAATTCACAGCCTGATGTTTCATTGACTTTGTGTGGTCGATTGCAGGCTCCTTGTATCCAGCAGGCTTACAAATATTGACTGTCTCCTTGGTATCAGTATTGTACAGGTATATGTCCGTATCAGTTGACACTGCATACTCAACACCTGTTTTCTTACGTGATGTATAAGCAATTGTCTTTGAATCAGGACTCCAGGCGAATTGTTCTATTCCACCAAAAGGCTTAACGGGACTTTCGTATGGTTCACCAAGCATGATGTCCACACCCTCTCCTATTCCATTTGCAGTAACTTCAGCAAGGAAAGGATGAGGTATTGACTCCACATATTCGTCCCAATGCCTGTAATTCATATCAGTAATGAGTCGTCCCGTAGCTTTAGGCAAGTCTGACGGATTCTCCTTGATTGTCTCATGATATGGTATTTGCTTTATCAATACAACTTTCTTTTCATCAGGAGAGAATATAAAACCATCTATTCCTGTCTTGTCATTAGTCATTTGTTTGCGGCCGCTACCGTCAGGATTCATTTTCCATATCTGGCCGTCACAAAGATAGACTATCTTCTGTCCGCCATCAGTCCATACGGCATCCGTCTCGCTTTTTGTACTTGTAGTAAGCATCTTGCTATTCTTGCCGTCAGCATCCATTACGTAAATTACCGTATGGCTCTTGTTTTCCTTTACGCTATAATAGCTTACTTGGTATACAATCCTTTTGCCATCTGGCGAAGCTTGGTAACCGCCGATACGTCCCATAGCCCACAAGGCCTCAGGAGTCATAAGGTCACTCTTAAGCGTGATGTTGTTTTTCCCGATAAAGTTCACGGTTTCTTGTGCGTTAACAGCATTGCAGCCTATGGCTAATGCGGCCGCAACCATAAATGTTTTGTTCATAATATTGTGATTTTAATATAAGGGCAGGCATAACGCCTGCCCTTATGAGGTTATTCCTACTTATTTACGGGGTTTAGCCTTTTCCTGTTGCTCGCGTTGCCTCTTTAATTCTTCAGCCTGCTTCTGCATGGCTTCGAGCCTCGCTGCAAACCCGCTCATCTTTTGCGGATTGTTCTTGTTTTCCTGATAGCGGGCTTCAAGTATGCTCAACAACTTTTCATCATTTGTCGTTTTACGCAAAGTCCACATAATAGCAGCACTGAAGAACAGTGATATGAAATAATAGAAATTAAGACCTGCCGAATAATCGTTAAACATGAAGAAGAAGAATACCGGCATCAAGTAAGTCATCCAACGCATCATCTTCATCTGTTCGGCCTGGGCACCAATCATCTGGTCTTTCTGCTGTCGCATGGTAAGAACAGAATAAAGAACGTTGGCAGCGCAGAACAATATACAAGTCAGACTCAAATGGTCACCAATCAACCAAATATTCTTGTTCCATTCTATAATCGGGTCGTATGTCGAAAGATCGCTAATCCATAAGAAGCTCTCCCCCCTTAACTGTATTGCATTCGGAACAAAGTTGAACATGGCAATCCAGATAGGCATTTGTATCAACATAGGCAGACATCCACTCAAGGGGCTAACGCCATACTTTGAATACAGAGCCATCATTGCCTGCTGCTTCTGCATCTGGTCTTCAGGTTTATTATACTGTTTTGTCGCCTCCTCTATTTTGGGTTTCAATACACGCATCTTAGCTGATGACATGTAACTCTTCTTCACCAACGGATAGGTTATCAACTTAAGCAACAGAGTTATAAGGATAAGCACAAAACCCATGTTTATGTTCATGGCTGTCAGCCAATCAAAAACATAGAGAGTAAACCATCTGTTGATTATTCTGAATAACGGCCATCCTAAATATACAAGACGTTGCAACTCAAGCTCCTTGTCAAATGTACTCTGTTTCTCTACCTTTCTCAATAGATTGAAATCATTAGGGCCAAAATAGAACTCAAGTTCTGTCGGATTCTTTCCGGTGGGGTCAAAAGACGTTTTCATCTTTGCAGCATAATGTTTCAGATAGCCGGACCCTTTCTCTTGTGGGATACTGGTCATCAACGAATTAGCCCCAAGATCGTCTTTGGCAATCATCACGGCACTGAAGAATTGGTTCTTAAATGCCACCCAATCGATAACATCTTCTATCTTCTTATCAACCTTTTCACTCGTTTCACTAAGATTGTCTGTTCCGCCATCGGTCAAGTGATATGTCAAAGACGAATGCTGGTTCTCAAATGTAAAACCTTTTTCCTGCTGGCGGCATCTATCCGTCCATTCAATATCAATCTTGTCATAGTTCGGTGCAAACATTCCACTCAAGCCATTGGCTTTCATCGAGAAATGAAGCATATAATCCTTACCAAGTTTATAATCCATCACCAACGACTTGCCATTTCCGGCGTCAGCGGTCATTGTTACAGTTGAGTCAGTAACATTTGAAGGTATGAAATATAAATCGGTAGTTATTATGTTTGTCTCTTTTCCAGCCAACATAAACTTAAGAGACTGATTTTGAGAGTCAAACAAAGTTAAGTCCTTACGGCCTTCGTTGTCCTTGAATCCCTTTATTACAGCTTTTTCAACGACACCTCCTTTTGTATTTAACGTAAGCTCAAGTTTTGAATTCTTCAAGACCTGTCTCTTATACACATCTCCGAGCCCACGAGACCGTACTAGATCTC
>ERZ1027283.777-NODE-777-length-13122-cov-4.744700_pt1 | contig 13122 bp, 9 predicted proteins | sample MGYA00519254_ERZ1027283 | MGnify/ENA primary metagenome ERZ1027283 (study PRJEB26926, sample SAMN06165184) | human gut metagenome | biome: ENVO:00009003; feature: ENVO:2100002; material: ENVO:00002003 | host: Homo sapiens | place: USA | collected 2012 ...
CGAGATCTAGTACGGTCTCGTGGGCTCGGAGATGTGTATAAGAGACAGATATGAAAGAGAGCGGTTCGAAATACGGAATTCAATTACTGACGATCATAGGGGAAATCGAAGGTCATGACAGTGTTTCAGGAAACACGAAAGCAACGAAATACGAACATCTTCTTCCGAGACTTGCACAGATAGAAGAAGATGATGAAACAGACGGAGTTTTAATTTTATTAAATACGCTTGGAGGCGATGTGGAAGCCGGACTGGCAATAGCTGAAATGATCGCATCTTTAAGCAAGCCTACGGTGTCGCTCGTACTTGGGGGAAGTCATTCAATTGGAGGCCCGTTGGCTGTGTCGGCAGATTATTCCTTTATTGTGCCGACGGGTACGATGATCGTTCATCCTGTGCGTTCTACCGGAATGTTTATCGGAGTGATGCAAAGTTATCGAAATATGGAAAAAACGCAGGATCGTATTACAAAATTCATTGCGTCTCATTCTAACATCACTCAGGATCGGCTTTTAGAATTAATGCTTGATTCTTCGCAGCTTGTAAAAGATGTAGGAACAATGCTTGAAGGAGAGCAGGCAGTAAAGGAAGGGATGATAGATGAGGTCGGAGGAATCAAAGAGGCTTTTGCAAAGCTTCACTCATTGATCGACAAAGAGAAAGAGAAACAAGAGAAAAATTTGATGACATGATTTTCAAATGATGATATACTAAATATAGTATATTTAATTACCAAGGGGGAATTATATGGCTTCCAAGACTACAAAAGGAAGAAAAAATACAAGATCAAAGAAAAAGACGAGAACGAAAGCGAAAAGCAGCAATGCAAAAAATACAGAACTTGCGGGGGAAATTACGATACTTGTTATATTGACAGTGTGCATTCTGCTTGTTTTGAGTAATTTTGGTATTGGCGGAATTGCGGGGGAGGCAGTTTCTTCTGTACTATTTGGTTTGTTTGGATATATGGCATATGTATTGCCGTTTCTTGTTTTTGCGGCCGCCGCTTTTTTTATTTCAAACAGAGGAAATACACATGCTTATATAAAAATCGCGGCAGGAGTATTTTTGTTCTTATTTTTGACGGCAATACTGGAATTGATATTTAATTCTTATACGCCGGGAACAAAACTGATTTCATACTATACTGCTGCCAGTGAGCATCATAATGCCGGAGGTTTGACCGGAGGCTGTATGATTAGTATGCTCTGCCCTTTGATCGGGAAGATAGGAACATATGTTGTCTTAGTTGTTTTATCGGTGATATGCATCATATTGATTACAGAAAAATCATTGTTAGCTCCGATCGGCCGAAAAAGTAAAAGAGCATATGAGGATGTGCGAAGGAAACGTCAGGAGACGGCAGTTTTAAGAGCAAAGCAAAAGGAAGAGTCAAAAACACTGTCTGAGAGTCGGAAATCGGGACAATCTTTGAAAAAAGAAGAAAACGAGCCGGAGAAAAGGATCGATCATAAAGTGTCCGGTGTTTCATTTGCAACGACTCTTATGTCTGAAGCAGAAATACCGAAAAAAGGCAGAAGGAAGAATAAATCGCCGGATGTGTGCGAATTGATACCTGATAACGAAGCATTTGTCATTAATCGTGAAGAACCTTTTATGGAAGCAGAACCTATTCGGCAAGAGGGGAAAGAACAGCAGTATGAGGCTTTGCAGCAGACAGATACATTCACGCCTTTAGAAGAAAAGGCAGAAGAGGATCTTCAGAATCAGAAAAATACGTCAGGAAGAAAAAACAAAAAAGAAGATTCCCAAGCAGTGGCAAGGGAAACTCAGAACGTGGCCGATGCGGTGAGAATAGAAGAGCAGAAGGAACATCCTGTTTATCATACACCTCCGATCAGTCTTCTGAAAAAAGGAAGGAAAGCCGGTGGAGATTCAGATGCGCATCTTAGAGCTACGGCGCTTAAGTTAGAGCAGACATTACGCAATTTCGGAGTTGGCGTACATGTGACGAATGCAAGTTGTGGACCGTCCGTTACAAGATATGAACTGCAGCCGGAGCAAGGGGTGAAAGTAAGTAAGATTGTCGGTCTTTCAGATGACATTAAATTAAATCTTGCAGTGGCGGATCTTCGTATCGAAGCTCCGATTCCGGGAAAAGCGGCAGTGGGAATTGAAGTGCCGAACAGTGAGAATACAGCGGTTATGCTTCGTGATCTTTTGGAATCAAAAGAATTTCAGGCAAGCGCTTCTCCCATTTCGTTTGCGGTCGGAAAAGATATTGCGGGAAAAGTAGTCGTTTCGGATATTGCGAAGATGCCGCACCTTCTTGTGGCAGGAGCAACCGGATCGGGAAAATCAGTTTGTATCAATACGTTGATCATGAGTATTATCTACAAAGCGGATCCGGAAGAAGTCAAACTGATCTTAGTCGATCCGAAAGTTGTGGAGTTGAGCGTATATAACGGGATTCCGCATCTGATGATCCCTGTTGTAACAGATCCGAAAAAAGCGGCAGGTGCTTTGAACTGGGCTGTAGCAGAGATGGAGAAGCGTTATAAACTGTTTGCTGATTATAACGTGCGTGATCTGAAGGGATTTAATGAAAAGATAGAACAAGGTCAGACAGGAGAGGATATTCAGAAAAAGCTTCCTCAGATCGTAATTATTATTGATGAGCTGGCAGACCTTATGATGGTTGCTCCGGGAGAGGTAGAAGGTGCTATTTGTCGTCTTGCACAGCTTGCGCGGGCGGCAGGACTGCATTTGATCCTTGCGACACAAAGACCATCTGTCAATGTCATTACCGGTCTTATTAAAGCAAATATGCCCTCTCGTATTGCATTTTCGGTTTCGTCAGGTGTTGACTCAAGAACAATTATAGATATGAATGGCGCGGAAAAACTGCTCGGTAAAGGGGATATGCTTTTTTATCCGTCAGGATATCCGAAACCCGTTCGTGTGCAAGGTTCATTCGTATCAGATAAAGAAGTTCAAAATGTAGTCGATTATCTGATCAATCACAGTGAAAGAGTTTCTTATAATAATGAACTGGAAGAGCATATGGTCACTAATATTGTGTCATCGGGAAATGGAATGCAGGCAGGTGAAAACGGTGATGACCGTGATACATATTTTATAGAGGCCGGAAAGCTTATTATAGAAAAAGAAAAAGCATCTATCGGAATGCTTCAGAGAATGTTTAAAATCGGGTTTAACCGGGCGGCAAGGATTATGGATCAGCTTGCCCAAGCCGGAGTTGTAGGTCCTGAAGAAGGAACAAAACCGAGAAAAGTATTAATGACAAAGGAAGAGTTTGAAAACTATTTACAAAAGGGAAATTAGGAGGTAGAAAATGAAGACAGATATTCAGATCGCACAGGAAGCAAAAATGGAACACATCAAGGATGTGGCGGCACGGGCAGGAATTGAGGAGAACGAGCTGGAGTTTTACGGAAAGTATAAAGCAAAACTTTCAGATGAGTTATGGGAGAAGATTAAAGATCGTGAAGACGGAAAGCTTGTTCTTGTGACAGCCATTAATCCAACTCCGGCAGGCGAAGGCAAGACGACAACATCTGTCGGTTTAGGTCAGGCAATGGCGAAATTGAATAAAAATGCGATTATTGCACTTCGAGAACCATCTTTAGGACCTTGTTTCGGAATCAAAGGCGGAGCGGCAGGCGGCGGCTATTCGCAGGTTGTGCCGATGGAAGATCTGAATCTTCATTTTACGGGAGATTTTCATGCAATCACGTCGGCAAATAACTTGCTTGCGGCGATGCTTGACAATCACATTCAGCAGGGAAATGAACTTCAGATCGACCCGAGACAGGTTGTATGGAAACGCTGTCTGGATATGAATGATCGTGTGCTGAGAAACATTGTTGTAGGACTTGGAAATAAGATGGATGGAATGGTGCGGGAAGATCATTTTGTTATTACAGTTGCGTCTGAAATTATGGCGATTCTTTGCCTTGCAGATGATCTTGCGGATTTAAGAGCTCGCCTGGGCAGAATCATTGTAGCGTATAATTTTGCGGGAGAGCCGGTGACAGCAGATGACCTGCATGCAACAGGGGCGATGACCGCTTTGTTGAAAGATGCGGTGAAACCAAACCTTATTCAGACACTTGAACATACACCTGCGCTTGTACATGGCGGACCGTTTGCAAATATCGCGCATGGATGCAACAGTGTGCGCGCAACAAAGATGGCGCTGAAATTAAGTGATATTACGATTACAGAAGCGGGATTCGGAGCAGATCTCGGAGCAGAGAAATTCTTCGATATCAAATGTCGTATGGCAGATGTCAAACCGGATGCAGTTGTTTTGGTTGCAACTGTACGAGCTTTGAAGTATAATGGTGGGGTTGCGAAAGCAGATTTAGCGGAAGAAAATCTGGATGCACTCGCAAAAGGAATTGTAAATCTTGAAAAACATATCGAAAATATACAAAAATATAAGGTTCCTGTTATTGTAACGTTAAATTCTTTTGTTACAGATACAGATGCGGAAAATGAATTTATCCGCAGGTTCTGCGAAGAAAGAGGCTGTGAATTTGCTTTGTCCGAAGTATGGGAAAAAGGTGGAGAAGGCGGTATTGCACTTGCCGAAAAAGTATTGGATACATTGGAAAACAAAAAATCAGACTTTGAACTTCTTTACGAAGATTCCCTTTCTTTAGAAGAAAAGATCGAGAAAATCGCCAAAGAAATTTACGGAGCAGACGGTGTCGTATATGAGCCGGCAGCAAAAAAACAGATTGCAAAGATCGAATCATTGGGATTCGGAAGTTTTCCGGTATGTATGGCAAAGAATCAGTACTCTTTGTCTGATGATGCAAAAAAACTCGGAAGACCGCACGGCTTTGACATCCACATCCGCGAAGTATATGTAAGTGCCGGAGCAGGATTTGTAGTTGCGCTGACAGGTGCGGTTATGACGATGCCGGGACTGCCGAAAGTTCCGGCTGCAAACGGAATCGATGTTACGGAAGACGGAACGATAACAGGCTTGTTTTAAAGGAGAAATAAATGCCATACATTATTGATGGAAAAGCAATCTCAAAACAGATTAAAGATGAGTTGCGCGACGAAGTAGAAAAATTAACAGAGGCAGGCATAAATGCCTGCCTTGCAGTGATACAGGTGGGAAATGACCCTGCTTCAACTGTATATGTGAATAATAAAAAGAAAGCATGCGCGTATGTCGGGATCAATTCCCGGTCATATGAACTGCCGGAGGATACATCGGAACAAACATTGTTGGATCTTGTACAGAAATTGAATGAAGATCCGGAAGTAAACGGCATTCTTGTGCAGCTTCCGCTGCCGAAACAGATCGATGAGGACAAGGTTATCCGTACAATTTCTCCGGATAAAGATGTGGATGGCTTTCATCCGGTAAGTGTGGGAAGACTCTGGATCGGAGAGAAAGGTTTTTTGTCATGTACTCCTGCAGGAGTGATCCAACTTTTGAAACGATCGGGAATTGAGATTGAAGGAAAAGAATGTGTGATCATCGGCAGAAGCAATATTGTAGGAAAGCCGATGGCGGCTCTTTTGCTCAGAGAAAATGCAACTGTAACAGTTGCCCATTCAAAAACAAAAGATTTGAAGAGTATTGCCAAAAGGGCGGATATCTTGATTGTAGCGATCGGTAAAGCAAAATTTATTACAAAAGATTATATAAAAGAAGGAGCTGTTGTCATCGATGTAGGAATGCATAGAGATGAACAGAATCATCTCTGCGGAGATGTGGACTGTGAAGATGTATCTTCGGTCGTTTCGGCAATCACTCCGGTGCCGGGCGGCGTCGGACCGATGACGATCGCCATGTTGATGAATAATTGTGTGGAAACAATACGCGGTCGGGAGGAAAGAGCATGAAATGCGTGCATTGCGGAGCAAATATTCCTGATGATCAAATGATCTGCCCCGTATGTGGAGCCGAAGTACAGATTGTTCCCGATTATAACCCGCTGGATGATGTACTTGCAAGAGAAGTAAGAGGGTCGGTTGAAGGAGCAACACGACAGATACGGACAGATGATATCAGAAGATACAGAAGAGAAGATCTGACAAAAAATATTAATTCTACCCGTGTTTTAAGCGAGGACGAGATGGAGCGTATTCGCTCAAACCGGAGAAAAAGTACAAATAATACTGAAAGAAATTCGGCAGAACTGCGCCGACAACGTCAAGCCCGGCAGCAAAAACGTCTGGAAGCGGCGAAAAGAAAGAGGAGAAGGCTTTTGCTTACACTGGCGGCAGTTGTTATATTGATCGGATTTGGTATTTATGTGGCATATCAGAATTCTTATACAGGAATGCTGAAAAAAGGGTACCGTGCAGTTAATGAGAAAGAATATATGGCGGCAGAAAAATATTTCGATCGTGCGATCATAAAAGATAAGTCAAGACCGGATGCATATGTAGGTCTTGCGGAAATTTATCTGGATCAAAATGATACAGACGGTGCGGAAGATGTTTATTTGAGCGCGATTGAAACACAGCCCACAAACGAAAAATTGTATCAGGCAGCAATCGATTTTTATATGGAGACAAAACAGCCTGAAAAGGTGGCATCTCTTCTTGAAGACTGTGAAGATGATAACGTATTGGCTTCGGTGTCCGAATATGTTTGTGAAGCTCCTGAATTTAAACCCGAAGAGGGAACATACAAAGAGGTTCAGGAGATTACGATCAGTTCGGATACGGAAGGTGAAATCTATTATACGACGGACGGAACAGATCCGACTGCGAAGACAGGGAAAAAATATAAAGAACCTATCTTACTGGAAAAAGAAGGAACAACGGAGATTCGCGCTATTGTTGTAAATATGAAAGGGATTCCGAGCGGAGTGATATCTCAGACATATACGATTGAATTTCCCATTGCAGATGCCCCTGCGGTGACACCGTCTACCGGCCGATATACAGATCCTCAGAAGATTACGATCACAGTACCTGACGGATATACTGCTTATTATACGACAGACGGATCTGAACCGACAGCTTCATCGGAAAAATATACAGGACCGATCGATATGCCGGCGAATACAACGACTACATTTAACGCTGTTCTCATCAATAACCGAAATGGAAAAGCGACGGAAGTGACAACGCGAAGCTACATTACAACAGCAGAATAGAGTATGTGAAAAACAACCGTGATATTATGTGAAAGTTACATATGTTTTATGCAATTTTTACAAATTCAGGGTTGTTTTTTTGAATTAAAAGAGTTATAATATTTATGTTAAGAAAATAACAATATTCAAATAAAGGAGATGTCGGAAATGAGCAGATTTTGTTTACCAAGAGACATTTATCATGGAAAAGGATGTCTTGAAGAGTTGAAAAACCTGAAAGGAAAAAAAGCAATCCTCGTAGTAGGCGGAGGATCTATGAAACGTCAGGGATTTCTTGACAGAGCAGTTGGATATTTAAAAGAAGCGGGAATGGAAGTGCAGTTGTTTGAAGGCGTAGAACCGGATCCGTCAGTTGAGACAGTTATGAAAGGCGCAGAAGCCATGAGAGCATTTGAGCCGGACTGGATTGTATCTATGGGTGGAGGCTCACCGATTGATGCGGCAAAGGCAATGTGGGCATTTTATGAGTACCCGGATACAACATTTGAAGAATTATGTACACCGTTTAACTTTCCGGAGCTGAGACAGAAAGCAAAATTCTGTGCAATTCCGTCTACATCGGGAACAGCGACTGAAGTTACGGCGTTTTCTGTCATGACAAACTATCAGACAGGCGTAAAATATCCGTTGGCTGACTTTAATATCACTCCGGATGTTGCGATTGTCGATCCGGATCTTGTCGCAGGTCTTCCGGTAAAACAGGTTGCATATACAGGTATGGATGCGCTGACACATGCGATTGAAGCATATGTTTCCACATTAAACGGACCGTTTACAGATCCATTGGCGCTGCAGGCGATCGAGATGGTATTGGATTATCTTCCGGCATCATATAACTGCAATATGGATGCAAGAGAACAGATGCATTACGCACAGTGTCTGGCAGGAATGGCATTTTCAAACGCACTTCTTGGAATTGTACATTCTATGGCACATAAGACAGGCGCAGCTTTCTCCACAGGTCATATTCCGCATGGATGTGCAAATGCGATTTATCTTCCGTATGTTATCCAGTACAATGCAAAAGATTCTGTAGCGGCAAAACGTTATGCAGAGATCGCGCGTAGAATGGGACTGGAAGGAAATTCCGAAAAGGCTCTTATTAACAGCCTTGTAGCTAAAATCGATGAATTCAACGCAAAACTGAACATACCGAAAACATTGAAAGATTTCGGTATCAATGAAGAAGAATTCAAAGAGAAGATTGCTAAGATTTCCGAGCTTGCGGTAGGAGATGCATGTACAGGATCTAACCCGAGAGCAATCGACCCGGCAGCTATGGAGAAACTGTTCACATGTACATATTACGGAACAGAAGTTGACTTCTAAAATTTAACACAAAAATACACTGGTAATTGATAAACAATAAAGTGATATCAACCTTTTAAATAGTGATTTTACACAAAAATGGTTGGCAGGTGTGAACTGTAAAGTCGCTGTCTTGATAGAAGTATCGTGACAGCGGCTTTTTGTAATGGAGTCTTTTGGCACTTACGGAGATTTGAACTTGCCATAGAGTGGATTTTGGCGTATTATAGTTAAGAGTGAAATTTTCAAGGAGGAAGACCATGTATAAGATAATGAAAGCAGAAAAACTGGCAGACAAGATCTTTTTGATGGATGTGCACGCGCCGCGTGTTGCGAGTCATTGTGAGCCGGGTCAGTTTGTGATTGTAAAGATGGATGAGAAAGGCGAGCGTATTCCTCTGACTATCTGTGACTACGACAGAGAAGCGGGGACTATCACGATCGTCGTTCAGGAAGTGGGCGCTTCTACGACAAAGATGGGAACTTTGAAAGAGGGAGATTATTTCCGTGATTTTACAGGACCGCTTGGGTGCGCTTCTGAGTTTGTTCATGAAGATCTCGAAACTTTAAAAAATAAAAAAATGCTGTTTGTAGCAGGCGGTGTCGGAGCGGCTCCGGTGTATCCGCAGGTGAAATGGCTCAAAGAGCATGGTATAGAAGCTGATGTGATTGTCGGTGCTAAGACAAAAGATATGTTGATTCTGGAAGATGAGATGAAAGCAGTTGCGGGAAATTATTACCCGTGTACGGACGACGGTACGTACGGACATGCCGGAATGGTTACGACAATGATCGAAAAACTTGTAAATGAAGGCAAAAAGTATGATGTCTGTGTTGCCATCGGACCGATGATCATGATGAAATTTGTCTGTATTTTGACGAAAAAACTTGAACTTCCTACAATCGTCAGCATGAATCCGATCATGGTAGACGGAACGGGAATGTGCGGAGCATGCCGTCTTCAGGTTGGAGATGAAATCAAATTTGCATGTGTAGACGGACCGGAGTTTGACGGACATCTTGTAGATTTTGATCAGGCGATGAAGAGAAGCCAGATGTATAAAACTGCAGAAGGGCGCGCCTTACTGAAGCTTCAGGAAGGTGATACCCATCATGGAGGATGCGGACATTGCGGAGGTGACGAGTAATGGCAGATGTATTGAAAAAAGTTCCTGTCAGAGAACAGGATGCAAAAGTACGAGCAACAAATTTTGAAGAAGTTTGTCTTGGTTATAATATGGAAGAGGCGATGGAAGAAGCTTCCAGATGTTTGAACTGTAAGAATGCAAAGTGTATTCAGGGCTGTCCGGTTTCTATTGATATTCCTGCATTTATTCAGGAAGTGAAAGAAGGAAACATCGAAGAAGCATATAAAGTGATCGGAAAATCAAGTGCGCTTCCGGCAATTTGCGGACGAGTATGTCCACAGGAATCGCAGTGTGAAGGAAAGTGTATCCGCGGAATTAAAGGTGAGCCGGTTTCAATCGGAAAACTTGAAAGATTTGTTGCGGATTATGCGTTGGATCATGATATTAAACCTGTCGGTGCAGAAGAGAAGAACGGACACAAAGTTGCTGTAATCGGTTCCGGGCCGTCGGGTCTTACATGTGCGGGAGATCTTGCAAAGCTTGGATATGATGTGACTGTATTTGAGGCGCTTCATGAGCTCGGCGGAGTGCTTGTATACGGAATTCCGGAGTTCCGTCTGCCAAAACAGAAGATTGTTGCGAAAGAGATAGAGAAAGTAAAAGAACTTGGCGTAAAATTTGAGACAAATGTTGTGATCGGAAAATCCACAACGATCGATCAGCTTATGGAAGAGGAAGGATTTGAAGCGGTCTTTATTGGGTCCGGAGCAGGACTTCCGATGTTTATGGGAATTCCGGGTGAGAATGCAAACGAAGTATTCTCTGCAAATGAATACCTTACGAGAAGTAATCTGATGAAAGCATTTGATGATTCTTACGATACACCTATTGCTGCCGGCAAGAAAGTTGCTGTAGTAGGCGGAGGAAATGTAGCGATGGATGCTGCAAGAACAGCACTTCGTCTTGGCGCAGAAGTACATATTGTGTACAGAAGAAGCGAAGCGGAACTTCCGGCGAGAGTTGAGGAAGTTCACCATGCAAAGGAAGAAGGCGTAATTTTTGATCTTTTGACAAATCCGAAAAAGATTAATGTAGATGATAACGGAAATATTACAAGTATGACAGTTGTAAAGATGGAACTTGGAGAACCGGACGCTTCCGGAAGAAGAAGACCTGTAGAGATTGAAGGCTCAGAGTACGATATTGAAGTCGATACTGTAATCATGTCTTTAGGAACTTCACCGAATCCGTTAATTTCATCTACGACAAAAGGTTTGGATGTAAACCGCAGAAAGTGTATCGTTGCCGATGAGGAAAACGGACAGACATCAAAAGAAGGTGTGTTTGCAGGCGGCGATGCTGTTACAGGTGCCGCTACGGTTATACTTGCAATGGGAGCAGGAAAGGCCGGAGCAAAAGGAATTGATGAGTATTTGAAAAATAAAGAAAAGTAAAAAGCAATAAAAAGCAATAAAAAGCAATAAAAAGGGGCTCTCTTTCCGGGTTTGGAGAGGGAGCTTTCTTAATACTTTTTGAATGAATGGAAAAGTAAGCAAAAAAGACTTTGCATTTAGTCGGCATTTTGGAGAATCACATGATAGCAGAAGAGAAAAAAATCTGGAAGATAAGGGAACAATTAGAAGATCTTACAGAAGAAAATTATAAACAATTTAATGAGAAACTCCTTCCCGGAGTAAAACATATCATAGGAGTGCGCCTTCCGGCTTTAAGAAAAATTGCGAAGGAAACTGCAAAAAGCAATTACAGCGAATATTTGAATGAGGCAGGGACAATGCTTGGAGAGGCTTCATATCACGAAGAGTTTATGGTATGGGGGCTTGTTATCGCTTATATAAAAGCGGATAGAAGTGAAGTGGAAAGGCATTTGGATGAGTTTGTTCCTAAAATCAATAACTGGGCAGTGTGCGACAGCTGTGTGACAAGTTATAAATTTATGCAGAAAGAATCAGATTTTTGGTTTGACTATGTGAAAAAATATGCAGAAAGTAAGAACGAGTTTGAACTTCGTTTTATGATTGTTTCACTTATGTCTCATTTTCTGGATAAGGAACATATTGATGAAATACTCACTATTTGCGGAAAGATAGATCATGACGGATATTATGTGAAAATGGGAAATGCATGGGCGCTTTCGGTATGTTACGTAAAATTTCCGGAAAAGACAAGGGCTTTTCTTGAGAAGGATACGTTGGATGATTTTACACATAATAAAGCAATACAAAAAATCAGAGAATCTTACAGAGTCAGTAAGGAAGAAAAAGAACAACTGACTTGTTTGAAACGCTGAAAATAAAATCAAAGAAAAGACAGACTGGAGAATCAGATGGAAGCAGATAACAGGCAGTTTGACGGAAAACTTTTTCTGAAAGATGTGAATAGAAAGCTAAACGACCGGTTGGCAGAAATTCAAAAAGATCTTAATCAGGGATTAAAAGAAATTGAAAATATGCATGAATATTACTGGGAAAATTATACGGAAATGGATCAGTACGGATATGAGGACTATGACAATCAGCAGGCGCTCTTACAGCAGGTAAATGCAAACAGAGATAAGTCAAAGTTGATGAAAAGACTTGAAAAAATGATTGATTCTCCGTTTTTCGGAAGGGTAGATTTCCTGTTTGAAGCAGAAGAAGAGGAAGAACCGTTTTATATCGGTATCGGAAATTTCGGAGAGCGTGCGGGAATGACGCCTCTTATTTATGACTGGAGGGCTCCTGTGAGCAGTCTGTTTTATGACTTTGATAAAGGTGAGGCATTTTACGAAGCGCCATCAGGAGTGATCAAAGGAGAGGTTGTTTCAAAATGGCAGTATAAAATACGCGGCGGCAAGATGATATATGGGTTTGAAAGCGATGTTAAGATTGACGATGAGATCTTAAAGCATGAGCTTGGAAACAACGGAGATGTCAAACTGAAAAATATTGTTCGAACGATTCAGAAAGAACAAAATGCAATCATCCGAAATACGAAGGATAAAATTCTTGTCATACAAGGCGCAGCGGGAAGCGGAAAGACTTCGATCGCCCTTCACCGGATCGCTTACTTGCTTTATCACGACAGGAAAAATTTAAAATCATCGAATATATTGATTCTTTCACCAAACAGTGTGTTTGCAGATTATATTTCTCATATTCTTCCGGAACTTGGCGAGGAAAATATAAAAGAAATGAGTTTTGATCTCTTCGCTTATAAAGAACTTCAGGACACGGCGGCAGACTGTGAGGATAGATATGATCAGTTAGAACGTATGATGAAGTTTGATGATCGAAGAGCGCAGGAACGTTTTGAGTGGAAACAGTCGGCGGGATTTGTAGGCGAGGCAGAAGGTTTTTTCGCGGTACTTGAAGATGAGCTGATGGAATTTCGAGAGGTGGAGTTCAGGGGGATGCGTTTTTCGGAAGAAGAAATCATTCATTTGTTTTACGATAAGTTTTATCAGATACCGCTTCTGAAAAGAATGGATGCGGTTATGGAATATTTTATTGATTCTTATGAGACGTTAAAAGGCAGAAATATTGAAGAGGAAGACAGAGAATTTCTTCAGAGAAAGTTTGACAAAATGTATGTAACGAAAGATATTTATG